>JAABUT010000642.1_pt1 | contig 51654 bp, 65 predicted proteins | sample 5559281 | NCBI WGS metagenome assembly JAABUT01 (sample SAMN10711880, study PRJNA513359) | rock metagenome | isolation source: Antarctica rocks | place: Antarctica: Victoria Land, Ricker Hills nord | collected 2016-01-04
TGAGCGTCTCGGCAACCTGCGCAACACGGTGCGCCAAGAGCTGATCGGTCGCCAGCTCGAGCAGCACGTCCGCGACGGGGTCAGCGTCGTGGACGTGGGCTGCGGGCAAGGAACCCAGGCCATCCGCATGGCGCGGCGGGGGTGCCGCGTCGTCGGTGTCGACCCCTCGGCTGCCCTGCTAGAGCAGCTTGCCTCCGACGCCCGTGCCGCCGGAGTCAACATCGACCGCCGTCGCGGGAGCATTGGCGACCTGGAGGCTTTGCTTGGCGGCACCATGTTCGAGGTGGTCTGTGCCCACGGGGTGCTGATGTACCTCGACGATCCACAGATAGCACTGGACCAGCAGATCGACCGGGTAGCGCCCGGCGGGCTGTTGTCGGTGACGTTCCGCAACGCCGGCGCCCTGGCGTTCCGCCCGGGCATGAGAGGCGAGTGGCAGGCCGCGGTAGCCGCCTTCGAGGCCACCACCTACACCAACGAGCTCGGCGTCCACGCGCGTGCCGATCACCTCGACGACGTCACCAGCCACCTCGGCAAACGAGGCTTCGACGTTGAGGCGTGGTACGGCGTCCGGGTGTTCACCGACCCCCTGCCCGGGGACGAGGACACCATCACCGGCGCGGACCTGCGGTGGCTGCTGCGAGCCGAGGAACAGGCGGGCAGCCGCGACCCGTACCGGCAGCTCGGCTCCCAGATCCACGTCCTTGCCCGCCGCCCCGCGAACCGCTGACGGTCGGGCCGAACGACCGGCCTGTGGTCTCGGCCGCTGGTCCGCCCGCGTGCGGATCCCGGGTGTCGCAGTCGCCGACGACCAACCGGCGCGGAAGCACGTCGCTCCTCGCGAGCATCCGCACTTCTCCCGGGTCGCGCAACCAACATAATGAACCGGGTGAGGGGTGCGACGCACAGCTACGACCAGATCGCGTCGCGGTACGCGGCAGAGATCGGCGGCGAGCTGGCCGGCAAGTCCCTGAATCGGGCGGTGTTGACCGCGTTCGCGGAGATGGTCACCGGCCCGGCCCGGTCCTCGACGGCGGGGCGGGGCCTGGGCACGTCGCGGCCTACCTCAGGCAGCAGGGCGTGACGGTGGTCAGCACCGACCTCCCGCCCGCGATGTGCCAGCTCGCCGGTGAGGCTGGGTTGGCGGCGGTGGCGGCGGACACGACGCAGCTGCCGTCTCATGCGACGCGGTCGCCGGCATCGTCTGCCTGTACGCGGTCATCCATCTCGAAGCCCATCAACGAGCCGCGGCGTACGCATCCTTCCGGCGGGTGTTGCGGCCGGGGTGCTGCGGCCGGGGTGCTGCCGCGCTGGTCGCATTCCACACCCGGGACGCCGACAACGCCATGGGCAGCACCCAGGAACAAGGTGCAGCCGGCGACGGCCCGCGAGCAGTCGTCGAGCACGACCGACAGCCCCGGCCGGGCCGGGCTGCCGACGGCGTCCAGCACCAGCAGGTCCAGCTCGGTGTGGTCGGCCTGCCAGATCTGATTCGGCCGGTCGGCCTGCCGGCGGTACACCAGCTCGTAGCGGTCGCGCAGCGCCGTCGGCCCGTCGTGCGCCAGTGTCAGCAGGTGCGGGTCCAGGCCGGTGACGATCGCGTGCACGGTGCTGTAGGACGACGCCGGCCAGCCGTGCTCCGCCCCGACCAGCGCTGCCTGCCGCGCCACCGTCGCCACCGACGAACGGGGGCGGCGCAGCGCCAGGCCCTCGACCAGGCGCACCAGCTCCTGCGGCATCCGCCGCACCCCCGGTCGGACCTTTCTGGTCGGGCCAGCGCGGCCAGGCCGCCGGCGCGGTAGCGGACCAGCCAGCGCTGAGCGGTGCGCAGCGGGACCTGCGCGTCGCGGGCGACCCGAGAGAGCGGCACCCCGTCCTGCACGTGCGACCGCAGGACGTCCCACCGCCGTTGCGCGAGCGCCTGCTGCGCCGGCTCGAGCCCGGACAGCATCGGCACGGTCACTCGGTGGCGGTGGCGGGGACGGCCGGGCTGCCGGCCGGGGCCGGCACGTCGGCGATGGCGCGTTGGAGGGCTCGGTAGACGGTGGAGCGTCCGACGCCGAACAGCTCGGCGAGGTCTGACGGGTTCTTCTGCCCGGTGCGGTGCAGGTCGACCAGCAGCGCCTCCCGGCCGGGAGTAAGCTTAAATTTGCGGCTGCGGAGCTTGCCGGCGGCGCGGGCCCACGGCCATGCCCTCGCAGGTGCGGGCTTTGATCAGGTCGGCCCGCGAACTCGGCGACCATCGCCAGGACGTTGAACAGCAGGCGGCCGACCGGGTCGGTCGGGTCGTGCACCGAGCCGGCGAGCTGCAGCCGTACCCGCGGCCGGTGAGTTCCTCGACGATGTCGCGGGCGTCGGGCACCGACCGGGCTAGCCGATCCAGCCTGGTGACCACCAGCGTGTCGCCCGGGCGGCAGGCCGCCAGCGCCTCACGCAGACCGGGACGCACGCGGCTGGTGCCGGTCAGGCCGTGGTCGACGTAGACCCGCTCGGCCTTGACGCCGAGCGCAGCCAGGCCGTCGCGCTGGGCGTTGAGGTCCTGCCCGGCCGTCGACACCCGCCGCGTAGCCGATCTTCAGTCCCGCCATGCCACCGACTGTGCCGTATAGGGCACCCCAGTGGGACAACAAATCGGACGGGTCTATTGGGGCGGGCGGCCCCGTTCCTGCTCACGTTCCAGCTGACGCGGTGATCATGTGTCGTTGGGCGGTCGGCTTACGGGCTTATAAACGGCCGCGCTGTAGCTCTGAGGATAGGAGCCTTTCGATCCCGGTGGGGCCGCCTCGACGGGCCGGCCCGAGAGCGACGCGCCGGGCTTCGGGATCCCGTCCGTGTCAGTTAGCGTTCGCGTCATGCCGCCTTGGCCCACGCTTTCCGCCGTCATGAACGACTTGACAATCTCGTACCAGCGAACTGGTGGTGAAAAGCCCCCTGCCGTTCTTCTGCACGGGCTGATGGGTAGCGGCGCCGGCTGGACGCCAGTGGCTCAGGCGCTCGAGGCAGAGTTCGACGTGATCATGCCGGACGCCCGCGGGCACGGTGGTTCTAGCGCGCCAGCCTCTGGTTATCGCTACCCGGACCTGGCCGCCGACGTTGTCGGGTTGATACAGGAGCTGAGACTCCCGCGTCCGGTGCTTATCGGTCACTCGATGGGCGGCATGACCGCAGCGGTGAGCGCAACCCACATCGGCCAACTCCTTCGTGGGCTCATCCTGGTCGACCCAACCTTCTTAGACAGCGAGCGGCAACTCGAGGTCTACGAAAGCGACGTGGCAGGCCAACACCGCATCGCGCTGAGTCAGGGCAAGGCGGCGATGACAAGAGATGCGCTCAAACGAAACACTCGTCGCTCACGAGACCTCGTGGAGCTACAGGTGCGAGCTCGAATGAGCACCAGCCTGGCCGCGTTCGACATCCTTAGGCCGCCCAACCCTCCGTATCGCGAGCTAGTCCCAATGATTGACGTGCCGACGCTGCTCGTCATCGGTGACAAACCCGTCCTCACCCTCGACGTGGCGGCAGGACTGTGCCAACTCAACCCCCGCCTGCGCATTGACCAGATTGACGACGCCGGGCACGGCCTGCCCTTTGACCAGCCAGAGCGGCTTGCGCAATCCATCGCGGCCTTTTGCCGTGAACTTCCGGAAGCGGCCTGACCGGTTTCCCTGTTCGGCAAACAGACAACGGCCGGATCTTCCAGAGAATCAGAACGCCACGCAGTGGCCGCGGAGGACAGCACAGGGACGAGGAATCGGGGCCATAGCGCTCGGTGCGCCGCCCTCGCCGACCGGTCGACGACCTGGCGCCGTATCGGTGTACCGAGACGGGTCGGGACGGACTTCACCGTTTGTTAGGTAAGCGGATCGGCGAGTCCCGTTTACATCGATGGTCAGCAACACCCCGGACAACTCGCTGCAGGCGCGATCATGTCCCGCAGATCCATCGGCTAGCGGACGGTTGTGCCGGGTTGCGGTGAGGAAGGCGCTGGCTGCGGCGGCGAGCTCGGCGAGCTCGGCCGCAGCCTCGTGTTGCCTGCCGCGGCCGCGCCCCGCAGCCACTGCTAGGGCACCAGGACGACGGCTCGGTACGGCTGGGAGAACCAGGCCAGCGGGTGTTGCAGTAACCGACTGAGCCCACCGTTCCCTCTGCGGCGGGGTAGTCGGTGCCCGGTTTACCGCACTGCAGGTTCAACACCCCAGATCCGGTGGAATGCGTGGACGCCGTCCGCCGTGACGGCTAGACCTCGTGTGCGCGGGCGGCGGGTGATCCAACGACGGTTCAATAGCTCGGTTGCTAGTGCGGCGCCGAGAGCACCTGCGAGGTGGGGGCGGCGTTCGGTCCAGTCCGGGCACGTCCGCGTCAGAGGCCGCCGCGACGTCACCGCTGCGACGTCGACACCCAGGTGGTCGAAGGCGCCATGACCCTCCGGGGTCAGGTGCAGGCCAGGGTCGAACCAGCCGAGCCGGAGGCTCGCCTCAAGGAGGCCGACACCGAGTCGCCCGGCGACGTGGTCGTAGCACATCCGGGCGCCAGCAAGGCCCTGTTGTGCTCGTGACTGTCGCAGCGAGCCGACGGGGACCTCGGCGCACAGCTGACCGAGGCTTTCCAACGCTTGCGCGGTGTGCTGGTCGGCGACGCTGTAGAGCCGCTGGCGCCCGGCGCGCTCCACCCGCAGCAGCCCGGCGGCGACCAGGACCGCGAGATGCTCGCTGGCCGTGGCCGCACTGACTCGGGCCACCGCAGCAAGTTCACCCGCAGGGCGCGCGCTCCCGTCCATGAGCACGTCGATCATCGCCGAACGGGAAGGTACCGACAGTGCGCGACCGATCGACGAGAAGTCTCGACTCACCCTCCCAGCCTAGGGCCGTCATCCTACGGCGGCCACCGAAGTGTTTCCGTTCTACCGTGGCCACGCAGGCATCCACCACTGCGGCCCGGGCGCGAGCAACCCGGACTTGACGACGGAGTGAAGGAGCGGTCATGAGCGCAACACCCGAGCAGGCCCAGCGTGTCTTCGCCGAGTGGCACCGGCGCATCGGCGAACGCGATGCCGTCGGCCTGGCCGCGATGTACGGCGACGACGCGACCATCGAGAGCCCGCTCGTGATGCGGGTGTTCGACGACAACACCCGCGGCATCGTCGCAGGGCCTAAGGAGCTGAACAGGTTCATCTCCAAGATCACCGCCGGCCGGCCATCAGACGGGGAGCTCCCGTCGCTCTATCGGACAGGCGAGTACACCTTCGACGGCACCACCCTGATCTGGGAATACCCCCGCGAGACCCCTGACGGTGACCAGCTGGACCTCGTCGAGATCATGGAGCTCGACGGACCCCTGATCGCCCACCACCGCATCTACTGGGGCTGGCGAGGCGTCGAGCACATGATCGCCAACGCCGTCGACAAAGCCACCCGATAGCAGATCGCCTGTGGGACGACACCACCGCGCCGCAGCGCCACTGGGTGTGTCCCGGTAGTCCTTCCTCGGTCTCTCGGCCCTTGCTTGAGCCGAGGAGGAGACGCTGATTGAGGCGCTTCAGCAGCGGCCCCGGCACCAGCACCGGCACTGGCTTGAACCGTTTGCCAGGATGAGCGGATGCGAGTCGATCCTGACCCTGATGGTTCCGAGTTCGGCATGCTTTCGCAGTACCTCGATTACCAGCGCGAGACGATGCTGTCAAAAACCGCCGGCCTGACCCGCGAGCAGCTGGCACAGAAGCACCCCCCGTCGGAGCTCACACTCGCTGGCCTGCTCTATCACCTGTCCTTGGTGGAGGAGGACTGGCTGGAGGTGCGCTTCTCGGGCCGGCCCGATCGCGAGCCTTGGGCAAGTATCGACTGGGATGCCGACCCGAACTGGGAGTTCCGCACCGCGGCTCAGCTTGAGCCGGAGCAGTTGCAGAGTCGCTATCGCGAGGCCTGCGAGCGGAGCCGGCACGTCGTATCCAACGCGGCCGGCTTAGATCAACCGTCGGTCAAGGCGCTGCGCGACGGACGGCACTTCTCGCTCCGGTGGGTGCTGCTGCACCTCGTCGAGGAGACCGCCCGGCACGCCGGCCACGCAGACCTGCTCCGCGAATCGATCGACGGCGCAGCCGGTGAGTAACGAACTGAAACGCGAGAGTCGTTGACAGACGATCCTGGTCCGGCACGGCTTTTCCTCAACCGGATCTCAGTGGTCATTGAGGCGCTGTGGGGTCCAGGATGGCGTCGTGGCTTACATCAACACTTTCATCGCCGTCGCCCAGGACTGCCGCGCGGTTACCGGTGAGGTCCCGAGGGACCGGGCGGCCGGCCCGACGGTGGCCAGCACGCAGTACACGATGCTCGCGGCTGCTCCCGGTCGGTGGACTGAAGAGGACGTTCTGCTCGCGTCGTCCCCGCAGGTCCGCGGCCGGGATATCGACGAGGCCGAGCTTCGCAGGCTCCGCAAGGAGTATTTCAACCAACCGCGCGCATGCCTTCGAGCGTCTCCGCTGCCGAAGTCATTCGGTTGGGGATTGCACTACGACGCTTACGGACGGATCACTTTGCACGCGGTGGATTCCCCCGAGTACGCCCAGCTCAGCAGCGACGCCTGGTTGACCCAGCTCCGGGCGATGCGCTCCAGCCGCGCCGCCAGCTGACCTCCGACTACCCAGACACGCCGAGTCCGGTCAACGATGGGCTTACGGGCAACCAGCGGACGGCTCATTGGGGGTTGGGGCCCGGTTGGTGCGCAACACTCGGTCGGTGGAGCGAGTCGGTGAGGACGAGGTACCACGCGCGCCCGAGCGCTCGAGCCAGCAACCGGCAGTGCCGGTCCCCTGTTGGGCATTGATGCGGGACTGGACGAGCGCGTCGCACCGGTAGATGGCCCCTAGTCGCACCTCGTCGCGCCGTTGAATGGTCTGTTTGAAGTGGCTGGGCCTTCAGCGGACGATTCGGGTGTCCGTGTGGCGCTGGTAGTAGCGGGCGGCGCGGATGCGTTGCCCGCAGGTTGAGCTGCACCATTTACGGCGGGGGTGGTCTTTGAGGACGATGCGAACGCATCGTGGGCCATCGCAGGCGATCAGGCGGTCGCCGCGTTCGCCGCACAGCAGCTCGATCGCGTCTGCCCCGATGGCGGATAGGGCGCGGTCAAGGGGGGTGCTCCCGGGGGTCGCGTTCCAGGCGTGAGCCGGCGGTGTCCCGTCCGCCCAGACGAGGATCGGCGTGCCGGGGGTGGTCGACGCGGCGGTGTTGATGGTGCGGACGGCGGCGCCCGGGGGTGAGCGGTGCTCGATGCGGGCGAGCAGCAGTGCCCGCGTCGCGGTGCGTAGGGCGTGGAAGCCCGCGACGGCGTCGTGGTCGGGGCTCGCGTGCTCGGTGAGGAGTCCTCGGTCGAGGAGCCAGTCATCAAGCGCACCGGTGTCAGCGAGGTGATCGACGGTCCCGGCGGGGCTGGCGTGCAGGGAGTTCACGAGAGCCAGCGCGGGCGAGTGGTCCTCGCCGGGAAACTGCAGCTGTGGGCCGGCCATGCTCCTGACCGTACCTGACCTCTCACGGTTGTCCCTAGACAGCAACGTAAGAGGCGGTCTAGGTTGCTCTCATGGTTACTACCTTATCCAACCGTGAGAATAGTGTTCCCCACCACGAGCCCCGGGTGGGTACGGTCGGCGCTGATCCGCACCTCACGGTGCGACTCGTTGGTGGCCCCACGGCAATCCTGGAGATCGCCGGGCTGCGGTTGATCACCGATCCGACGTTCGATCCGCCGGGGGTGTACGAGCCCCGACCGGGCGTGACGTTGACCAAGACCCACGGGCCTGCCGTGGGGCCGGAGGAGATCGGCCCCATTGACGCGGTGCTGTTGTCCCACGATCAGCACCGGGACAATCTGGACGACTCCGGCCGGGCATTCCTCCACCGTGCGGCCCGGGTGCTGACCACGGTCAGCGGCGCGGACCGGCTGGGCGTGCCAGCCGAAGGGCTGCGGGTCTGGGAAACCGTCGAACTCCAGCGTCCGGACGGCAAGATGTTGCAGATCACCGGCGTACCGGCCCGGCACGGCCCGGAGGGCAGCGCGCACCTGACCGGGGAAGTCATCGGGTTCCTGCTCTCGGGTGATGACGTCGCCAGCGTCTACGTCAGCGGCGACAACGCCTCGCTGGACGTCGTACGAACCATCGTCGAACGTCTTGGGACCGTTGACGTCGCCGTGCTGTTCGCGGGCGGCGCCCAGCTGCCCTACCTCGGCGAGCAGTACCTCACCCTCAACAGCGAAGCGGCCGCCGAGGCCGCCCGCCTGCTCGGCGCACCCACGGTCATCCCCGTGCACTGCGAGGCGTGGGCGCATCTCTCGGAAGGACCCGAGGACCTGCGGACAGCGTTCGCCCGTGCTGGTCTCAACGATCAGCTGGTCCTGGCCGCTGCCGGCGACACGGTCACACTGTGACCCTCGTCCGGCCGCGGTGGTCCCGGCTGCGCCCGAACCCGTTCGATCGGTCCGCCAACCAGTTCCCCCGCCAAGCGACCACCCACCGGACTACCACCCACCGGACTCCCCCGCCGCCGAGCCCACGGACGCCGTGCCCTGTCGTGGCGGGACAACAACCGGGTCACCCCAGGCCCGCACGCTCAGCGGCGACGAGCCATGACAGCAGGTGACCACATTGTCTGAACGCGCATCCACCACTCCACTTCTGCAGGCCGCGCTGAACGGTGACCGGGTCCACCCGGCTGCACCTCGCACTCCAGCTGCCATCGCCGCGCAAGCGCGTGCGGCGGTCGAGGCCGGCGCGTGGTCCCTGCACCTGCACCCCTACAACGAACACGGCCAGCAGAGCTTCGCCGCCGAACCGTGCGCTGCCACGCTGCGGGCGGTCCGCGCGGCCTGTCCCGGTATCCCCATCTCGCTAAGCACCTCCGCGGACGTCGAACCCGACCCACGGCGGCGGATCACCCTGATCCAGGCCTGGACCGAGCTGCCAGACCTGGTGACCGCCAACCAGGGCGAGGACGGCATCGCCGCACTGTGCGAGCTCCTGGTGAACCGAGGGATCGGCATCGAGGCGGGGCTACTTCGCCTCGATGACGCCCACCGGTTCATCGCCGCCGACGTCGCCTTGCGCTGTGTCCGCGTCATGGTCGAACCCCTCGACGCCGACCCCGCCGACCCCGCCGACGCCGAAGCCATCGAGACCGCTGTCCTCAACGCCGGCATCACCCTGGAGCAGGTCCACCACGGCGACGGCATCGCCTCGTGGGCCGTCAACCGTCGAGCCATCCCCCGCGGTCACGGCATCCGCACCGGCCTGGAAGACACCCCGGTCCTACCCGACGGACGCCACGCCCAAGGTAACGGTGACCTGGTCGCCGCCGCGGCAGCCCTCCTGTCCAACAGTGCCCGCTGAAGGATCGATTATCGGACTCACGTACTGCGCTCCGCGACCGGCATGATCACTTCATGACGCGACGGCAGTGGGTCTCCTCTGGGGCTGCTTGGGAGCCCGTGGTCGGCTACTCCCGGGCGGTGCGCGCCGGCCCGTGGATCGCGGTGGCGGGGACGACGGCCGCGACGCCTGACGGCGGTCCGGTCGGCGGGGACGACATCGCCGAGCAGACCCGCGAGGCGTTGCGCCGCATTGAAGCCGCTCTACGCGAGCTCGGCGCCGAGCTGGGACACGTCGTACGGACCCGCATGTATGTCACCGACATCAGTCGCTGGCAGGAGGTCGGCCGAGTACACGGCGAGGTGTTTGGCAGCATCCGGCCGGCCACGTCCATGGTTGAGGTCAGCCGGCTCATCGACCCCGCGCTGCTCGTCGAGGTCGAGGCCGACGCCGTCGTCCCGTAGCCCGATGTCAACCGGACCCGGTCCCGCTGGACCTTGCTGATCAGGGACCATGCACCCATGTCGCTATCGGTGAGGGCCGCGCAAATCAGCGACCTTCCTGCGGTCTTCGCGTTAGTACGCGGGATGTTCGTAGACCTGGGAACTCCTGACTTCCATCCCTCCTGGGCCAAGGACGTCACCGACGCACTGCGCGACCGCATGGGTCGGGACGTGGCCGTGTCAGTTGCCGTGGACGGCACCAACATCATTGCGGTTGCAGTGGGCCTCGTGGAACAACGACTGCCCAGCCCTCGACGTCCAAGCGGCAGGATCGGCTACATCGAATGGCTGGCGACGGACCCTCGGCATCGTCGTCGAGGTGCGGCCCGGCTGGCGATGGAAAACCTGCTCGCTTGGTTTGAGGCGCAGGAGGTTCGCCTCGTTGACGTACACGCCAGCGCTGCCGCTCGCACTCTCTACGAGCAGTTCGGCTTCGAGCCGCCTACCGCCTCCGCGCTGCGGTGGCGCGGCTAATGCCGCTTCTCGATGCCTCAGAGGTGGCCCTCTGTGACGTCCCAATGGCCGATCGGTATGCGGGCAGCTCAAGGTGAGTAGGCGCCGGTGTTGATCGGCTGAGAGACTCAGGCGCGTGGCCGGCACCTTGAGCTTCGGGTACGACGGCGACGGAGGCCTCGGTGACCGGCTGTTGGCGGCGGTCTTGCGGGGCGAGAAGACCGCGTCGTCGTCGCTGGCCGTGGGGTATCTGTCGGGCGAGCCGCTGCCGCGGGTTGGTGAGCGGCTGACGCTGATCGATCACGTCGGGCGGCTGCACGGAGTCGTCGAGACGACCAGGGTGACGATCGTGCCGCTGCACCTGGTCGGGAACGACGTCGCCCGGGACGAAGGAGAGGGTTTCGCCGACGCGGCGCAGTGGCGCCAAGCTCACGTGGCCTTCTGGGCGGAGGTCACCGATCTGGTGCGCGCCGAGGCATGCGACCCCGAGTGGCAGCTGCGGGAGGCCGAGCCGGTCGTTGTGCACTGGTTCCGGCTGCTGGAGGCAGCCGCAGCACCTACCGCGTGCCCGGAGCCCCAGTAGCCGATCGTGATCTGACACGGCCTGGGTCGGGGTGTCGAGTGATCTGGGAGCGGCCGCGGCGCGCCTGCGCTGTTGCGCGGTCAACTGAGGGCGCGTAGGAGTGCGGCGGTGGTGGCTGCTAGGGCGACGACGAGTAGGAACGGGGCGCGGAGCACGACGGCGACGATGGCGACGCCGACCGCGGCGGTGCGGGGGTCGATGACCAGTTGTTGGCCGGTAGTAAGGGTCTGGGTGGTGGCCAGGGCGGCCAGCAAGGCGACCGGCAGCAGAGCGGCAATCCGTTGGGTGCGGGCGTCGTTGAGAATGCGGGTGGGCAGGGAGAGTCCGGCCAGTTTGCACAGGTAGCAGCCGGCGGCGCCGAGCAGCACGGCGAGCCACATCAGGACCAGCTCCGGCGGTGTGGTCCGCGCAGGCCGACCAGCACGGTCAGGGTTGCTGCGGCGAGGATGGGGACGCCGGCCGGGGCGGCGGGGGTCAGCGCCAGCGCGAGCGCGGCGGAGGCGGCGGCCGGTATCTGCGTGGTGGTGTCGCGAAGGCGGGGAGCGAGCAGCGCGATGAAGGCGGCTGGGGCGGCGCCGTCGAGTCCAGGAGCCGCGGGTCGCCGAAGGCTCCGGCACCCAGGGCGCCGGCGAGGGTGGCGAGGTTCCATAGCGTGAACACCGAGGCGCCGGTCGCCCAGAACGCGAGCCGCGCCGAGCGGGAATCGGTGCGGAGGGCGGCCATCGCGGAGGACTCGTCGATGACCAGGTGCGCCGCCAGCAGCCTGGTGGGGCCTCGGATCTGCAGAATGGCGGTCAGACGTAGGCCGTAGAAGGCATTACGGGCGCCGAGCAGGGTCGCGGTGGATGCCGCGGCCACCGCACCGCCACCGGCGCCGAGCACCGCGACGAGTGCGAACTGACTGGCACCGGTGAACATCAGCACCGAGAGCGCGACTGCCTGCCAGATCGACAGTCCCGCCGTGCTGGCCAGAGCCCCGAAGGACAGGCCATAGGCGCCGGTAGCGGCCCCCACGGCCACGGCGTCGCGCAGCACCGCCCGGCGCCGCGCGGCCCAGCCGGTCGGTGCAGGGTCACCACCCGAGGTAGGCGAGGCCGCGTCATTCACCTGAGCAATGGTAAGGAATGTGCCGGGGCAGATGACGCCAACTTCACCCCCCACGCGCCATATGAATGGCATGATATGGGCGTGGATGGCCTGGACCTCGCAATATTGCGCTGCTTGCAGCAGGACGGCCGGCTCAGCAACGTGGAACTCGCCGCGCGGGTCCGGCTCTCGCCCTCGCCGTGCCTGCGCCGGGTCCGGCACCTCGAACAGGGCGGCGTCATCACCGGCTACCACGCGCAGATCAACCCTGTCGCCGTCAGTCGCGGCTTCCAGGTCGTCGTGCACGCCGACATGATCGTCAAGGACCGCGCAACGATCGAGGCGTTCGAAACCCAGATCCGCAAGCTCGACGAGGTCTTGGAGTGTTCCCGGATGTTCGGCTTCCCCGACTACCTAATTCGCGTCGCCGTCGCCGACCAGGACGCCTACCAAACCTTCTACATGACCAAGCTGGCCGACCTGCCCGGCGTCGCGCGCCTCAACTCCCAGATCACCATGGCAACGGTCAAGGCCGGTGGCGGGCTGCCCATCACCGGCCCATGACCACGCAGCCTGGACCCGTCCCTCCTAGCAGCTGACACGGTTCCGCAACAGGATCATCACCGGGACGGCTGTCCCGCTGGACCTTCGACCAGTGGGACGCTCGCAGCAGCTCATAGCGTGTGCGCGGTGAGCCTGCACTTTCCCGAGCCGACGGGTCCTCCGCTGCCCCGCAGTGACGTCTTCCTCGCCTACCTTGACTACTTCCGCTGTGTGATCGTCAGCAAGTTGCAGGGGTTGTCAGAGGATCAGTTGCGCACGAGCGTGCTGCCGTCCGGTTGGACGGTTCTGGAGCTCGCCAAGCACCTGACCTACGTGGAGCGGCGTTGGCTCGTGTGGGGCTTTGAGGGCGAGTTCGTGACCGAGCCCTGGGGGGACTCGCGGGACGGACGCTGGTACGTCTCGGCCGAGGAGGACCCGGCCGACGTGGTCCGCGCGATGCAGCGGCAGGGTGACGTCAGTCGGTCCGTTGTCCGCGCCCACCAGCTGTCCGATGTAGGTAAGCCGGGTGAGCGTTGGGACGGCGCTGAGCCGCCGACCCTCGAGCGGGTGCTGTTCCACCTGTTGCAGGAGTACGCACGGCACGCAGGGCACGTCGACGCCAGCCGCGAACTACTCGACGGCAAGATCGGCGAGTAGTCGACGGCGAAGGGCGCTTGACAAGCCAAGCGTCCAACTGGCGGGGCGTCCCCTTGGTCGATCGGCTACCGGTACGCCGCTGACGACGCAGGGGAAGCGGGCGACGTAGCGGCGCTGGCAGGGAGTCTCAACCGCCCGCAGGTCGTAGTGCTCGCGCACATAGGCGACCGCCTCGGTAGCTGGCATACCGTCCAGCACGGCCAAGCAAGCCAGCGCGGTGCCGGTCCTGCCCCGGCCCCCGCTGCAGGCGAGCTCCACCCGCTCCGTCGTAGCGCGGCGCCACGCCTCGCGCAACGCAAGTTGAGCGTCCTGGTGGTCCGTGGGCAGCCAGAAGTCCGGCCAGCGGACCCACCGGACTTCCCACGGCAGGAGTTCTGGACGCCCTTTGAGCAGGTACACCGCGAACTCGGGTGGGGCGCCGTGCGGTTGCGGCCGGCGCAGCCCGCGGCCGCGCACGAGCCGGCCGGAGGGCAGGGTCAAGACCCCGGAGGCCCCTACACACCAGGTGCTCATGATCTAAAAAATACCGTTGGTGCTGACCTACCGGTGGCTGTTGGACGGTCGTTCAGCGAAGGGCGGGCAGGACGGACGCGGCGAGCTCCGGCGACAGCGGCGCCGTGCCTACGGCCTTGGCGTCGGTGCCGGTATCGCTGGCAAGACGGACGAGCTGGTCGAGCTGCAGATTGAGGGTATCGGCCAGCGAGGCGACCGTGAACAGCGCAGGCATTGGGACACCGCCCCGCTCGATCTTGCGGACGGTCTCCTCGGCCAGCCCCGCGGCGGCGGCGACCTCGCGGACCGACCGCGGACCGCGGGCCCGGCGCAGCAGCGCCCCGAGAGCCATGCCTCGAGCCCGGTCCTGCTCCGTCAACGGCAGTCGCACCATACCGACATGCTATCCGACTCGGGATACCTGTCCCGGCATAGTTGTACCGTCGAGGGATGACCGCCGCCCTGCTCCTGCCCGTTCGCACGCCGACCGAGCTGGACGTGATGCGCGAGGCCGGGCGCGTCGTAGCCCGTGCCCTGCAGGCCGTCAGTGCCGCTGCCGTCCCCGGCATGCGGCTGCGCGAGCTCGACGACATTGCGGCGACCTGCATTCGGGAGGCGGGGGCGACGCCGTCGTTCCTGGACTACGCGCCCGCCTGGGCGCCCACCCCATTCAACGGCGTGACCTGCTTGTCCCTGAACGACGTCGTGGTGCACGGGCGCCCCAGCTCGCGCCGGTTGTGGGAAGGCGACCTGCTCACCGTGGACTGCGGCGCGGTCGTCGACGGCTGGAACGGCGACGCCGCCCTCACCGTCCACGTCGGCGACCCGGCCCCATCCGACACCAGGCTGCGGCAGACCACCGAGCAGGCCCTCGCCGCCGGGATCGCCGCCGCCCAACCGGGCGCCACCCTGCTCGACATAGCCACCGCCATCGACGCGGTCGCTTGTGCCGCCGGCTACGTCCAGCTGCCCGACCACGGCGGACACGGCATCGGCCGCAGCATGCACGAACTGCCGTTCGTGCCCAACCAACCGACCCGTGATGCCCGGCGGCACCGGCTGCGGCCCGGAAACACCATCGCGATCGAGCCGATGCTGCACGCAGGCACCAGTCGCCACCGCACCAAGAGCGACGGCTGGTCCATCGTCACCGCCGACGGCAAGCGCGCAGCGCACGCCGAGCACACCATCGCCGTCACCGACGACGGCCCGGTGGTCCTCACCACCGCATAACTCCCCGCCGCCCACTCCGGGCCACGCCGTACCCCGACCCATGCTGCGCCGGCGACCACGAGAGCCCGCCACAGCCCGTGCCGTAGGGGTGTTGCGACGACGCTCTGAGCTCGCCATCGGCTACTGGGACGGCTGACGGCCGTGCCTGCTTAGCAGCCGAAACCGCACCTGCGCAGTACTCGCGGGGGTGGCCGCGGGTCAAGGGACTGGAGCGGCGAGGAGCAGGTGGTAAGCGTCATCCCCGACCCCCACTCGCCGGTGTTCCCGCAGATGCAGACCGGCCTGGGCGAGCGCCTCAATCAAGTCGGCGACGGGGCGGAGGCAGAAGGTGGCGGTGAAGGGTAGCCGGGACATCGCGCTGGGCTCGCCCACGCCGACCACCGCTAGGCCGTGCGGTGCAAGCACTCGGGTCACTTCTTTGAGTGCCTGAGGCAGCTCGGCGTCAGTGAGGAAATACAACGTGTTGAGCGTCATCGCGCCGTCCAGGCTGGCGTCGGCCAGCGGCAACCGCTGAAGAGGGGCATGGTGCAACTGGAGCCGGCCCTGGGCAATCGGACGGCGGAACTGCCGGCGGGCCACACTCAACATGGTGCTGGAGATCTCGACACCGTGCACGCGGCCCTCAGCCGGCAGGCGTCGCAGCAGCAGGTCCAAGCCCACGCCTCCGCCAAAGCCGAGATCGGCCAGCGCGGCTCCGGATGGAACGGGCAGCGCGGCGGCGGCCGCGCTGACTGTGCCGCGGTTGCCGCGGTTGAGCAGCCGGCCGACTAGCCGACCAGCGGGACCACTGGGGTGTCCGAGCTGTCGGGCGATCCCGGCCAGCGCTGATTCAGGTAGTTGCACGGTGCGCACGGTACGCAGCGGTGCTGTCGGAACCCCCAGCGTGGAGCTCGCCGGTCAGTGCCGCCGCTCCGCGTCCGGCGTCCCGCTGGCCCTTGGCAGCGGGGACACTGTCCCGGTTGGCGTTCCGCAACTGACACGGCAGAACCTGGCAGGCACCACCATGCGCACTCTGACATCGTGGCTAGGTGACTTCCCCGCCTTCTCTGCCACTGCATACCAGCCGTCTGCTGTTACGCGCCTACGCGACAGGCGACGTAGAGCCCACTTTCGCTTACTACGGTGGCGCAGAGGTCTCGCGCTTCTTGCTGAGCGAACCGTTCACGCTCGAGGACGCCAAGGAGACCGTCGAGAGACGCCGGGGACAGACTCATCCCACCGAGCCTGGTGACGCGCTGGCCTTGGTGGTGGAGCATCAGGGGCGGCTCGTCGGCGACCTCGTGCTCCAGATGTTAGGTGAGCAGTCCTCGATGGGCGAGATCGGCTGGTGCTTCAACCCGGCCTACGGGGGGCGCGGCTTTGCGACCGAGGCCGCAGCGGCGCTCCTTAATCTGGCGTTCGAGCATTACAACATGCATCGAGTCAAGGCACAGATGGACGCACGCAACACCGGCTCGGCACGACTGTGCGAGCGACTGGGGTGACAAAGGAAGCGCACCTTCGACAGGACTGGTGGAGCAAGGGCGAGTGGACCGACACCTTCGTGTACGCCGTCCTCGCCGCCGAGGGGAAACCGCGCTGGGCAGCCAACCTGCCGGGTCGTGCGCAGGTGCGATCTTCGTATGTCAGTTGAGGATCGTCTAACGACGCAGGCTGAGTCAGACCGGGCAGAGCCAGTCGTCGTCGGAGCGCGTCGTGCTGCCAGGCTGATCGGGCGCAGGAAACGGGTTGCGGAAGGTGAAGGCCTCCAGGGTCGGGCCGTGCGCACGCAGGTGCCGCACGCGCGTCTCCGCCTCGTCGGTGGAGGGGCGGTGTCCTGAGGGCACCCACCACAGCGCGGTCATCGGCTCGACCGCGCGCTGGAACCATTGTCGCCGCCGGCGCATCACCTGTAGGTACCGACCGGAGAAGACGAAGTCCCCTAGCGCTTCAATCGACGTCCAGGTCGTCAGGTTCACGATCACGCCGTGGCTGTCACCTATGTCCCAGCCGAAGGCGCGCACGGCGGTGGCGTTGCCGTCCTCGGTTTGCAGCCGCCACAGGAAACCCGACGCCGCATCACCGTCGGCGTTGACCTCGTCGAGGGCCGCCATGAACTCGGCGAGCAACGGCGAGTCCAGGGGCGCCAGCAACCGCGACACGTTCACCTGAGCAAGATCGAAGCCCATCCTGGCAGCGTACGGCTTACGTGCCGGGCGCCGATCGCTTCGGGACGAGCGTCCTGCTTGCGCCTTGTTCCCCTTGCTAGCCGGCTGGCCCGCGGACGACCTCGTAGCGGGTGCTGGTCATGCCGGTCTCGGAGGTCGCGGTCCCGAGGTGGATCAGGCGGATCTCGCGGGGCAGCTCGTGGAACAGCGGTAGCCCGCGTCCCAGCAGTACCGGTGCCCGTGTGATGGTGAGCTCGTCGACGAGGTCGTGGCGCAGGAAGTCGGTGACCACCCGGCCGCCGTCGACGTAGACACCGGCGACGGCGTCGAGGTCCAGCAGCCGCCGGGCTTCGGTGACGGAACGGACGACGGTGATCCTCGCGTCGGCGTCGTCGGGCAGCGTCGTGCTCAGGACGAGCACGCGGAGCTTCTTGTAGGGCCAGGAGCCGAAGGTGAGCACCTTCTCGTACGTGCCGCGCCCCATGACGAGGTGGCTGACGCCGGCGGTGAAGTCCTCGTAGCCCTGAGGGGCGTCGTCCCCCGGCCGACCCGGTACGTGGCGCGGCTCGGGCGGCGGGTCAGTCAGCCATTCCAGGTCGCCGTCGGTGGAGGCGATGAACCCGTCGACGCTCGCCGCGATGAACACCGCCCCCTTCCAGGTCCTGTGCTCGGTCATGCCAGTGCCTCCAGCAGGTCGTGAACAGCGGTGCAGGGGTCGGCTTCGGCTGGGTCGGGTGCCACGGCTGCTCGCAGGAGGGCCCCGGAGGCTGTGTCCATCAGCAGTCGGGCCACCAAGCGCGGCGGGGTCGCCACTCGAAGAGCCCCGCGGTCGACCGCCGCCTCGACCAGCACCGCGAGGTGGTCGAGCTGCCGCTGCCAGCCCAGGTGCAGCAGGTCGCGCAGCTCCCCGTTGCGCAGGTCCTCTGCCAACATGTCGATGCGGCCCAACACCGCCGTCGGCGTGCTGCCGTGGAGGCTGAGCGACGCCGCCCACGCCATCAGTTCGGCGTAGGGGTCGCGCCCGGCAGGCCCGGTCGGCACGGCGTCGACCCAGCGACGGCTCAGCGCCAGCAGGACACCCTCCCTTGAGCCGAAGCGCTTGATCAACGTGGCCGAATGCACCCCGGCGGCCTCTGCGGCCCCGGCAAGCGTCCAGCCGGAGTCCGAGGCGCCCACAGCCGTGGCGATGCGCTCGAGGATCTCCGCGTCAGTCGACGTCCGGGGCCTGGCCATGCGTGAGTAAATCACGATTGCGGAACAGGAGGCAGACCAGGACCTGCTGCGCTGCCGAGTAGGCGGTCACACAAGCGATCGTCTGCCGCACTCCGTCCCGCGAGCTCCGAGCCGAACCGCGTTCCAGTAGGCCTTCCGTTGGAGGACGTGGCCGGCCGGCGGCGAGGTGATCTTCGACGGGGAGCCCGCACTGGCCGCCCCGCCGGGGTCTCGTGGCGCCGGGCGGCGAAGATGGCCGCGTGCTAGATCGCCCTTCACTTCGCCTGGCACTGATCGACCAGCACAACTGGAGAGCCGCACTTGCCTGTACGTGACCCCTGATCAGCTCGTGTACGTCGCTAGTCATCAGCCCGTCGCCTTGGTCATCCTCGCGAAGGCCTACGTCAGGGCGGGCGACCTCGATTGGGAGCCGCTGGCGGTTACCGCGGGAGGCCCGGTGGTCGGGGTCGTTGCCCTTGCCCACGCGAACCAGTACACCGAGCTGCTTCACCTGGCCGTCGACGTCGCGCATCAAGGGCAGGGAGTTGGATCGGCGGCGGTGGAACTCCTTGTCGCACACGTCGTCGCGACCCGGCCGGACGCAGAGGCTGTCCGGCTCACGGTGCACCCGGAGAACGGACGGGCGCAGCGCCTCTACCGGAGCCAGGGGTTCTTGCCCAACGGCGACGTGCAGGCCGGCGAGCCCATCTGGTCGCTAAGCCTTCGACGAAAGTAGGTTCCGCGAGAGGTACCAGCGGCACGTTCGGCTACTGACACACGCGCTCGGGCAGGCTCAAGGGCATGGTGCATCGAGTGGCTGTCCTGTCCGACGTGCATGGGGTGCTTCCGGTGCTGGAGGCGGTGCTGGCTGAGCCGGCCGTCGCCGGGGCGGACCTGGTCGTGGTGACCGGGGACCACGCGGCGGGCCCCCAACCGGGCCAGGTGCTGGATCGGCTGACTGCTCTGGGCGACCGCGTGGTGCTGGTAGGCGGCAACGCCGACCGCGAGCTGGTGGCGCTGGCCCGCGGGGGAGCGCTCGAGCCGCCCGATGAGGTGTCCCGCTGGGCGGCCGCGCAGCTCACCGCCGAGCACGTCGCGCTCCTGGCGGACCTGCCGCACCCGATCACCCTGGACGTGGACGGTTTCGGGCCGGTGCTGTTCTGCCACGGCACGCCGCGCAGCGATGAGGAGGTCGTGCTCGTCGACAGCCGGCTGCAGCGCTGGGCGGAGGTCTTCTCTGGCCTCCCGCCGGAGGTGATGACCGTGGTGTGCGGACACACCCACATGCCGTTCGTGCGCCTGGTCGACCGTCGGCTCGTGGTCAACCCGGGCAGCATCGGCATGCCCTACGGACGTCCGGGTGGCGCCTGGGCACTGCTGCACGCTGGCGCGGTCACCCTGCACCACACGTCGATCGACGTCGACGCGGCGGTGGCTCGCGTGGTCGCCGGGTCGGACTACCCGGATCGGCAGGAGTGGGCCGACTACTTCCTGCGTGCCGCGGCGAGCGACACCGACGCCCTGACCGCTTTCGGGCCCCGGGACGGGCGCTGAGCTAGCTCACACGCCGCCCGCCGAACGAGACGTGTCCCCGTAAACGATCCTTCTGCGGTACATCTTCGGCGGACCGTTGGTTGCAGCTGGCGCGACGTCAACTCGCCAACCGCTCAGCAATGAGCAGGGCACCGATGACCACCATGGCGGCGCCGGAGAACCGGCTGACGGCGCGGGCGGTCGTAGGGCGGGCGCGCAGGATGGTGCGTGCGAACAGGCCGAGGCAGGCATAGAACACGGCGCAGGTCAGCGTGAAGGTGAGCCCGAGGACACCGATCTGGAGGGCGAAGGGCCAGCTCGCGTGCGGGTTGGCGAACTGCGGGAGCAGGGCGAGGAAGATCAGCAAGCCCTTGGGGTTCAGGCCGCTGACGCCGACTCCGGTCCAGAGGGTGTTCCACGACGAGCTGGAACAGGCTTCGGTGTTGGTGCTGGGGGTGGCCGGGTGGCCGAAGGTCATCGCGCCGTGCCACATCAGGTAGCCGCCACCAACGATCGTCAGCCCCGTCAGGATCGCGGGTGACCCAGCGACGACCGCACCTACCCCGGCCGCGACGACGAGCGTGACGGCCGCGTAGCCCAGGACCAGCCCGCCGACCGCTGGGACCACGGAGCGGCCGCGCAGGCCGGTGCCGATCGTGAACGCCCAGTCCGCGCCCGGCACGACGATGAGCAGCAGCGCGACCACCCAAAAGGCTAGAACGGAACTGACGGGCACGGGAAGCACTCCCCTCGGTCACGGCGTGTCAAGCAAAGCTATCGGCGATCGGGGCGAAAGTGCTTCCAAGTATTCGGCTACGGGCTGATCCCCGTGGAAGGATGTGTCCGGTGGATTCCATCGACCAGAAGATCCTTGCCGAGCTGCAGCACGACGGCCGTCTGACTATCACCGAGCTGGCCGCGAGGATCGGGCTCAGCGTCTCGCCCTGCCACCGACGACTGCGCGAACTCGAACGCAGCGGCGTCATCACCGGCTACCGCGCGATCGTGGACGCCGACGCCATCGGCATGAGGTTCCAGGCCCTGGTGTTCGTGACCATGCGCCAAGAGGACCGCGACACCCTGCTCGGGTTCGAGCAGGCGGTAGCCCTCCTACCCCAAGTGCTGCAGGCACAGCGGCTGTTCGGTGACCCCGACTACCTCCTGCGCGTCGTCACTGCCGACCTGGCCGCCTACGCCCAGCTCGAAGACGAAACCCTCGCCGCGCTCCCCGGCGTGCAGCGCCTCAACTCCACACTGGTGATGAAGCACATCGTCAACGACCGCCCACTGCCAACCACCCACACGTGACCTGCACTACGAGGACCGGACTCCGCACGCCAACAGGGACACCGATGCCTGACCAACCCAGTCTCGGCCCGTCCCAATCGTCGACCGGCTATCGGACAAGTGACGGCGCCACCCGAGCCGCGTTTGACCGTGCCACAGAGCGCTTCGGAGTGCGCCGCTTTACCCGCTGAAGAACAGATGTCGGCACGTCGCCGGCCGTGTCCCTTGAACGGTCGAGGACTAGAAGCACGACGGTGGTGTCCACCTACAACATGATCACGCTCGCCTGATGCCGGGAGCGCAGTAGGTGCACCTCACTCGTACGGCTTGACCCGGGACGTTGTCCCAGGGGCTGACCGCCCGGGCGGCCGGCTACCAGGGACGTAGGAACCGCACGATCTCGTCCCAGCCGCCCTGCCCGCGACGGCCGCCGTCCGCGTCGTCCTTAGCCCGGCGCGCCCTCCGCTTAAGCGGCTCCTGGAGACGGTCGCACGCCGACCGGTTGGCACGGCTGACAGCACTCCTGGCCTCGGCGCGCCGTGCCTGCCGAGGACCGCATCGGCCAGCCCCTGCGCCAGACGCCTGCACCGGTCCCAGTCGTCGGGCTTGCCGGGCAGCGCCGGGGCGAGCAGGTCCCAGGCGTCCCGCGCACCGTCGCCGAGGAACGCGCGGTACAGCTGGTCGTATGCGCGCGCGGCGGACGGGTCCGCTAGGCCTGGCGGCGCGGCCAGGGCGGCTGCGAGAACGACGGCCGCCCGGCGCGGCTCGCGCTTCCACAGGTCGGTTACCTCGGCGAGCGGACGCCACGCTGCGAACCCATCGAGCGCACGAACGCCAGGTCGGGCGCCGCGTCGGCCGGCGCCGCCGCCTGCTCCGCCACGAGCCCGGTACCGAGCGCCTCCGCGAGCAGATCTGGCCGCTCGGCGAGCGTCACCGCTAGCGCGCCGGACAAGCGCGGGTTGACAGCAGGGCGACGACCGCGCGCGCCCCGGCTCGGTCACGCAGCGCCCGCCACCGATTCTCGCCCCGGTCGGTTGCCGCTACGGCGGCAACGGCCCGGGCCAGCAACGGAGGCGCGTCGAACCGGCCGGTGCCGACCGTCGCGACGAACGCCGGCTCGGGCAGGCCCGCCCACTCGGCCCACCAACTTCCACTGTTCCGCTCGGCGACGAGCCGGGCGGCCAACGCGCGTCGCGCGCGGTGAGGTTCGCGAGGTGCCTCGACCCTGCCTTCGCAGCGACGACCGTCGACACCTCGTCCCGGGCGGCCCGCGCAACCGTCGGCTGAGCGTCGGCCGCAGGCCCGGCCCCCCATGGTCGGCCTCGGCGGGCCGGAGAAGCTCCATGACTGCCGCCGGCTCGTGGTCCCACGCGAGCGCCGCCCAACGCCCCAGGGCCGCATCGGCCGCAAGCAGCCGCTCGGACACATCCGGCCGCAGCAGCGCCTGGAGGACCTCGTCGGGCGGCGCGTCACGGGGCAGGCCGTCGTGCGGGTCGAGCAGCGCGCGCTTGAGATGTCGCATGCTTGACGCTTTCGGCGCGCGGGCCGTCACCGTTCCAATAGCGCTTCCGGGCGGCCCGCCTTGCTCCGCCGTGACGAACGCCTCGATTAACAACGGCATGACGCGCCGGCGGGCGCTGTCCGGGCCGCAGCGGCGTAGGAACTCGCGCAGCGGCCCCGGGTGGCCAAGATCCCCCTCGAGCGCTCCTAGGGCCTGCTCGGTCAGCTCGCCGGCTCGCGACGCTTGCGGCGGGGCCGCGGAACCGTGCTGGGGCGGCATCAGCATCAGGTCGAAAGAACCGTGCGCCGTGCGGCGCGGCTCGAGCGCGCCCGAACAAAAGGAGAAGTGACCGCGCAGCCGCGGCCATTGCTTCCGATAGCCGTGGCGGCACGGGGCGGCGTCGTCACCGCCTTCCTGGTCAGAGCGGTTGACACGCGATGACCGGTCTAACCGGGCAGACTTACCGGCTGGTCAGCTGGACCCCGTCACGGCGATTCGTCGACCTCGACCGCCGTTGGTACGGGCCCGCCTGCGGGCAGCTCGCTGGCCTGGTCGCCGAGGCAGTCTGCAAAACCCGGGCGGGTGAGCGCGCAGTCCCGCCGCGCCCCTAACCTCAGCGGATCTGTGCGCCAACGACCGCGTCCACCCCAACGCCCACGCCCGGCCCGCTCGGCGACGACGACGACGACGTGATCATGTGTCGCAGACGATCGTCAATCGGCACGGCAGGCGGAGACGCGACCGAGACGCGGACACCAATGGCCGGCTGGGTACCTGTCCGGCAGGACGGCCGGCTAACTGGGACGCTTAGGCCACGTCCGCGCGCGTTGTTCCTCGCGCAGCGTGACGCCGAGTCGCTCGCATAGCTCACGTTCTCTGCCGACCAAGGGATGTTCTGTCGGTGTCTCGACTTACCGTCGCGTCATGACTCTTCACTCACGCCCCGACCCGGCTACTCGATGGTTGTCCCACCTTCTCGTCAGCCTCGCCGCTGGCGCTCTAGTCGGCAAGAAGGCCGGACCGACCGGCTTCGTGCTCGCTGCACTCCTCACCGGGTTTGCGCATGAGGCGCTCGACGCCCCCATGGCTGGAGCGCTTGCCGAATTAGGTCTATAGCGGGGGCGACGGTAACTGCAATCACCAGTGGCGGTCAGCGACCATAAGCTCGATCGATGGGGCCGGAACGCGGGCCCCGCTCCTGATCCCCGTGGGTCAGGCCGGCGTGGCAGCAGCGTGCCCTGGTGGTGCAGCATGCGCCAGCGCCTGCCTACGCATCGCCACATCAAGTTGCGACGGGCGGCACGGCCGGCGGGGTCGGTCAGAAGGTCACGAGCACCACACCCGTCGCGACCTCGTGCACCTCGACCTGCACGGCATCGATGGGACCCCCTCCATCGCCGTCCCCAGGTCCGCGATGATCTCCACCCGCGTCCACAGTCGCCCGGACGCACCCACCTCACGGAAATCGATCAAGAAGCGCTTCCATCTGCGTCCGCGAACGGCGCACCGATGCGGTCAGCAGAGCAAGCTCCAGCTCCGCGACGGGATGCACGTCTAGACACTCGCACACTTCCGGGTCCAGCTAACCGGCCCCGGCCCGGCCGACGTCCCGTTAGCCAGCGGGACCGGCCGGTCTAGGTGCGCGCCGTGGTGGCCAGCTTGGCGCCAAGGGCGACGAACGACACCGCGAAGACTCGGCGCAGGCGGTCAACGATCCGCGGGCGCTCGACGAGGTGCGTGCGGACGGACGCGGCGAACACGCCGTAGATCGCAAACACCACGAACGTCATCAGCATGAACACCGCGCTCAGGCCAAGCAGCCGAGCCAGGGCGTGGGGGCTGCCGCTTGGCACGAACTGCGGCAGGAACGCGAAGAAGAAAATCGTCAGCTTCGGGTTCAGCAGGTTGATCAGCACGGCGGCTCGGATCACCGCCACCGAGGTCTTCGGCGCGTCGGCCGCCTCGACGCTGAGCGTGCTCTTGTCCCGCCAGGTCGACCAGGCCATGTACAGCAGGTAGGCCACGCCGAGGACCTTGATGGTTTCAAAGGCCAGGCCGCTCGCGCGCAGCAGCGCCGCCGTTCCCGTGATTGCAGCGGCCAGGTGCGGCACGATCCCCAACGTGCAGCTGGCCGCTGCCACCAGACTGGCGCGCACACCGCGCGACAGCCCTGCCGCGATCGTGTAGAGCGCACCTGTACCTGGCGTGGCGATGATGATCAGCGCAGTGAGCAGGAAGGTGACGCTCATCACGAGATCCTGTGCTGCGGCATCGGCCGACCGTACCGCCCTTGCAGGAACGACCAGCGCCGTCCGGTAGCCAACGTCAAGCGGGACACTAGGCGGCCTTCGACCGAGGAGCTCGTGCTCGCCGCTCTCGGACCAGGCCGAGTCGCGCGGTGTCGGGCTGTCCGCGTTAGGAGCGGCTAGCCACGTAGCGCACGTGCCGCCGGAGCGGGCTGCCCTCCGGCACCCGGGGGTGGTCGAACTCGCGCTCAAACGTCATGCCCAGGCGGCGCATGACCTGCCAGGACGCCTGGTTGAGCACCGCGGTGACGCTGACGACCTGCTCGACCTCCGTCAGGCCACGTCGCAGGGCAGCAGCGCCCAGCCTCCGTCGCCCAGCCGTGTCCCCAGGCCCAGCGGGCGAGCCGCCAGCCCACCTCCAACTCGGAGTCGGGGCCGTCCAGGACCGTCCATTGGATGCCGGTGAACCCGGCGAAGTGGCCGTCGGCCTCGAGCGCCCAGAGGCCGAACCCGTGCTCCTCGACGTGCGCCTCGATGCGGACGACCAGCGCGTCGCTCTGCTCCCGGGTCAGCGGCGCCGGGAAGAAGCGCATGACCTCCGGGTCGGCGTTCATCGCGGCGAACGGCTCCCGGTCGTCGTCGCGCCAGCCGCGCAGGAGCAGGCGGGCCGTACGGATCTCATCGGTCACCATCCGAGTGTGGACGATCCGGCCCGTCCGGTCGTTGATCCTCCAGCGGTCACTCGCGACGTGTCCGCGCGACCTGGCACGTTGTCGCCATGACGGAGCCAGCCCCGGCTGTTGACGACCGCCACCCCGCTGACGTGGCGACCGGATGGTGAACCATGTGCTTGAGCTGGCCGGAAGCTGGCCGCGATGGGACCGCAAGCCGGTCGAGGTGTCGGTCCAGGGCGAGGCGCCGCGTACCTACACGCCGCACAAGGCGCTGCGCCGTGTAGCCGACCACCTGCTGGACCACCTCGCCGAGCTCGAGGCGCGGATCGCTGGGCGGCCGACGGAGGCCGGACGAGTGGCACGGGTCGATGGTCACCACCCCCGTCGACCTCGCTCCCTTCACCGAGGAGGACCTGGACAGGGCCCGGAGCCGGCTGCGCAGGCTCACACAGACGTGGGACGCCCGCCTGCGGGCCTTGTCGGACGAGCAGCTCGACGCTGTGAGCGGCGGCGCGTGGACGCTGCGCCAGGTCGCGTTCCACGTCGCCGAGTCCGGCTTCTACGCCGACTCGGTCGGCGATCTCTCCCGATAGCCGAGGCAGTCCCACCTGACGATCGGCCAGCGGCACCTTTCCTGCTCCTGTCGCTGCGTGCTGCGAGACTGACCGCATGACAGATTGGCTCGCGGCCAGTGAATCGTTGAAGATCCTCTGCGAACTGGAGCCTGCAACGAAGCCGGATCTCCGGCACGTTCGGCGTCAGGTCGCGCTACTTAACGGCGTCTCGGATGCCTACCTGGTGCCGGGCAATCATCTGAGTCGCGCCACCGGCTCCAGCATCGCCGTTGCCGGCGAGATCGCAAGTTGGGCGGGAGCTCAGTTGCTTGCGTAAACAGCCGAGACCGCAACCTGATAGGAGGCTAGTTGTGCGCTCCCATTGGTACCTTCCCGACTCGCGCATCAAGACCGATAGCGGGCTGAACTGGTTTCTCCCCTCCATGAGGATCTCTCACCGCACCCTCTGGCAGTTAGCTGACCGCGTGGCCGACGACATGGGCCAGCCGACGAGCGTCTTCATCGAAGCGGGGACCGGCTACACGGGCAGCCCCGCCTACTCAAGAGTGGAACGAGGTAGGAACCTGGCCCCCGGACGACGATACGCAGAGGGCGTCCGGCTCATGGCAACTGACGGCTTGAGCCTCCAAGACGGTGTACTGAGCCTCTCAAGCGCTAGCCCTGGCTTGAGCATCGACTTCCCTACTGGCGGGCGGGCCGGGGCCGTCGGGCTGTTCGGGAGCACGGACGGGTTCGGCCCCTACCGTCCCAAGCTCGAGGCCACGATCGACTGGCTGGTCAGCCGCGGCCGCTACCGGTGGGGCTGGCTTCTCCCGCTGAGCATCCTCGGCCTCTTGCTCATCGCCCTGCTGCTTATCGGCTTGATCCTCTCGGCGGTGGTCACAGCCGCAGCCGGCTACGCCGTTCTCACTGTCCCCTTTTTCGTCGTCACCGGCGCGGCCACCACGTGGAGCATCGGCGTGGGCGCCTTGAAGCACATTCACCAAGACAGGCGGAGGCGCCGAAACGTCGTCGTCGATCTTCGAGGGAGATCCTAAGGTGCAGTAGTTGCAGGGAAACCGCGAGACAGGGGATCGGCGACGAGACCAACGTGGAGAGTCGATGCCGGCGCTCGGCAGCGGTACGCGGCGGCGAAGCGACAGTTGTCGCGAACGAGTCACCGACTTGACTCGCTTACTCCGAACTTCAGGCCGCTTTCGGTGTCCCGGCTGCTCAACGGTTACGAGCGGACGTGTCACGATATCCCGCAAGTCGAAGCTGAGCGGGACGCCAACCCCCAGAGACTTCACGAGTGCTTGGCGCGCCAGACCCCAGGCACCGGACACCAGCGAGCCGTAGCGTTGCAGCGGTGCAGAGGGAGTGGTCTCCGTCGTCTGAGCGGGCTGGGGTCACCGCCGTGCTGGACGAGCAGCGGGCAGCCTTGATCCGAAAGGTTACGGGGGTCAGCGAGGCAGATGCGCGGCTCCAGCCGACTGCAAGTTCGCTAGCGCTGCTTTCCCTGATCAAGCACTGCGCCGTGTGGGAGACCCGTTGGCTCGGCGGCGTTGCCGCCGGTCAGCAACTCCCCGACGGATGGCCTGAGGTCGACGAGGATGACGTCGAGTTCCTGCTCCGGGAGGACGACACGCTGGGACTCTGGTTAGGCCGGTACGAGGCGGCCTGTGACGCATCCCCGGGCGATCGCCGCCTCCGCACCGCCCGAAGACCGCGGGGTGCTGCCGGATCAGCTTGGCGGCAGTCCCACATGATGACCGGCCCGCGACACATCATCGCCGCTGCGCCAGACCTGTGACTTGCAGCGGTACATGGCGCAGTTCTCGTAGAGCTATGTGGCCGCGCGGCGGCCGCGGGCGAGTCCACGGCCGCCGCGATCATGTCCGGTGGCGAAGGACCAGCGGGACGCCCTGTGGGCGGCAACGTCTCACCGGTGATACCGTATGGGGGTGAGCGAGGCGACCGTCCGGGACCTGCGCAATCAGGGTGGGCGCGTACTCGACCGCGTTCTGGCCGGTGAGCGCGTCACGATCACCCGAGACGGCCGGCCGGTCGCCCGTCTCGAGCCGGTCGCGCGCGTTCGTCTCGGCTCGGGCACGCTCGTCGAGCGGTTCCGCAACCTGCCGGACGTGGACCCCAAGCGGCTGCGGCGCGACGTCGACGCCCACCTCGACCAGCGGCTGTGACGACGCACGCGGTCGGTCTCATCGATACCAACATCGTGGTCCTGCTGGGGCGCCTGCGGACTCAAGAGCTGCCGGGTGAACCGGTGATCAGCGTCATCACGCTCGCGGAACTGTCGGTCGGGCCACTCGTGACCGACGACCCGACCGAGCGCGCGGCCCGGCAGGCGCGGCTCCAGGAGACTGAGGCGGCGTTCGACCCGCTGCCCTTCGATGCGCCCGCGGCACGAGCCTTCGGTCGTCTGGCCGCTGGCCTGCGGCGCAGCGGCCGACAGGTGCGACCGCGAGCCATGGACGTGCTGATCGCCTCCGTCGCCGTGGCGAACGACCTGCCCCTATACACATGCAACCCGGACGACTTCACGGGGATCGACGATCTGGCGCTCGTCGCGGTACCTCACCCCGATTCCGATGCCGACTGACGTCCTCCTGGCCAGCGCTGGGTGGAAGTGCCTCATCAGTCCCCTTGGCCGAACGTTAACCGGCACTGTCACGGAGTGAGTGGTTCGCGTCGCAGCGAGACTCGCCGGCTACTGATGCGCCAGCCAAGTGGCGTCCGTAGCAACACGTCGTCGTAGGTTCCGCTGCCGACCGAGCCGTCCCTCTGTACGCCCAGGCACTTGGATCGAGCCGCCACCTGGTCACCCTCGGCGGTCACGACAGTGTTGGTGACCAAGTGCGCTACAGGGTTGCGGCTGCCCAATTGCTCGGCCACTTCACGAACCTCGGCGACGCTTCGCAGGATCGAGCCGCCCAAGGGCGACAGGTCGTACACCACGTCCTCCGTGAACAAGTCGGACAGTCGATCCAAAGTGCCCTCATCCATGAGGTGCCCGTGCAGCGCCACGAGCTCGTGAATTGCGAGCCTGTCCTCGGTGCTGATTGTCACGCGGTCATCATGCCCCTGCTGCAAGGCAGTCCCCGGGCTCACCGGACAAGAGCCCTGCGCGGGCGATGTTGGTTGCGACAGTGAGGCTGTCCCAGTAGCCGACGGCGAGCTCAGAGCGTCGTCGCAGCACCCCTACTGCTGTGAGGTGTTGTGCGTGTGGTCGAAGACGGAGCTGATCGACAAGCAGGCCAGTTTCTGGGTGCTGATGTCGCAGGGCTCGACGCTGCAGGCGGCCCTGTGATGCTGTCGGGGTGAACCGACGAACGGGCCGTCACTGGCGCCGGGCGACCGGTGGCCAGGTGCCTCGGAAGAAGCCCGTCGTCTCGGGCCGCTATCTGGGCTTGGAGGAACGGCTGCGCATTGCCGACCTGCACCTGGCCGGCGTCGGGGTGCGGGCGATCGCGGACCAGCTCGACCGGTCGCCCTCGACGATCAGCCGTGAGCTGCGCCGCAACGGACCCGACGTGGGGCCTCGGGGTCGGCGCGGGAAGTACGCCCCACATGCTGCGCACAAGCGCGCCGAGCTGCGCGGGCGCCGGCCCAAGACCAGCAAGTTCGAGAATCCGGAACTGGCATCCTGGGTGCAGGCCAAGCTGTGCATCAAGTGGAGCCCAGAGCAGATCAGCGATCACCTGGCCACTGCGTTCGGCGACCGGCGGGAGATGCGGGTGAGTCCGGAGACGATCTACCAGGCGCTCTACGTCCAGGGCCGCGGTCATCTCCGTGCTGATATGCACCAACACCTACGGACAGGGCGGGCAGTGCGGCGGCCCAGACGGCCCAAGAGCCCCGGCGGCTCAGGGAAGATCCCGGACATGATCTCGATCAGCGAGCCCCCCGCCGAAGTCGCTGACCGAGCCGTCCCCGGGCACTGGGAGGGCGACCTGATCCTGGGGTCGAACTGCCGCTCGGCAATTGCGCACGCTGGTCGAACGTCAGACCCGCTTCACGATGCTGGTCCACCTGCCCGACGGCCACAGTGCCATCGCGGTCCGCGATGGCCTGCTGGCGACCATCGCGACCCTGCCCGAGCACCTGCGCAAGACCTTGACCTGGGACCAAGGCACCGAGCTGGCCCAGCATCGCCAGATCACCCTGGCCACCGAGATGGCCATCTACTTCTGCGATCCGCACAGCCCGTGGCAGCGCGGGAGCAACGAGAACAACGGACTGCTTCGCCAGTACTTCCCCAAGGGAACCGACCTCAGCGTCCACTCACCCGAGCGGCTGCTCGAGGTCGCAACCGAGCTCAACGCCCGACCCCGCAAGACACTCAACGGCATCACCCCCGCAGAAGCCCTGCAGCGCTTACTGTTCGAGCCGGAAACACCCATCGTTGCGACGACCGCCTGAATTCGCCTCACTGGCTTGCGGGACGACGTGCGCGCGCGGTTGATGGCCGGCATTACCCTTCACGGGTGCAACTGGAGACCGAGCGACTGGTTCTAGTGCCGCTGTCCGCCGACTACCTGCCGTCCCTCGCACAGATCTACGCCGATCCCGAGGTGAACCGCTACGTCGGCGGCGACACGCTCGATCACGATGCAACGGCCAGACAGGTCGCGAGGTTCGAGTCCATATGGAGTGAGCGCGGCTATGGGCAGAGCGCGTTGTTGGATCGTGCATCGGGACGGTTTCTCGGCAGGGTCGGTCTTCACCCATGGCCCGGCTGGAACGAGGTCGAGGTGGGGTGGGTCCTCGGAAGTCATGCCCAGGGTCACGGTTATGCGACTGAGGCAGCAGCCTGTTGGATCTCATGTGCCTTCGAGAGTCTGGGAATCGCTCGGCTGACAGCAGTGATCCACCCCGACAACGACGCCAGCCAGCGGGTTGCCGCACGCCTGGCCTTCCGCGTCCACCGTGAAGATCGCACCGAGAAGGGTGTGAACGTGCTGGTGTACGAACGTCTGGCTGATCAAGGCTAGGTGCCGCTAGCCACTCTTCGGTGCGACACCGTCCCGCTGGTCCTTCATTGCGGGAGGGGTCGCCGTGGTCGGGCTGTGCGGGTCTGCTGGTCCGACAGCGCGCCGCCGGGGGCCTTACTCCTTACGCCGTGACTCGTTCCGACAGTCTGAACGATGGGGTGAGGGCACGTTGCCCGGTCAGTCGGTTTTGTCTTGGAGTTCCCAGGTGTGGTCAAGGACGTGCCAGGCGCAGCGTCGTAGGGCGTAGCGCACGGGCCAGGTGCTGCTGGGGGCGCGTTGTCGCAGGGCGGTCGTGAGGGCGGCGCGTTGCTGTTGCCAGGGGGTGCGTGGGGCGACCCGACAGTCAATCTTGGCGGCGTAGGCCCGTTCCGCCTCGCGGACGTGGGCCGCGATGCCGTCGCGGTCTCGGCCTCCGCCGCGGGGCCCCTTGGGCAGTTCGGCAGGAGCGAGGGCCACGGCCCGGTCAAAGGCAAGCCAGCAGGCGTGGAGCAGCTCGATCTGGCGTTCGGCCTCCTGGTCGGTCAGCGGCTCCTGGTCCCACGGGCCGCGGGCGTCTGGTGCGCCGAAGTCGGTGGTTCGGTTCCCGGGCGCGCGTCCCATGACGACGAGGGAGCCGGGTTGGAAGTGCGAGTCGGCGATGGCGGCGTAGCGGTCGGTGTAGTCCAGCAGCACGTCTAGGGCGCCCTGCTCACCCTTGCCGCGCCGGCGCCAGCCGGGCCAGTCGAGCGCAGCGGCGAACTGCCACGTCTTGCCCTGCTCGAGGTAGACCCGGGTGGCGCCAGCGCTGGCGTTTGCCGGCGCGCTGGTTTGCGTGTGGGCGGTGGGCATGCTCAGGAGGCGGTCTTGGCCGGGCTGAGGCAGAACGGGTGACCGGCCGGGTCGAGCAGCACCTGCCACCGACCGTCTCCGGGTTGCTCGTCGGGCACGGTAGCGCCAAGGGCCACGCATGCGGCCGCTGCGCTCGGCGGGTCGGTGACCTGCAGGTCCAGGTGGTACCGCTTACCGGCCGTCGTGTCGGGCCAGGAGGGTGCGGTGTAGCCCGGCACCCGGCCGAAGCCCAAGGTGGCACCCTGACCAGTGATCATGGCGTAGTCGTTGTCGCTGTAGGTGACCTGCCAGCCCAGGATGTGGGCGTAGAACGCGGCCAGTGGCTGCGGGTCGGCGCAGTCCATGTTCACCATGCTCAGGCGAGCCACCGGCACCTGCCCGGTGGCCGGGTCAGCGTCGTAAGCGTTCGAAGGGGTCGTGGTCACACGCAGCTCCTGTCACAAGGCGTCGCCCGGGCTGGCGCGCCGCTGAATGCAGCCTTCCGGCCAATCCCGACATCTACTGTCGTGTTCCTGGGCGAAGATTGGCCGATCCGGGCCACGCGAATGATCTCGCTGCTGACGCACTTGCAGGTGCGCGGGCAGATGACCGCGGCTGAGCTCGCGCAGCACCTGGAGGTGAGCCAGCGCACGGTGCAACGCGACGTCGAGGCACTGGTCGCCTCCGGAGTGCCGATCCGCTCCGTGCGCGGGCCAGCCGGCGGCTACCAGCTGCCGGGCGGCTACCGCACCCGACTGACGGGCGTCGCCGCTGATGAGGCGCCCGCACTGGCCTTCCTCGGCCTGGCCGGACCAGCAGGCGAACTCGGCCTGGACGGTCCGTTGCGCGCCGCCCGCGGCAAGGTGTGGGCGGCCCTGACCGACCAGGCCCGCGACCGGGCCGAACGCACCGCGCAACGCTTCCACCTAGACCCCGCCCGCTGGTACGGCACCAGTGAACCGACACCGCTGCTCACCGCGCTGGCGGAGGCGGTATGGCGCGACCAGCGAGTCCGGGTCCAAACCCTCCGCGAGGGGACCGTGACAGAACGAGTCCTGGACCCGCTCGGGCTGGTGCTTGCCGCCGGCGACTGGTACCTACTCGCGCACCGCGACCGAGCGCTGCACACCTACCGGGTAGCCCGGCTCGTCCACGTCGAGCTCCTCGACGATCCTGCCCGCCGACCGGCGGGCTTCGTGCTGGCCCAGGCATGGGCGGACGCCCGGCGGGAACTGGAAACCCGCCACGAACTGCTAGAGGTGACCGTCCGCGTCGCCAACAGCGCGCTCCCCCGGCTGCGGCGGTTAGTTGCCGGCGCCGGACAAGACCGCATCCATCTCACCAACCCCTCCCCACACGTCGAGATCACCGTGCCGTTCGAGAGCGCCTCCTGGGCCCGCACCGCGCTGCTCGGGCTCGGCGCTGGCGTCGAGGTGCTAGCCCCGGCCGACCTGCGCGAGCAGATCGGAGCACAAGCCCGCGCCACAGCCGCCCACTACACGGACCCACCCTCAAGGGAGCAGGCGCACACCACTCCCGGCAACGTCTGTGAACCCGGCCCCAGACGCGTGGGCAGCGCTGATCGCTAGCCAGCGGTCAGCAAGGACCCGATCCCCCAGGCCGATGGCTGTTGGGACGGCGCCTAGGGCGTGCCAGGCTGGCGTCGTGTGGAGCCGCAGCGTCAGGTGGCGAGGACCTAGCCGCGGCTGGGCATGGTCTGTGAGGGTGCCAGGCGCAGCGTCCTGTGGACGGGCCGACTCGTGGGCGGCCGCGCGAGCCGCGATCCGAGAAGCTCAGACGCAGGCGTTCCGGCAGGCGTTCGGCTACCGGACAGGCGAGCAGAATGCCGACGGCACCGCAAGCGGCTTCCGAGTCCCGTCCAGCGGCACGCACGGGTGAAGAGATGCGCGGCATGCTGCACGTGTCGAAGGAGGGACCTTGCGCGTCGCGATCATCGGAGCGGGTCTGGGCGGCCTGATCCTGGCCCGGGTGCTGCACCTGCACGGCATCGACGCGATCGTGTACGAGAAGGACGCAGCTGGCGACGCGCGCACCCAGGGCGGCACGCTGGACCTGCATGCGCCCAGCGGGCAGCGGGCGCTGCGCGAGGCCGGCCTGCTTGAGCGCTTCCAGGCTGTGGCGCGCCCCGAGGGGCAGGATCTGCACCTGCTTGAGCCTGACGGCACCCTGCTGCTGGAGCAGCTCACACCGGAGGACGCAACGGCTGAGCGGCCCGAGGTGGACCGGAGCGACCTGCGCCGGCTGTTGCTGGATGCCCTGCCAGCGGACGCGGTGCGCTGGGGGCACGCCTACGAAAGCCTGGACGACGCGCTGGTGCGCTTCATCGCCGGCAGGAGCGCGCACTGCGACCTGCTGGTCGGGGCGGACGGCGCAAGCTCACAGGTCCGGTAGCTGCTGACCCGCGCGCAGCCACAGCGAACCGGTCAGCACACCGTCGAGCTCGGCATCCCCGACATCGACCACACGCACCCCGCGCTCGCCGGGGTCGTGGGACGCGGCAACTACTGGGTGATCGGGGATCGGCAGTCACTAGCGGCGCAGCGCTGCGGCGACGGCCGCGTGCGCGTCTATCTCAACTTCTACCTCGATCCCCGCGTCGAGGACTGGTTCGCAGGCGTCGGCATCGCACTCGACAAGCCGGCCGTGGCCCGCCAGCGCTTGCTCGAGCTGTTCGCGGGGTGGCGTGCTTACGTCCCGGAGCTGATCGCCGCGTGCGACGACGTGGTGCGCCCGTGGGTCATCTCGACTCTGCCGGTCGGGCTGACCTGGCCGTCGCGGCCGGACGTCACGCTGCTCGGCGACGCAGCGCACCTGATGCCACCCGTGGGGCAAGGCGCTAACGCGGCGCTGCTCGACGGGGCCCAGCTCGCCCTGGCGCTCGCGGAGCACCGCGACGACCAGGCGGCCGCCGTGACGACCTACGAGCGCGAAATGCACGCGCGCACCCGTGGCGTCGCGCAGATGAGCGCGCAGATGCAGGAGCTGCTGGCCCCGTCGGGTGCCAGCCGGCGGCTCCTGGCCTTCTTCCAGGCCGAGTGACCGCACCGGCTGCCGCTACGCGACACAGATCGATTTTCCACCACCTCGGTGTTCGCGTGTCCCCCACCCGGAGCGGCTCAGACACGAGATCATGACGGCGCCGGACCGCCCGGGCGTCCGGCAGGCTTGCGGCCCCAGACACAGAGGTCGTGTTGACGGTGTTGCGAGTGTGATCTTCATGAATGTCGAGCTGCAGACGAGCAGCGAAGCGGCCGTCCTACGCTCGCTTGCGCTGCTGGCCAGGTCAGGCAACCTGTCGCAGCGGTCAGCTCAGGCCATGACAGCTGGCAGGGCGCCAACGCCCGGGCCCAAGCAGCGCTCCGCCAGCAGCAGGACACTTCCCGCGGCGCGTTCCCGTAGGAGTCGGCTAGTGAGACACGCGCTCATGCCGATAGCGCCGGGTGTCCGTGGCCCGATACACCGGCTACCGCGCCCCCGGCCTGGCGGGCGGACGGGACGCCTGCCCGGTTGCCGAAGGAGACCCTTTTGCGCGCGGAGCGGCTCCGACGAGCACCGACGAGCACCGACGAGCACCGACGAGCACCGACGAGCATGACCGCCTTCCGGCGCAGCTGGCCGTACGGCCGACCCCGGGAACGACGCCGCTGACCTGACCGACGTCAGGTGGTTTCGAGGTGCTTGCGGGCCGCGACCTCAGCACGGCTCAGCGCAGAGGCGAGCGCTGCGGTCGATGCAAGCGACGCAAGGGCTAGCGCCGTGATCGCGGTGCCGGCCCCGACGAGGTCGGCAAACGCGCCGGCCAAGACCGCGCACAGCCCTTGGGCAGTCATCCGAGCCGATCCCTCGACGCCGAGCGCCTGCCCGCGCATGTCTTCAGGCGCGAGCGCGACGAGCTGCTCCTGCTGCACAAGCGAGGCGCCGTAGCCAGCGGACCCCACCGCGGCAAGGACCGCTGCGACCGCCAGGGGAAGCGGCAGCACGAACGGCACGAACGCGGCCGCTAGCAGCACCCGCAGCGGTGTGTTCCAGCGCCGTCTGCGCTCGGGGCCGAGGACGCGCCCGACGAACACGTCGCCGCGTAGCATGCCGAGCGCCCCGGCGACGAACAGCACGCCGGCAGCTCCCTCGGCGTACGGGACGAACAGCGCCTCGCACCCGACGACGAGCCCGTTGGGCAGGTACAGCGCGAGCAGCAGCGGGCGGGTGTGGTGTTCGGCGAGCAGCCGCCGGTTACCCTGCCAGGTTGCGCGGAGGCCCGGCCGCGCGGAGCGTCGTGGCGGCTGTTCCTCCAGGCCGGTGAGCAGCACGAGCACGGCGAGGACGCACAGGGCGGCGGCGAGCGCGAAGACCCCGCGAACGGACAGCACCTGCAGCAGCACCCCGCCGGCCGCGAAGCCGACGACCTGGAACGCCCCCACGGCGATGTTCATGGCCGATCGGGCCAACCGGAACGAGGCCCCGGGCACGATCTGCGCGAGCAGGCCCCACCGGGCTCCGCCACCGATCGAGACGACGTACGCCGCGGCCAGCGTCAGGGCGACCCGGGCGGCAGAGCTCAGCGGCAGCAGCGCCTGGCACGCGGCGGCGGCGGCGGCGACGTACGTGACGGCGGCCAAGGTGCGCCGCGGCGGGCTGGTGTCGGCGACCGACATCAGCGTGGTCGCGCCGACGACCTGCATCACAGACGGGCCGAACAGCGCCCCTGCGCTGAGCAAGGCGGAGCCGGTGGAGGCGTACACGGTCGAGGCCAGCGCGAGGCGGACTGCTGTGCTGGCGGCGACGGTGAGGGAGGCGTTGGTCCACAGTGCACGAAAGGCGCGCTGGGCGAACAGCGATCGGTAGGTCTGCATTGAACGAGGGTCCGGCCGCGGGGCAAGCAACTCCAGATCTTCGGCTACCGTCGAAAGGTGGGGGTCTTCGTTGTCGACGCCGACGTGATGGTCCGCGCGCGGTTCGGGACCTCGCGGCTCATCGAGACGGTCGCCGGGCTACGCGTGCTGCCCGATCCCGACCCGCTGCCGTGGCACCGGGCGTGGCGCGAGGCACACCTGTCGGCGTTCAGCGACAGGCTGGCTGACGACCCTGTCGCCGCGGCTGTTGTGCGGCACGCGTACGGGCGGTCGTGGGTCGCCAACTTCCTCACCGTCCCTCCGCCGGCGCCGGACCTCTCGCTCGACGCCGAGCTTGCTCACCTGAAGTCGCTGAGCGACGCGCAGATCCGGGCCGACCTGGCCTTCGTCCGCACGCCGCTGCCTCCCGAGCTGTCAGCGAGCGGCCTAGCGGCGACCGTCGCCTGCCTGCTGCACTGGGTGTGGGACACCACGGTCCGGCCGGACTGGTCGCGTCGGCGGCGGGTGCTGCAGGCCGATGTGGTGGCACGGACCGCGCGCCTGTCGACCGAGGGCTGGTCCGGCGTGCTGCGCGGTCTCGCCCCTGGCGTGCGCTGGCTCGGCGACGGGCTGCTGCAGGTCAACGAGGGGTGCTTTCCGCCGTGCGACATCCGCGGCTGCGACCTGCTGTTCCTGGCCGCGCACAGCCACGGCAGCTCGGTGCAGTGGCGCCTGCCCGACCGGTACGCGCTCGTCTACCCGGTCAGCGGCGGCTCGGCCGCCGGACCGGCGCCCGTCCCGGACGCGCTGGCACGGCTGCTGGGTGCTTCCCGGGCCCGCGTGCTCCTGCAGACGCGCATGCCCGTGAGCACGACTGCGCTGACCGCCCTCGCCGGCCTGCCGCTCGGCAGCGTCGGGGGCCACCTGCGCATACTGCTCGACGCCGGCCTGCTCGAACGCAGGCGCGCTGGTCGGCAGGTCCTGTACTGGTGCAGCGACGCCGGAGCGGCGCTGCTCGCCGCCAGTACTCGGGACGAGGACACCCTGGCGCGGTGACCTAAAGCGCTAAGGGAGCGCTACATCGAGAAGTCTGCTCATAGCCGATGAGCGTGGGTCGGCGACCCCCAGTCGACGGCACATACGCTGCCACACGTGGTTCCTGAAGACCTGCGTATCGCCGTGTACGACAGTTTCCGGCGTGGTCAGATCCCTCGAATCGCCGCGCTTGCCGATGACCTCTCGGTGACAGCGGGCGAGGTGATCGAGGGGCTGACCACCCTTGCCGCCCAGCGGAATCTGGCGTTGGGCCCAAACGGCGAGATCACCATGGCGCACCCCTTCACAGCAGTTCCACTGGGGTTCTCGGTGATGGGTCGCGACACCCTGTGGTTCGGCGGTTGCGCGTGGGACTCATTCGCGCTGGCGCAGCTGCTGCCTGAGCAGGGTCCGATGCTCGTCGCGACTACGTGTCCCGCCTGCGATACCGCTCATGCCTGGCAGGTCGACGACCACGAGGCCCCGCCCGGTGAACAGGTTGCGCACTTCCTAGTCCCAACAACTCAGATGTGGGACGACGTCCTGCACACCTGTGGCAACCAGCGGATCTTCTGTTCCGAGGGGTGTGTGGTCGATTGGCTCGGTCGGACGGGGCGCCGGCGCGGCTACGTCATGGACTTGCCGACGCTGTGGCGACTCGCCTCCGGCTGGTACACAGGACGCCTCGAACGTGGTTACGTCCGGCGCGAGCCGAGCGCCGCTGCCGACTACCTGCGCAGCGTCGGTCTCTCCGGCGCCTTCTGGGGCCTCCCGGACTGAGCGCTTCGGCAACGTACGGACATGCCGCCTTCCGGGTGTTTCCCGAAGGGGCAGGGGGCGGCCTGGGGGGGTGCCCCGCCAGCACAGGGACCGCCGCCCGCCGAGTCGGCGGCGGCGGCATGGTGAACAGACCAGACCGAGCCGTCCCGACCCCCAGGGGCGCCCGCCGTGGCCGTAGCCGCTGACCTGTCCAAGTACCTCGACAAGACCTACGAGGACAAGACGCTCGAGGACGTCCTTTCAGCCCCGGTCAGCGCCTTGGCCGGAGTTACTGAAGCCGACGGCGAGCTCCTGCTGAAGGCGTTCAACATCAAGACCGTCGGGGACCTGGGCAAGAACAAGTACTTCACCTGGGCACACGCCCTGGTCGCCTTGAGTAGCTGAGCCAGACCAGCCGACTGCCCCGACCCATGGCACCGGTCACGGGCCTGAATACCCCAGCCTTGAGGTGGTGTGCGGGTGACGGGGTCGGTTGGAGTGGGCTGTACCGGGTCGCAGGGGCCGCTACTCGGTGGGTGGCCGGGGTTGCCGCTGAGTTGCCACGGCCGGCCGGCCGGCCCGCCGCCGGTGGCGAGCCTGGAGGTGGTGGTCGCGTTGCTGGCGGCCCGGGTCCGGGCTGGCCGGTTGGCCCGGGCGGCCGGGGCCCCGCTGGTGCTGCGCCGGGCGGTCGGGATGCTGCCGGGCGTTGCGGGCGCTTAATGACCAGGCCAGCGCCCGGCTGCTGGTGCTGGCTGGGCTCGGGGAGGGCGGGCGTGCGCCCGGACCGTGCGGGCGTTGATGCTGCTGTTCGGGTTGCCGTTGCGACCGGCGCTCCCGGCTGGGCCGGTGCCGGCGGCGGTGGCCGGCGGCTGGGCCGGGTTGCTGCGGCAGGTGCGCTCGCGGGGGGTGCTGGTGCTGCGCCAGGAACTGGCAGCGGACGGGGCGTGGTGGCTGGCTGGGTGGGACGTCGCCGTCGTCGGCCGGCTGCTGGTGCAGGGCCGGGACGCGGCCTCGCAGATCGTGGGGCCGGTGCGTTGCCGGCTCTTCGAACTTGGGGGAACGACACGATCTTGTGAGCTCTCGGGTCCCGGGTTGAGACCCGTGGCCCCTTGACGCTTTCGGTGGATTCGAGCCGAGAGCATAAGGAGCCACGGGTGATGCCCGACGGTAGGACCATCTTGTTCGGCCTGCCTGGAGTGGGGATGCGACACGTTGAACATGTCGTTGACCATCCGCTGCGGGGAAGCAGCTTGCCTGGCACGCCGGCCCGGCTGGTGCAGGTGGTGACCACCGACCCGACGGCGGCGTTCTGCCCAGCCTGCGGGGTCGTGTCGAGCTCGGTCCGGCAACGCCGCACGACCTCGCCGCGGGACGTGCCCTACGGCGAACAGCGCCTCGCGGTCCGCTGGCACAAGGTTCAGTACGCGTGCCGGGGACGGCGGTGTCCTCGCAAGGCCTTCACCGAGCAGATCGCTGAACTCCCAACTGGGGCGCGGATCACCCATCGGTTGCGTCGCCAGCTCGGCGCTGCCCCTTATGTCACAGTTCGCCCCTCGAGGCCATATTGCGGACGGATCCCCCGACTTGGTTCCGCACCTGCGTCAGTTGCCGACTCGGGACCAAATCGAGAGCATCGTGACCCTATCCAGGTCCTCCAGCGGCTTCCGGAGCGAGCCCCAGCACCGTCGGTCGTGATCTCGCCTAACGGCACTTCTTCGCGCTCAGGGTCATACGAGTTCGAGGAGAACGCCGTCCTCTTCTTCGCGACCGCCTGGCCCGTGCTCCCGAATTATGTTGACGATCTCGTCGAACAGGGTCGGACCTGCTCCGCGTTGTGCCGCCGCGAGCCTCTGCTCGAAGCTCGCCCGGTTGGTCGGGTCGACCTGAGGAAGCAACGACTGAAGCCGTTTGGCCGCTGCCCGGTGGCCCAGCGCTCTGCATGAGCGCGCCGGGTTCAGCCAGCGCGACACCCAGCCGGCCTCGGGAGTACCAAAGCCACCTCTTAGGATGTCTTTGAAGGCATCCAGGCCGCCGCCATGTGTAGTCGTCCAGCAGGCAGGAGAACTGACGAACGAAACCGTCGAAGCCGTCGAAGGTGGACCCATCGACAACCAGAGTGGGTAGGTGGCTCATCTTGTGATTGTGCTCGATAGGGCGCGTCCCTGCGCCGCCCCGCGTTTAGCGGATAGCGCCGCATAGTCACGTTTGAACGGCGCCTACCTGCGGCCGCGGGTACGTGGCGTCCCGCGACTGGCCCACGCGTACGCGGAGCCACCGACGGTTCAGCCAACGCCAATAACCGCGAGGCCCCAATCACCCATGACTACGCCCGAGACGGTCAGAGCGAAACCGGCCAAGGCCACGGCGATGTACAGCGGCACGAGCCGGGGGTATAGACCCAAAAACACGTTGCCGTACCGGCCGCGGGTGCTATTCGGCGAGCCGAAAACCGGTGTCGTCAAACTTCGCCAGGCGACTTCTGCTACTTGGCCCGCCGTCATTCATGGCGCAAAGGCTATCCAGGTCCTGGACTTTCGGCCTTCCTCCGAACTCCGCCGATAAAGGGGCTCTTCTTACTTGAGGTGGGGGCTGGACAGTCCGCCGCCAATGAGGAGCATGCGTAGGCGGTAGTTGTCTCGGTTGCGGAAGCCTCTGGCGACACGGCGGTGGAGTTCGATGAGGCCATTGACGGCTTCGGTGCCGCCATTGCTCGACCGGCGAGTGTCGAAGTAGGCCAGGAACGCTTCGCGCCATCGCTTCAGGGTCTTGCCGAGCCGCTTGATCTCCGGGATCGGGCAGGTCGGGAACGACGTCAAGATCTTCTCGGCGATCTTCCTGCCTTGCTTTAGGTCGGTGGCCTTGTAGGCCGCGCGGAGCTGCTGCGCGCACTGCCAGGCGACGTGGACTTCGTCGTGCCGCTCGTCGACCTCGAAGGCCTTGTGGAGCCGGGCCTTCTGCTTGTCGGTGAGCCTCTCGGCACCGCAGCGCAGCGCGTTCTGGATCCCGTAGAGGGGGTCGCCCTTGCGGCCGCGATGACCAAGGATCTCCTGCTGGACACGGCGCCGGACCTCATCCATAGCGGCGGTTCCGAGCTTCACGACGTGGAACGCATCCAGCACGGCGATAGCGTCCTCGAGCTCATCATCGAGGGCGTTCTTGTAACCCTGGAAGTGATCCAGGGTCGCGACCTTGATGCCGGCGCGGAAGGACTCGTTGCGCTCCTTCAACCAGTCCGCGTAGGCGGCACCAGACCTTCCCGGGACCAGGTCCAGGAGCCGAGCGCGTGTTCTTCCCTTGCTGTCACGGGAAAGATCGACCATCCCGGTGAGTTCCTTCGGACCCCGGCCACCGTCCTCGATCGGCTTGGTCGACACGTGATGCCACACGTGCTCATCAACACCCAGCGCATTCACACCCGCGAAGCGGGACTCATCGTCAGCCATCTGCTGCAGCAGCGGCTTGATCGCGCGCCACACCGTTCGCCAGGTCGTGCCGAGTTGTCGTGCCAGGCCAAGGATGGAGGCGTGCTCACGGCGCAGCTGCCCGATCGCCCACCAACAGGCACGGGTGGACAGCAGCGTCCGCGAACGAGCCACGGCGTCGTCCTGCTCGGTCAGAACCCCGCCCGAACACTCGGCTTCGGCGCACCGCCAGGTCCGCTTGCTCCACACGAGATCAACGGGCCGACCGAAGCACGGCGTGTCGATCAGCCGCACCTCACGCCGGCCGTGGCTGTTCATCACGACGCCGCAGACCCGGCAGCCCTCAACACGCGCGGGCGACTCGACCTACACCCGCAAGAACGCCCCCCGCCGGCCGGTCACCTCCTCCACAGCCGTCACGTGCAGCCCGTCGAAACCGACCAGAAGATCGCAGCGGGAGCAGTAGCAACTGGCAGAACACGCGCGCGAGCCCGCCGTACCCTCAGACATCGTCGAGGCCTTCCGATCGATTGCTTGGTCGCTATCGATCTTTGGGAGGCCTCGACTCCTCTCCCAGCAACTCAGACCCGCGAGTCGGTCACACCCACCTCAGGTATGAAGAGCCGATAAAGGAGAGCCCCACTGTTGGTCCGAGTCGGCCCGCGAACGGCGCCGTCGCTCGACTACGGACGGACGGCAATCGCTTCCACCTCTACCAGCTGGTCGTTGTAGCCCAGAACGCTGACGCCGAGCAGCGTGCTGGGCGCGTCATGCTCGCCGAAGGCAGCACGGACGACGTTCCAGGCAGCGCCGAGATCGGCTTGCCGGGCAGAGGCGACATAGATAGTTGTCCTGACGACGTCGGTGAGCTGCGCACCGGCAGCCTCCAGCGCGGCGATAAGGTTGGCCATCACCTGATGTGCCTGGCCGGCGACGTCTCCGACCGCGACGGTGTTGCCGTCGGTGTCCAGGGGGCAGGCACCGGCGGTGAAGACGAGATGGCCCGGGCCAATGACGGCTGCGTAGGCGTAGGGCGCCTTGCTCGCCAGCTGCGCCGGCCGGATGAAGGTGACGGAGGGCTCGGACGGCATCGGCTCATGATGCACGGCTCACGCGCTGCCTCACGTCCAGCCTCACGTCCAGCCTCCGCCGGTAACGCCGCCTTCTTACGGCGCAACCTGCCAGCACAATGCCTTCGCTTCTTCGGCCAGGCCGTGTCGATCACTGATGAGCTGTCTGGACCGTCGCTGCCCCGTGCCGTGAGCAATATCGGGAAGTCGGAGGTCGCAGTGATGACGACGTCCCCGCTCAGGGCCGCGCGATCGAAGATCGCGGCGTCGGGAGCGCCGGGCAGACCGATGTCCTGAACGTGCCCAATCTCGTAGCCGTCGGCTGCGCTCGAACACGACCAAGCCCGGGCAGGTCCTCATTGGGCGGCTTGTCGTGACCTTGCTGTCACGCCGCCGAGGCGAAGGCGATGACTCGTCGGAGCGCGTCGAAGGTCTCCAACGAGCGTTTGCCCTCCTCCTGTAAGGAGGCCAAAGCGAGGTCGTTGTCCTCGTTCGGGGTCGCGAGAGCCTCCACCCAGATGCCGCGCTCGGCAGCCCGCCACCTCGGCCTGTCCTCGACGACCACATCGTGAAAGCCCGCTGCCCGCAGAGAGGCTTCGATGTCGAAGTGGCTCAGCCTCGGCCCGACTCGTGGGTCGCCGGTGGCTGCGGCCTGCCAGGCAGTGAGTGCCACTCGCCCACCGGGGCGGAGCACGCGGCGGATCTCGCGCATGGCCGCGGCCGGTGGCTCGGCGAACTGTACGGAGTCGGTGCACATGACACCGTCAGCAACGGCAGCCGCTAGGCCGGTGTCGGTGAGCGTCGCAACCCGGAACTCGGCCTGGCCGACGGGCAGGCGCCGAGCCGCGATGGCTCGGGCCTGCTCGAGCGCGACAGCGGAGAAGTCGACGCCAATGAGCTTGGCTCCGGTACGGCGCGCGACCTCGATGCCATAGCCACCACGACCACATGCAAAGTCAACAAGCACGCCGCCTAAGGGTAGGCACAACCCCCGAATGATCTCATCGATGGCGTCCCAGTGCAGCACGCCCGGCGACCCCAGGTCGGCCGGTAGCGCGAGGTTGCGCGCGAGAATCGCGTCCTTGACCGTCGAGGTCTCCATCTCCGCGTACCAGCCGTCGAAGTACGTGGCGTCCCGCGCGGACTGCCTGCTGCTGGGCTCGTCCGAACTCATGGCGACATCCTCCCGCACCCGCACCCGTCAGATCCAACAGCTCGAACGCAGCCGACTTGCAGGGCGGCGTCGCTGAGTCCGTCCAGTAGCTCGCGGCTCAGCGCCGCATCATGCCGGCCGGCACCAAGCGGCCCCTGCGCGGGGCGCCGGAGGCCCCGAACCCCGTCGACCCCGCCTCGTAAACCACCCGAACCGGGCCGGCAAGCGAAACGTTCCACGCCAGGATCTCGCCCGGATCCGGGGTCATCTTCCGCCGATGAATCTCCCGCTCTGTCCGTCGATCGCCGCCGCGCCAACCGAGCGCGCATGCACGTCCAGACCAACATTCTTACGCTGAGTTATCACTGGGGTCCCACATCTGTGGCTCTACCAGCCAGGACCACCCTGTCGGCAACCCACGTTCACATGTGGCGGGCCCCAGCCACGACCCTCATACCGTCTAGTTGACGCGGCTAGCAGCCCCCCGTGGAGCTGGCGCGTGCGGGTGTTGGGCCGTTCGGCTTGTGGGCGTGGGCGGGGCCGGTGCGAATGCCGAGCGAGGCGTCATAGTTCACCCGTTTTGTGGCAGACAGCGGTAACTGATAGTCGACGATGGGCTGCGCTGGGTGGCCGCGGGGCCTACCGTCCGCCGAGTACGCCCATTCGCCGGGCTGCGGGCATAGCAAACCCCCCCGGCCCGAGGACCAGAAGGGGGTACTGCCATGTCCTACAAGAGCTGGGGCTGAGCCCTGGCGCCGAGTCGTCGCTCCTCAAGATTGCCGACCCGGTGCTACCGCTGATCAATGCGGAACTACACGAGGCCGTTGCGGGTGCTACCCACACCCGCGGCGGCTGTCGTGTTGTCGGATTGTGAGGCGTTCGGATGAAGTCCGGGCCTGGATGTTCACCCGATCGCAGCAGTCCGGTCCGGCGACAAGCGCCTGCGACATGGTGTCTTGCGCTGCCGCCTGCTTAGGTCCGGCTGCGCCCTGCCGATACACGGAACATCCACCGTCGGCCGTGAAGCGAAAGCAGTGTCGTGGGCAGCAGCGAGACGCGCGCCGGGCCGCGGGCCGGCGGGTCCTGCCCCTTGCCGTGCCGGATCGCCGCCGTATCGGTGCTGGGATTGCTGGCGTTCGTCCTGGCTGTCCGCGCGGCGGTGCTGACTGCAGTTCCGGCGTGGCCGTGGCTGCTGCTGCTGGCGGCCTTGCTCGCCCCGGCGGTCTTCGTCGAGCTGCCCCTGCGCGTGGGGAACCGCCGGGTACAGGTCGCTGGGTTGTACGAGGCGGCGCTACTTGTGGCACTGAGTCTGCGGACCGGTGTTTGGTTGGCGCTGGCCGCCCCGGTGGTCACGGTCCTGCGGGACAGCTACCTGCATCGTTCACCGCCGCAGCGCCTGGTCAACGCCGCCCTGTCGGTGGGGACCAGCGTCGCGGCCCTCGCCGTCCTGCAGTTCCTGACACCACCGGACCGGGGGAGCCCCATGTTCGTAGTCGCGCTGGTGGCCGCTGTGGTGACGGCAACAGTGCTGAACGAGCTGCTGCTGGACTGGGTCATCGCGGCGGCCACCGGCGGCCGGGTCCTGGCCACCCTGCGGGCCGACGCCACGACCGCCGGCCTCGGACTGGTGGTGAACCTGCTGATCGGCCTGGCCGTGCTGGCGGGGGTTGCGACCGGGCAGTGGGCAGCGGTACTCGCCATCCCAGTCGTGCTGGCCCGGGTCTTTCGCCGCTACCGAAGCCGGCTGCTGCTGGACACCACCACAGACGCGCTCCCCCGGCTGCGGCAAGCCGCGGAACGACTGGAGGAGATCGACGCCCGCCGGGCGGCCAGCGAGATCCTCAGCCGGGCGGCGTCGCTGTTCGCCGTCGACCGCGCACAGCTGGTCCTGCTGTCCTGGCCCGGCGCTGGGGACTGGACCCACACCCACCAGAGCGGCCAAGCCACCCAGCACGCCTCCGGTCGGCCATCACCCGCCGTAGACCCGCGGGTGCTGAGCGTGCCGCTGCTTCGCGGGCCGGCCGAGACGGCAGAGGTCCTGGGCGAGTTGCGGCTGAGCTTCCCGCGGCCACCAGCGCTAAGCGTGCCGGAGCAGCTGGTGCTGGACACCTTCGTCTCGACCACCGCCGGGTCACTGGACCGCACCCGCAGCTACGCCGAACAGGTGCACGCCGCCCGCACCGACCCGCTCACCGGATTGGCGAACCGGCTGGCGTTCACCGAACGCCTGGAACAACTGCTGCCGACGGTGCTGGACGCGCACGCCACCGCCGGGCCGGCCGCTACTCCTGGCCTGGCGGTGCTGCTGTTTGACCTGGACCACTTCAAGGAAGTCAACGACACTCTCGGGCACACCGCCGGTGACCAGCTGCTAGCCCAGCTCGCAGCCCGGCTCGCCGGCTGCCTGCGCCCCGGGGACCTGATCGGCCGCCTGGGCGGCGATGAGTTCGCCGTCCTGCTGCAACACATCAGAACCGGCCGGCAAGCCCTCAAGGTCGCCGACACCCTGCTCGGTCGGCTCAACGAACCGGTGCTGGTGCAGGGTCTGGAGCTACCGGTCGAGGCCTCAGTTGGGGTGGCCCTGGCACCCCGGGACGGCACCAGCGCCCAAGCGTTGCTGCGCTGCGCCGACGTAGCGATGTACCGGGCCAAAGACAAACGCAACAGCGCCGTGGTCTACGACCCAAGCCTGGACCCGGCCGGCGCCGAACGCCTGCAGCTGGTCTCTCAGCTACAAGCAGCGATCCGGACCGACCAGATCATGGTGCACTACCAGCCGATCGTGTGCCTGAGCACCGCCGCGGTACTCGGCGCCGAAGCACTCGTGCGCTGGCAACACCCCCAGCGCGGTCTGCTGCAACCAGGGGCGTTCGTACCCGCGGTAGAACGCACCGCCCTGATCGTGCCGCTCACCCTGTACGTACTTGAGCAGGCCGTCCAGCAGGCAGTGACCTGGCCAAGCACCGCAGCCGGGGAACTGACCGTCAGCGTGAACCTGTCCCCACGCTGCCTGCTGGTGCGCAGCATCCCCGAGCAGGTCACGCGGATCCTGGCCCGGCACGGCCTACCCGCCCGCCGCCTCATGCTGGAGATCACCGAGACGTTGGCACTGTCCGACCTACAGGTCGTCGACGACGTCCTGACCGCGCTGCGGGAGGTGGGCGTGCAACTCAGCGTGGACGACTTCGGCACCGGCTACAGCAGCATGAGCTTCCTGCACAAGATCGCCGTCAACGAGGTCAAGGTCGACCGCAGCTTCATCGCCCAGGCCCCCCATTCCCAGCACGACCGGGCGATCGTGTGGGGCACCGTCGCCCTCGCCCACGGACTCGGGGTGCCAGTCGTTGGGGAAGGAGTCGAGACACGCGGCCAGCTCCAGACCTTGCGGGCCAGCGGCTGCGACGCCGCCCAAGGCTTCCTGCTCGCCCGCCCCATGCCCGCCACCGAGCTGCAACCGGTGCTCCGCCAACCCAACCCGGCGGTGCGCGCCGAACTCGACCGCATCGACGTGCACAAGGCCGGACCCACCAAGGCGGACTCTGCCACGAGGTCGACGACCACCTGACCGACGCTGGCGCATCTTCCTGGGCGACTGCACTGCCACCTGCTGGCCCGGAACTCTGCGTGCGCTCCTGCCCCGACTGGTCCAAGTGCCACCACCACCTCACTGGGCATCGGCCGCAGTTGCCCGACCGGCTTGAGGATGTCCCGGGTCTCGTAGAACTTGAGGTGCCGGCCCCCGCTCAGCTCCTGCCTACCGGTAGGTGTTGGGCGTCCGCCAAGACACTCAACGAGAGAAGGGGACCGCCGTGAACAAGAAGTATCAGAAGTCGATGCCCGTTGCACCGGACGCGCACGGGTTGACCGTGCCGGAGCACGTCAGCGTGGCGATGGCCGAGATCGCCGGGGGCATGCGCGAGGGCCTGCTGGCCCTGGCGGTCGGCGCCGGGTTGCAGGTGATGACCGCGATGATGGAAGCCGACGTGACCACGCTGGCGGGCGTGAAGGGCAGGCACGACAGCGACCGGGCCGCGGTCCGGCACGGCCACGAACGCGGGTCGGTCACCCTGGGCGGTCGCCGGGTTCGGGTGGAGCGGCCGCGGGTCCGTGGGGTGGATGGCAGCGGCGAGCTGCCGGTGCCGGCCTATGAGCTGTTCTCGGGCACCGAGATCCTCGGGCGGATGGCGATGGACCGGATGCTTGCTGGGTTGTCGACTCGCCGCTACCCGGTCGGCCTGGAGCCGGTCGGGCAGCAGGTCAATGAGCTCGCAAGCCACCAGCCGGTCGGCGGTGTCGCGCAAGTTCGTGACGCAGACCGAGACCGCTCTGGCCGGGCTGCTCAGCGGCGACCTGAGCACTCCTGGACCTGGTGGCGATGATGATCGACGGGGTGCACTTCGCCGAGTCGTGTTGCGTCGTGGCGCTCGGCATCGACCTGCAGGGCACCAAACATCCCCTCGCGCTGGTGGAGGGCTCGACCGAGAACACCACCTTGACAACGGATCTGCTCGTCGGACTACGCGACCGCGGACTGGACGTCACCAAGCCGATCCTGGTCGTGCTCGATGGCAGCAGCGCCCTGCGTAAGGCCGTCGTGGACGTCTTTGACCACCCGATCATCGCCCGGTGCCAGCTGCACAAGATCAGGAATGTGCAGGACAAGCTCCCGCAGCACCTGCGCGGGCCGGTCGGCACCAAGATGCGCGCGGCCTACCACGCCGACAGTGCGCTGCTCGCCCAAGCCAAGCTCCAGGCCTTGGCCCGGGAGTTGGACAAGACCCACCCGCGGGTCGCCGCCAGCTTGCGCGAAGGCCTGGCCGAGACCCTGACGGTGCTGCGGCTCGGGGTGCCACCGACGTTGGCGCGCACCTTCCGTTCTACCAACGCCATCGAGTCCATGATCGGGGTGTGCAGGCAGCGGTCGGCGAACGTCAAGCGCTGGCGCGACGGGGACATGGCGATGCGCTGGTGCGCCGCCGGGATGGTCGAAGCCGGCAAGCAGTTCCGTCGCGTCAACGGCCACCTACACCCAGCGAGCCCGCGCGCGGCCCTCGAACGCGAAGCCGCCGAAACTGTCGGAGCGACCTGTCATGATGACTTGGTCAGCGTGGCCTAACGATCAACCGGCCGCCACCGAAGTTCAACGAACTCAGAACATCCTCGAACAAGGCGGCCCAGACACCCACTGCATGACCTCGACCTCCGGGATCAAGTCGTTCGACCTGTCGGGGGGCAACGTGCTGGCCCGGCCAGCGATGGGAGGCTGCACGGCAAGCAAGTCGGCCTGAGCACTAACTGAATCACCCTGACCTCGGGCATCGCCTCGATGAAGGTGTCGGGGACGAGTCGGCTGGCACTGACGAGCGAGACGTCGTTAAGCACGGAATGGGCTGAACACCAATCCGCTGACCCTGACCTCCGGGGATCAAGCCAGACCTGGGATGACGACCAGATCAGCGGACGTTGCCACGCGGGGCGATCACATACGAGTCAGCGCGGAGTGGTGTCTCGACCGAGGTGTCTGCCGCGACCGGGATGCCAATGCAATCTTGGCCGAACACCCGCCTCAGTGCCCGAGTTGGTCCACAGCCTGTCACCAGGCCGTCGCCCGGCCACCAAGTCCGCATTTGGACTGGCATTGTCATATTTGGCCTACAGTCCGCCTATGACGGCAACCCAGTGGCAGTACATGGTGAAGAAGCTCGACGGGCATTGGCAGGCGGAGTACGTCGAGGGGGTGCTCGACAGCCTGGGACGTGAGGGCTGGGAGGCAGTCAGCCTCGGCTGGATGGCTGCCGGTCAAAGCGGCGGTGGTGACGCAACTGTCCTGCTCAAGCGGCCCCTGGACGAGCATCGGCACTAGCGTCGGGCACTGCTTGTAAGAGCACTTCGATCCAAGGCGGCCGCCGCGGCGGAGCCTTCTCGGTCATGCGACAACTGGAGCAGCAGGCCATTACTGCAAGCTGACCGAGGTCCGGGACCCCGCTTAGACCGAGATCCCCCAGTAGCGCGGTGATCTTGCTGGGGTTGGGCTGATCGGGCATCGGAATGGTCGCGCTTGCGGCAGGCATGCGGAGGCCGCCGACCTGTGTCGGTGTCTCCGTGTCCTTGCTCGTCGGGGCGGGTCGCGGTGCTCAGGAGGGTGCGGGCAAGGCCCGTAGTCGGGCCAGCGCGGCGGCCAGGCTCGTGTGCCCGGGTAGTAGTCGCAGCGTCAGCCGCCGGGCGTGGTGGATGAGGCGGCCGGGGACGGTCAGGATGTGGTGTCGCAGGGTCGCAATCCGCATCCGGCCGGGGGCGTGGGCTCGGGTGTCCAGGCCGGTCAGGGATTGCAGCATCACCGACACTGCCCCGGCCAGCTGCCCGGACCACCTCCCCTCAGCTGATCCCGGCGTCAAACCGTAGCTTCTCCACCCAGCAGGTGCCCTTCACGTGGTTAAGGATCAGGTCTTCGTAACCCCAATTCTCCCACCTGACAGGGCATCTGCTCTTCAACACACACGACCCCGGCACTACTGGCGGATCTCGATTAGATGAACGTCGCGGCGATACCGGGCTGCTACTCGCGGACCCTCAGTTCGGGAGACCAGCCCCTCGGCGTAGCCGGGCGGCTTCGGCAGCAGCCCGCTCACATCCGTCACCATCCGGGGCGCGCGGCAGACAGCCATCCAGTCACGGCGGCGGCCCGGGCTGCACGACGCCGCTCGGCCTGGTTATTCCACAACAGCCGAGAGCTGATCTGCTGAGCGCCATTACTGCAGCAGCGCCCTCCCCCGCCCGAACTTGCCCTGCTCCTGCCACCTGAGCGCCAGCTGCCAACGTCGTGAAGGTGCCGGTTACCCGGGCTTGGCCGTAAGAACCTCGGTCAGCCCGGTCAAGGGTGAACAGGTCTCGTCCGCGACGGCATGGTGCGGGCAGCGCCAGACACCAGCCACGGACGGGACCGGATGGCGCGTGGTCATCACCCGGCGACCGTCGGCCCGAGCGGGCCCGCGGGCAGGGGGCGCCGTTCGCGATTGCGCCATTGGGTGGCCGGACAGGTACCGAACGCAGGAGGGGCCCGGCGTGTCCATCTCCGTACCACTGCCACGCAGGGGCCGTCGGCCGCCGGTACGTCGGTGGGGTCCTGGCCAGTGGTGCGCGGCCTCGTACAGGAGCCCCTTGGGTCAGGGCTCTTGGCTGCGTCCCGGGTACTGCACTCCCCTGTGGCCGTCGGCCGGTCAGGTCCCGTGGGGGTCGTCGTCGAGCAGTTCCGCGAGCGGTATGCCGAGGGTCCGCGCTAGGCGCCACAGCGCACCGAGCCGCGGGGCCTGAGGGTCGCCGCGCTCGATCCGCTGCAACGTGTTGCGCCCGACGCCGGACCGGTCAGCGAGCGTCTCCTGGGTGAGGTTCGCGTGCAGGCGGCGCGCGCGTACACGCTCGCCGACCGCGTGCCGGTAGGCGGCCCACTCCGGTCCGTCCGAGGAATCCACACGGGAACCGCATCGGGGTGG
>JAABUT010000644.1_pt1 | contig 51372 bp, 53 predicted proteins | sample 5559281 | NCBI WGS metagenome assembly JAABUT01 (sample SAMN10711880, study PRJNA513359) | rock metagenome | isolation source: Antarctica rocks | place: Antarctica: Victoria Land, Ricker Hills nord | collected 2016-01-04
CCCTCTCTCTCTCTCGGGGAATCAGGCGGCGGGGGTGTTCGGTAACCCATCACAAGCGTGGGGCAGGTATGACGTGTTTGAGATATCGAGAAGGGGGGGGCGGGGGGGGAGCAGAGAGGGTGAGTTGTGTAGCTTGGGTGTAGATAGATAGATAGATTTCAAGGGATATGTATATTGAAGAAGATGGTTTGCGAGTGTCTTTTCGCGAAGTGGTATTCGAGAGAAGCGGGAAAGAAGGTTTGCGGTGCGGTGGTGGTGTCTGGCGATTTCAGAAGGGGATTCTTGGGAGGGGAGGTAGGTGGGTGGGTAAGTCGGTAGTGGGTTTTGATACTGGGGTTTATTTGTTACGAGCGAGATTCTCGTAGCGGAGGGGTTTTTAGAGGGGCTTTGGCTGAGGGGCTTTGAAGGGGGTGGGGGGGTAAGGGGGTTAAGGGGGTACTGTGTGGTGGTAATGTGTGTATTGTTCGGGAACTGGGGTTGGTATATTTGGTGTCGTGGTATATGGGTGGTTCTTTTCGGTGGTGTCTGCTAGCCTGGTATGTGGAAGCGATCTTTCGTCGAGAATTGTTGGTGCTGGGTTCAGTTGCGGGTGGGGAGGGTTGTGGCAAAGGGGTTTGTGGAATTGATCAAAGCGTAAATTTTCTATGCCTAAGTCGTCATTCAGCTGAGATTTGTGATGAAGGTGTTGTTTACTGATTTTGGAAAACCTCTGGGATTTGATAGTATTGATTTCGGTAACAGAGAAGATTGAGAAAATGTTCTGGTAAAGAGTGCATTGATTGTTGTGACGCGGTGGTGTGGCTGAATAGTACATTTGTGAGCTTTCTATTTGAGAGGAGGTTTGGTGATGTTATTCGGTGAACAAGCACTCATGTTTTGATTCCAGGAGGTGTGGACTCATTCCGCCTGTTACTAAACTGAGGGTTAGATGCGAGACACAATGGCCCAGTCAATGGTATGAGCCGTGCAACAGCACCGAAACCCTCATATGGCATTTTCTGTAAAATCCAAATATGGTTGAGGATTGGACACGAGAGTCAAAGAAAGACAGCCGATACGATTAATCATACGAGAATGTGATCTGGTGGAAGCTGACTACGCCATCACTTCACTGCTGATACCTTCTAGCCATGAAACATATTCCTTTCTATTTTAGAGTAAACAACTACTCAGCGGCGACCGTGCCGTTGAATTCCACTCTGGAATTTGTCACAACCAAGGTGAACTTCTTCCTTGGACCAACAGTGGTTGCCCCTCCAGATTCTGTCATCGCACAGAACACCACCACGCGCATGATATCCCGAGCTATAAGAACCGGCTGGAAGACGTCCGTCGACCCGGTCTGCGTGCTCGCAAGAGAGACAAGGCAGCCTCCGTGCGACCAATTCAAGCCATCTTCTGCTTGCTTGTACACCCGAAATGCAGTGGCATCTACAGTGTTTTTAATTTCGGTGGAGATATGTTGGCAGTCGGCTTTGACTGGTGACAAAGCGAATGGGCGTCCCGGTTTGATACAAAATACTGGCCAGTCCGGTCCAAGGGATTCAGTGGAGGCTTCGACAGGATTGACGGGCCGAATGCTCTGGTCGAAATTGTGAGAGTCCTTGGCAGGAGAGATATCGCGCTTGACAATAGTCACGAAGAGTGAAGACCCGGACTCCAACTTCGGTCGGAATGCGTGTGTCATGGTACAGAGGAGACATAGAGTGATGAATATGCCTGGAGGTGGCAGGAAGAGAAGGGGCATCATCTTCTACTTTGAGCATCAGAGTTCTACTACCAGAAAGAACAGAAAGGAGGTGGAAAGACCGGGGAAGTACTGCAGACAAAAGAGATCATATAGTGAGACATTTCGACGACGATACCGAGAAATTAGATCCCATGGCTTGTCGGAGGTAAAACCCACCAAATCGGTGCTCATTCGCATATACCCTAGAAAAGCGCATGTAAGCCTATTCTTCCGACAGCCCCTCAAGTAAAACAGAGCCACACAGCGAGCCATCTGTCTCTCGGATCTGACGGACTAAGAGGTTGAACAAATATCGGTGATCGACTTCGATACCACGGTAGCCTGCTTTATATATAATCGAGCTCAAATATCAGCCTCGGACGTAAGCACATAGCGCCAGATCACTTAGTCCCACTACGATTGGAGAGCAATATCTTTTGGACCTTCAAGCAGAGTGTGAGAGCAATTCTCGACACATGTAGCCAGCCAATGATTGAAAACACGATAGTTTCGTGTGAAAGGCAAACGAACCAGCAGACATGCCCAACAGACAATCTCACCTATAGATGTGTAAGGATGTGTAAGCAACCAAGGCGAAAGCGTAGATTTCAATGTGCAGAGTGCATCCCATCGGGGTATTTCCAAACCAATCGTCACGAACCGTTCAGGCTTGGGGAAAGACGGAGAGATCTTGAGGCTCGAGATCTCATCGTTGCGCTTAGATGAATCCAAGCCGAGGCATGACGAATGCCCTGAAAACGAGGAACGAGAATAATGGTTTTTGGGCGACCAGGGTGGTTTAGAGGCTGGCAAACAGGGCCAAAGAATCGGGGTCTTGGCATATTCTAGTTACAAAGGGTTTGATGCAAATTATGCAAATAGATTTAAGATCACAGCTTTAATCTGATGTTTAACACATGATTGAATTTAGTATAATCATTAAATTGAGTTGAAAAGTTAATTGTTAAAATAATTCCTCAAAGACTATATAGGGCTAGCCTTACTGCTCGTTTTCGACGATATTCTCACTTGTTATTTATAGCATTCGAAATGTGAAATCGATCTAATACATAGTACCTGATGATAATTTTCAAAACTGTATAAAATAGCTGTCTAGAGAGCTGCTGCCTAATGACACTACTTTTCTTGTCACAGATCATCTTAAACTAAAAGAACTCAACTTTGATGAACGGATCACTTTGATATATAGTGTGAGCGTGGAAGAGTTAAAGGGTACGTATTGTGAAATTCTATGACCAGGGTGGTATGGCTCGGGTGCGCGCTGAAGATTTGGTACCGCTTAGTGTGAAGAATGTTGGAATTTCAGGTGTGATTTGATTGGTAATCTCCGCATCCATCCGGCGCCGCATTCATCCGGCGCTAGTGGATTCAGGGGATTCAGGGTATTTGACCTTCCTCCCGCCTTTTCCTTCCTCCGGAGTTCCTACCTAGATAGCTTCAACCCCATATACTATATGCCCCATATGACCTCGTATTCCAACAAAGAAGAGCATGCTTTACCGTCCTACACAGCTCCTTCAGTCATGTTCATGGCCTGGATGAAGTACTTGAAGGGTTAAAACTTGATACTGAAACAGGATCGCGCGCTCTAGAGGTGATTGTAAAGAGATTTAAAGACGTTCCGAGGTGACAACACATTCTATGCAAGTTTTGCAATACCAGACGCATCTTCTACCTTTTAAATGACGCCCCATCTTTTCTCCTTGCTGTTATAAACCACCTTCGCATGGCATACTTACTTCTCGGTCTCAATCGCCAACACAACTTCCCTCGTCGGCCTCCACGCCTCAGCATCTCCCCACCGATCACTCGTCAAGCCCGCACTCCCCGGATTCTTAAACCCCCTCTCCATCTGCCTCTCGTAGCTTACTTGTCTCAATCTATTGCTCTCCCTCGGCGTCAAAGCTAGATATACCTCCACGCCAACAAGATGCATAAACGTGGCCAGCCACATTGCCATGCCAAAGCTCATGCCCAAGCTCGCACCAATCTGCTCCGGTCGTCCGCTCCGAAAGTTCGCGTGCACTACGACGCGATGGTCGACTGTAGAGTTGGGACTGCTGCACTGGGGGTAGAATTTCTTCACTGGATTGCTGGAGGCGTACGTGAAGATGATCTCGTCGCAAGACTTGGTGGTGTAGTAGGAATTGAGCATTGTGATGATGACCGCAGAGGTGACCATGATCAGACGGAGCGTGATGATAGCCCCGAGATAGAACATCGCTCTCAGCATCCAAGCGCGATGCTGGTCGATTTGGAGGCACTTGATGTTATAGTATGCGAGGCACATGCTGGTAGTTGTAATGATTACGAGCAAGCCGACTCCCGCTTGAGTTGCGAGTGTCCCACCAAAGGATCGTCGGCAGATCATGAGGGCACCGGCGTTGGCAACGAAGACGAGGAGAATGATAACGTAGCCGTTGATGCGGTGGAAGATGAGCAGTTTGTGTCGGATGACGGGAACGAATTGCCAGACCATGAGGAAGCCGGCTGGCAGGATGGCGCTGAGGTGGAGGGTGATGCCGATTCGATGGATGCCTGTGTTGTACCAGTACCACTCGCTGGGTGAAGCGCTATTGGCGAAGCTGCTTTTGGCGGTGCCTGCGATGTTGAGGTAGGAGAGACGCGCCAAAGTGAAGCCCATCATTGCGCCTGCGAAGATGATGACTGGGAAAGTTAGCAGGATGAGGAAGAGATCAGTGGATTGCACTTACAGAGTGGGAAGTTGTACCCCTTCTGGAAACCGAGAGGACGGTAGACTTTTCGCCAGAATGTCACGAACTTGTTAGGAGTCTTCTCCTCTTGGGCATTCGTTGAGGGAGGTGGATTTGTGGTTCGCTGCATATTGACGGACGTAATTGGATACATTGTAAAGGTTGAGAGGATGCTGGGGCTGAGGCAGGGAAGAGAAAGAATACAGAAGACCAAGTGATGCTGAAAGTGATTGACTCCATCGTGAAGGGGAAATAGACTCATATATAACGTAGAACTCTTGATACTCGAAATAGGAGGGCAATAAGGTATAGAAGACACCTACTTAGTCCTCTTCGGGTCATGTTTGCGCCACTAAGCCTCTTCGAGCGAGTTGTGCGGCACGAATTACGGCCTCTTGTTCGAAGGAACAATACAGTTCTTCAACAACTGCCATTTTTCATCTGATCCCCACTATCAATTCGATCAGCATACGCAGCTTCGTTGGCAAGTTGTTGCGATGCCGCGCACACGTAGGGTGGCTGTGAACGGATGACGACAGCCAAGCAGGCAGGGTATCCTTATTTCAACTTGAACATCGCAGCGCACGTGTATTGCTACCTTACTTAGCATGTTTGTATTCGTACAGAGGGAATGAGGCATCTCCTTCACCAAAAGAATAAAGCACAAGTCTTCTTACACAATGGTTTATCACGGAAAGCCAAGTAGGGGTTGTGATATCTGTCGCAAACGTCGTATCAAGGTAAGTTCTTCTCACCTGATCCGAGGAGGAAAGACTGATATAGGTATAGTGTGATGAGGCTATGCCTAGTTGCTCATATTGCTTGAAGAAGCAAGTTACATTTCCTGGCTACAAGTCTCAATTTGATACTGCTCGGAGAGATCAAAATCTCGTGGCAGCGAAGAGCGTCCAACGCCGAAAGAATGCCATCGAGAAGGCCGATCGTGAACGGATAGCAGGAAAACATTTAGCGAAACTCTCTTCGTCGAGTGTTCCCAGAGTCCTATCACAAGACTATGAGGGTTATGCTGTTAGCTTCTTTCTCTCATCATACGTCATTCTGCCAATGGATCTGGAGGTCCGACGAGGCTTTTTGGATTGCCTGTTTCCAGTCTGGGTACAGACAGATCCTACGTCGCCATTGAGACCAGCTGTTGCTGCGGTGGCTTTGTGCCTTCTCGAGGCGTGGTCGCAACTGAAACCAGATCTACCTCTATCACTCTCCCGGTCACAGTACCTGAAAGGGCTTGCATCCTTAAGGAAGAGTCTGCAGAGCACCGAAGACATAGGCGATGACGTTCTCATGGCAGCCCTTATGTTAGACATGTACGAGGGGGTACGCTCGTTCTTGATGTCGAAACCTAACAATAGCCCTCACGTGAGCGGAACCACGGCATTGGTCGAATACCGGAGACGACTGCCATTCGCCAGCGAGACATCCCAGAGAGTCCTACTCGGAGCCCGGAACCAAATTGTGGGAAGAGCACTGAGCAACACGGAACCTGTACCATTAAATGTTTCCACGTGGGCCGACAGGACCCAGGATGTCCCGAAGACGCCGGGATTCCGGTTTGACGACCTCAACCTCGAGGTAGCAAATCTTCAGGCCTTGGCCTCACGACTTAGTTCAGACACTACAGCCCAGGACCTTCCTGTCTTGGGCATTTTGAGAAAGGCTACCGAGCTTGATCAGCGATTGTTAGCCTGGACAAGTACTGTTCCCGATGACTGGGCCCCTACACGATTCTCTGGCCCAGAGTGCATCTTACAGAGTGTGCGCGACGCAGGACTCTACCAAGACCATTGCGATATCTATAAAACCATCTTCATCGCCAATATATTTATATCACACTGCTGTTCGCGCATTAAACTCCAGCTGACGATCCTCGCCTGCCTTAAGCATCTCAAAAGTGATAATCTCGACACAGCATCGGTGACAGCATTGGAGATTACTCAAGAGTTGGCCGACACCGTGTGTGCCAGTATACCATATTTTCTAGGAGATAGAATGATGACCGGCCGCATCGATGATAAGACTGTGCAATATCCGCACATTGCAGGGCTCTTAGTACCTGATGATCATTATGTAGGAGCAGCTGCGCTCGGGGGTTGGTTTCTTGCTGCACGGCTTTCGGAGCTTCTCTCACCAAGAGTGCCTTTGAGACTTGGGCAGCGGCAATGGATTGAAGGCCAGATGCAGCGGATTATAAAGATTTATGCCATACAGCCACATAAAGTATCTTAAATACTGGCATCTATCGTCAATTGAATGAATGCCGGATATCTTGGTATGCGACTCTCACCAAATGCTCCTCTACACTCATCTGAGTGGGTTCATCAAACGTCAACGCTACTGCGTAGCTGCATTACAGCAGTCGTATAGGTGTTGAATACCGTAATGCTTGTTTGGGTTGATGAATGAGCGTGCCTGCACAAACACGTCGGCCTCGTTAAGAAGGATAATAGCCTTCCAATGATGTAAAGGAATAACAGATTTTGCGTGAAGTGCTCAAGGACCTGAGGATCGCTTTCCTAAGCGGTATCAGCAGGTGCGATGAAGGGTTCTTGTGCGGATAGCTCACTCGGATGTCCCAATTCAGAATTGCTCTCTCGAGCGCTGTCCGAAGGCCAACCTTTCCAGCAGCCTTTCGATAGCATTCCTCGGTTGCAGGCCTCCACCCTTTGCAAACCGCTTTCGCGGCGTTGTTAACTGAGGTAACTCGAGCTCTCGTCTTAGCCTCATAGATTTTGCGAATACGTTGTCGTTCTCAGCTGGCTTAAATGGATTGCGGAGCGCACACTTACTGCGGGGTACTTAATTTAGATTAGGAGACCTCATCAAAAGCGAGGTAGTTGATAGTTGACCTTCGGTGCCATCAATCTAATCGACTATAAACGCCGCATTTATAATCCTTCGCTGTTGTGACTTCCTTTCCTTCATCTTCTCAGCATATATCAGATAATTTTAGATCTCTTCCTAGTAGGCTGCGAAGCAGCATTCAATGTGAGATCACGAGATCGACGTATTTGAAAGTGTGTTCACATTTTGGTCGATTCGTCAACCAACAGTATTGAAGGGGCCGACTCCCATCTAATTTTCTGTTTTATGGCCCGCTTTAATCTTGTTGTCACAGAAGTCAGTGACGACGGCGAAGCCTTGACTAAGGACGTAGTTTTGAAGACGAGTGTAAACTTCATTCGAAACATCGTACTGCTCATCGATTTGTGAATTCTTCAGATTTTCAGGTGAAGTTTGATCTCTGAACTTCTGCGCAGCTGTTCATACCGGTAAACTAGACCTCTTTTGTTTGGAGGGCTCTAGAGCCATGGCTGATATGCTGTAGATATTAAGGCGAACAATATTTTAATCGAATGGGAGGACTATAAGGGAATTAAAATTGTGCAGGTCCAGCTTACTGATATTGAAGATGCTGCACGTGTGCCTCCTGAATACAACATCTTCGATAAACAGGTAGGCAACTGAATTTGGCGTAGTCCAGAAGCGCATACGCAGGGTCGCGTAAACAAACCCTCCGATATGTTCTCTTCCGGTGTCGTTGTAAGTTGCTAAGCTCACTACAGCCCCTTGAGTCTTGAAGTGACTGCTCACTACTGTTCTCGCAGTGCATTTACGCCTTGCTTAGACGAGTCATTTTCGCCATCGGCGAAGACGAGCTCGCGGAAGGCGAGGAGCCATTGTCTCTTGTCCTGGAGCGCCAGATTTCTTATTTCGCCGACGTAGCCGGACTGAATGCGCTCTTGAACCACCTTGGCGACAGCCCCTGGTGTGTGAGGTCCTTAAGGTTCTTCGGGACGGCTTTAACAAGACTAACCCGCGGAGGCCCGTCTCTCTGTAGAAGGGTGTTGACGCGGATTTTAAAGATCTTATTGGCGGTTTGACGAACTTAGATCCGGCGAAGAGGCTGACCGCGCATGAGGCATTGGCACATAGCTGGTTTGAAGGCTTTTGAGCGAATAATTGGGTCAGATGTACGTGCTGTGTCCCAACCCACGCTAATGACTACCAAGCTGCTGGATACAAGAAAAAATTGGACCATGTGGTGCACTAGAGAGATCCCAGGATCAAATGAGAGAGTAGGATAAATCGTGTATGTTTGGAACCCCCGTTGTGACAAATTGAAGCAAGACATGAGTGTTATTACCGAAACCAGGTGATCTACACTCTAATGACCCAAGCACTTGGATCCCACATTAGGCCCAGCTTGTCACTTAGCCATAGCGTCGCTTCCTTCTGAATTCTTGGACTTGTGAGAATTTGGGCGACGCTGGGGCGTGTTGCGCTGAGTCTGTAACCCGTTGTCCTAATCGTCAATTCTCCTTGCTAGATTTAAAACTCCTTTAGTCGTCCGTTCGAATAAGATTCTAGCCTCGGAAGCAGTACTCTTCCATAATTTAGCGTAGCACTCTTAGAGGTCTGACGAGAAAGGCTGTTTGGAATGTTTGTCTCAAAGAATGAGCTGGCGCATGGTATCTGAAACGGGATCTATAGGGCCTACCAATGCGATGAATACAGTCTTATTTCTGGTCGTACGTGCTGTAGATAACATCTTGTGTTCTTTGGCCACTGCTGCACTTGACCGATGACGGTGTGTAAGAACAGGAAGTTGAGTCGTCAGTCGCAATCATCACCGCCTGCTTCCAGGACCTCCACCAATTCTCTTATATAGAGGTAAAAAATTGGGAAAGGATGCCTTTCAAGTTTCTATTGTAGAAAAATCGCAAGGGAGCTCAGTTCGCGAGTTTGGTCCATATCGGCGGCGGAAAATAGTCAACTTTGCCATCACAATCTTCCAAAGCGCTTCGAATAAGCAGGGCGGCCTTAAATGCCTCTTGCAGCAGATCCAGGGTTGTATGCCAAGATCTTTAATAGCACGTGATCTGTTTTTGCAAGATCGTGTTCTCTTACTCCAGTCTAAAGAGGGTTCTCAATTGCTCCGTCCACTGATAATTGTCTATCGTCTGTAACAATGACTTAATTGAGATTCGTTGCGCCTGCGCTGCCGGCTCTAGTGTTCCAAGTGGATTGTGCGAGACTCGGCCTTGCTCTGTCGAGTAGTCAAAGTTGCCGTTCATACTTGAGTTGAGAGGTACCAATGCTATATTGACTGTCCACGATGGTGAAGATTCGTCAGCCTATTCCCTGTATCTTTAACTTTTGTACTCTTGAAGCTGGCGCTGCAAATAATCCGATTAATTCTCATGTGACTGCAAAAGGACTGAAAATGCTCTCCGGCATACGTGATGGGATCCGCTCACTGACGGTCGAACTCACGTCTTGATACCCCACCCAGATTTTCTATCGAGCATTCTTCTGCACGATGAAAAGCGAAGACTTGTTTTGTCGTTGGGATAAAGCTTGTTGATTCAATCTGCCTTCCAGCTTGGCCCTTTGCGGTTATTGAGTGGCCTAATGCCTTTTGAGTTCTCTTATCCTATGTCAGCTCCCGGTCTTGTTGCAGTCCTTCCATGAAATATCTGTCTCCGGTCCCCTTGTGGTCCCTCCGTCCAAAATTGGTCGCCAATCCTGTATCAACCCCACTTCTGATTATGTACAACCCTTTACGGATGTCAAGGATAGCGGATATGCTGCCTCTAGTGTGTATAAAGATGCATGCTTCATCCATAGCGTTCGAGCCTTTTGGGACACCTGTGTGAGACCGCTGCCAAGAACAAATCTGTCGAGTGCCTTCAAGGGAACAAACATCATCGACCGTCACGTTCGCATACAGCCAATTCTCTGCACGATCTTTCCCTCGACCTTATTTTCTAACGTGCGAGCTGGTCCTCGCTCATCAGCTTTTTATTCTTTTATTTAAACACTCTTCTAATCAGGTGGCTGATGACCATGCGTTCCTCGTTGCTATATCCGCTTATTGTTCTCTCTACTTCTGCCACCGCTTAAATAGCCGCCGGCGTACATAATTAGCCGCTGTCCTACGTGGAGACTAACGCGGATTTCCCCAACACCTATCATGGTGATCCTGTCATGGTCACCCGAGAAAGAATCGTCGAATTTTATCCAGGCGTGGGCTTCTGGCTGGCAGCAACTGTAGCGGAACTATACACGAATTCAATCTCGTCGTGGGATCTGTGACCTTCTACTATGACGGCATGGAGATGGGCATGGACAGTCCTATTTTGGGTCCGTCTGATGGCTCTGGCATGATCGTGTGCGAGCAGAACTGCGTCGAACAAGTCAATAAGGCCTGGAACTCTGTCAGTTCGAATACCCAGCAGGCCTGCACGACAGCACCAACATGCAGGGGACTGTTGGCGGCCGAGCGACAGCTGTCCGTATGAACAAGCAAGCGTCGCGGGTCGTCGTTGACTTTTTGCAGCTAACGGCAAAGTTTAACGCATATATCACACCCGGCAGCGTTAGAGTAGGCGACACTACCAAAGCTGATGCCGTCGCGAATCTACAGGTCAAGAATACTGATTCGAACAAGATGACAATAACTCACTATTGATCATTGCCTGCTTTGCCGCGATGAATTCGCTTGTTTCACCTCTTCAGGAGATGTCCAATCACCAGTCGCGAATTTAGGGTTTCATCATGACAGATTATAGGCGAAGGGTAAAGTAACTAAAATATATGAGACACACGGCACATATAAATTGGTTCAACGCTTATAACTTGTATTCTAGACCGCATTCTAACTTCTCCACTATCTCGAAGACAAGATCAGCCTCTGCTGTGACGTTAAGACTTACATTCGGATACGAATCGAATGCCTCTGCAAAGTCACTCATCGTGCTGGATAGGCAGCTTGTGTTTCACTTAGGGTTAAAGTTACGCCTCGCTGCCTTGTTGGGACTAGCAAAAGTCGCCGCTATGCTGCTTAAAGTAAATCCCAGCATTGACGCCATGGATGAGACTGGCAATACAGCTTTGGCAGTGGCTATGTAAAGAGGATTTGAAAAAGTTGTCGATCTTCTTATAATAAGCGGCGCATCTGTCGATTTGAGACAACGTCACGGACGTCAGGTTACTTCTACTTGTCATCAAAAGAGATTGGAACACTATTGCAGAAGTTCTAGTTCAAAGAGCTGAGTTGACGATCTCGGGAGAGCAATTCAGCGCTGCGCGGGAAGAGCTATAATTACTACTTGCTGCATATCATGGCGATGATAAGGCCGTTCGACGATCAGTAGATCGCAAACATCGACTTGAAAAAAGGAAGATTGCGATCTTGGTATAAGTGCCCCGTTCATCGCGGTAGAGCGAGGTCACTTGGAAACCGTGGACCGTTTATTGGTGGCTGGTGTGAATATGGATTCAAGAAATTCTACAGGCCAAACACCCTTACACCAAGCAACTCGACGTGAGAACGAAGCATTGATGACACTTCTAGCGAAAAGTGGTGCGACCGTGGACCTGAAGGATTAAAAACAGCGTACAGACTTCCACGCAAACGCTCGGTCTTGTAACGAATTGTATGTGAGAATTCTTCTCGATATTGGGAGCCAACCGAAATACCAAACGTGACCAAGGAATAAGCGAGCTCTATGACGCAGCGTCAGAAGGTGATATAGAATGCGTCAAAGTTTTGCTCCGAAGCGGCACCGATCCCTCAATCAAGACCGATTATGATTGGGCTCCTTTACATTGGGCTGCCAGTAAATGGCAAATCGAAATTGTGAAGCTGCTTATCGAGGCTGGCGCTGAGAAGTCGCCTGTCTCCGACCAACACACGATGCCGTTGGATATGACACTACAGGCAAATCAATTCGCGACCGCTGACCTATTGAGCAAGATAGGAGCAATAGAAAACCGAGACGTAAAGAGGTTGAATAGGAAATGTGAAGACCCATGGTGGAAAAGAAAAGGTAAGTTGAAGCTTCCTGTTCAATCGTTGGATAACTAATGATGAAACACTTTTGGCTAAAAGTGGGGACAGCAGTGGAACATCAATATCGACTTTCAAATACAGGTTGAAGCGGTATACAGTATGCAGGATCTTCTTGTTACTTGCTGATTTGCCAAGCTGTGGTTTGAAAGGGTAACTCCGAGAAAGAACATTAGGACCTGAAGGCCAAAATTTCTTAAAATTGTAGAATTATCAGATTACTATGGGGCCTTGAACTTGACTCGACACAAGGGAGGTGCAGAATTATCTGCTTGAATAAAGGGCGTCCTAGGCCAATCGTCAAAGAACCAAGGCAAAGGTATCAAACACACATGCGGTATTCAGACAACATCGTTGACCTCGATAGCAGTCTTCTTCGAATCAGATGACCGTAAGACTCTACTCATGAACTGAGCCCAGCACCATGGCTTCGTACGAATATCTTCCTCCGTCATAGAGTTGAAGTATTTCCGCCCCAGGATTCCACCAAACCCATTGATAATTTTTCTTCAACGCCGTCAGAGTCTCGCAAAGCGGCTTATTAGCTGCCCATCCCGCGCAGTTATTAGGGTTCGTTACAAGTCCAACGATAATCTTCTCAATCGGCTACCCGCGCGCAGCTATTCATTCGTAGTCACTCGTGCTCTTCATGTACCTCCAGCCGCAGTTGGACTGTGTGTTGTACCAGGCTATTTTGGTAGTAAATGCCTTCTCTAAAGCTTTATAGTCGAGGACTGAGAAATTCGGTTGGCCTCTCATCGCAGTAGCAACCAGTGCAAGAGTGGGGAGGAATTCGTGCCCGAAACCTCATTTGGGGCGGTCTACAGGTCAGAAGATGATTGCCAGCGATAGGGCTTCTTCCACATCGAGATCGAGCCCGTCAAGACCAGTCCATCTCACTATCTGAATGTTCACACCAAAAGTTATTGACAACTCCATTCCTCGCTCTACGGTCATCTTATATTCTAGGGACAAACGATCGTAGGAGTTGGCCTGAGCCAAGGTATAGCTGCCCTAGACCTCCAAAGAACGGTGTTCTGGCGCAGCTTACAAAGTTGCTCCCGAATTTCAGCCACCTCCAGCTTTCCTAAAACTTTGCCAGCGAATGGAAGCATACTGGTGAGGACGCTCGTGAAAAACTTAGGTTTGTCTTGGATCGTTCTCGACATCCCTGGCCAACTGTGCCTCGTAACGTGGGAATAGTCTCGCTGAGCTTCATCAGAAGTTCCACGCGTGTTTTCAAATGATCGGTCCTGGTTCGGCGTGACATATCGCGGCAGTTGATCGACCCTTTTTTTTTCAGACTCGATTTCCTTCTTGGGAAACGTGGTGTTCTCGCTTTTGCTGCACAAGGCATTCTGTATTGTTCCTGATACGAGTGATGAAATGAAACAATCGTCAACTTGAACGAAGCGAGATACGAATTTTGTTAGAAAACGGGATTACTTGTTCTCTGAAAATCTTCGTCCCCCTTCTGAGTTACTTCCACTTCATCTCTGATCTTTCGCTGTTTTCTGATTCAGATATATGTAATAAGATCACGTGTATTGACATACAAGGGTTTCATCAGCGGTATAGTAGTCACATCATAAGTCTTCTGACTACGTATAGTGGCGATGATTCACTGATCGTTTAGAAATCTTGCATGAAAGAGAGGCTTGAGCTTGAACCTCGCAGCAGGCAGCGCGCGGAATGGTACCGCGGGTTGTATTCTTCAATCGGGAGAAGCAAGACTTCGAACGAGCTCAAGGGTCTCAGATTCAAGCTGCCATAGGACACCAAACAGTAGTATTCAATAAAGCACGGTTCCAGAACGAAGTTGCCGAGACTCCGTTAGCCCAAAGATCGTGGGCGTTCCAAGAACGGTTTTCTAGAGCCGAGGACCATACAATTTTCTGCGTCCCAGCTCTTTTGGGAATGCCAACATAAATTGGTTGGCTTGCGAGACCATTCGAAAACCGCTTCCAAATATTTACGATCAAGACCGTTCCATCCTTGATCGAACTCATCGAGATTTCATCTGGTCTAATGCTGTGTACCTGTACAGAAATGTAACATTGGCGTTTGAAAGTAATAAGCCGATCGCTATATCCGGCCTTGTAGTTTCTATTCAGGCGGAGACCGGAGACGAGTATGTGATCGGATTATGAAGGCGGAATCTTGAACGATAGCTGTGCTGGCAGGTCAATGGGGGAAAATTAGGAAGTTAGGCGGGACCCATCCTGGTCCTGGGCATCCGTCAATGGTGCAATCAAATTGGCATCAGCAGCGGACGTACGAGATCTGGCGTCTGAGGTTCATTTTCCAAGATATCCATTTTAACTAATTCCCGATGCTGCGGCGTCAACACTTCAAATCTGGGACCTGGGGAATTGAAAGGTTGATGCCAAAGCCAAGCACCGATGGAGTAAAAGGTCAATTCATACGCCTTGGTCGTTCAGGGTTTTCGGAGATGAAGCATACAGGGACATTGTTGAAGCGATGGAGAATTCGAATTGTAAAGCGGATGAGTCAGTGTATGAGAAAATAGCTGGTGCTGATGTGACAATCGTCTCCACTATTCTAGTCGGGAACCGCTGGTAGCATCAGAGGAAGTCCAGATTCATTAAATCGTAGTCGATCTCGATCAAATTATCCAAGTGCACAAACAGACTCCTCTTTTCCTTCGAACTGTATAAACATTGACTGGCGCTCACCTTTTTTTCTTTTTTTTCTTTTTCTTATTTCTTCATTAAGTGCATACAGCCTATGGCTATGGCACTATCTAGGCGCTGTGTGTATGTTAAATTACATGTAATATGGCCAAAATCGATGCTTAATATCTTCCCATTGAGCAGTCACACCGACAAATTGCGCATACGAGCGCGTGAACTATCTATATAACCAAGTGGTCACATAGACAGATCGAAATTGTGGAAGCTGGCCACTTCGACGTGGGCTTTCGGATTGACTGTTTGGCTGTTGTTTGGCCACCTAGCTGGCAGAACTTTTGCTGTTTGGCCACCTAGCTGAACGGGCTAGGTGGGCTTCTGGTCTAGAATATGTCTGTGGAAGCTGGCCACTTCGACGTGGGCTTCCGTTCGCTGTTTGGCCAGATGGTCATCTAGCCACGTGGAATTTTCGACTGTATATGAGCTCAACGCGGGGGTAAAGCGCTGTTACTGCTCTGTCGATGAGATTGTTCAGCTCTTCTGACAAGCATTGCTTGCAGAAGGTTCGTAGCCAGCACCTCGTACAGGTAAATCTCGTTGCCGGCCCTGGCGCACAACTATAAAGCCTGTGCGATAAGAAGAATAGGGCCAAACAGCATATGGAGTGGATTCCGTGGATCATCTTGGGTTTCCATATGTAAACTGTCACTTAGTTTGATAGCTGACCTGGCGTGTCTGATCATCGATTGTCATTTACACACATTCGATCTACTACTTCTCAATCATTAAACTGTCTTCGTAAATCGGCATTGAGAGATCTGAAGACTGGACGAACCAGTTATCTAGTAGCTGAGTTGGATGAAAAGTGTGCTTTTGGGAATTGGATTCGTTGACGACTCGGAGACCCGATTAAAGAAATAGATTGAAAATGAAACCATCACTGTGTAGAAACATAAACTTGAAAATTCAACATTCAGATTTCTAGAACAAATGGTATGTGCTCGCATACTAAACTACAGCCCTTGAATCCCTCAATTACGGACAAGAGCGTCCAGCTCCCAATACGCCTCTGCAATGCACTCATCGTCCTACAAAGCAATCGCGAGACCAAGGATCCCAACCACACCAGCAGCACCCGCAGCAAGTGCTCCCGTAGGCCTCACAGCCCCGCCTGTTGTAGCTTTCGAGCTCGTAGCACTAGCCGCCGACGCACCAGATGAGGAAGGACCGCTCGTTGTGCTCATCATTCCACTGCCTGTCGACGATGCCCCACTAGTCCCCGTCGCACTGCTTGACCCACTTCCCGTCGTCGTCTCATTAGCAGTCACGCTCTGAATCCCCGCCGCTGCAGATGCCAGCCCCGCAAAGCCCGTATACGTATGCAGATAACTCTTCACGTCCGTCGGCAGTGCGGTAAACCAGCTTGGTGATGAGCCAGCGCTAAAGGCCGATTCAAAGGAGCTGGCGTAGGAAGGGTCGTTGACGACATTACTGATGAAGGAGTGGGGAGCGGCGGTTTCAAGAACGGAGAGGACGGAGGAGGTGGGGAGGGCGGAGGCGAGTTGGTTGGCGACGCCGCCAAGGGAGAGGAGGACGGCTGGATCGGTGGGGAGGGCGGTTAGGCCGGCGATCGAGGCTCTGATTAGAATGAGCATGCGTGACGGTGAGTTGAGACGGTAAGTGAGCTTACAATGAGAGTAATTCGGGGAGGTTTTGCTGGCGCTTCTCATGTTCTGGCTGTGGAGCTGCGATTGAGGAAGCCGCGAGGGCGAGAAACACGAATATGAACCTGTGCATGATGCGCGGAGGATAGAAGAGTATGGGGATTATTTCAATTTCAATTTTAATTTCAATTTCAACTTCAAAACAACAACAACAAAGATGTTTGCAATGCTGAGGACAGTGTGAGCGGCATAACTAGTGTTAGAGTGTTATATTAGCATTTCCTTGATATTGGTGTGCGACGGCTGTGGCTTTGCGATCTATGCGCCACAATCATGGCGTCATTGTTCACACAGTCGAAAGATCTTCTGACAGCCATGGGAAAATCTCTACTCTTTACATCTTCTTCACCACTTTGCCTCTCTAATTTTGCCAATCAACGGGCTTCAGCCTCTTCCGGTGCGTTCTCCGCAAAACATGGAGACTCTAGTCCTCGCTGAACGGGGAAGGTCGGCACACTCGGCACATCTTCTTCCCTTACCGTGACGTCAAGGTTGATAAGGTAGTTCTTCTTGAGACTCAAATTTTCAATCGCTACTAGACACTGCATTTCTATTCGCGTATTAAAGCCAATTGTCCTCATGTTTTCTCGTACGGTCAAATCTGCGAATTCTAGGCTCTCACAATTGTCATCTCAACTATCACCGCAAGGCAAACTGTCCCAAATACGCACCATGGCTACACAACACACCCACTGCAAACTTAACACCGGCGCGCAAATCCCAGCCATCGGTTTTGGTACATGGCAAGACGCCGACGCCCAGGAGGCTGCCGTCACCGAAGCCCTCAAGGCCGGCTACACCCATATTGATACTGCCCGAATTTACGGCACCGAGCCTGCTGTTGGACGAGCAATCAAGAAAAGCGGCATCCCGCGCGAGAAACTCTTCATCACGACCAAGCTATGGAACAACAGCCACCACCCCGATGACGTGATGCCAGCCCTAGAAGCTTCCCTCAAGGACCTCGATACCCCCTACGTCGACCTGTACCTCATGCACTGGCCCTCCCCCTTCGCCCGCAGCGACACCCTCATGCCCAAGGACTCGAACGGCAAGATCCAGCCCGGCGAGGCCGACTACGTCGACACGTGGAAAGCCATGGAAGCCACCCTCAAATCCGGCAAAACCAAAGCCATCGGCATCTCCAACTTCTCCAAAGCCGAAGTCGAGCGCCTCCTCAACGAAACCTCCGTCGTCCCCGCCGCACACCAGCTCGAGCTCCACCCCTGGCTTCAACAGCACGACTTTGTCGAATGGAACAAGAGCAAGGATATCCACGTGACGCAGTACTCGCCCTTTGGCAACCAGAACGAAATCTACAGCAGCGGGCAGCATCTGGGCAAGCTGATTGACGACGAGACGCTGGTTGAGGTGGGCAAGAAGTATGGCAAGAACGGCGCGCAGACGGCGTTGGCGTGGGGGATTGCACATGGGCATTCGGTGCTGCCGAAGAGTAAGACGCCGAGCCGGATTCAGGAGAATTTGGAGGGGGACTTCACATTGAGCGAGGAGGATGTGAAGAAGTTGGATGGGATTGATAAGAAGATGAGGTTTAATGATCCATCGCGAAGCTTTGGGTGGGAGTTTTATAAGGATTTGGAGGGGAAGAAGTAGGGATTTGCATATATAAAAACATATAGTATAGAAATATGTCAGCGTTATATCAAGACGTTACAAGATCGAGTTCTATTGAGAGCCAGGTATCAATGTGCCGCCACTTTCAGTTGTTGTAGATGGTTGTGGATGAACATCGTCAATTGTTGGGTGACCGTGGAAGAGAAGACGTAGAATTCGGTACTGCTGATACTCTTCTCACCGTAAAATGAACATTGAAAACGTCTGACAATAGCAATGCGGACACAATGCAGCTATGAAGTCAGTCAGTATATCCCGTACAGAAACACTTCCATGACACTTCCCCAATTCGAACCTCCAAAGCAAAATGAGGGTATTGTGATGTAGGCCGAGTATGTTAGCACAATGTTACGCACAACAGCCTCGCGATTGAACAGGCAATAGTGAAACTCTTTTGCCAGATTTATGTCTTCATTTAGCCACAATCTGTGCGAAAACACACGCCGCACCCTCCATTCCCTACCATCCCCTCCCGCAACCAACCAAACCTCCGTATACTATTCCGCCTACACACAAGTCAGCCCTCACAATTCTCCCCAACTATACAACCCCTCTGGTCACTACGCTACCACCTCCACCCTCCAGAAACCAAATGTTCGGAACATACCTTAACAGCATACTTCCTTTGCGGAAAATGCGTCGCCCGCTTCTTCTGCTTCTCGCTCTTAATGCCGGCCTCGTGCTTCGTCAAGCGCCTCCGGATCGCCCTCGTCTGCTTCGGGCGCAGGTCCAGCGGCAGGTATTTCTTGTTCTTGTAGAAGATGCGGAGTTGAGAGCGCTGGTTGGCGTTGATGACGGTGAGGACGCGAGCAACGGATTTGCGGAGGTCGTGGCTGTGTTGCGAAAAAGAGGGAAAGTATTAGCTGGTTGGTGGTTGCATTTTTAGGGTGCGTAGCCAGATATGTAGACTGGTAAAACGGGGCAGGTTTAAAAGAGTCTGAGGAGAGCGTAGGAGTTACATTTTTGTGAGTTTTGAGGCGGCGCCTCCAGCGATTTTCTGGACGCGGAGTTGGCCCAGCTCAGTCTTAAGGTCGAGGAGTTGTTTTTTGAGGTCTTCTTTGCTCTTGCCCCAGAGCTGGCCGGCTTTGACCTTGGAGGTTGACTGTCATTGGAATCAGCAAACAGCCCTAGTATAAGTCTTTCATACACCCTTACCATCTTGATTGTGTATCGGAGGTTGTCGAAACTGATCAAGGTGTCGTTATCATCAAAGTTCTGGATTGTGTGGCGCTAGGGTTTCCGAACGCCAAAGATCAAGCGAGAGGATGGCACTAAGCCCAATCGCGTGATCTCTAATTCCGCGTCATGCTGGACTCAAACGATTGAACAAGCAGTCCAGAATGCGATGCTATAAAGAAGGATTGCGGTCTTCTCCACACGATTCTTTGCAACCCTCAGCACCGCACCTTGAGCAAACATGTCCACCTCGACAGGAGCGGGTTGGGCACAGCTCCGCCAGCAGGCCCGGAGCCTAGAAACTCAGGTCAGCAACGCTGGCAACTCTCCTTCCAACGACGAAGTTGATTGATAGCAGACCGAAAACCTCTTCCACACCTACTCCCAATTCTCATCCTCCCCAAACGTCCCTCCCAAACCTACAGAAGACGAGCAAAAAACCGAAGCCCAATTGCAAGACATCCTAGAAAGAGTACACCTTTCCCTCCTTCCATCAATAACAACCTCCCCCCCCAAAAAACAAACCCCACAATCTGACCCCACAAAACAGCGCGAATCCCTCATCTCCCAGCTCTCCCGCCTCCTCGACTCCGAATCCACCCTCACCGCCTCCGCCCTCAAACAAACCAACCTCGCCCGCCACCGCGAAATCCTCCTCGACCACCGCCGCGAGCTCGCCCGCCTCCGCTCCACCCTCACCGACGCCCGCGCCCGCGCAAACCTCCTCAGTACCGTCCGCAACGACATCAGCGCCTACCGCTCCAGCAGCCAAAACCCCGCAGACGCAGAAGCAGATTACATGCTGGACGAGCGGGGCAGGATCGACAGCAGTCATGGGGTGGTGGATAGCGTGCTGGGCCAGGCGTATGCGATTAATGAGGGGTTTGGGCGGCAGCGGGAGACGCTGGCGAGTGTGAATCGGAGGATTGTGGGGGCGGCGGCGCAGGTGCCGGGGATTAATGGGTTGATTGGGAGGATTGGGGCGAAGAAGAGGAGGGATGGGATTATCCTGGGGGGTTTTATCGCTTTCTGTTTCCTGGTGCTGTTGTATTTTAGATGATACCTTTTCAGAGCCAAGCTGGATGCAGGGGGCGTTTTGAGCTCTATCAGTGGGAATGGGTGTTATTTGGAATTGGGTATCTAGCGCAACCTACATGTACAAGAAGCAACACCTATCTAACCGCTGCGATGGGCAATCCCTTTCCCCCTGCCATGACCCTCCCCGTCAATCTCTTCACTCCAGCCAGCAACCCCTCCCTCTCGCCCTCTTCCGCAACCCCACTCCCAGCCCACCTGATCTTCCACGACTCATCAACCAGATATACATATCCGACCTTCCCATTCGCGATCCCCAACTGCTGTCGCATCTCCTCCCCGACTCCCCTCCTAACCACAAAATACCTCCCCCACAACTCCCTCTCCAGGTTCTTCCTCGTATTCGGCAAGAAGAGGCGGATCAGACCCGCTTTCATCCAATCCTCTTCAATATTGATATCAACCTTTTGTACCCGCGCTTCCTTCATAAGCCTCTGCAGTTCCTCGCCACGGGGGCCCGCGAAGAAAGTCCGACACTGCCGTTCGGCCCACGTGCCCGAGTATACAGTCACGACGCTGACGCTGCCGGCAAGCACTCTCGACGTATCCCTGACCTCCCTTGCGTTCTCCAGAGTGTAACCCCTCATGTTAGGGAAATAGAGCGCTTTGTCCGCTTTGAACAATTTTCGTGGTGCGAGGAAAGATTTGCCCTGGGAGTAGTTCATGTTGGTCCATTCGCGGAAGTAGGGCTTGCTGACGGCTGCCGTCCTGGGATTGTGAACGAGCGGCGAATTAATTCGCTGAGCTTAGACAGATTGAGGGTTCGAAGAAGGATAGGGGGAAGAAGGGACGGAGGCATACAGTTGTTTCCGCCTTTCAAGATGCTTATCATAGTTGAAAAAGTCATCGCGGCGCTGGCGCCAGGTGCGGGGATCTATGCCGCTGTTCTCGCCTGGCTTGGGCGGACGAGGTTGGCCTAAAGGGCGGGAGAGTGGTTGGGGGATGTGGTTATCTTTTGCTGGCTTGGCGGGCGGATTGGGGGAAGGGAAAGAGGAAGAGGAAGTGGTGGTTGTGGATGTTTGGCGGACGAGCCATGGCTGTGGACGGGTGCGTCGACATGATAGGCAGAGCCCTTGGGAGGATTGGAGGTGCGTGATTCGGAAGGGAAAAGTTGTAGGTCTATGCATTGAGATGGTGGAGGCTTGGTTGGGGGGAGAGGTGGAAGCTGCGATTTTAGCGCAGACACGCGTGCACGTGGTTCATAAAGCCCTTGCCCTAATTGAGCGGTCTGACCTACCTAGGTAGGTACTGTAAGGTAAGCCGCCTCGAGAAGACTGAAATTGATTGTGCATACACTTCGACATCTTTAGAGTCAAGACTTTCAAGTGTCTTGAGGACAATGGAATTCTACATTATCATACCTGCAACTTTCTTGGCGATCACATGCTTCGACTGAAGCCCCCCTAATTCAGAGAGCGCTGCAGTCGACTTGCATTGAAGGAAAGGCGCGTGAACTACGAACGTTTGAGACTGTGAGAGTAGATTGGAAGGCAGGAGGGAGGTGAGACTGGAGTGTCATGGTGTATAACTTGTCATTGTGGCGTTCCACCTCTATAAACAGATCCCCATCACACTACCACCTACGCCATTGCAGGCAGCCGCATGCAGATGACTCGCTACTTATCTAGAGTGGTGAAGGATAACGGCTTTTTTTTCTCCCCAGCTGCTCAGAGCAACGACGACGACGACGGGAGTGTTGACAAGATAAAACCAGTGCAAACAGCAAGGTCAGTAGAGCCTAGTTCAGTATATCAACTAAGATAGCAAGCATGTGTCCATCTAAAAAGGGCGGGCTATACCAAAAAAAAACACCCCCCCCAGAAAACCCTCGAAATATTCTACCGCCCATTGCAAGGCTCGAACTCCCTAAAGCCAAGGATCCCAATTCCAGGACACGTTCAAGTACCGCAAGCTCTCAGAAAGAGCGGGTGCCTGCTACCATACCATTCCCGTCCTCGATGAGTATACGTCCCTTATTCCCAGTTATTATTCCTTTCTTTGTGACAATGTTCAAAATCATTGCGTATTGTCTGCTTTTCGTTGATTTTTATTAATATGCTATACTTAAGAAGATATAATGAATCGATTTGTATAGTGGTGAAGATGGACAGTACACATTGACAGCTTTTCTCCCTCCTGCCTTAATTTTCATGTAGACTGCTGGTACTAACCCCTTTTCTTACGTGCACACCCCCGGGCCTCTGGAATTAGTCCGCAGAGCCACGTCAGCACATTAAATCATATCCCTTTGACCTCGCTGTCGTCACATCTCGCTCGAAGCTCTTGTTCTGAGGAGGAGAAGAAGGAGAGGGAAAGAGAGATGGAGAAATAAAAACAGAGATGGACAGTGAAGATATCCGCAGCGTTGCACATATAGGTACAGCGGTGAGAAATCAGTTGTAGCCGATGTTCCAAAACTACTGTTTCAAGCTCATTTATGTGCTTCAAAATTGTGGGTCAAAGCATAGCTGAACTTTCCGTATTTGTACTTGTGTTACCACTCAATCCTGGTGTGGAGCTGAATTGCGTTCAGTAGAAATTCCCGTCTTCGCCAAATGCGTAGTTGGTTCTATATGTAAGAAGAAGGGGTGTACCAAAGTACCTACCCTTTATCAAGGGCTTTCTGTGTAACTTTACGGTCTCGGAATGCTAGTAACCCCCAAAGCATCCTTGCCGACTACCTCTTTGACACCAGGTCCCATGAGTTTCGCTGGTATTGTGGCTTTTCCTGTACCCCATATCTTGGGGGATGGACTGTCGATGATCAACATCTATTACTGCGTTCCACATAGTTTACGACCAGGGTCGTACGCTGACTGTGATAGGAAAGCCCAGACTGCCAAGGTTTATGGACTGCTGGGATCTTTGAGGCTTTTTTCGTACTTTCAAATACCGTCTTAGATTTGCTTATTCAGTACAAAGCCTCGTTGCAGCTGTTGTGGGGAGCGCTCGGAAACAAGTCCGGCGTTTGGCTTTCCTAAAGCGGCAGGTTGTCGAAACCTCCATATGTGCCATCACCCATTTCTTGCCTGCGGTCAGAGTACCTTCATCTTAGTTTCGCAACCATCATTCCTGGCTCCTCGACAAAACCCCTAACCCTCTCCCCCATCCTCGCCATGGTTGCTCCATCAACAACCCGGTGATCAGCGCTCCAGCTGAAATTGATGACTTCTTTCTTCACCACCTGATCCTGGTGATCAAACGCTGGGATGGTTCTTGCCTTCCCAATTCCTAGAATTCCAACCTCGCTCTGGACAAGTATAGGAGCAACATAAGTTCCACCAATGCTACCGACGTTGCTGACAGTGATGGTACCGCCTGTCAAATCTGAAATGGAGAGTTTGCCGTCACGTGCGAGCGATTGGAGGCGGGCGAGTTCGGAGGCGATGTCGAGGATGGAGAGGGAGGAAACGTTTTTAATATTGGGAACTAAGAGGCCTTGAGGTGTGTCTACAGCTACGCCGATGTTATGTCTCTCGCGCATAATGAGCTGCGGAACTTCCTGTTCATTGCCCGCTTCGACGCGAGCATTTATTAGGGGGAAGTCTTTGAGAGCGAGAGATACGGCTTTAATGATGAAGGGAAGGTAGGAGAGCTTCTGGGAAATTGCGGGGTGGACGTTCAAACGTCGGCGAAGTGCAGAGAGAGGTGTCAGATCTATCTCGTCGGTGTACAGGAAATGGGGTATGGTAAGTGAGCGGGTCATAGTCCGGAACATGTGACTTTGGACTGGTGTGAAAGTAGTTGGAGTTTCGATTTGAGATCCAGTTACACTGCCAGACGGCCGAGACGAACGCTGCTGGGGTGTAGGACAAGGACTCTGGTTTCGGTTTGCTGCATATTTGAGGACATCGTCTTTCAGTACTCGCCCATCTCTGCCTGTGCCCGTAAGATCTGCTATATTGATATCCAAACCTTTGAGAAGGCCCCGGACAGCCGGTGTAGCTAGCGTTGCGTGTCTCTCCGTAGATGCTGCTGTTTTTGCATCTCCACTGATGGGTGTATTTCCAGGTTGATCCCGAACAAGTTCAGCAGCTTCCTGTGGCTGCTGTAGAGAAGATGGCGGTCCTGGTTGTTGAGTTGGGAGAGCTATGACGGCCTCAGCCTCAAGTCCAGCATCACCCTGAACATCAATATCGCACAGCGGCTACCGACTCCCATCAGCCCGTACCCCAATCGTTCTACTTCGGGCAGAACCTAACCTTTCCAACCTGTGCCATATCCTCCGCACCGTAGTGTAGCTTTTTGATCACGCCATCGTATCGGGACGTTATCTATTTAGACGTCATCAGACCTGCTTTAAGGCGTCCCCTTTATTGCCAGCGTACCTCAGCCGCTGCCTTGTCTGATTGGACCTCGCAGATCTTGTCGAATTGCTCGACGCGTGCTTCGGGCTCCACGAACCATTGTATGATCTGTACTTCTTTGATCCCTATAAAATTCAGCGTGCTATATTAGAGATGCCATTTCAAGATTCACCTTCGCCAATGTCAGGTAACAGGAAGGGTTTGATGACTGCTAGGGGGGTAGAACTATGAAAGTTGCGGTGGGGCCGAAGATGTCTTGGGTGATGTGTAGACTTTGGAACATGGCGGCATATTCGAATGCATTGCTTGGGGATAACCATTCTCAACTACATTGTAGTCTAATACAACCATCTTCTTCTCCATTCAATATATTTGTCCATATGAAGTAAATTGAAAGTGCAGAGAGCAGCCGATGGTAGCCGAGTCCTTTCACGCAGGACTGGATGCTTTTGTGAAGGACTCAATTAGTCAAACACGATTATCAAGAATATAAAAATATCCGTTTTCTCGTCAAAAATGCAACCAAATCATAAACGTGTGTGTAATTATGACTAGTGGAACTATAACAAGACGTTCGAACTTCACAATTATTTATTAAATAGCATAATAGGCCTTTCTTTCATGCCTTCCGCAAAGAAACTGTAGGGCATAATTTTCCCTATGCCTGCTCTAACATACACGTTCGGAAATCCAACCCCTCAACGCAGGTACAACAGGCTCCAGGACAAGAACTCAAGTTGCCCCGTTCCGTGATTATGAAACCGATTTGGTGATACGTTGAAGCAGTACAGAGGTCCTTGTTCCACATTCTCATCGTGTCTTCCGCCTTCCTCGAACGAGCCCCAACCAATCATTGACCCTTGCCGCGGACCGTAAGCATCCATCGGTCTATTTGATGGTCCTGCGAACCCGCTGTGGGGACTCCCTCAAGGCAGTATCTGAGACGCCGCATAGACACCATTACAAGCTGTCAAAGTGTTGCAGTCCTCGCAGTCTTCGGGCCGCTGCCGATGCTTTCGAGGCTCGAGCGGTTCTATTATATAATTCGGATCAAATCTTGTAAATCGGCACGTTGTTAGCAATCTCTCGTATTTGTAAACCCTACGCAGAGGCGCGGAAAACTCAAGTTGACGCATATCACCGAGTTCGTGTTGATACTTTGCGGTTGGGGAGAAACTATACTGAAGTAGTTCGCCAACAGGTGGGAGTTTCGAAGGCGGTGATGCGTATGCCTTAGCTTTTCTGACGAGCTTTATTATGTTTGAGCTAATACTAGAAGATCTCGGCTCTGCGGGTAGTTGATGGTATGACTGTAGTTATGTCTGATTCTCGATTTCTCTTGAGACCCAATTCCGGACAAAATATACTTGTCTTGGGTAGAAAATTCCAGTTGATAATGCAAGGACGTGGTCTCAGCCTCATGTGGTTCACAAGAGAAGAGCCGCACATGCAGCCGGCTCATAGGTGAATGCTTGGGTCTATCCCGGAGACTTAGGACGTGGAGATAGATGCGTCAGGTAGAAGTCGGGCCCATAGAAGCAGAATCGAGGCTCTCGAGGGCTTAACAACTTCTGTCTTGCCGTAGAAGTGACCTATCAGGCTACTACCCCACCCATCGCGTGGGACTAATTATGCCTGACTCTAGAAGTGCACGACGCAGGTCAAAACGCCTTCACCAACTTAGCCTTCAGGACCCAATCACATCAACGATTGCCCGCTAACTTCTAGGTGTAGCTATCTCCTAATTGGATCCGGAGTATGATGAACTCACAGGACCCAGCGGGGCCGGAAGCCCGTAAGGCCCATCGCTCGACAACGTTAAGAGTGGTGACATCCGAAGCACACTTGGGTTCGGTAGGAACCAGCACTCCATCTATTGGCGGGTGCGTAGTTCGTAGGGCCGAACGCTAGCCTAAGGCTATTTACACATCTCCCAGAGCCAATTTGCTGCTGAAATTTACAAAGACAGAGCATACCTTGGTTTTAAATCGGTGCTGGCGCTATTCACTTCCTGTAGCGATCGAACTGCCTGCGCTGTGGAAGCGCCGGCCATGAACTGCGTTGGCGGGAGTCCCCATAGCGGCTAGCGTCAGAGACAGAGGTACAGGTATATGGTAACGAAGCATCAGAAGATGTTATCGAATTTCTATTCGCCTGAAAGCTTTATTCGCTAACTTCTGATACTCACCTGGATTGATTAAGCGAGGGATGTGAGGGCATAGATAACGGTAACAGATAGGCGGGAGTCTAAGAGGCTGAGTTGCGTGGGATATTCAGCGAACTCTTGCATATGCATGGAGGGTGGGGTGTGTAGGTGAGAGGCAAAGGGCGTGATGTGGATGTGGAGGCTAGAACGAAAGGAGACGTGAAACGAGGATAATGGGATGTGTAGGGTGAGCAGATGGAGTGGTAGTCGTAAGTACCTTCGAGCTGAAGGATTCGGTAATCAGGAACAGCGTCGACTGCCGCGCACAAGGGATATGGCGAGTGGTACAAGGAGATCCGAGTTGAGCGCTTATATGCGTATGAGAACCGTGGGGTGATGAGTAGAACAGTTATCTGTGGTCTGCGAGCTCGTGGGAGACGTCCAAGGATGGTGTGGGATGTGTGGGATGTGTGGGATGTGTGGGATGGTTAGTAATAGGCCTAGGGGTAGATCTCGTGAGTCCAACTCATCCTGTAGGTTTCGGTATGTTGGCAGAGCCTGGCAAGGTTGTTTTAGCGAGGGCAAGGCGTATGGGTTCGACTTATTGCTCATAGTACACAGTGTTCATGAACAGTGAAGCTGTGCTTTATCCCCATGATCCAGTATCAGAAGTCTTCGCAATCAAAAGCAGTCTTTTAATGCGTGACCAGAAATACCTTAGTCATGCCATGATCTGGTAAGGTACTCGGCAAAATTGGGATCTTCGGGCTGGAGAAGGCAGAGCACAACATCCATGATCGATTCTGGTTTGCTTGCTCCCCGACAACTGCTTCGAGGGCTAATTTAGTGCGTTGTTCCGATATATGGGGCCATAGTCTTCGATCCTCTGAAGTTATTGGCCAGCCTTGTAGGTTCAGCACAGTGATGCGATGGCGCAGACGAGGGGAGCGTCTGTTCGTATGGTGTAGTCAGGTGTGTCAGACGAGGCACAAATGCTACCTAGTTCGCTGTTCTGTCCATTGAAACTTTCAGAACCAAGTCGAAGGATCAGTAAATAGATTGTTTCAAATAGGAAAATACTAACGCTGTGAACCTAGCTGCAGCAAGTGTGCTTTAGTAGGCTTGTCTAATATTGCGTTAGAAGATGTGTTAAGATCCTTTCAGAGAGAGAGGGCCTTTTACTATTCGTTCAGGGTAAGCAAACAGACTCTGAAAGCAACCGGATTGGTAAATCATCTATACGGTGACTAGTCTTAGCATTCTACCTAGAAGGATCAAAAACGAGAGGGATATTAACCCAAGGTTGTGTGACATGGGTTCTGCAGAGCGCATGTGATACGCCATCAGGATTATTTATGAATTATGACCACTCACCCACTTTATGCAGGGTCATCATTACCGAGTAAAGAGCCGAATGACCGGAACCAGGGTTGAGGCTGCAGTAGTCAGTAAAGACATCGAGATCTCTTTTGCACCATACTGTCGACCGAAATTCTTCTCTTCAGTAAAGTCGGTACCAGTGATGGTCGGAAAGAGCGTTGTGGAAGAGCAACGAGCAACAATGTTTTTTATATTCTGAATATTAGCGCACGGTCCGCCCCAATGAAATCTTATTTCGCTTCTTGCCCTTCTTACCCCGTCATTTGTAGATGTTGTATTTGACTCCCCAGAATTACAAAACTGCCGAGTATCTTATTTTGTTTCGTTCCCACCACATCGCGGCCTGGCCTGCGAATGCACCGTTTTGAACAGAAAAGGAAGGTGTACAACCGTAACGTGCTCTGCATCGAGCCCTTTGTCATACGTCGTCTGCCAATGCTTCCCTCACTGTTCCTACAACCATTCTCTGCACTTCCGTCAAGCTTGCAGCACAATCAACCTCGAGCACATCTCTCCCCTGCTCTTCAACATCCGGCTCTTCTAGCATTTCCATCTGCGAATGTACCATTGTGCTTTTCATATAATGCCCCTTCCTGCCTTGTACTCGGTTCATCAATGTCGCTTCGTCTGCGCGTAGGTAGATAAAGTGGACCATGATGCTGTGGTTATTGTACGCTGCGATCCGTATTACGTCGCGGTATTTGCGTTTCAAAGCTGAGCACGTGACCACAACACCATCATGGGGTTTGGTTGCTGACCGCCCCGAGGGAGAAAGACGAGTTGCAGCAGCTTCGCGGAGGGAGATGAGCCAGTCCCAGCGATCAATATCGGTGAGAGGAATGTTCTGGGACATTTTCCGCTTGTTGGATTCCGAGTGGTACTAAGGGCGGTTGATCAGTGCGAGAACACGAGGCACGGACAGAAGGGAGGTGCCATGCTACTCACATCATCGCCTTCGATGTAAGGTATGGAAAGTTCCTTGGCTAGGTATTGAGCAACAGTGCTTTTACCGCACCCTGCTGGACCAGTGATGATCCACATGTGACGGTGGTGATGGGAGGTGAGAGCGCCATTGATCTGTTTGACTGAATTCGCGGCCGTGTAGTTCATGGGTGACGGAGGTGTCGGAAGATTATGTCTCCCGCTTACTGCTGCCATTGTCATCTTGAAAATGATGTTGAAAGCGGTGTCTGTCGAGGAAGGACTTGTTCACTGGATGGTGGGATGAGAGATTCAAATTGCACGATGTCAGCGGTAAAGCAAGTAAGCAATGGTAGATTGGAGAAGCTATTCATTTCCACTAGATTTTTGTCCTCCGGAATGGGCGGAGTCCCCAAGATATGAGGTTTTGTCCAGGAGATAGTGCTTCTTACCACGTCGTAAGCAGACAGACAGGCATGCGGCGAATCAACTGACGATCAGCATACAAGACTGGGGAGATGACCCCCACACCACATACGACACTAAACCGCGAAAATACACGAGGGAGAAGTAATGATGCATGGGGTTAAGGAGAAAACAATAATAAATTCAGGTGATCCATGCTCGGGAATTGGGCCAAAAATGGGGCAGCACCTTTAACAGTGTACCTTAGCGAGTCGAGGGAGCAGACCGGCAGATTAGTGCCCGTTTTCTTGGCTGAGAAGAGGTCTGAGCGTTGACGTAAGTACTGTAGTAGTATTCCGTAACTTGTATTCCGTAAGGTAGCGAGCGTCCCGTTGGTAGAGGAACATAAAGCTGTAACTGGAAGTGTAAAAAGTAAGTGTGTAGTCCAGAATGCCTGCTGCCAAAACACGAACGAATCATCGTTGTTGTTATTCTGGATCATTGGCCAGTCTAAACCACAATCAGGTCGACCGTGTTGGTGCCTGATGTTTGGCCGATTCGATTCGATTCGATCCCTCGTCCCCCAATGCTAGTAGGAGCGACTGCTACGGGGTGAGGTTTTCGTACGTGTCGCAGAAGCACGAATGGCCGAATGGACGGCATGAAAAGAAGATGTCCGTTGTTCTCCTCGAATAACAAAGCTGCTGCGAGAGCGGGATCACGGGAGAGCCAGCCACGACGCGAAGGGGTTGTAAGCAAGGACCCGCCCGCCATCTACTCCGTACGGACGTCTGTACCACTTCAACAAAAAGTCGACTGTCCCTAGTGCAGTACGTATGATAAAAGCCGGGTCTGTTCTACGGTCTCCTGGCTCCAGCTTGTGTTCTTGCTTTGGCGGGCTTCAGCGGGCCGGGCGAAAGTACCTAGCAAATAGCAACCCCTCTTCAGCCCCGGACCGCACAGTGGAGACTTTTTCTGCAACACTTACTACGACGCACTCTCTGAGTGGACAAGACCGTGAACCAAGGGCATGGTGAGACGTGGATCGGTGCTTGGTGACAGACGACGTGTCCCTAGTGGGCCCTACCTATGAATGCAGTGCCCGCTTTTGTCTCGTGCCGTCCTGGAAAGAGCGAGTGATGACTGATGGCGCTGCCAGTTCGGTCGACTTTCATTCCCGGGACTACTACTACTAGTTCTACTACCTAAGGTAGGTAGGCATGTAAACCGAGACGAGCTCAGACCTTCCGCTTCCTCAAATAACCAGTGGGACAAGACGGTTTAGGAAAGACTACAAGCAGGATGGCGCGCAGTAGTGGGTAGTGTATCATCCGCGTGGGGGACCAGTCTGGGGGGCTCGAGGACCAGTCGGAGAATTTTATATCGACGACCTCGCATGATCACCACGTCTCCGTTCTCCCCCAACCGCGACCCTTTCGTTGGGTACTGCTGCAATAATGCAAACTCTACCGGAGATACTACGCCGCTACGTACTTGAATGCATGCAGTCCTGCTGCACGCTACCTCCTCGAGTATAGCGCCAACCTTACCCACGAATCTGGGGTGCAGCATCGTGGCCTCTCATGATCTACGATACCGATAACCATGAATTCGTCTGACCAATCTGCGAGCTGCTTGGCCCGATGCTTCGCGTTTAAAAAGGAGCGAGTACATTGTACCTGGAGTGATAATCGATGGCCTCGCCTAGGCCTGTCGATCTCCTGCAGGAATCTTTGACGTTGCCACAACTGACTGAGGGAGACGTAAGAGGCTGCGGCACCGAAGCAATCGCGGTTGCGGTCAGGAGCCGTATGTACCAAATCGTCTTAGGTTCATACCCGCCTATGTCAATCAAGCTTGATTCTGAATCTCTCGGAAGGTCTCTCAATTAATTTAGACACGCGATTGGATTGCCAAACTAAATGGTCAAAAGCACATCCAATTAGACATGGAAAGGTACAATCAAGCGCCTTGCGGGATTGCCATCATGACTACTGTTCGAGCTGTGAAGCGTTGGCAGCGGCTAGAGAAGTGAACTCTGGAAATCTGGAGTTAGGAATGCTGGGACTGATGAATAGGTAGAATAACGAAGCATGAGGATAAATGAAAGACAGCAATGATACTAGGGGCGATACTGAGCTCACGGATTATTGAGTTCATATTCGAAAATTTGGTCCAGATTGATCCGACTCGGAACATCGGACATAGTAGAGTCTCTTCGCCAATGATAATAAGTTTGGGTGTTGATTATTCCTGTCTACGAGTATTTAAAAAGCTGCAGCAGGGCTGAGTTGCTCTCGCTTAGAACGTAAAAGCTTGGCGCAACAGCGCGAACTACTTCTCCACCCAACAAGCTAAAGTACACCTTTCACGGATTTCAATCATCCAGAATACTCTTTCCACCTGTCTCTGGTTGAGACTCGGAGATTGGGCAGTCCCAATTGTTGGTGACGTAGATTGATGAAGTTGCAGCCATGTCGTACTTCTTCTCAACCCCCGTCGATATCGATATCGTTCTAGAGGACACAGATGAGAAGGCCATGGTAGACATGAAGCTGGACAAGAATCGGAGAGAAAAAGCACCGCTATACATGGATGGAGAGTCTGTTAAAGGAGCAGTGACGATCAGGCCCAAAGACGGCAAGAGATTGGAGCACACGGGCATCAAAGTACAATTCATTGGCACAATTGGTACCCACCTCAAGGCCTTAGACTCGCCGCATGCAGTTCTAATACTGAGGGGAACGCAGAGATGTTCTTCGACCGAGGCAACCACTACGAATTTCTCTCCCTCGGCCAAGAGTTAGCTGCTCCAGGTGACCTGCAACACCCGCAGACCTTTGAATTCAATTTCAAGAACGTGGAGAAGCAATACGAATCCTACAACGGCATCAATGTCAAACTACGGTACTTTGTCCGAGTCACCGTATCGAGGCGGATGGCGGACGTTATACGGGAAAAAGACATCTGGGTATACTCCTACCGAATACCGCCAGAGACCAACAGCTCAATCAAGATGGACGTGGGGATTGAAGATTGTTTACACATAGAGTTTGAGTACTCCAAATCAAAGTATCATTTGAAAGATGTGATTGTTGGCCGAATATATTTTCTGTTGGTGCGGTTAAAGATCAAGCATATGGAGCTGTCCATCATTCGAAGAGAAACCACCGGAGTAGCGCCGAATCAGTATAACGAGAGCGAAACTCTAGTGCGGTTCGAGGTGTGTATGCTACGGATCCGCGAGGGGAAGGACGGTACTGACAGGTGCTAGATAATGGATGGTTCGCCTTCAAGAGGTATGGCAACCTGACCATCTCGGCAGAAATTTTCCGCTGCGTCATTCGCTGGGCAGTATCTTTATGCACGTCGGAGAAAAGCTGACAGTATATTGACAGGGGAGACCATACCGATACGATTGTTCCTTGGCGGCTTCGATCTTACCCCTACTTTCCGTGAAGTAAACAAGAAGTACTCCACTCGATACTATCTTAGTCTTGTACTTATTGATGAAGGTGAGTAAATCTCATTCCCGTCTTGTTTTTATTGTGCTATCTGCTTGTGTTGGCACAGCGCCGGATCCCACAAGCATGTCTATGCATGTCATGTGAAGGTTCATTCCGTTGTCTGTTACACTCCTGATAACTCCCCACAACCCTATTTCACACTATCATTAATCTGACCTCTGCCCTTCAGAAACTATGTCACACTGCTAATAATCATCCATCTAGATGCGAGAAGATATTTCAAACAATCTGAAATCGTTCTCTACCGGCAGGCGCCCGATGTAGCCGCAGCACTCCAAGCGCAATCACAACCGCACCAAATTACCGGCGCCGCCGGGTGATGCATATCAGAAACCATTTTCTTCTTCAGCAATGCTATACCTGGCGTGGCGTTTGGTAGGAGACGGGCCTTTTGGCTTAACTGGAAGACGCTGTTCGTTTGTACAAAATCTTCTGACCATAGCGAGAATGTCTGCATTGATGAAGTTAGCATCGACGATTCCGCTAAGCAAGAAACAATGATTAAGGACGTGAGATCTGCGTCCATCGTCTTCTCCACGGCATTCCTCTTCCAGCCCTGTCTACGACAGTCTGCACTAACAAGCCGTCAATCTCCAGACGTGGAACACATTTACCGCACAAAGAACTTGCTACAAGAAGCCAAGGTGCCGAAGCCAACTCATTCCATCATGTAAAAACTCTCTGCCTGGCTCCTCAAAGTCAGTCTAGCCCTACCGACGCCCTGCATTACTGGCTTCACAGGAACACCAAACTATCAGATCTTCAGCCCGAATGGTTGAAGAAACACATCACCAGTCTTCCTACCCACCCAGCTCAAGCCTCCAACGGTCTTGTCCTCAAGTCTTTGCAATGCTTCCTTCACCCCCAACTCCCCACACGTCCCCCTTTCCCCCGACTACCACATAATCCAACCATCATCTCCTCCAACCCCTTAAAAATATCGATCCCCTAAGAACCCCAACGACTATTCCCCTAAACAACCAAAGCCTTCAAAATTAGCGTCGGTATTCTCATTCCCAACCCACCCAGTCTAGCTTCACTTTACGACCTGCGCTTCTAATCAAGCTATCATTTCTGTCCACGTGAAATGGAACGGAATACCTAGGCTAAATCCAGTATCTAGGATATCTATAGTCTTGGGGCATGACTCTTTCGTCAGGAGAATGTATGCAAAGTAAGGTATTTGGCATTATCAATTTGTAAGTGGTGCAAATGTCGTTTGTTTGTTTGTTTGTCATTTTAAGTAAGTCGAGGGTTTCAGAAAGCAAAAATTAGCGGTTGTGATGCGCGTTTTTGTAGATGGCTCACAACAGAAGGGGTGGGATGTTTTTTGGAAAGAAAGGGAGTTTCTTAACAGATGCCGGGGCAGGTGGGTTAATGGAAATTTTTCATCTATGGGAAATGGTCGGAACATGCGATTCGATAGCAGGGGGATTTCGAGCGAGAGATATGGTCAGTTCTTTGAGTTGTGGAGTTGGTTGAGGATGATTTTTTTTCTACGCAAGGGCCTGATGCTAGTCATATCCTACAGGGAAACTAAACCAAGTCCTTGATTATCCAAAGAATTGAAAAGAGTCTGTCTTCGCCATAACCCCCCTCTCTCCTCCCCCATCTCCCGAACCCCCCCCCCCCCACCCCCCCCCAAACTCCCCGCTAGCAAATCCTATGCTCCGGCCTCCTCCACGGCACGCCCAAGACCTCAAAAATCCTCTCCTCGCTCCTCCCCTCCACCAACGACCCCTGCGTAACCCTCTCCCGATTCCGGCCTCTCAGCACATCCCGCCACAACCCCCGCTGGTTCAGCCGCATCCCCTTCTTGCTCGCCAAAAGCCTAATACTGCGGTTGAAAATATCGTTGCCGGTGAAATAGATCAGCGCCGCGCCCATCTCGTCCCAGGGCACGAGCAGGAAGTCGATGCGGCGCCAGATGGTAGACTGCGGGAGGCAGGCGGCGCCGTGCCATTTGGAGCCGTCGGAGGCGGAGGTTACGGCGAGGGCGGCGCGGAGGTAGGCGGTGCTGAAGAGGTGGGGGATGATGGTGTCGAGGACTAGGGTGCGGAGGGTGGCGGGTGTGCAGTTCGGTTTGGTGAGGATGAAGTCGATGTCGCCGGAGGAGGGGGCGCCGCGGCGGTAGGAGCCGCCGATGGTGATTTGGATGGTGGGGTCGAGAGCGCGGATGGCGGTGCGGACGAGGGTGTCGTGCTCGGCTACTTCGGCGCGCGGGATTCGCTGGAGGAAGTCGTCGTAGTGGTCGATGCCGATTTTCTGGTTTTTCGTGAGCGGGGCTTTGCTGGCGAGGTCGGACAGGGTGCGGTGGCCTTGGTCGACCCAGAGGCTGGCTTGGATATAGCCTACGCCGTAGATTTTCATGAATTTCTGCAAGACAAGGTCGTTGGGTTCTAGGTTTGCGTTCTCTAATCGGCGGAGTCGGTTGGTCCAGACGATTTCTTCGATTTTGGCGGCGAGCCTTTCCCCAATGAAGGGAATTGTGAACGCTTCTTCTTTGGTCAATATCTTTCGAGTCTCTTTCCGCAAGGCAGCAATAGCTCGGCGGTAGGCAGTTAACCTCCAGTGATCCTTTGTACGCTCATAATAATCGGCCATCTGTTGCAGGACCTCAATGGTTCGACCGTTTGGATTTTCGGCCTTGTCGAGACCATCGTGCTTCTGCATGCAGCTAAATTTCTGCTGCCATGACTTGCCAAAAGAGCCTTTCCTAAGTTTTGGTTTCTTTGCTTCCTTCTCACTACTATTGCCGTCAGAATCGTCGGATACTGCACTACTAGAAGGACTCTCGTCCTCGTCAAGGTCCAGCGGTAGATCTTTGACTGCCCGAGCTTCCTCAATGGCCTCGTCCAGAGCATCGTGATTATTTTCATCCGGCTTTGTGTAAGTTTTTTCGGTGTTCTGGATATCGGGACGCTTCTCATCGCTTACGTGCTTCCAAGCCATAGGGTTATGCTCACCTTCTTCGGCCACAGACGGCGTCTGCGCTTGTTGGATCATTTCCCTTCTCCCTAGCTTCAAGGACAAAGAGTCTTCAGAGGATGGTGCAGGGATAGATGATTGAGGAGGCTCAGCCGCTTGTTGATGACCCTTGACGTGATACATAATCTGTTTAGGATTGACAGCGAATCGATATTTTATGCAGTCTGCAGGGTAGACTTCGTTGACCAAGGTAATGTCGGACGGTAAGACAGAAACCTTAAGGAACGAGAGCAAGTCATTGTAGCATAGATTGTCATCGACAATAACATGAGTGATGCCATGCTTCCACTCTTTCACCCAAACAGCACCCCATTCCATAGCCTTTCGGATTCGAGCTCGTCGTGCCGGCGCAATGTCATTGTTCGGGAAAAAGTAGAACGAAAAACCCTTAAAGAGCTGCTGAGACTCAGGCATGATTTCCAATGACTGCCCCCTTTTTCTCTTCCCACGGGCTTTTGGACCTCTTTTGGAAGAATCGGGTTTTGCAAAAGCACCGGTCAGGGATGGCGTTGTAGCATTGGCTTCTTCTTCTCGCATTCCATTTCCTTTTAGAGGCATTGCTGAAGGTAGTGGTGTGTCCTTGACAAGTTCCACGGTCTCCAGCACAGGTCTCGAGGTTAGTAAGGGCTCTGATATGGTCCGTCCAAATGGCTGAGTTGCACATGAGGTATGAATCAGCCGACGTTTAGGCAGCGGTGTCGAGGGATCCTCTCTCTGATGGAATGTATCTTTACTCTGCCGTAGAATTAAAGCGGCCTCGCTCGTGTCTTGCTCTTCGTCGGAATCATCGAGCCTGTAAAGCTCGTTGAAGAAGATTTCTTTCTGAACCGAGGTCTTCTCCATTGTCTCCAGAGGGGTAAATATTCACAGCGATCCATGGGTACGTCGGGTAATCTAGGATAGTATGATAATTGACTTTGGCATGCTGAAGGAACGATGAAGGCAGACGTGCGCCACCATAACACGCGATCATGTGATCTGCAAGGGATGTGTGTTTTTTCGCTTCACGCCTTTTAACTTTAGTGACGACCGACAGAACTGTAAACGTGAAGTTAGGGCGACAAACACCATGATGGAGGGCAATGATTCATATACTTCATGTTCCGTCTATCTTTTTGGTCGCGCTAAGTTCTTGCGGTATCTTGCTTATCCCTGAGTAGGGAATCCTGGAAAAGACGATGAGACAGTGTAGCTTCATTCCTATTGCTGATGAACTTGACATCGCATCAAGCAACTGATATGCACTCGTGATCTTATTCAAAGGTAGGTTCCCTGGGTAAAATGGCAATAGCTTTGGCTTGAGGTACTTCGACTTGCTGAGTCCTTTAATTATAAACCCACGTGAGGTCATGAGCTTGCTTTCTCTAAGCCGGACATGGAAGTTGTTGTCCCTTAAGATGTACTATGGATCACTGGAAATGCCGCCAGCCAAAACCAGACGTCGCGGACACATTACACGACCTCGTCCATCGTTGAGTTGTGCAATATGTCGAGGAAGAAAGGTCCGTTGCGGGAGGGAACAGCCAGCTTGCAGTAACTGCGTCAGGATCCAAGAGGCTTGTCAATACGACGCCGACAATTGCGACCTGTCAACACCACAGGTAACTCGCAAGGGCAACCCACACCTCGTGCCAGGGAAAACTTGGGATCCAGGCTCGAAGCCGGCAAGTATCCCAACAGGGGATACACCCCCAGAAGACTCTGAACGTGCAATTCAAATGACCACGCCATCGATCACGAATAGTACTACTGTAAATCTTGGGTCTGACGCATCTCGAAAGCGCCTTCGCACATCGAACGGTCTCACGCCATTACAGGAATTTACCAATAGCCCAAAGGCTGTGCAGCCTACATCCGTGAACGAGGAAATAGGAACTGGAACGCCTGCCGATAATGAAAATGCCGCTCTAAGAGAGTTTGACGCTCGCCCTTCGGGTTACCTTAGTATACGGAGCGGAGGCCAGGTCCACCATGTCGGCAATGGATTTTAGGAACTTGTCACTGGTCACGTAAGCCTGCAAATCAATGCGGGTTATCTCTTCATACTAAAAGCTACTAATTCATCGATAGGAGTCGCTCTGTGAGACCCTCCTGGGCGAGTTAGACGTTATTCCTGACAACGTGCCTCAACCTCATATCGACTCCGTTGGACTAGCGGACCTACTGAAGACGCTTCCCCCAAAGGTAGTGTGCGATGATCTGCTCCAGTCGTTCTCCATCGGTGTACACCCCATTCTTCCCCTCATTCATTTTTCTACCCTCCAAAAAGACTACAACAGCTTCTGGCAATGGTGTCGAAACAGCGATATCTCTCAGCCAGACAATAAGCTTCTTGGCGATCCTAATTTTCTATACCTTCTATTCTCGGTTCTGTATTGCGGTAAGCTTTGCCTGCAACTTGGATGGCAGGCAGTCTAGAGGGAGTGATAAAAGAGAAAATTGTCGAACAACTACAATGCTCACATTCCGCATGTCTTGATGTGTGTCAACATCTACGATACCCTACTCTTTCTACCTTGGTTTCGTCATTGTTGGCTTACAGCTGTTCCAAACCAGATATCGAATTCTTGGAGGAGTTGAGATTTTTAAGCTCTGTAGTGCGGATTGCACAAAGCATGGGACTGCATCTTGATGGCTCCTTATTCGGCCTGGACCCCGTTACCTGTGAGTTGCGCCGTCGTGTCTGGTGGCATATTGTATGGCTTGATGTGCAAGCAAGTATAGTTCATGGATCGCGGACATGCTGTGATAGTAGTGAGCAACTGAGAAATTCCAGGATGGTCACTAATATACGCGATGAGGATTTTCCCTTAATGAATCGACATCGTCTCTCAAGATCTCTATCCTCATCATCTGGTGCAACTTCCATTACCATGCTTCTAGCAATAGGCCGCTTTGAAAGTGCACGGTTCAAACACTTGCTAATTAGTAGCCTACATGACAGCCACATTTTGGGGCAGGCTCGATTAGATGAATGTATCAGCGCCGCGAAAAGCCTTCAAGCGAAGCTAGATAGGTTAGTCAAGAGGATACTAGATCAAAGCAACCCTGAGACAGGCTTCGTTCCTTCTCGATTAGCCAGTGCGTCACCTGTGACACACCAAGGCTATTACGGCGTTGACCCAAGTCAGCCGACCGTTTGGAGTTCCTGAGTAAGAAACATGCTCAACATACTGAAGACAGAGGCCGGAATATTAGTACAAAAGCCATTCCTGAATCGCGCTGATAGTAAGACAGAGTAGCAGCAGAAAATGTGAAGTAGGTATGTGGACGCTTCTTCATTTTGAGATTTCTATTTAGCTCTCTATTGAGACATTACGGCGTCCCACATTCGTTGTTGATCTTCGAATTCTTTGATTATGAAATATGAACAGGAAGAAATAATGCTGTTGGAAACTACGGCTGACTGAACGAGCAAATAGTATTATCCAGCTTTGCATCACGTACCTACGTAGCTTTGTGCAACTTCTACGCATCGATGCATTTGCGCCCTATTCATGGTTTTGACTCCTCTTCAGTGTATTTTCCTTTGCCTCACGTATTTGCAATGCAACCCAAATTTGAAGAACAGACATACCTTGCGCTACTTGATTGATGAAGTAATCGATATCTTCGGTTTTGATACTAAACTGAGTGCTGGCCACCGAGGGGAACATGACCCTGCTTTATCGGATACTGCGCCATCCGCCAAACAGATATCGCTGGCATGAAGAATGCTCGTAGCGCTTCGCAAAAGGCTTGACCTACCACCTGACGTCGATCCACAACTGTTCAAGCCTGCAGTACCAATAAGGTGTGAAAAACTTCCGCCAGGAATAGCACTGCGTGCAATGTCGCTCTCTACAAGTAAGACTGTCACTGATCCCTTAATCAGAGGAGCAGAGCCGGCGCCAAACGGCAGTTTGATATCGCACTCCGCCTTGAACGGACATCACCCCCAGTCAGCCGAGCCTTCAATCATGCATAACCATGATGAGGGCCGAGTTGGTAATATTGATAAGGACGATGTTCTCGATATTTCTGATATGGCTGCATGGTCTTCATCGTTGACTCGAAACCTCGATGAGTACTTCACACGGGTCAAGATATTGTTGATGGCCTTACTGAGGTAGCCAATCCTTTTCTCGAGTGGGATCTATATTCATAGGCTTTGATGCAACGCTCGACTGACTATGATAACTGAGATGAAGTGAAGTCAGTCAGCGCTCACAGAATATTGAGCTCAAGCGATGGCGTGCTAAGTATCACTGGCATAACTATGCCCAACCTAAGGGGCAGGATGCGAAAGAGCAAGGTAGAGCGGTTGAAAGAGACTTCATCACGTTCGATTTCGACCTGCATGCGGATTGGAGAGGAGGGTGAAGTCTGTGAGCAATTTTTGGGTTTACCTTTCACATTGTTTCTTGGCCCAAATTGTCATGATTGCCCATCGTCTCAAATCCAGGGGAGCAAGTTGGAAATAGCACGCACAACAGATATACTCGGCAACGTTTGAATACGCATGAAGCCGCACGAGGTATATGATATCACTACGCACAACCTATGGAATAGCTTACAGATTACGGAGACGGAGTCTGAGTCTTACACGAAGGTTTTGATTGAGAAATATCCAGGGTTGGTAAGACTTGTGGTCTCTTGTGCCTCTCTCCCACATCGAAATCGATCAATCTTTAGACATATCTGTACCCCTATTTGCAACATGTCTTCTATAAGGATATATGTATATAACGAACTTCAACGGCACCGAATAAAGTGTCTTGGCCGAGTAATGCTCGGTCGAATTCCTATTTTAGCTTAGCGTCGCACGATAAACGTGACGCGCTGGACCGATTCTAAGCACTCAGACCTTTAAGAAGCAAGGGCTCATGTTCACTTAGGAATGCCATCTTGAAGAACATAGATCTGTTCATTGGATATTGGCAAGTCGCCAGAGAGCAGACCGCTCACTGCTATAGCTTAAACCCTTAAAACTCCAAGGTTAGCTTGGAGCCATTGTTCAAATTAATCGACATCTTTGATTTCTCAGCACTGCAATCAATGAGACGAGGAGCAGTCTCTTCGCGTACGAATACTTGGCTTAGTTCATCTAAAACTGGTCCATGTGAACCTATATTGGAAGAGTGTTCCGTGTCCTGCTTTATTGCATCTTGCTTTTTCCGTGCATTCTCTCTTCCTTCTCATCCAAAAATTCGAAACTCCGTTGATATACACTCTTGCCCTTATTATTAACTCCTTTTCTTAATCTCCACCCACGATATCTGGTTCCAATCAGCCTCTCTTCCCCCCTACAATGGGTATTCTTTCGCAGGTTAAAGTCACCCCTTTGCCCACGGGCATCGACCTTCAAGGGAAGACCATCATCATCGCCAGTGCCAGCGCAGGCATGGGCTTAGAATCTGCCCGTCAACTCCTCGCCCGTAACGCATCTACCGTCGTCCTTGCCGTCCGCAACATTTCTAAAGGCGAAGGTTGCAAGGCCTCCCTACTTGCTGACCCAGCTGTAAAGAAACACAACAAAGACCCCACAGTCAAGGTCATGAAGCTTGACATGGACGACTATGATTCCATCCAATCACTTGCCAAAGCTGTCAAAGCGGAGCTGCCCGCTGTCGACCACCTGCTCTTAAACGCCGGCATCGGGATCCTAAAGCATGAAACCGGCCCTAGCGGCCACGAACGCGTAATGCAAGTGAAATATCTCTCCAACGTCCTCCTCCTCCTCGAGCTTCTCCCGCAACTCGAAGCCAACGCTGCAAAAACCGACGCTCCTTCCTGTATCACCTGGGTCGGAAGTCGAAGGCATTCTCAATTCACTCTATCGAACAAAGCCCCGGTACAGTCTGGCGAGACTGTCATTGGCCACACGGACGATCAAAAGAATTTCTTCCCGTTCCAGAATTACAATGATACGAAACTGCTGTGCGCACTATTCCTGTACGAACTCGCGCCACGCTTGGATAGGAACGAAGTCATTGTCAATATGCTGTGTTCTGACATGATAGACATGATCATGAGTGATGTTCTGTCTTTCTATCTGCGCGTTCTCGTCAACATCATGAAGACGATTCGAACTTGATCGATTGAGCATGAGGCGTGACTGATTCTGAATGCGATGCTGATAGTGAGTCTCGAAAGTCATGAAGAGTTTATGTTAAATAAGACTATTCAGTCGTAAGAACTTCTGTTTTCTGATTGTTTTGTTTGAGATGAAGTTGAGATAGTTAACTTGAGCAGATGTGATGAGTTCATCGAATTTTTGACAAAACAGAAAGTTGAAAAGAAGTTGTATAATAAGACGATGATTCAAATGAGCAAGTTTGTTGCTGTGTCATCATATTTGATGAGCAAGACATGAGATGTTCCTTATCTTTATTGCTGGATTCTCAAGGGTGAAGGTTCGTTTGACTGCGTTGATCGAGTAAAGAGGTTGAAAAGTCTTACATCGACTATTCACTATGACCGCATTTCCCACAATTTGAACACTCGACTTCCTTTTACTGTCTTCTCCTCACTGCTGGAAACAATCCGGCAATTCCAAACCAGAGCCTTCCGCGTCAGCATTCCCATCATGGTTCACTACTCCATGACACACCAAACCCCTCCCCTCTACACAGTATATTCATCGCAGCAACATCTCATACGCACATTCTAACTCCCCTGCCTCCTCAATATAATCCCATCAAAGAACCATTCCCAGTAGCATCATTGCTCTCAATCAGTAAACAGTTGATCCAACCCGGATCACAGAATCGACCCGCTCAAACAAGTGACAGAAAAAAACACCCATTCAATGCGCTACTATTCGAACATTTTCTTGTCATACCCTACTTTCATGATAAAATAAAGCCCTGCAGTGCCCAGTCGTACCCTTTTTCAAAAATGCCAAAAAATTCTTTCGAACAAAAGTCAAAACGCTGCGGGAATGGCCAAATCTCACTTCTTTACCACAACTCCACACTCATTCTCTCCAAGCCCATCTCCCCCCCCCCAACCTCACCAAACCCAACACTCTCAAATTTCCTCCCTTCACGATAGCTGAAGCAGGTGCAGTGGTATCTGCCTTGTAGGATTTGTGCCTCTTGGTTGCTGCTGCTGGCTGGGGGAATGATGGAATGAATGATGGGTAGGTTGTTAGGTAGGATTGGTAGGATTGGTAGGTAGGATTATGGGTGGAGGTGGTGGAGGTATGTGATGGGGTGTGGGGATGGGGTTGGATCATGGAGGCAGTGGAGAAGGTATGAAATGGGATGGGGCGATGGAGTGAGGTGCAAGACGGGATTCTAGGCGAGCTGGTTAGGGTAGTGATGGGTGTTGAGTTGATCGGAGTGGGGTGGGCGTTGGGGGAGGGGGGAGGGTTGGGTCGATGGGGGTGGTGTCAATATCTTATCCCCATATCCCCTCTATCAAGTCCCAGCAAGTTCTAATCACTCTACCCCATCACGCCAACCTAACCTCCCCCACCCCCAACAACCCCCTATCCACTCTGGCAAACCCTCCCACTCCCCCCCCTGGCGCGGCTCTCCTTTTCCCGAAAGCTCTCATGCCGAATTTCGATACACCTTTCGATCGTGATCACGCTTAGCGTCCGTTCTAGCTTGCAAGGAAATCCCCCGACACAAAGGGCTTGACCCACATCATACCTTAAATCGCCCCGTACCTCACATTCTCCACCACCTCCCCCGTTCCCCACCCCTCCCCTTCTCCCCCCTCCCCCCCCTCCCCACCCGCAACCACCATCTCCACGCCTTCCCCCCCACCCTTCTCATCCGCCACCCTCACCCTCATCCGCGTCCGCATCGTCCTTGCGCTGCCGATTCCCGCGCAAGTATTCCTTAGCGGCCCACCCTCCCGCTCCAACGGCGGCTTCGACATCCACGCTAGCACCAGCAGCTCCTCCCACGAGTCCCAGCACTCGGCCGAGCGCCGCGTGTAAATTCGGTATGCGACGTGCGCCAGCGCCAGCGCGGCGTGCGAGAATAGCACCGCTAGCGCAAGGTAGTAGGCGAGGCTGTCGGCGCCGTAGGCGTAGCCGGCAATGGTGACGGACCAGGACAGCTGGATGAGGGAGGCGGGTGGCGTGTCCGGGGGTGGTAGGAAGGCGTTGGCGGTGGAGTGGGGAAAGATGTTGTTGTAGGGGGAGGGAGAGGCGAAGATGTCGCCGTTCCAGCGCATGGATTCCGGCGCGGCGTTGGCGGTGTAGCCGATGCGGGACATGCCGTCGGCGACGAGGGTCGCGAGGATACCCTCGACGCCAGCGACGATGTCGTTATAGCTTTTCATCCAGCCGGTGGCGTTGCGGGCGTCGATGCTTTCGAGAAAGGCGGAGAGCGTGGTGAAGCCGGGGGCAGTGGTGGAGAGCGACGGGGTGAGGGTATTGAGCCAGGCGGGATCGATCCGGACCGTTGTCCAGGAGCCGTCGTTTTTGGGGAGGAAGCCGTCGCGGGACGCAGGATGGATCTCTTGGGGCTCGCGGAAGTTGGTGATTTCGCTATGCTGGGTGAAGCGGGAAAAGGGGCCTCCGTCCGTAGCGATACTCTTTCCAGGCGCCCAGCGGGCGTCGATCGAGCAGGCAAAGACGGTACCGGACGCTGGAGATGGATCTAAAGCGGGGATTTGAATACCCAGGAACGCGGAAGGAAGGAAGTCGGTATGATTAACGGTGCCGTTACCTGCAAACTTGAGGAGTGCCGGGGTAACAGGAATAGGGAGCCAGCGGCTGGAAATGTTGGATGAGGGTGGGTAGACTTCCGAGAGTGCATACCCCATAAGGTCGATGTTGAAGCTGTCGGCTGAATAGGAACTGTAGTCATATTCTGGAAGGTAGGGATACTATCGGATATCATCAGCATAGGCCAATCGCGACTATCAGAAAATGCTTACGCCAAGTGTTTGCTGGTCTGAGACAAACTTGAGGGGATACCAGCTGCATTGAGTGCGTACGGCTGGAATGCGACTTTCGATGGTGGACACCGTGCCATCCTGGGGCCGGGCGTTGAAAGTTGCATACATCTTGCCAGGTTGGGTCTTCGGAGCCAAGGCAAGAGCGTCACCCCATGCAATTTGAATTTTCTGAGCAAACGCGCCCACGGCGAGGCTGCTTCCTAAAGTCCACGTCTCTCTCGAGCTATTGCCCCTAAGACCGCATCGCAAATCACGCCTAAATTGACCTTCGTCCATGGTTATATTAGAGAAAAACCCTCTAAACCGCCATTGCCGATAATACTGGGTGAGATACTCGTGTCCACCCCAGATGCACGCTGACGAATTCCCGACGTTCGACATTACCGTTTCGACGCTGGGAAGAAGACATTCGGGCCCGCCGACGGCGGAGGCATCCAAGGTTGTAGGCCACAGCGTCTGATCAGTTCCGTTGAGCCAAAAGTTTGCAGATCCCGCAGGCCAATCCTCGCGCATTGTCGGGATCAGCAGCAATGCAGCCGCGGGACCTGTGAGAACGGCGAACAGGCCTGCGGCAAATAAGACTGCCGGAATGAGCCAATTTCGGCTTCTCGACGAAAAGCCCCTGCGGCCGTACCAAAATTCTGGGGACCAGAAGTAGCTCAATTCCGAGAATCTCGATTTGCCGCTCAGCATGCCAAGTGGCAGACCGTCTTTGCCATAAAGTAACTCGTTCCTCAGTACATCCATGACAATGGTGCCAACGGAGCCCATAACCGCAAGTTCCTGCCAGGTGCAGAAGGTTGGTTAGCGGGTTCTTAAAGCCGGCATTGATTGAGCAAGATGATGGAACACGTACGGCCAGTTTCGCCGCGACTTGTAGGCAAAGGTTGTCCAATGCGTTGAAGAGAGGACCGCTGAGCCCCTGGAGCTCTCCTCCGATATAGTAGCTAGCCAGGTTGAGGTATGCCAGAACGACGGTCACGCTCAGCGGCACAAGATGGACCGCGCAGCGAAACAAAGCCGTCCACAAGTCCTTGGTGACAATAACCTTAGGCGTCTCCTCCTCTTCGCCAACGATGGCATCTTTGGTGACGGCGACGGCTTTCAGGCCCCCGTTGCGCAATAGAGCGCGAAGTCTGCCATTACCCCTTGTAGCCTTGTGCTTCTGCGGTTCAGCTTCCGTCGAAGTAAGTAATTTGGCGTGGTCGGTGGGATCTATTTTTCCTTTACGGAAGATCATGATTCATAGAAATCCAGGTATGCTTGCTATAGAGCAACGGACACCTTGGAGATATTGTATCGAACCAAATATGTTTGCCCAATAGAGAAGAATACACGGCAGCGTACAGGAAAATGAAAGACAGATTTAATCAATAAATATTAACTCGATTCATGTTCTATATCGCATGCATGTTCGAGGCACAGTACGTCCGTGAGAAAGGCAGAACTGAAACGTCAGCACTAGCAGAGGCTGAAAAACGTGCCGTGTCTGAAGGATTGGATGACTTTGCCGATTCTAAACAGTAGAGTCCACCCTTGCGGTAAGATATCAGCTATGTATTATGCTATCCTCTTCATGATGAAATAGTCCTTGAGACAGTTTCCTGTCTGGATCGCCTTTGCTACCATGATGTTTTTTTCACACTTATGTGAAATTCGTTGTGGGAAGAGCAACGTCGGAGTCGCGAATCCGTAGGTAATTCGAGGGTTCCTAAGCGCCAGCATTTAATCTAAAACACTGATCGTCGCTTGGCTGACTCTCTAATCTGACAATCTGGTTGACGAGAGTTGCTAGCGGGGCTGAAGTTCGCCAAATCTCGTCAATATCAAGCCAATCATGAATCAAGCCAATCAACCCCGACCTGCCTAGGCTAGTAATAGATTAGAGTGAAGATGAGAAAAACCCCAACAGATGAAAAGAAGACAACGAAAGCCATGATGGGCCTGAATGCATCTTCCGTTGACCATGGCCAAACCCTATCAGCACTACCTGTGCAGATAGCAGCATAGCATCATTTGGCAACCACAGACTCCGGTTGAAAGTACCGCATGGAGGGAGAAGTGCGCTCAGTAGGGATCATAGCTAACTATTATTGGGCCATCGAGACCAAACCTTGGAGCTCGTTAGCTTCAGGCACCAATGTTGCTTGGCAAGCCGGTCATCATAGAAGTCAGGTCCGTAGGTATGTCATTCATGTCTGCAAGTAGGCTTTGCCAGCATGGATCCCACACGATAAACCCGAACAACACGTTGCGCTACAATAGCCCCAACCAGTAGACAGATCCCCACGAGAATCGTGCTGTTCTATTCAATATTCGACGTACGAGTATCTCCAGATTATTGAAAACAAGGTGTTTTGACTGATTGGAATCAGTCGAAGTCGTGAGGCTTCCACCAAACAGACGTGTTGGCTGGTTGGTAGCGACCTGTTTTTACGGTGGAGGTTAGGGATTATTTTGGAGGATTTGGGATTTTGGTATCGAAGGGGAGCGGAGGAGAGGATGAATGAAGAAGATACGTACCAGGATTGGGAAAATTTAGCGATGATGTATGATTTGTTCGATTCCATGCGTGTCGACTTTTTTGATTAAAGACGAGACTAGCAACGAACAAACCAGGAGGTCGATGTTTGATAAAACCTTTCCTAGAGGGACAGAGTGACTAGGTTCTGGGGGTAAATTCATTCACTACTAGGTCAATCGATGAAGCTCATCAAGAGCGGTTTAACTCCTGGATAGCTTGACTACAAAGAACTTGTGGGGTACTCTACTCCGGGGCCAGGAGCAGCTTCGACGAAAACTTCAGGTCGAGGCTCCGAGAATTCGTATAGTCGAACTCAGCAGCTTGGCAGACTTCGAGATGCTGTTCTGTCGAACATACTATTATCAGTGACGGCACCATGACCGAAAACCACCATGAGTACAGTGCCTTACCTGAAAGACGGACAGCGTCAAGCCACTGACTAGCGAGTGGGTCGCTGGGATCGTGGGCATGCAAAAGGCCATCGACTTGGCTCGTATGAATATGGAAAAGGATTCCTCGCATCTTGAACAGCTTAGAGATGAAGTTGGAGAAATAATCACCGCGCTCGTAATAAGAGTTTGGCGGTTGATCCAGAGGCCACTGGTATTTGTCAATGGTTGTCAAAGCTGTTACTGTGGTAGGCGAACCTCTGCAGACCATTTTACGTCATCAAAGGTCTTGTAGTACCAGCTCATTTTCTCCACACAACTCAACAGTACGATACCGACCAAGAAAGTTTCGAATCCACGGCACTTGTCACGACGCTCCAAGCGTTTCTCTAATTCGTTCAATACCGTCTTGCTGATCGTTGCAGCTAGTTTCTCAGCCGCGGATCGCAATTGAGAACAAATCAACTGGTACGATTGTGGATTATTCGTTTCGTTGATTCGAACTGGTTCGTTGAGCATTGCAAATTTGGGGTATGCCTTTGGCGATGCTTGCGCTGGGTGTAGCCAGACTTGCCAATGCATCTCGTTATCGACAATAATATGCGTTATGGTCCACAACTCGAGTACCTGTGCTAAGAGTTTATCCTGGTAAATTGGGTGAGCCTTTTTTTAGAGCCTATAACCAGAGTACTCATGGCGTTTACTGACATGCTTTCGAAGAGATAGCTCCGATGCTAATGTCAGGGTATGCTTCATGAACACTGATTGTTCCTCATCGTATGTTTTATGGGCCATGGTCCCGGCATAGCATCGAAACTTTGCCGGTACATCCTCACCATCCTCGTCTAAAATTGTAATTGTCTCAGAAGACCTAGTGTAGTCGAGAGCTCCATTTTGTTCGCTCTCAGTTTCTTGGTTTTCAGGAATTCCCGTCAAGACTGAGTATCTCATAGGTTTGTCGTTACTGATGTCGTGGAATACGCTTAGAAAGCCTGGATATTGCTTAAATCTCACTTGACCCATGGCGACATCAAGGTTTTGGTTTGCCAGAGATGTAAGTAGGTCTGACACTGCGTCAGTAACGCAAAGTAAAACGGAGATTGGCAACGCGTACTCGTATGGTATAGTTCGAATTCTTTCACGATGCTTGTCCGTATGCAATCGAGCTTCCATACCCGTGCGCTGGTGACAGCGGCGCAGGTTTTGCAGGGGTTATCTCCACTGCACTGACAAGCTTCAGCTACCAGAACATCGCAGGAGAAGCGCCTCGGAAACAACATACAGTCTTTCTTAACATCCGGCATCGAATACATGCCCCTTGCTTCCTCATGCTCTGTACTTCTTGACGCCTCGAGCTACTCAATTTCCCTCGTATTTTCTGTGCCCGGCTACTGGAAGAAACATGTTCCACTGGAGAAGACCTAGGTATACGACCGAGATTCATCGCGATAGGCCGGAGAAAGGACGATGCTTGGGCGGCAATTTCATCCGGGATTTCCCTCTCTATCCCGTTAACGTAAGCCTGTAGCGATTGTTGCGTAGACATGGGTATTGTATCGTACGCATGGTCAATAGAATGCAGACCTTCGGCATCAATACGTGTACCACTGCTACCATTGATATCATTCTGATTCAGACCCTCACTGCAAGGCATCATGGCCTCAAGGCTGCTCGCAGATGCCGCGATCATGGAGAGCGTAGAGGAGTGATCGGCTGTTTGAGGTGGGGAGGCAAGTCGAAGTGCGTATGGTGAAGCAGACAGCTCCTGCGAAGTTGACGGCAGGCTAAAAGTACTACTATCAAAAGGAGCCGACGTAGAGACTAAGTGACAGAGCAATTAGCGATGGGGTAGGATCCAACTCCAGTAAACATAGATGGTGAATGTACCAACTCCATTCCGTCCTTCTTGAGGATCATCAAGGGACATTTCATATTCCCAGATGTTTCGCAAACTCGGATCTATCATGTTAATTTTCTCCATGCCATTGTGCCCTTGTTTTCGCGGGTGCTCAATTTGTCTGCTTGCCTCCGCAAGGGCTTCTAGACCCGTGAGTTTGCGGCTTCCACTGATGGGTAGTTTTGTAGTGTATCGGTGCCCCTTAATAGCCGCTGCCGGTCCAGAATATCTCTCAGCATCATGTGGCTCTGAGTCTGGCCGCTCATTCGATTGTAGTAGGGCTCGATGCCGGTCTTCTGGTGCAACGGCGTGACATTTTGTCTTTAGATGAGACATCAGACTTTCAATTCTCCCTTTTGGAAAACGCTCTCCACAAGCTTTGCATGTGTGTTCGTAGCGATTGCTGCCGTCAGGAAGTTTGGCCCCGCGGTCAAAAAACTCTAGGACGAGCTGATTTGGTTTCCTGCCCATAATCGGAAACAGCTGGCCCACAGCTATTTAGGTGATAGCGCTAGTGCTTGTGCAGCGAGTGGAGCAAGCATCGTGCCGAAACCACTCTTATTCAATCTCATTGTTACTTCGTTGCAAAAGTACGGTGAGAACTGAGCTTACATGCTCGTAAGGCTTATCGATAAGGACGCACCTTAAGATAGCCGCGTAGTTAGTGTGCAGGTGACCGCCACCTCAAATTTCTGCTGCTACGAGTACCTTATGTATCCCCTTCAGGTCTTGGCTGCTGCCACGACTCTTAGATGCTCACCGCGAATACGCCTCTGTCTTTTGCTCTTCTTATACTTCTGGCCAATCCTTCCATGCTTACAGCATTCTTATCAGATTCGCGCAGAGCGAAGCGATCCCCAATGGCGCCTGGCCCGGTGAAGGGGTCTTGTTCGGCCACTCTTTTCTTTCGTTCCTTCTCTTTCGCTCTCTGCTTCTTTCTATAACTCTGAGGCTTCCTTGTTTACCTTACTTACGTCTCTCCTCGCTTTAGTTGTTAATCGCTCTTGGCGTGGCCAAATTTGGCGGGCTATGAGTAGGGGCCATATTTGGAGGATGCACGAATAATGCAGGTGAGCTTGTGTGAGTAGGGCTGTAAGTAAAACTGATGTCACATGCGGAGCTGGAGAGACTTTTACTCCGTTTCACCACGACATGAAGCCTGCAAATATGCAGGCCTCCCTTATGATGCTTTCTGAGGTCTGTTCACGACAAAAATTGACTGTAATACCACTACTTCTAGAATCTTTGTAAAAGGAGCATTCTACTTCCTGGAGTAGTAATCCTACAGCTGATCATTTGAAAGAAGCTTTTCACCTTACTAAGATATCAGCTCTCCCATGTTGAATATGTCTATCGTACTGACCATCGTCTT
>JAABUT010000645.1_pt1 | contig 51286 bp, 43 predicted proteins | sample 5559281 | NCBI WGS metagenome assembly JAABUT01 (sample SAMN10711880, study PRJNA513359) | rock metagenome | isolation source: Antarctica rocks | place: Antarctica: Victoria Land, Ricker Hills nord | collected 2016-01-04
TTCTGTGACCTTTCCATTTTATTATAAAAATAATACTATTAATGAAATTTATAAAATTAAAATTTGCCCCTTTTAATAGAAATATATCTGGAAAATGAAATGTTTGTTACTGTGTACGTGGCGTGACTCTCCGCCGCCGCGCAAATTAGCTACAGCATAAATACCGCCATTTTCTAAAAAAACAATATTACTCACACTAAAGCCGGGAGTGAGACTGATATTGAATCCGCCATAAGCATATAGCATTAAAGGATGTTTTCCGTTAAGCTGCATTCCCTTTTTATAAGTAATGATCATGGGAACTTTAGTGCCGTCTTTAGACGCATAAAATACTTGCTTACTTTCAAAATCATCAGGATTAAATTTTACACCTGACTTTTTATAAACAGAAGACTCACCCGTTGCGATATCGTATTTGAAAATTGTGGAAGGATACACATACGAGGTATAGGAATAATAAACTTCCTTTTCTTCCTTTTTGCCGCTAAATCCGCTTGCAGTTCCCAGGCCAGGTAAAGCTATCGTTTTTACCTTTTTTCCATCAGGCGTATATTCTTCAATCTCTGATACGGCGTCTTTTGTGTATTGCGCAAAAAATCTCCCTCCGCCTGTAGACACACTTAACGGAAATTTCGTTTCAGGAATCAAATCTTTCCAATACGCTGAGGTCGGAGTGGAAACATTTGTAACAACCAGTTTGCGGTTAGGTGCATTGAGATTGGTACTTATGTATAGCTTGCCGTTGTCTGCGTCAGTAACATCCTGCTCATTTTCAAAACCTGTAACAATGGGCACTATTGGAGAATTTTGTTTAGTAAGGTCCTGTATATATAGCTCGTTGCCATAGGTGGCATTTGCTGCAGAAATAATAAGATATTGTTGATTTTCTGTTACCTGTCCTCCTATGTAACGGCGCGGTGTCGCTTCTCCGCCAAATACAAGCTTATCTTCGGTCTGAGGCGTTCCAAGCTTATGGAAATATAGTTTGTGTATTTGTGTTTTTCCTGAAAGCTGGTTTCCTTCATTTGGCTTATCGTAGCTGCTGTAGTAAAAGCCTTCATTATTATGCCAGGAAAGTGCGCTGAACTTTATGTCTGTCAACGTATCATCCAATAGTTTTTTTGTTTCTGTGTTTATGATAATCACTTTACGCCAGTCTGACCCGCCTTCGGATAACTGGTACGCAGCCATGGAGCCGTCTTTGGTGAAATCAATACCGGCAAGGGATGTGGTACCATCGGGCGAAAATGTATTAGGGTCAAGAAAAATTTCAGGTTGTATCCCGTTCTTCTGCCTGTATAAGACCGATTGATTCTGCAAGCCGTTGTTTCTATAAAAATAGGTGTATGCCCCTTCCCTGAAAGGAGAAGAATATTTTTCATAGTTCCATAATTCAGTCAGGCGTTTTTTTATCGCATCCCTGTAAGGAATTTTAGAGAGGTAAGCATTAGTGACCTGGTTTTCTCTTTGTACCCAATCTCTCGTGTCGGTAGCCATATCATTTTCCAGCCACCGGTAAGGGTCTGACACTTTTGTTCCGAAAAATATATCTGCCTGGTCTGTTGTTTTCGTTGCAGGATACGCACCTGAGAAAGCGCCAGGATTTTGTGCCATTACTGTCATGCTTACAAAAGTGATTAAACAAAATGAAAACAATTTCATAATAAGAATTTGGGATGGAAAAATAAGGAATAAAAATTTTTTTGAAACACATAGATACATAGAAGTTTAAGGGCACATGGTTTTTTTCTATGATTTCTATTGAGCCTATAACCTATGTGTTTAAAGTTTCTTCTATGATTTCTATTGAATCAATTTGCCTATATGTTTAAAGTTTCTTCTATGATCTCTATCGAATCTATGTATCTATGTGTTTAAAATTATCCAAACCAATTAAGTTAAAAATCAAAGTTGTTCGTCTTTATTCTCAAAAGATTATTTCTTAAAATTAAAAATTATGATATAAAAAAAACCACCGGTAATTTCACCGGTGGTTTTTACTTTTATTAAAATGAATCTATTGTACAATAATCTTCTCTGTTTTGCTTCCTTTATCACTTTCAATTTTCAGCATATAAATTCCTTTTGCAAGATTGCTTAAAGGAATATCTTTAAACTCACCTGCATTTACATTTGGTAATAAATTATAGTAAACTGTTTTGCCATAATTATCGAATAATGTAAATGAAACATTGTGCAATTGACTACGGATTTGAATGGTTGTTTTACTTGTGGCGGGGTTAGGAAATATTGCCCACAAAGCACCGGTCATGTTTACCTGCACAGTTGCAGAATATTTAGCGTTACCATCGAGGTCAACCTGTTTTAAGCGATAAAAATTATTTCCATTTATTGTTTTGACATCATTGTAAGAATAATTTTGCACAGAATTAGAATTATGGGCTGCAGCTACAGAACCAAGGCTTGTAAAATGTGAGCCATCACTGCTTCTTTGCACATCAAAATGGTCATTATTTATTTCATTGGCAGTTGACCATTTTAATAATATCAAAGTCTTCAATGTTTTTTCTGCAGTAAAACTTAACCAGGTAACAGGAAGTGTGGTGTTGCAACTTCCGGGAGGCATAGTGGCAATTATTGCAGCGGTAGTTAAAGCGCCAGTGGTTGTAAATGCTCTTCCATCAAGTGTATCTCCTGTAGTTAAGTTAATAGCCCCATTGTTGCAAACAATCGTTCCCTGGAAATGAGAATTGTTATTAATGCTTACAGCGCCGTCAACCTTCCAAAACACATTTTTTGCCTGAGCTCCGTTAATCAAAAGCACTTTTGAATAAGTGCTTGTTGAAAGGGCACCGTTTATCTGGATAACAAATACAGCATTGGTATCGCCTTGCGCATTCAGGTAAAGTGAATCGGTAAACGTTGTAGCTGACTTCATAATGTAAGTATGTGGCGTCAGAACGAGGTTGCTGCCAAACTGAGCAGGATATAACAATTCAATATCAGCAGGCAGGTTATTGAGATAAGTGTACACATTTCCCAAATCGGCTGCAGCTGCTGCTGTAGAGGCATCGGGGATGGTGTGTATTTTACCGGTTACATTTAAAGAATCAAAACCGGTAGTTAAACCGACATTTGTTCCAACCTCGCCCGTAACATATGTAATACCGCTGTTTGTAACCTCTCCGTTACCGGAAAATATTGCATAGCAGGCTGTGGACGCAAGGGCAGGCGCAGCAGGCCCGGTGAGTAAAGGGCTTCTGCAACCGGTTGGAGTATATGCCAGTACGCCGTCAACATTAACAGCCCCGGCTGTAGAAAGTGCCCTTCCTTCGAGTGTATCGCCTGTGCTCATGTTTATTGCAGCATTATTGGCAATGACCGTTCCTCTCATTGTAGTTCCTGAAGCCATGCTTACCAGGCCTTCTGTTTTCCAAAACACATTGCAGGCCTGTGCTCCATTAATCAACTTTATTTTTGAATTAGCACCGGTAGAAAATGTTCCTTGAATCTGAAAAATAAATACCGCATTGGAATCTCCCTGTGCATTTAAAGTGAGGGTATTGTTTAACGTTGCATCGCCCGATATAGAATAAACACCTGCGATGAGCGTGTCTCCGCCTAAAAGAGGTGCGTGAACGAATGTGGCCGTTGTGGTATCGAGGTAGTTATATGCCGTCAGTAAATCTGCTGCACATTTTGCGGTTGCAGTGTCGCTGGTGTGCATCACACCGTTAACATTGCCAAAACCTGTGATGGCCCCGCTGTTCGTTCCTACATTGCCAGTAAGTTGTGAAAGTCCTGTGTTGCCTACCGCTCCGGTAGAAGAGAAGAGCACAAAACCTGCAGCAGTTCCCAAATCAGGGGCTTGTGCAAAATTTACTTTAGGGAAAGATAATAAAATAAAGGCTGCTACAATATGTAGTAATTTATTTTTCATTTGAATTGGAATAAGTTGTGAAATAATTTTCACGCTACAAAGATGTGCACATTTAAAGACGTAAGTGTTACATATTTATGTAAAAATCTTACACATATCACATGTTTTTTGCGACGGCTTTTGCTTCAGTTGTTTTATAAAAGGCAAGAAAGGGCTTCATTTCTTTTTAGTCCCCGGGAGGATAATCCTCTGACCTGAGCAGGTTCTCTTTAAGTTACCCGTACAAAATGACCATGATTTGAATAGGTTGCTAATACCTTTCAATAAACATATTCAATCAACGAGTTCAAGCAGTATATCTTTGTGCTAAAATGTGACAAATTGAAAATCTTTTTATCAGATAAATCCATTTTTATGAAAAATACGCAAACCGTACCTAAGATTCTAAAAAATCAGTATATACCTACTGCTGAATTTTATAGCCAGATAATAGATAGTTTGCAGGATTATTCCATTTTTACAATGGATGAAGATTTAATAATCAACAGTTGGAGTTCAGGCTCGTCAACAATATTTGGTTATGAAACAGAAGAAGCTATTGGGAAACATTTTGGTTTAATTTTTACTGAAGAAGATAAAATAAACGGTATTCCAAAAGAGGAAATTGAAAAAGCATTAAATGAGGGAAGAGCTTTAGATAACAGATGGCACCTTTGCAAGGACGGCAGCAAATTTTATGCTTATGGCCTGGTTTTTCCGTTAACAGGTATAAATGGAGAAATGTTAGGATATGTAAAAATATTACGAGACTTAACCGAGAGAAGGAAATCGGAAGAAGCGATAAAGAATTATGTAAAAGAACTGGAGGAACTTAACACCCATAAAGATAATATACTTGCTATACTCTCCCATGATTTAAGAAGTCCATTAACCGGAATTATAGGAGTGGCTGAACATTTGAAATCCAATTTTGATAAAATGGAGCGCAATGAAGTAAAACAGATGCTCGACCTCCTTCATAAAACATCAAAAGAAGAATTAAATATGTTGGACTATTTAGTAGAGTGGGCAAGAATAAAATATGCCTCAGAAGCCTTTTTTCCGACAAAAATTGAGCTTGTAGAATGTGTCAAAAAAGTTTTTCATACTTTAAATGACATGGCTGCTGTAAATACAATAAATCTACATAACGAAGTTGAAGAAAATACCATGGTTTTTGCGGATAAAAAAATGTTACTCTCTGTGCTGCAAAACATAGTTTCAAATGCTGTCAAACATTCGCACAAAGGAGGAAAAATTACCATTACAGCGAAAACTAAAGAGGATAAAATTATCATTGAGATAAAAGATACTGGAATTGGAATGTCTAAAGAAATACAGGAAAAACTTTTTACTCCGCAAATGGACTCACTTGCAAAAGCAAGGAAAGAGAATAAAGGAGCAGGCTTAGGATTATTATTGGTAAAAGGTTTTTTAGAAAAAAACGGGGGTGAAATATGGGTGGAGAGTGTAGAAGGTGAGGGCTCATCCTTTTATTTTACATTACCTCAAAAAAAAACTTTGGATAAAACAGATATCGCAGACAATCCCGTCTTTAATGAATTATAACATTATTAAAAAAATGTTTCCTTTATCTAATTCACTTTGCACCTCAACAGAACCGGCTAAAGCTGTTATTTGAGACACTAATTAAGAAAAGACCCATTCCTTTGCCTTCTGGTGCAGAGTTAATTTATATCCTTATACCTGATATCCTCACTTAAAGGCTCTTGTGAGAAAACGGCATCATGGATTACACGGGCCCTGTCAGCAATAGTTTTTGCTTTTTTATTAAATCTGGCTGCCTCATCTTTATCGCCGTTTGCGTCATAAAGGTCTGCCACCTTGTTCAATAACATAGTTGCCTCTTCAAGTCCTCTCATAGCCTGCCACAGCGTACTTTCCACATCTTCAGAAACCTCTGCAAGTAATGAACTGATAGTATAAGCATGCCCTGTGTGACAACGAAAACGTATGATTTTACCTTCAATTAATTGCACCAATGCGCCATGACATTCAGGACAGGTAAATGGTGTAAGAATACCCATATCCAAAATACCCCTTTCAAATGCACCGTCCTTTGTTGCAATAGCTACTTCCATTTCCAACAATTTCAATTCTTTGTCTGAAAGAGCGGGGTTTGTATCAATCTTTTCCCGGGTTAACTTTTCAAGAATGTCACCCATCAGAGAAATGGGAACAGAATAATCTACTTCAACATATTTTAACACATTTTCAGGCATACTGGGAAATTCCGCATCTTCCGGGAGCTGTATTATGCATTTGCCCCCTAACCGTTTTACTGACCAAAGACCGGAAGTGCCATCGTCTAAAAGCCCTGATAAAACAATGCCTATCACCTGTGAGCCATACACATATGCTGCTGATCTGAACAGCGCATCAATAGATGGACGAAAACGATTTTCTTTCGGTCCTTTTGCTACTATTATATGTCCGCGTTCAACTAACATATGATGATCAGGAGGAGCTATATAAATCATTTTGGGCTTGATTTTTTCGCCATTCTTAGGATGTATTGCCTCTAATGAGCCGGCATTGCTTAAAATATCCGGAAGATAACTGGGCGAAAAAGATGAAATATGCACTACTACGAATATTGAACCGTTAAAATTTGCAGGTAATGATTTTACTAAATTTACTAAAGCAGTTACTCCGCCTGCAGAAGCCCCTGCAACAATTATATTTCTGTTTGCCATAAGAATAATTTCTATTGTGATTACCGAGAGTTTATGACTCGTCAGTAATTAGTACACAGTTTTCTTTTTGTTTTTCAAATAAAGTGTGAACCGCCGAGCCCGTATATTTTTAATTACTTCTTAATAAATAATTTAAATTCAGTTCCCTTACCAGGTTCGCTTTCAACTTCCACTTTTCCGCCTGATGCATCAATAATTTTATTTATCAGAAATAATCCTAATCCCTGTCCTTCAATATCAGTATTCAATCGATTGTACATTTTAAAAATACTTTCGATTTTATTTTTATTTATTCCAATGCCATTATCCTTTACTGATAAGAGAATATGATCAGGTAAATCTTTTGTTGAAATTATAATTGCAGGAGGCCGATCCGGAGATTTAAATTTAAGCGCATTATTAATTAAATTATATAACATGCTTCTGCAATTCTTTTTAGAAAACTTGATGTTTTTAATGGCTAATGAGGTTTGTATGTTAGCATTCTCTGAAGAAATTTTTGATTTTATACTTGTTAAAATGTCACCGATCATTTCTTCAAGATTGAGTTGTTCCATTTTAAACATTTCACTTTCTATTTTGCCTATCGACGCCATTTCTTTAATGACATCCCGGAATTTTCCGACAGAAGCTGAAAGTATACCTATATAATCATTGATTTCATTGTCTACTGCTTTCTCATTTGCTTTTATCATATGAATAATATGCTCCATATTATTTATTGGTCCTAAAAAATCATGGGAGGCAGTGTACACAAAATTATCAAGATCAGTATTTATTGCTTTTAAGTTTTTATTGCTTTGTGCAAGTTCCTGCTGTATTTGTTTCAATTCAGAAATATCGTTAAAAGTAATAATGGCGCCATCTGTCTCGTTATTTCCCTTGCGCAGGTAAGGCATCGTCATCACCTGGAACCATTTTCCGTTAATTGCCTGTATTTCTTTTGTAATGACACCTCCGTTGGTCAAAACTTCTTTTATATCCTTATCAATTGTTTCAAATCTTATATTCGTCGAGATATTACTTAAAGGACGTCCTATATCATTTTCAACAAGATTAATATGAGTTGCCGCTCCGGGTGAAAATTTCATCAGCAATAAATCTTTATTAACGAAAACTTGTCCGTTGACGTTGCTGCGGAAATAATTATTCAGATCATCATTCAGCTCTGAAAGCTCCCTGATCTTAGATTGATACTCTGCATTAATGGTTTGCAGTTCTTCATTTACCGATTGCATTTCTTCATTGGTACTTTGCATTTCCTCGTTGGCTGAAATCAATTCTTCATTAAAGGATTGCATGTTTTCGTCAGAGGAATGCAACAGTTCGTAGGTAGATGCCAGTTTTTCTTTGGTCTCCCTAAGCTCTTCTTCAATGTTAACTGTATATTTATTCGTATAAAAACTGTCATCAAATGCTATAGTTTGTTTTCCGTTACTGCCGTAATCATCGCGGGAAAACAAGACTAACCTCTTTATTCCATCTTCGGTGGTGGTTAATGGTTTTACCGACAGGGTAACAGGCGAGTCGAATCCTTCTACTTTGATTCCTTTTACCGATATTAATTTATTTGTTCTGCCGGCTTCTATACTCGCAGTGGCAAAAGCCACCTGGAGGGATTTTGACAGCAGATCGGGCAGGTGATGGACAAACATTTTTTTAACCAGAAACGTGTCCGGGTCTCCAAACACGTTAAGTACCTGGTTATTTTCATCAATCCATGCACCGGAGTATCCTATATCAATTAAGAGGCTTGTATCAATCCTATCCGCAGGCACTGCACTTTTCTTTTGAGTGTTGCCGGCTCTGTGCTGAGGATACACAGACTCTTTACTTTCCTGCAAAGTGGGCGTTAGAAAGGTGTCAAAATTTAATATCCTTTGTACCTGTATATTTTTATAGATCTTCCATTTTTTATCTATCACCTGCAGATAAGAACTGATGTCTATAACATTTTCACTTGGGCCTAAAAATAAAAAACCTCCATACCTCAATCCAAAATGCAACATGCTTACTATTTTTTTCTGCAACAGCGGGTTTATATATATGAGCAGGTTGCGGCAACTGATAAAGTCCATGTTACAATAAGGCGGATTCTTAACCAGGTCGTGATGGGCGAAAATGAGCATTTCACGAATGAATGATTTGAGTTTATGGCCCTTATTATCCCGTACAAAAAACTTCTCTAATCTTTCCGGTGACACATCTTTTTCAATGCTTTCGTTGTAATATCCCTTTCCCGCAAATTGAAGTGCATCATTGTCAATATCTGTTGCAAATATCTTTACCGTATTATTTTTTTGTGCTGCATCTAATTGCTCACGTACCAATATTGCCAGAGAATAGGCTTCTTCACCCGTAGCGCAACCTGCAACCCATATTTTTATTTCTTCCTCCTGTTTAGTTTGCATCAGATCAGGAATGATCGTTTTTTCCACAATCTGAAAAGCATCTTTGTCTCGGAAAAATGAAGTAACACTTATTAAAAAATCTTTGGCGAGGTTTTGTAATTCAGCAGTGTCTTTTTTAAGTAAATCAAGATAGCTTTCTAAATTACTGAAGTTATGCAGGGAAGCTCTTCTCTTAATCCGGCGAAGTATTGTGTTTTTTTTATAACCCGAAAAATCTTCAGGAAGTTTATCTTTAATAAGATCGGTAATAGCTACCATCGTTTTTTCTTCTTCCTCATTATCGATTGTATCAGTTTTTTCCAATTTTTTTTCAACGTAATGCTTTATTACTTTAGGCATCTCCTCAGGGAGAACCACATAATCTACCAGCCCTGTAGCTATAGCGCTTGCCGGCATCTGGTTAAACTCTGCACTTTCCGGATCACTTGCTATTAATAATCCACCGGCATTTTTTATCGCTTTCATTCCTTCAGTGCCATCCGACCCTGTGCCGGATAGGATAATACCAATAGTTTTATCCCCTCTTTCTTCTGCAAGTGAGGTAAAAAATGTGTTAATGGTAAGGTTTACTCCTTTTAGCTTATCAGTCAATAATAACCTGCCATCTTTAATCGTCATCACATTTTTACTGGGAATAAGGTAAACCTTATTCATTTCTACAAGCATGTTGTTTTTTGCTTCCTCGATATGCAGCTTACTATGTTTATCAAGCAGTGAGGCCATCATACTTTTGTAGTCAGCAGATAAGTGCTGAATAACAATATAAGAAACACCATCTAAAGGTGTATAGTCAAAAAATTTATTGATTTCGTTCATTCCGCCGGCAGAAGCGCCAATGGCTATAATGTATTGTTCGCTTTTCATAGACTGCCTTTAAATTACCCATCCAATGAGGATGAGTGTTGTAAATATAAAGTTCTTCCAGCTATGAAGATTCTTTATTATATTATATTTTGTTAATGATTTGGTAACGCAACCTAAGAAAACAAAACGTAAATAAGTTTCACACTGCAAAGTTGAGCACCTTCAAACTTCACGTATTACACATCTATAAAAAAATCTTACACATTCTCTTGTCTCCTGTTTGCTCTTGCTGCAGTTGCCCTGTAAAAAAAAGGAGCGGCTTTATTTCCTTTAGTCCTCGTACCCGCTTTTAATAATTGTGGAAATCATTTTAAATTGCTCATTAGCATTGAAATTATGCTTGGCATGGGCTGGTATGATGATTCCCTCACCTAATCTAAGGCTGTACTTCTTATCATTGATAATAAGTTCTGCAGCCCCATCGATTATTTGAATATAGGTGTCAAAGGGAGAAATTTTTTCAGCCAGTTCTTCACCTGCATCAAATGAGGAAACGGTGATATTGCCTGTTGTCTTTTTAATAATCGTTTTGCTTACCACTGCATTAGGCATATATTCAAGGATTTCAACAATGATATGTGCCTTTAATTTCTCAAATTCAACATTGTCAGTATAAGTTTTCATAGGATTTGGTTTTTAAATTATTTGTATTTTCCAAAAAGGTAAAGTATCAGATGGTTAAAAGAATGTACATTACGAATATTCCCGCGACATGATCAGAATGATCGCTACTACACAAGATCAGTTTGTTGATGTTTTTAAATGATGAATAAATATTATGGGACAAAGGTGGAAACATTCAACCTTTTAAGCGTTACACATCTATGGAAAAATCTTACACAAATCACATGTTTTCCAGGTTGATCTTGCGCTTTTGCTTCAGTTGCTTATAAAAGGAAGGAGAGAGGCCGGTAATTTTCTTAAACTGGTTGGATAAATGCGCCACGCTGCTATACTGCAGTTTATAGGAGATCTCGGTAAGATTAAGCTCGTCATACAACAGCAATTCTTTTACTCTTTCAATTTTATGTATAATGATGAACTGCTGTATGGTAATGCCTTTCACCTCAGAAAATATGTTGGCCAGGTAGGTATAATCGTAATGTAATTTTTCACTGATGTAATCCGAATATTTTATTTTAGGCAATTCATCTGAGTAATGAATCATTTCGGTAATCACATTTTTTATTTTTTCTATCAGGATACTCTTTTTATCGTCAAGCAATTCCAGGCCCGACCTGAGCAGGTTTTCTTTCAGCAGTTCGCGCTCTTTCTCTGTTATGTCTTCCGGAATTTCAACCATACCGAGGTCAATAACTACATGTCTCAGTCCCAGCTTTTTCAACTCCTCTTTCACCACAATTTTGCAACGCAGGCTCACCATGTATTTGATATAGAGTTTCATTGTGTTTTCATAGAATAAGTAAACTATCCATGCTGCCCGACTTGTTTTTTTGATGTAAGTTGCGAATTTCTGACACTGCTTTTGCTTTTTTGCAAGAGTAAGTGCGAGCAGGCAAATGTACAAAGAGGCTGCTCAAAAACTGTATAAAAAATCAGGAGACGGCAATTTTCATTTTTCTTCTAAAAAATCAATATTGTTCTTTTTGCCCCCCGGAGATTTCTTCTTAAATGTTATAATGAAGGCTGTTCCCTTATCCGGTTCGCTTTCAATTTCTATTTTACCATCCAGCGCATCTATCTGGGATTTAATAATGTACAAGCCTAACCCATTCCCGTCTGTTGTATCGTGAAATCTTTGATACAGTCCAAAAAGTCTATCCTTATGCCTTATTACATCTATGCCTGTTCCATTATCAGAAAACCTGAAAATTGTATTTCCGTTGGCATCATATTTACTTGAAGCATGTATAACCAGGTTTCGGTGGGGAGAACGGTATTTAATAGCGTTAGAAAAGAGGTTAATTAAAATGCTCTCAAGATACGTTTCATTAAAATCAATTTCGGGGTCTGTAAAGTCTGTGAAGACTTTTGCACCCACTTCGTTTAAAGCCACAGAAAATATATCGTTCAGATGAATAAAGGCCTCAGGTAAACTGATAGTGCGGATTTCTGCATTTCCATTGTTTTTTATCACCAGTATTTTGGTAAGATCTTCAATGGTTTTAGATAATTGCTTTCCTGATGTATTCAGCATTTTCAGCATTTCTGTATTGGCTGTATCTAAAGTGGAATAGTCTATAATACTTAAAATGGATTCTATATTCGACAACGGGGCTCTGAGATTATGAGAAGTGATATAAGAAAATTGTTTCAGGTCGGCATTACTTTTCAGTAGTTCTTTTATCATCAATTCCTTTTCCCGCTCTGTTTTTTTTCTTTCTGTTATATCCTGCATGGCCCCTATCATGCGATAGGCTTTTCCATCAGAGTGCCTGAAAATACTGGCCCTGTTAAATCCTTTAGCAATGGACCCATCGGCCCTGATAAACCGGTAGGAGTGCTCCCAATGGACATCAGATGATGCAATGGCTGCGTATAATCCTTTTTCAACAGTTTCTTTATCATCAGGGTGGAGGTATTCGCTCCAATCGGTTATGGCTATATTGCCTCTTTTGTTTTTTGGGGAATAACCATACATTTCTTCAAACCCTTCGCCAATAAATAGTTCATTGGTCAATAAATCCCAGTCCCATATCACATCAGAAGTAATTTTAGCAGCCAGAAAAAAAGTTTCACTGTGCTCTACCTGTATAGTGATTTGCTCTTCCAGTTTGTTTTCCAGTTCCTGCAGTCTGCTCACATCCTGTATAGCACCTACCAAACGAACGGCTTTCCCCTTCTTATCTCTTATAATGCTGGCCCGGCTGGTAGTAGAAGCCACAGAACCATCATGGCGTTTGACCTTAAAAGCATCATTCCAGGTTTTATTACCGGAGGTAAGTGTTTCGAATAATTTTTTTTCAACAGTATCTTTTTCTTCGGGGAGAAGGCACCGGCTAACATCGCTAAAATTCACTGTATTGTATTGCACCTTATAGCCAAACACTTCTTCAATACTATCGCTTACATTAATTTGTCCGGTAGCGACATGCCAGTCCCACATTACATCGTACGATGATCTCGCTATATATTTTATCAATTCGTTATTTTCTACCAGCCTGGCATCTGATTCAGTCTGGGCCAGTATGATATTGTCGGCGACTATTTTTTCCTTTTTGGTATCTATTTTTTTCTGCTTTGATTGGGCAAGAGCAATATTATCAGCGACTACTTTTTCTTTTTTAGTATCAATTTTTTTCTGCTTTAACAGGGCAAGTATAATATTATCGGCAACTGCTTTTGCATTTATGACATCAATATTTTTTTGATTTGATATAGCAAGAGCAATATTATCAGCAACTATCTTTTCATTTTTGACATCGATATCTATTTGATTTGCTATAGCAAGCAGAATATTATCTGCAACTATTTTTTTATTTTTGGCATCAATATCTATTTGCTTTGCTATAGCAATCGCAATATTATCCGCAACAATCTTTTCTTTTTTAGAATCAATATTTTTTTGCTTCAGAATGCTTTGACTCATATCCGCAATGGTGGTGATTGATTTTTCATTACCATCCTTATCCATAAAAACCGCAGAAGTTATTTGACAACGCAGTAATTCCCCGCTTTTTTTTATGGCTGTTACAAAGGCTATGGACTGTCCCTTAGTGTTTCTTCGCTTCAGCATATTTTTAAAGCTTCTTTCATTTATATTAAAAATATCTCCCTGGCTTTTGGTTAATAATTCCTTTTTAGAATAACCCAACAGTTTGCAGGCAGCGCTGTTGGCTGATACTATTTTTTTGCTGCTGACGGTGGAGATAATATGTGCCTGGAAAGAATTATCAAAGGCGAGTTGATGAAGCATGTTATTACCTGCGGCAATTGTGGATTTTTTTAAATAGCCGGAAGATTTTGGGCTTTTGCCTTCCGTAGATTTTTTATGCATAGAAGATTGGATTCGGCCTATCAAATAACGTAAATTAAAAGTAAAAGTTTTAAAATTTATGAATAATATTAAAAATTTCATAAATTCTAATAGTGGTAACACGAATAATGCCCTGGGCTCTGCACGGCATAATAAATGAGAAGGCAGGAGACTTTAGATTGTGGAAGGGTGATGTATAAAGAAATTATGATACTGGTAATGAACATTTCTAAGCCCAATCTTTAGATCAAATATCTTTAATTTAATTTTACAAAAACCCAACATTCATGAATTTTCACACAAGAAAATGGATTAAGCCTGAAGACCTTAACCCAAATGGAACTTTATTCGGCGGAAGCCTGCTGCGATGGATAGATGAAGAAGCCGCTATTTATTCTATTGTTCAACTTGGCAACAACAGGGCGGTTACCAGGTATATATCCGAAATAAACTTTGTAAGCTCAGCAAGGCAGGGAGATATTATTGAGCTTGGAATAACGGCTACATCTTTTGGCCGCACATCCATCACTCTGCGATGCGAGGTTCGTAATAAGATTACGCGCAAAAGCATTCTTACTATTGAAAAAATTGTTTTTGTAAACCTTGATGAAAATGGCAACCCGGTTCCTCACGGCAAAACACACATAACCTATATTAAAGATCAGTTTGAGGAAGAAAACGGGTAATACGAATGGCGGGACAAAAGCATGTTTTTAGCGTGATATTACAAAAAGCGTGAAAATTTAATAGTAATTGTAAAACAGGGTAAAAATAAGCAAGGATTACATTTCTATAATCCTTGCTTGAAAATTGGGGAGGCGTGCCTGCGCGGTCGCCACTAACTTCTATACTTCTAAAAAGAATTTTTGGGGTACGCAAAATAAACATTGTTACCATGCTTGTTTTTAAAATTTTTTTCTTCCTCCTTATTTTGATTCAAGCTTAAAGTCTGATTTTCCGGCCAGGCCACATATCCGGTTTTTCTGTAAAAAGTTTGTGTACTTACATCAAATACCAGCGGAGCATGATACACCGGGTAAAAATTTTTTAAAATCCGCTCCCTGTATTTGTGTATATTATTATAGTTGTTCATTTTTTTAGTTTTTTTTAATTTGTACAATTAAATTGTTTTTATTTTACCAGCTAACAGCGCGGTTCCAAATCCCAGTACTGCTATCAGGGCAAATGATAATCTCAAACCTGCTATCTGAGCAATAAAACCTATAAGCGGAGGCCCAACTAAAAAACCAAGAAAACCAATAGTTGATACTGCGGCTAATGCAGTACTTGCCGACATAGTAGAGGATTTCCCCGCAAGGCCATATACAATAGGAACTACTGACGATACGCCAAAACCGACCAGCAGAAAACCTGTAGTTGCGGATATAAGATCAGGGAAAATAACTGCTATTAATAATCCTGTTGTAATAATACTTCCGCTTATCTGCAACATGCGTTTTACACCTGATTTTGTCACAAGCCAGTCTCCGGCAAAACGTCCAAGGGCCATAGTAGCAGTAAACGCAACATAACCCATTGTTGTAAACCTTGCCGGTGTCTCTACCACTTTTTGAAAGTATATGCCGCTCCAGTCTGCCATGGCTCCTTCACATACCATACACGAAAATGCGATCAGCCCAAGAATTAAGATACCTCTGTCTGGTTTTACAAACACCGCTTTTGAATCTTCTTTACGTGTTTCATCAGGCAGTGTGTTTTTATATGATGCCAGCACTATTAATCCGGCCACAGCGCCTATAATAGAAAAATGTACCAACGGATTGATGCCGGCAGACACAAAAAAGCTGCCTAATACTGCACCGGAAAATCCTGCCAGGCTCCATAACCCATGAAAAGAGGCCATAATAGATTTTCCATATAGATTTTCAACGCCTACCGCCTGAGAGTTCATAGCAATATTGATCATGTTTGCCCACAAGCCAAAAAGGAATAAGGCGGAAACCAATTGCAAAATACTTCCTGTACTTGCCAGAAGCACAAGCGTAAGCGGGTACAATACAGATGCAACAACCATTACTAATTTTGTTCCAAACCTTGAAGATAGCCATGCCGATAAAGGCAAACCTACCAGTTGCCCTACGGGTAAAGCAAACAGTACAAGCCCTAATCCTGCTTCAGTGAGATGCAAAGCATTTTTAATGTCCGGTATCCGGCTTGCCCATGATGAAAAGGTAAGCCCTGCCAAAAAGAAAAAGGAACCGACGGCTATTCGGTGCAAACGTGGTTGTAATATATATGTCGTGTTCATAACTTTTTAATTTTTCGTTCGTAAACGTTATTCGTTTTCAAAATTCAATTCATATAATCGGCAATGTTATTCTTTCACCCGGCGTGTTACATTAACTGCAATTGCTATGCAGTAAAAGGTTCTCTTATAGCAGGCTATATATGTTGTGCAGCAATGCTTTTAAGATTAAGCATTACAATTCATAACAGCAGAGATCGGATTATTATTAAAAGATGCAATTCTCCATGTACTATTCACAACTTTATGGCAGTATTAACAAGCGCAGAATAAAAAGAAGTTCATCCATCATTAATAGCAAAAATAAGACCTTTTGAAAGAGCAACACGAAAACAACCTTCTTTATTAACAACTTTTTAATAAAAAAATTTTGGATAATTAATAAAAAAAAGCTAACAAACGTTTGGAAGGGATTTAGTATTTGCAGAACAATTTCTAATAGCAGAAATAATTTTTCCGGATTGCTTTAAATGTGTTATACTAAATTTATATTAAAAAAAGCGGAGAAATAAGCAGGAGGTGAAAAGCAGAATGTTACAATAACACCTGCTTTCCGAACTCTTTAATTTAAAACGTTATCAATAGCTTCTATCTCCTTAAAAATTTGCTAAAGAGTGATTAATATTTCCCTATATCTTTAAATGAAATTATCTAACGCAAAAGATCATATAAACAGAACAAAGGTTTTTTGAATTAAATTAGTTTTTTAAATTTCGTAACCCTGCTTAAAAAAAACATTTCTACGATGACTAAACTAAAATATAATGTTTTAATTACTTTGCTTGCAGCTTGCATCAGCACAAAAAAAAGCTTATCTCAATCTTCATCTTTTAATGAACCTTATCGTCCGCAAATTCATTTTTCACCTCTGGCACATTGGATGAACGATCCTAACGGAATGGTATACTTCAACAGCCAGTATCATTTGTTTTACCAGCACTACCCTGACAGTACTGTTTGGGGACCTATGCATTGGGGGCATGCGATAAGTAAAGACCTTGTTCATTGGCAACATCTGCCGATTGCTTTATATCCTGACAGCCTTGGCTATATTTTTTCCGGCAGCGCTGTTGCAGATGTTAACAACACTTCTGGTTTTGGCAAAAATGGAAAAATTCCTTTAGTTGCTATTTTTACCCATCATGATCCGAAGGGTGAAAAAGCAGGTACAAATACTTTTCAAAATCAAAGCATAGCGTATAGCCTGGATGATGGGAAAACATGGACGAAATATGCTAATAATCCTGTAGTCAAAAATCCGGGGATAAAAGATTTTCGTGATCCAAAAGTAAGTTGGTACGAAGCGGGTAAAAAGTGGGTCATGACTTTAGCAACGTTGAACCAGATAACTTTTTATTCTTCCCCTAACCTTAAAGACTGGACAAAAGAAAGTGAATTTGGTAAAGAGGTTGGCGCCCATGGCGGAGTATGGGAATGCCCTGATCTTTTTCCATTGAATTATAAGGGCGAAAAGATATGGGTATTGATAGTAAATATTAATCCGGGCGGGCCGAATGGAGGTTCGGCAACACAATATTTCACCGGTCGGTTTGATGGTAATAAATTTACCCCTTTTCAAACAGATACAAGGTGGCTCGATTACGGGCCCGATGAGTATGCAGGAATTACATGGTCGAATACCGGAAACAGAAAGATTTTTCTTGGCTGGATGAGTAACTGGCAGTATGCAAATGTGGTTCCTACAAACCCGTGGAGAAGCGCAATGACAGTACCAAGAGATTTGGGTATTGAGAAAATAGGTGATAAATATTTAGTTACCTCACACCCTGTGCCTGAGTTGACCAGTTTAGATGCAACCAAAATAGCAGATGAAAATATAAATGCTGCAAATTATAACCTGGCCAAAAAAGCAGGTAAAATTACAGGTCCATTCAGGCTGCAGGTATCTGCAAATAAAATCGAAACTTTTTTATTTACTTTCTCTAATAGCCTCGGTGAAAGGGTTGTTGCAGGATATGATAAGGCAAGCAATAGTTACTATATAGACCGGACGAAATCGGGTAAAACCAATTTTGAAAAAGGTTTTGCAGCTCGTCATACGGCTCCACGATTTTCGCTTAAGCAAAATCTTGAGCTTACAATGATCGTTGATAATGCATCTATTGAATTGTTTGCTGATAACGGACTTTCTGTAATGACTGAAATTTATTTTCCAAAGGAGATACTTTCTGATGTTCAAATTCAATCGCCACAAAAATTTATTATAAAAGCATTACGACTAACAAGAATGAAAAGTATTTGGAAGTAAATTATAGAATAATCATTTAGAACATAACTTTTCAGAATTTATCGAATTCAGCTTTTACCTGCGATGGATATTATCCTTCAAAACTAATAGATTGCTAAGGAATGTTTTGTGCATTATTTGTAAGTCTTATTACTTGGAATCTTTGGCTGGAAAAACAAAAGTATGCTGCTTAAACGAACTTTTTTATGGACGAGACAAAGCAAAAAAACAATGAACAAACGCTAAAATGTATATATAAAATTTACATTCCTGTGCTTATAAATTTCGTTGATGGGTTTTACTCGAACATAAAATCTCTGCAATAGAAATTGGTAAGAGTATTTTGATAAATATTAAAATCAAAATTGACTAACGGTATCTTCATAACATCCAGAATAAAATAGCCGGAATAGTTTAAATCAGTAAGAAACTTAAATGTTTTTAAAACATTTTCACGTCCTGTATATCTTTCTTCGCACTCTATTAATATTTTTGGTTTGTATTTTTGTAATATTTCAATTGCGCCCTTTAATAAGCTAAGTTCATTTCCTTCTACCTTAATTTTTAAAAAATCGGGTTGAATGTTACGAGTTGCACAATAATTACCTAACGTTTGGGCAGGCGACAGTTTACAACGTGAGCAATGTTAGTATTGTACATGAAATTATTTTTTTAGATTCTATGAATGTTTCTTTTAAAAATAATGAGACATAGCATTGCCCTTCACCTTTTTAGCGTTATAAAATATCAGCGAGGTTATTTTTTTATTTAAACTTTAAATGAAGCGTAAGTGCATCGGACTGTAAGCCGTTGCTTCGGCTGTAATGACCATAGCGCAATTCAAGACTGCTCCAGTTTTGGATGCCTAAGACTCCTTTTGGCGGGGCAAGCCTTATACCTGCTCCAAAAAAGTTACTGGTAAATTTGGAAAGATCATAGTCGCTTGTAAAATAAGTTTCTGCTGCATCATGCTGAGCATACGCTGCAAAATAATCCACTGCATTTTGAGAATAAAAACGATAAAACGGACTTAAGGAAACGAAAGGCGTTATTTTAATAGCTGTTTCCAAATCTATTGTATGTGCCTTTAATCCCCAATCGTCCTGGTAATACCTGTAAAAAGAACGTATGATTAAGTTGTCGCCTAAAAAGTAATTTGCACGTACCCCTAACGGAATTTTAAACCGGTGATCCGGCAATGTCTCTGCTCTTTCTGAACCATCGGTAAAATAAACTCTTTGATATTTGGTTGCGAGCAGCCCCTTTTGATACGCCGGATCAAATAGGAACATCACCTGCAGCCGCTTACTAATGACCTGTGAATAAGACAAGGAAGCGCTATATGAATCTCTTGGCTTATAATCTTCGCTGCCGGGATCGCGATGTGATCCTGAACTGTAACCTTCAGGCTTTAATTCATACGGATATATAACTTTCCATGTATCTAAGTAAGCTTGCAGTTTCGCAGTAAATTCACTGTTTTTATCTTTCGAAGTCTTTGTAAAATTTACGCCTGCACCAAAGGAGGTGTAATCATACTCTTTTGAAAAAGATGCATTGAGGCCAAAGTTTGTTCCCTTCGTTTCATTTTGAATATTCCATGTGGCTGAAGGATAAAAACGGGTATCACTCATAGAAGCAGAAGAGATCGTTCTGGGATCTATTTTATCTGATGACGCTGAAGTATAGTGGTCAACACCAACTTCAACACCCAAAATGTGTTTGCGGAGCTTGCTATCGTATTTGGATAATGTAAGGTCAATAGTATTTGCAAAATCAGTGAGTTTTTCAGTGCCTATACCACCTGTTACTGCAGAGTTGTTTCCGTTTTGGTGATAGTAGCCCGAAACGAAATTCACTTCATCCAGATTGAGCTTGCGGCTTTTGTATAATGAACTGTCAGAAGTATTGGATTGTGAAAAGGCACCGAGCATGCTCAGATACATTCCTATAGCTGCCAATGATATTTTTCTCATTTACGGTTTATTGTGAAAAGCATTCTTTTTTCGGTTTTCAAGTCCTCCATTCAGGGAGAATTTAGGAGGGTTTAATTGCAGCCGCAGCCGCCGCCTGTTTTACCGCCATTAGCGCCGGATGCGCCTTCGCGGTACGCCTGGAAGTTTTGTTCAAACTTCTGCACCTTTCTTGCGGACAGTTCCATCTCTGCATCGTTGATGCGCGACTTCTGGTATTCTTTTACGTTGCTGCAGGCCGGTAAAGCTGCAGTTAAAAGAACTGCACAGAAAGTAATTGCAGTAATCCCCAATCTTTTTATCATTAACTGATGTTTATGTTTTTTGAAGTGTACAATCTATCATTGTCGTCTATAATAATGCAGGCAATATTCTTCATTTGATTAATTAAATCAAGACCTGCTTTTACGCCCATTACCGTTACGGGAGTTGCAAGCGCGTCTGCCAGTTCTGCATTGCTGCAAATAATAGTAACGCTTTTAATGCCCGATCCAGGCATCCCGGTTTTGGGGTCAATGGTATGGGAATATCTTTTGCCGTTGATGGTTACATATTTCTCATAATTGCCCGAGGTGGCAACGGCCATATTGCTAATGTCTAAATAAGAAAAGGGATGCTGTGCCGCATCAGGATTTGCTATGCCTACTGTCCATGGTTTGCCATCGGGCTGAGTGCCCCAGGTGGTTAAGTCGCCTGCAGCATTTACGACACCACTTGTAACCCCGTTTTGTTCCAGAATCAATCTCGCCCTGTCTGCTGCATATCCTTTTCCAATTCCTCCGAAACCTATGCGCATCCCTTTTTCTTTTAAGAACACCGTACCTGCCTTTTTATCCAAAACAATATTTTTATAGTTAATAAGCCGCACCATTTTCTTTGCAGTTTCTTTATCTGGCAGAGAAGTCATTGTTTTATCAAAATTCCACAGGCGTTTATCTATTGAACCATAAGTAATATCAAAAGCGCCCTGAGTAAGTTCAGAAATCCGGATAGAACGGTAAATAAGATTAATAACTTCCTTGTCAGCCTGCACAGGTTTTATTCCCGCAAAAGCATTTATCTCATTGGTCTGACTGCTCTGATTGAAAGTGGTTAGCAATTGTTCAATTCTTTTTATTTCAAATATGGCACTTTCTATCAGGTTGCCCGCCCATTGTTCGTCGTCGCTTACCACACTTATTTCAAAGCGGTTACCCATCAGGCGCAATACGCGCCTATGCAAAGTTTGCCGTATAGCTTCAGTTAGTTGCATGGTCAAAGGTTTTTATTTCATCTACAAATTTTTCAGCAGTCTCATCCGGCAAGCCATCCCATTGTTTGAGTACTTTTCCATTTGAATCTAATAAAATGGTGAAAGGAAATCTTCCTGTTGAATTATATTTTTCTGCCAAAGCTTCATTTTCTTTTACCTGCTCATTCGATAATTGATTTTTTTTATACCGTGGAAAGTCAGCATTTACCAATACCAGTTTTTCAGAAGAATAATTTTCAAAGGCTTCCGACTCAAAAATTTCTTTCTTCAATCGTATGCATGGCCCGCACCAGTCGGAACCGGAGAAATTAAGCACTATTAATTTATTTGATGCAACTGCCTCTGTTTTTCCTTTTTGAAAATCAGTAAGCCATGTTGACGATGTGAGTGATAACAGAAGCAGAAGAGACAGGTAATTCATACATTTTTAATTTTTATAGTAAAATAATGACTGGTACAACCAGTGAAAATTATGCCTTATGAATAAACGTGCAGTAGATTCCCTGTTAAAGAAGTATTATAAGTTTTTAATGCACGCGGAGCGGGGCCGCCAAGTACGGCACCACTCTCACTAAAAGTTGCGCCGTGACCATCACAATAAAAACGTTGATAACTTTCCTGGTATGTTATAGAAACACTTTCGTGTGTACACATTTGTTGTACTGCGATATAAGCACCGGCGGCAGTCTTAGCAACTATAACCCCGCTGTTATAAACATAACCGCCATTTGTAAGCAAAGCCGCATTGGCAGATTGACTTAAATCAAGTGTAAAGTCTACATTAGCGGGCGCAGTTGTACCGGAACTAACATTTTTAGCGCACCCGGCTAAACAGGAAGCTAATGCAAAAGAAGCAGAGCTAAAGCCTAACAGTGATAAAAATTCTTTTCTGTCCATAAATGTTTTTCTTAATGAAGCAGATGCAGGTGTAAAAAAGAATGGTTGGGTTTGATAGATAAAAGTTTTGTTAATGGATTTGAATAATAATTAAAGGCTCATTTAAGATTCTTATTTTAACATTTTAAGATAAAATTGCAGTAAGATTTTCTTTTGTAAAACCATACTAAGAATGATTAATAAACTTTCTATATTAGTTGTATTTGTGATAACCTATATATTCAATTGTCTCAGCCAGGAGGGAACCTGGCAGATTGTTAAAACAAAGAATCAAGCTGCAGGCCGAAGCGAATGCGGCATGGCTGCGGTAAATGGCAAACTTCACCTACATAGGAGGTAAAAATCAACTTTTTTTTAAAAAAGATAGATTGATCGCCCAACCATTTTAACTATAAGCGGCATCCTTGCAGGAAATAAAAGTTTTATTATGAAAAAGATAGTTTACGCGATTTCTTCTTTGGTAATTATTGCTGCAACCCAATCCTGCAAAAAAAACATGGATCATGCGTCAAAAAGTATTGTAATCGACACTACCCTGGCTTCAAATACTGAGTACCTGCTTGATTTAAAACCTTATGGTGACGCAGATGATGTGGCGACAATAACAAAGCAAGCAGCTTTTTTTACAACCAGTGAAATTGTAAATACATCTGGCACTTTTTCCCCCGTTTATCATTACTCGGCTTTAGCCAAAACAGACGGCACAGACCAGGTAGTACTATCTATAACTGAAGGTTCTCATGGCAACAATAATGCAAGACCTCATTCAGATTCTACAACCATCACAATAAATTTTATAATAAAATGATCTGAAAAACATGTAAAGGATATTAGAATCCATTAATAAACAGGAGGTGGTCATACACTAAGTCCGTCTCCTTCTTCAATTTTAAAAAATACCTTACTCTTAAAGCAACCCAACCAAAAAGAAAGTTGACTTTATCTCGAAGAAATATAACAAGCTCAAATGGGTTGCTGCTGCTCTTCTCATGTTTTCTGCCGGAATGGCTATGTATACATGGCGTACCAGAATGAAAAACAAAGAACTGGTGCAACAAAACGTTGCAGCCGCTAAAAATAAAATGGAGAAATATAAAAGCAATAAAAAGGATGTGGCAAATAATAGTACTGCTGAAACTTCAATACCTGAAGTTGAAAAGGAAGCAACTGCAAAAAATACAGGAATAAAAATCAATCAAAACCATAAGATCGATTTATCCGAAAAAAGCAATACAGCTAATAAGCAAAATGTAAGCGGGAATAATAAAAAGTTAAGAGAAGCAGAAAACGCTGATGCTGAGGTTTTGAAAAAACAGTCAGCGGCGATTATTGCTGAAAGCCCTGATAAATCTGAAAGAAATCCGGATAAATACAAACAAAAAATTAAAGAACTATCCATAAGAAATCAAGGAAATGATTCAGAAAAAGTCGCTGATAAAGAGGTAATCTTAAAAGATAATAAAACCGCGCTGCTTTTTGAAGAACAAAAAAATATATTTGATAGCAATCTAAAGTTTCCAATAGAAAATACGCGCAAAGAAGTTAATGCAGAGATTGAACCAGTGAATCATAATTTTAAGATATCATCAAGCAACTCTCCCCTTGAGAATTTTTTGAAAAAGACATCTGATAATAATACAATAACTATAAAAGAATATTCAATAGTTAAGGCAAAGAAAAATAAAAGCAAACTTCTAAAGAAATCTCTATTTTCTGCCGGCTTATTTTACTCCCCTGATTTTGTTTCAAGTAAAGTAGATGACGATCACCACCGTTTTAGAGAAGACGATAGAAACGAAATTAAGAACAAGGAAGAAATCAGAGATTCTTATACTGCCGGTCTTTTAATAGATTATAACAAAGGTAAAAAAATTAGTGTTGAATCCGGCCTTACCTTCTCTTCTATAACCACTGCTATTGCTTCCAAGCAAATTTTTGCCCGGCCCGATAGCCGGGGTAATCTAAACTACCGTTTCAATTGTTCAGCAGGCTATTCTTATATTCCTGTAAAACCGGGCAGCAACGCTGTTGCCGGAGATAGTATAACTGCTTTATCTTCTAAAAATATTTTACAATACATAGGAGTGCCCTTTGCCGTAAAATATAATGTAAGTAAAGGAAAATTAAGTTTAAATTCTGGTTTTGGCATAGCCATTAATTTTTTAACAAAGGGGAAAATAGAAACAGGAATCGAGCAATTAAGTGGTACAGAAAAGGCAAACATAAATAACATTGAAGGGTTAAAGCACGTTTATCTGAACGGATCATTCAGCTTAAGCGCTAATTATAATTTAAATCAAAATCTTGTATTGAGTTTCACCCCTGCGGCAAGATTTGCGTTAACTTCTATAAATAAAGACGCGCCTGTTAAAACTTATCTTAACTCCTTAGGATTAGCAGCAGGGCTTTTTATAAAGTTATAAAAGTTATTTTATTACTATTTATCCATCCCACTGATAACCTTTGTGATACCATCTTCGCGTATTCTATTTAAAAAGAAAAGGCATTTACATCTATCGCCCTTTTATTCCTGTCCTTACAAAAAGATTGTGAAGCGCCAGAATAGTCAAACGAGAGTTTTTTGAAAATGATATCGTAATTCTTATGGCTAACTTTATAATATTACTTGCACTTGCATGGATACCTGATAAATATATAGAGAAACCTATTTAAAACTTAAAACAGGATTTTACTTTTGATAAATAATCACTATTATCAAAAGTAAAAAATAACTTACAATTTCCTTTACCTTACCTAAAGAAGAAAACTACTTCTTGCTCTTCTCATATAAAATTGTCTTCCCAAAATATTTGTCCATGTGTATAAAAGAATTTGAATTATCAGTTTCTTTTTTAGAAGACTGAATAAAATAAGGCCAGTGAACATATAAAGGGACATAACAGGTATCGCTCTTAGCATTCCTTAAAATCTGATAACGGTTTGTTGCTTCAATATTGTAATTATAAGCGTTGCCCGAAAAAAGGTCTTTTACTACCGCAAGAAAATTTCGTGAAGTAAATGCAGTTAAAAAAAAGAGAATCCATGCGTATAAGCGAAAGTTTTTTATAGACAACAAATAAGAAACAAAGCGGTTGAAGCCGGAGTTATTATTTAGAAGCAATATCATAGTAATGAAAGCTAAATGGGCCGCAATAAAGAAGACGACTGCAGTTACTCTTGGAAATGGAACTGCAGATTCGAAATAAGTAAGCGGTAAATATATAATTATGCATATAAAGTAAAATAACGGTATGAGCACAACGGGATTGTAATATAACGACATGGGGAAATTCATTTTCACTGACAGTTTTTGAAGGGCAGGCAACAATAGCATTAAGGAGGCAATATTTATTGGAGTAACTAACCAGACCAAACCATAATAGCCAACAGCCCGGGCAGAATAAAAAAGTGCATAGAGGATATTCTGATCATATACTGCTGCGTCTTTCTCAACTCTTAAATTATTCCCTTTGCTAAGGGCAACAAAAGCAAGACTGCATACTGCCGCGGTTATACAAGTAATAGTAAGCTGTAGAGGATGTTTTTGCTTTACTGAAATAAAAAGTATTACGAGCAGAAGTATAATAAAAACAGGAACAATAATTTCTGCTGATCCCGGCAGCAATAAAGAGCAACTCACAGCGGCAAAACCATAAAGAAATGATGGCGCTTTTAAGCAGCGAATGAGTGAGCCGAAACCAACTGCAAAAAGGCAAATGGCAACCTGGTAACAAATGGTCGAAGACATCCAATAAAGTGTTTCAAATAAGGTACGCATATTGGCAATATATATTACAACAAAAAAAATTGAAGCAAGTAATAGTTCTTTTGTTGTTGCCATTTGTTCAAACAGCGAGATGTACAAAAAATTAAAAGAAGCTGCAAGCAATATAATTATAATGATAGGCCACACTTTAAATATCCAAATCTTCCCGTTTGGCAAAGTGTTGCAAAAACTCATAAGAAAATTAGAAAAAAACCTTGCAGATACAGTTTGATAAAAATAGCTGACGGCGCCCATTCTGCAATGATCATGAATAATATTTGCGCTCCAGAAATCATCAATAGCAGGCTGATTAAATAATGAGATTATAAAAAACGGCAGCAAAAAAAGAATAAGAATAAAAATTTTTATCTTCATATAGGGCTTGTCCTTGTCAATGATATTTAATTTTTTTGAAAGCAATATTTGCTAAGTTTATTTTATCAACGGCAAGAATAATAAAGTTATCATTCTTCCTCGCCCCCTCTCAATCTTTTTACACAGTTAGACAAAGCACGAAAGTTATGATAGGTAGCCTTCCAGATATGTCCTTTTAAGGCAGTTTTGCGTTGCGGCTCTTTATCAAGGCCTTCTTCATACCAGTCGCCGTAAGTATGATCTATCAGGTAAGTTTGTGTATACTGCCAAAGCTGTTTAAACTTATCAAAGTAATGCATCTTATCGCCGGGAAAGTGATATGACATCAGCAGGAGCGTATTTAATCCTTCGGCCTGTGCCCACCAGTTTTTACTATCTGAGATGATTGTAATATTTGGCTTGTCTTTAAAATAATAACCTTCATCATAGAAGCCGCCAAGTGTGCTGTCCCAGCCGTTTTTTAATGCATCATCAACCATTCTTTTGCCGATAATTATGGTTGTATTATCATTTTTTAAACCTAAGGCACGCGAAGCTTCCAGCATAAGATAGGCGGTTTCAACGTTGTGGCCGAAGGAAACATGATCTAAACTGTGATGCTGCAAAACAGAGGCTTCACAAGAATCGCGGAATGAAACCGGTGTCCAGTCAGGCTGAAAGAAAAGAACGAGGTCACCTTTTTTATTTGTTATTTTATCTCTTATTAAATATAACAACTCCTGCAATCGCTGCCGTACCAGTTTATCGGGCCATACGCTATATAATTCTGTAAATGCTTCCAGCAAATGAATCGAACTGTTCTGGTCTTTATAACCAAGGTCGGAAGTACTGGGCACAGTGTTGCTTCTTTTTACAGGCGTTCCATCTCTTTGCAGGTGCTGGTAATACCCTTTGTATATAGGGTCGTGGCTATGTTTTTCGAGCCACATAAAAGCTTTTTTAGCAAGGTTAAGCGCCCCTGTATCACCGGTAGCTTGGTAGTAAGCTGCCAAAGCATATATACCAAATGCATTTCCGTAGGCCTCTTTGGGTTTTTGAGGATCGCTCTTGTCATTTCCCCGCCTGTCTGTGAGGTTATAAAATCCGCCATTGGTTTTGTCCCACATCACATCTCTTAAAAATTTATAACCATGCTCAGCACACGTTTTGTAATAGGCAACATCGGGGTAAAGTTTCATTGCTTTTGAATTCGTCCAGGTATGTCGGGCCTGTGTCACGATCATTTTATCCTGTGTCCCTTCACGTTTAAAATCATAGGTGAAGGTGCTGAGAAAACCTCCATACATGGTATCTATCGATTGAGGATACCATTTATTTAAAAGCTCATTTTGTATAGAATTTTCCATTTCTGCCGCTATTTTCAATCGCCCGCCTGGCGTTTCAGCCGTTTTAGTCTGCGCAGATAAAACACCGGAAATAAATAAGAAGGCATAAACAATCCGTTTCATATAAAGTGGGAATTAATTTATAAAATTAAAATTGCAATGACGTGATAATTATTTATAAACGTGTTTGTTTATATCGGGTAAAGATGAAGCATTTTTCCAATAATCATCGGGTTTGTGTTACCACGGCGGAAAGATTCAAATCATAATTTTTCATGCACTTCTTTTTATTATTTCCGTACTGTAAGGCATCCGCTGTAAGTATTTTTTCTATCGGGTTTTCACCTTTATACTTTTATTAAACACCTTGTTTTATATTAAATTTTTTTTTTGATTAATTGTTTATTTAAACTTTTACTTTTAATTTTGGACGAAATGCTGAATTTAGTCGAAAATGGTTGCGCAAATAACAAAAGACGAATCAATGGTTAGGGAAATACTTTCCACTGCAAAAAAATTATTTGCACTGCACGGTCTGAAGAAAACAACAATGGAAGATATTGCCAATGCAATGGGCAAAGGCAAAAGCACATTGTACTATTATTTCCCTGGTAAAACTGAGATATTCGAAGCAGTTGTTGATGAAGAATTGAAAAATCTTTTGCGCCTCACCAGGCAGGCAATAAATATGGCTACCACTGCTAAAGATAAGCTGAAGGCATACGTAAGAACAAGAGTATGCACAATGGAAAAATTTCACAACCTCAGCACTGTCATATATGAAGATATATTTAATCACCTGACAGAAATCATAAACATCAAAATAAAACACGAAGAGATTCAGATTGATCTGATTAAAGAGATCATTAAGGGCGGAGTGCAGTCAGGAGAATTTAAAGAACTTGCAGAAAGAAATATTGAATTGTTTTCGTGCACTTTGGTTGCTGCTTTTCGTGGAGTTGAGTTGCCTCTTCCTATTTCGAAAATTATTAAAAACAGAGAGAACAGCCCTGATTTGTTAGTGGATATTATGGTAGATGGTATTAAGGGCAGTTATTAACTAATGGACGAAAAACAATTTGAGTCAAAAAAAGTTTTTATTGGGCTACCCTGATTTTGAAATATAATGTTGTCTGACGAAAGAGGAAATATAAATAAAGCAAATTTCTCTTTTAAATAAAAAAATTTGTTTCTCATATTTGCTGTTGCGGTTGAAGCTTAAAAAAATTGGAAGGCTTTAAACAGTTGAGGCTGAAGCTGATCATCGGTTTGCCGATAAAGTGATTGCGACGCAACGATGATGCTATGAAAAACCGAAGCCGGTATAAAAAAATGAATATAAAAAGTTTTTTACTGATGTTAATATGTAAAAATAACACAAGGGAATACTAACATTTTATAAGCGACAATACAAAAAATGTATTTTAAAAAATGGAATAAAACTTTATTTAAAAATAAATTGACAAAGGCAAATAGTTTTTTAATGAATAGATTTTAAATTAAACTTAAAAGCTTAAAAAGCTGCGTTGAAAACTGTTAATTGATTATTTTTACTTTTAGTGTTATCGAACTATATAAGGTAAGACGCATATACCTGTTACGGCATAAGTATTAATAAGTTGGAGACTATTTTAATAACGATGAAATTGCTTGTTAAATATTGGATATGATGCAGAAAAAACTACATAAGAAGATTGAACAGTTTCACGATGCAGCTGTTATAAAAGAACAGGGAATATACCCTTATTTTCGGGTTATAGAATGCGGCCAGGATACGGAAGTTATACTTGATGGTAAAAGAGTTTTGATGTTTGGGTCCAACTCTTATATGGGATTAACTAATCACCCGAAGATAATAGAAGCAGCAAAAAAAGCAACTGATAAATATGGAACGGGCTGCGCAGGCTCGCGTTTTTTGAATGGCACGCTCGACATTCATATAGACCTGGAAAGAAAGTTAGCTGCATATGTAAATAAAGAGTCGGCCTTGCTTTTCAGTACAGGCTTCCAGGTAAATCTTGGTGTACTGTCGTGCGTTACAGGCAGAAATGACTACCTGATACTTGACGAGTACGACCACGCTTCTATCATTGACGGCACACGTTTATCTTTTTCGCGGGTAATGAAATATCGGCACAACGATATGGATGACCTTGAACAAAGGTTGTCAAATCTTCCGGAAAATGCAATAAAGTTAATAGTGGTAGATGGTATATTCAGCATGGAAGGCGATATAGCAAAGCTGCCTGAAATAGTGGATTTAGCAGACAGGTATGGCGCAAATATAATGGTCGATGATGCGCATAGTCTCGGAGTGCTTGGCGATGCAGGCGCCGGTACGGCATCTCACTTCGGCCTTACCGATAAAGTAGACCTTATAGGCGGCACTTTCAGTAAATCACTCGCGTCTTTAGGAGGTTTTGTTGCGGGCGATGAAGTTATCATTGATTATTTAAAACACAAAGCGCGCTCCCTGATATTTAGCGCCAGCATGACTCCTGCTTCTGCCGCCAGCGTTATTGCAGCTCTTGATATTATACAGTCTGAACCTGAACGCATCGACCAGCTTTGGGCTAATACCAGGTATGCCAAACAGCTTTTGAATGAAGAAGGATTTGAAATGGGCCCAACAGAAAGCCCTATTATACCTGTATATGTAAGAGACAATCACAAAACTTTTGTGTTGACCAAAATGCTGCAGGAAAACGGCATTTTTGTAAATCCCGTTGTTTCTCCGGCTGTACCTTCTGATGCATCACTTATCCGCTTTTCATTGATGGCTACACACTCATTTGCGCAAATAGAAGAAGCCATAGAAAAACTTACAAAAGCAGCAGCACACCTGGAAGTGCCTAGAATGAAGGAAAAGTATCAACTATGATAACCATCACCCCGGTAACCACTAAAAAACAACTCGCTACTTTTATTGACTTTCCGCATGAGCTTTATGCTGACGATCCGAATTATGTGCCGGAACTGTACATTGCGCAGAGAGATATTTTAACTCCCGGAAAACATCCTTTTTTCAAACATTCTTCTTTGCAGTGTTTTTTGGCAGCAGATGAAAATAATAAATTGAAAGGAAGAATAGCTGCTATTCTCAACAATAATCACAATGCATTTAACCATACAAATGACGGCTTTTTTGGTTTTTTTGATGCTGTAAATGATGATGCTGTTGCAAAAGCTTTGTTTGAGGAAGCTGCCGGATGGTTAAAAGCCAAAGGCGTTGAAACTATGATAGGCCCTGCAAACCCATCAACAAACGAAACAGCCGGCTTATTAATAGATGGCTTTGATGAACCTCCGGTAGTTTTGATGACTTATAATAAACCTTATTATATTGATCTTATTAAGAAAAACGGATTTAACAAAAAAGTGGACTTATATGCTTATGATATCAGAACAGATACGGTAAGCGACAGATCTTTAAAACTGCAGGACGCACTGATGAGAAGGCTCGACCAAAAGAAAATAACTATTCGCCCTATAAATGTAAAGGATTTTAAAAATGAAGTAAGAAAAATAAGGGAAATATATAACGCTGCATGGGATAAAAATTTAGGTTTTGTACCTATGACAGAAAGCGAGTTTAACTATTTGGCAAAAGATTTTAAAAATATTCTTAATCCTGATTTTGGCCTTGTTGCCGAGCATGAAGGAAAGATGGTAGGGTTCGCTTTGGCAGTACCTGATATAAATCAAATTCTCAAAAAAATAAAAAGAGGAAGATTATTACCAACAGGAATTTTCAAACTGCTGTTGGGCTTAAAAAAAATCAACTATTACCGTGTGATCACATTAGGCGTTATAGAAGAATACAGAAGACTGGGTATTGAAGCTTGCTTTTATGCTAAAATAATACAAATGGGCGTAAAATATAAATTAAAAGGCGCCGAAGGATCGTGGATATTAGAAACAAATGATATGATGAATAAGGCGCTTCAAAATATTAATGGGAAAGTTTACAAAACTTACCGCATTTATGAGAAAGCATTATGAAGCAAAAGGTTTTAATAACAGGTGCGAGTGGTTTTGTAGGCTTTCATTTGATTGAAGCTGCACTTGCAAAAGATTTAGATGTTTATGCAGCAGTTAGAAAAAGCAGCGATGTAAAACATTTAGCGTCTTATAATATTAAATATACCTATCCTGATTTTTCTGATGCCCGCAATTTAGAAAAAGAGTTAAAAGAAAATAACTACGATTTTATTATTCATGCCGCAGGTACTACCAAAGCAAAAAACCGGGAAGAATATAACAGGGTAAATACATCTTATGCAGTCAACCTTGGCTTAGCAGCCGCACAAAGCGGTACAGGATTACAAAAAATGATATTTGTAAGCAGCCTTGCTGCATTAGGTCCATTATCTAAAACAAATGAATTAATAACAGAAAACACAGTTCCGGCACCCGTTACTGCCTATGGCAAAAGCAAATTGATGGCAGAAGAACAATTAAAAGCTATCGATCTGCCGCTGATAGTTTTACGGCCAACAGCAGTGTATGGATCCAGGGATAAAGACATATTTATTATCTTAAAAACTCTTAGCAGAGGCATTGAACCTTATATTGGTAAAAAACCGCAACAGTTAAGTTTCGTTTATGCAAAAGACCTCGCTTCAGCTTCAGTTGAGGCTTTGTTTACCGCACCAAGTGCCAACGGGACTTATAATATTACAGACGGTAATTGTTATACCCGCTACGAAATGGCAGACATCACTAAAAATGTTTTAAGCAGGAAAACGCTAAAATTTCATTTGCCTCTTACGGTTGTAAAAGGCCTGGCATTATTGCTGGAAAAAACATATGGAATGTTTGATAAAATGCCTGCATTAAACGTGGAAAAGCTTAATGAGCTTACAGCAGTCAACTGGTGCTGCAATATCGAAAAAGCACAAAAAAATTTAAATTATAATCCTGTCTTTAATTTGCAGCAGGGACTGAAAGAAGCATTGGAATGGTACAAACAGAATCAATGGTTTTAGTAAAAATGTTATAAACATAAAAGGTTATAAAATAAACAACAAAATGAACGAACATACTTTATGATAAAGCTGCACAAGCTTATAGCCACTGTGTTTGGTATCGGTTATGTCGGGAAAGGCGGAGGAACTATAGCAGCAGCGGCGTGTTGTTTAATATGGATTTTGATACCTCGCGCAAATGATACAAATTTTTGGCAGGTATTAATAACAATTGCAGTATTACTTATAGGCGTTTGGTCGGGCAATGCTGTGGATGCAGTTTGGGGTAAAGACAGCAGCAAAGTAGTGATAGACGAAGTGGCAGGTATGATGGTAACCTTGCTCTTTATTCCCGTTCAACTTAAGTTTGCTTTAGCCGGATTGGTACTATTCAGGTTTTTCGATATAGCAAAACCGATATTTATAAAAAAAATGGAATTGCTGCCTAAAGGCTGGGGCGTGATGGCTGATGACTTGCTTGCAGGTATATATGCACACATACTATTAAAGGTAATTGTGGTTTATCACTTATTGTAGCAGCTTAGGCAATTGCGACAGGATATTCCATACAAAAATATTTCGCACCTTTTATAATTATACTTGCCAAAGGAATTTCAGACAGTATTACTTTTGCCCGCCAAAATAAAAAAATTATACGCTCAATAATTTTTTTAGTATTTTAACGGTATTAAGAAGTTGCTGAGGTGTGTTTGTAATTGTTTGAAAACAAATAGAAAATAAGAATTGTTATTATTGATTTAATTACGGCGGAAGTTTTACAATATTGCTGCTTTGGTTTGTTCTGTCGTGTCAGCAGTAAAACAAAGTGCCTTAACGATGAAGCTATGAAAATCCCCAAAATTTACCGGGAGGGGTTTCAGCATAAACAAACAAATTAATAGCTTTAACACAAGGCGCAACGTTATCATAAATGATCACTTTTCTAAAGGCAAATATATCCTCTTCGATTGCTTCTTTTTTTGATTATCTCATTACGATTTTTTTGGTGAGTTTTTTTCGTGCAGATGTTGTTTTAGCCAGCACAACGGGTACGGTCTGCGGAGGTATAATAAATTTTTTAATCGGGAGAAACTGGGTTTTCGAGTCAAAAAACAGAAGAGCACGTGACCAGGCTGTAAAGTACGGAATAGTGTGGGGAGGAAATTTAATTTTGAATACAGGTGGTATGTATCTGATGACTAAAGTATTGAAAGTACATTATGTTATTTCAAAACTTTTTGTATCATTGATTGTAGGATTTTGCTACAATTATACGATGCAGAAAAGATACGTGTTTAAAAAATAACCGGACATGCAGGAATTGAAGAACAGAGTTGTTTTAACGCTGTTGCTGTTATGTGTTTGTTTTATCACCTCTTACGCACAAACTGTAGTGAAAGGTGAAATAAAAGACGCCGTTACGCAGCAGCCATTGCAATCTGTCAGCGTTTATTTTAAGGGCGGCAAAGGTGTTACCAGCGGCGCAGATGGAAGCTATACGCTCACCTCGGTTAATGATAAATTAACCATAGTGCAATATTCTTATGTCGGTTATAAAACGATCACAAAAAATATTTTTCCCGGTCGCGGGCAGGAAATCAATATACAGCTTCAGTTAGCCGATGCCCACAACAATGTATTGGTAAAAACAAATAAAAGAAGTAAGTACAGCAACAAAAATAATCCTGCGGTCCAACTGATAAGAAAGGTTATAGATAATAAAGGCAAAAACAGAATTTCGGCCTATGATTATGTTTCGTATGACCAATACGAAAAAATGGAGCTGTTGCTTGCCAAAACGCCTGAAAAGCTTTTGAACAATAGCCTGCTGAAAAACTGGAAATTTGTTTTTGAAAATAATGACTCTACCACAATAGAAGGCAAAGCGATGTTGCCGGTTTACCTTGATGAAAACTTTTCAAAAAAATATTACCGTAAAAGCCCGGAAAAGAAGAAGACCTATATACTGGGAGATAAAAAAGTAAACTTTGGTGAATATGTAGATATAGCCGGTGTAAGTTCTTATTTAGACAGGTTATACGAAGATGTGGACGTGTATCAAAATAATATTTCTCTGTTGTCAAATACATTTCTCAGTCCTATTGCAGATATGGCTCCTTCTTTTTACCGGTTTTACATTGCTGATACAACAATAATCGATGGCACTAAACTGGTAAGACTGAATTTTTCCCCAAGAAATCTAAACGATCTGCTCTTCAAAGGAACCTTGTTTGTTACGCTCGACGGCAACTATTCTGTACAAAAACTGATTATGAGCATCAGCAAACATGCTAATCTTAATTTTGTTCGCGAATTGCACGTAAACCAGGATTTTGAAAAGGGACCCGACGGACGGTACCATGTCATTTTGAGCAACACCATTGTTGAATTTGCGATAACTAAAAATGCTAAAAGCGGCATTGTGGGAGAAAGAACAATTTCATTAAAAAACTTTACAATTAATGAGCCGGGACCTGACAGTGTTTATAAAGGTGAAGCTATTGTTCATTTAGAAAATAAAAAAAATGAGGCTGATAGTTTCTGGATCCAACACCGCTCGCCGCAGTTATCAGAAGCTGAGGCAAAAGTATATTCAAATATAGACAGCCTTACTCATTTGAAGTCTTTCAAAACTTTTATGGACCTCGCCACTGTACTGCTGGCAGGTTACAAAAGTTTTGGCCCGTACGAGGTCGGACCTATAAATGCTTTTTATAGTTTCAATCCTGTAGAAGGTTTCAGGCTGAGACTGGGAGGGAGAACCACGCCTAAATTTAACCCTAACATATACCTCGCGAATTATGTCGCTTATGGCTTTAGAGATAAAAAATGGAAATATTTTGCTTCTGCCGCCTATTCGTTCAACCGTTCATCTTACTACTCGTACCCGCATAATTTCGTTCGTTTGAGTTTTGAGCACGATACCGAAATACCCGGGGAGGATCTGCAGTTTGTTTCTGAAGACAATTTTTTGCTTTCTTTCAAGCGTGGTAAAAATGACAGGTGGCTATACAATGATATTCTTATAGCCGAATATGAAAAAGAGTTTGGAAAAGACTTTGCTTATAATTTGGGCTTTAAATACTGGAAGCAAACGCCGGCAGGAGTTATTTCTTATATAAAATCCGATGTCACCGGACTCACAAATGTACCCAATCTTACCACAACTGAATTGTCAGCAGAATTGCGATGGTCGCCACATCAGCAATACTACCAGGGAAAGGTGTACAGAACGTCGATCATAAACAAATATCCTATTTTCCAATTGCAGTACAGGGCAGGTATAAAAGGGCTTTTTAACGGAGAATATAACTATCACAATATTAATCTCACAATAGATAAAAGAAGCTATTTATCACAATTAGGTTTTGCAGATATAGTGCTTGAAGGAGGGTATATCTTCGGAAAAATTCCTTATCCGCTGATGGCCATACATCGCGCCAACCAGACTTATTCGTACCAGTTGCATTCCTATAACCTGATGAACTTTATGGAGTTCGTCAGCGATCATTATGCAGCTTTGAGTATTGATCAGCATTTCAACGGATTTTTCTTTAATAAAATTCCTTTACTTAAAGAACTGAAGCTGCGTGAAGTAGCTTCAGCAAAAATCTTATACGGAGGTGTAAGAAATGAAAACAATCCTGATATAAATCTTTCTACCTTTAAATTTCCGGTAGATAAAGAAAATAATTTGCCGACTACCTATACACTTAATAAAGGACCATATATAGAAGTAAGTGCCGGTGTTATGAATATTTTTAAAGTTATAAGGGTAGATGTCGTGAAAAGGCTAAGCTATCTTAACCATCCGGAAGTAGCACAATGGGGCATCCGAACAAGAGTAAAAATGAATTTTTAGGAAAAGAAGTATGAAAAAACAATTGTTAAGAGATAAACTTCAAAAGGCAATTTATAAAATAATTGATCCTGTGGTAAAAGGGCTTATAAGACTTGGTCTTACCCCAAATGCCGTTACCGCTATAGGATTGATATTGAACGCAGGGGTAGCCGTCATTTTTATAGTAGGAGCCGAAGAAAGCAACCGCGGCGACCTGCAGTGGGTGGGATGGGCAGGAGCGTTAGTTTTATTTGCAGGCGTCTTCGACATGCTCGATGGACAAGTGGCCCGTCTTGGCAATATGAGCTCGATATATGGCGCTTTATTCGATTCAGTATTAGACAGGTATAGTGAATCAATAATGTTTTTAGGCATTTGTTACTACCTCGTTGCCAAACACTATTTTATAAGTTCACTGTTTGCTTTTATTGCTTTGATCGGCTCTATGATGGTAAGTTATACCCGCGCCCGCAGCGAAGGACTGGGAATACAAAATAAAGGAGGTCTCATGCAAAGACCCGAAAGAGTGATATTAGTAGGTGTTTCAGCTATCGCCTGTGGCATTACTGCCGGTATAATAGGAGGAAATTATAAACTATTTATTCCGGGGATCCGATATCATATATTTGAGACAATGACAGTTTTTACCCTGCCGCTTACTATTATGGCAATACTTACAAATATCACAGCTATAAGGAGAATGATTGATGCTAAAAAGGCGCTGGATAAAAAAGAAAAAAACAAAGTAAATGAACCGGTTTCTTAATAAAAGAAAAACTTTTTATTTAGTACTGATAATTTTCTTTAATGCACTTGCACTGCCGGCACAGGAAAAGTATCCCGTACCGGCCGGCAACAGCAACCAGTTATTTTATCTGCAAAGAACAACCAATACTAATACTATTGTGTATGAGCTCAATTACAACAATAATGTTTTAGATACAAATGAGCCTGTTCGCGTGTATTGGATCAGGTACGACGAGAAGGGGCAAAAGGAGGATTTAAACTATCTGCAGCGAAAGTTTGCCTACGGGGTAAAATCAACTTTGATTTCAAAAGATGAATACCAGCTACGCTTTGTTTCTTATAAAAACTTCCTGATGTATCTTATAAAAGGAGCAAACAATAAGTACAATGTTTTTACAATTATTAACCACAAACAAGTAATACTCAGTCGTATCTTTGTAAAAATTAAGGGAGGTTCTTTTTGGGCACCTCATGTAGAATATGTTCAGGTGGAAGGTATAGATCCTGCTTCAGGCAAAGAAGTAATGGAGAGAAAGAAAATTTAATTACAGATAACTGCTTTATAATTATGAAGAAGAATTATGTATCAAACTCACAAGAATCAGCCAGAATGTTTAATAATAGTTTTTTAGAAAGCCTTTCTAAAATTCATTTTTCTGTGCCCTTATTTATTTACGTGCCTGTAATCATATATTTCACTTACAAGGCTTTTATAGCTCACATTGATATCGGAGCCTTTGCCTTATATTTTGCCCTTGGCGTTTTTATCTGGACAGCTACCGAATATGTTTTGCACCGGTATATTTTTCACTTTGTTCCCACGTCTAAATGGGGTTTGAGACTTCACTTTATTTTTCACGGAGTTCATCACGACTATCCCAGGGACTCTAAAAGACTCGTTATGGTTCCCTCTGTAAGTTTGCCATTAGCCGTTGCTTTTTATTTACTTTTTGCATCGTTTTTAAGTCCCTCACATCTTTATTCATTTTTTTCAGGCTTTATTTTAGGGTATCTTATTTACGATATGACGCATTATGCCATTCATCATGCTAATTTCAAATCTCCTTTCTGGAAAAAAATCAAACAGCACCACATGCTTCATCATTATGATGATCCATCAAAAGGCTATGGAGTTAGCTCGGCACTGTGGGATAAAATTTTAGACTCGGATTTTCCAAAGAAAAAATAATGTATTCACCTGCAAAAACGGAAACTTCTTATACCGGGTTATTTGCCAAAAAAGATATTCTTTTCACTACAGCAATATCCCTGCTATACCTGCTGCTTGCAAAAATATTAATTGGTTTTAAAGCAGAGCAGCTTATAATAGTGCTCATCTTCAATGGCCTCTATTATGCTTCTTTTCCTACCCGGAAATTCATTACAGGCTTTTCAGTATTTATTGTTTTCTGGATACTGTTTGATTCAATGAAAGCTTTTCCAAATTACCTGTACAACCCGGTACATATCGAAAGCCTGTACAATGCCGAAAAGAGCCTTTTTGGTATTCATTTTCAAAATCAGGTTATTACGCCCAACGAATACTGGCGACAGCGTACCAATACTTTTTTCGATATAATAAGCGGCATTTTTTATCTCTGCTGGGTGCCCGTTCCCTTGATTTTTGCCGGCTACCTCTTTTTTACCAACCGTAAACAGTTTATGCATTTTTCGCTTACATTTCTTTTTGTAAACATTATAGGTTTCGTCATCTACTATGTTTATCCTGCCGCTCCTCCCTGGTATGTGCAGCATTACGGCTTTCAATTTATTGCCCGCACCCCCGGAAATACAGCCGGTCTTCAACGCTTCGACAACTTTTTTCATACCGGTATCTTCAATGCTTTATATGCCAAAAGCTCCAATGTGTTTGCAGCTATGCCTTCCCTGCATTCTGCCTACCCGTTAATCACACTTTACTATGGTATCAAAAACCGGTTAGGCGCAATTAATATTTTGTTTGCCGTTATCATGGTTGGCATTTGGTTCGCGGCCGTCTACAGCGGCCACCATTATGTGTTAGACGTGCTCGCCGGCATTACGTGCGCCATTACGGGAATATTTATTTTTCAGAAATGGATCGCTCCCAACAGAAAGTTTCAAACTATCTTTATTGATAAATTTGTAAGCAATTGATTTTAAACACGCAACTATTTTAGCTAAAACCAGTTAGATTTTAACCCGGCTTTTAATTTTAATTAATCTTTATACGCTTTCTTTTGTTGCCGGCATTTGAATCTATATTCAACATCGTTGTGTCACTCACTGCATCGCTAAAATCTCTATTGAGCCTTTTTCACCCTATCTTTTAAAACCGGAAATACACAAACAGGCGACCAAAATTTTTGCTGTCATTTTCTATTCTATGGTATAATGGCTTTATGTGAGGAAGCTGCAAAAACCTTTCAACTTTTTTCCGCAGTTGGCCACTGCCCTTTCCCGGTATAATTTCTACTTCACGTATTTTTTTATCTATTGCATCTTCAAAAGCTTTTTGCAGCGCCTTGTCTATAGCAGCAGAATTATTATAGATATCATGCAAATCTACTTTTATGCGGGCCATTGTTTTTTCTAAAATTTCTGCTAAAGATAAAACATGTGTTTTGTTTAAAAATCAGTTTAAAATATGCAAAGGAAATGAGTAAATAAGGCAAAGCTGCGCATGCCATAAAGACCAATAAAATGTCCGGCAACAAAACAGATTTAGAAAACTAACGAAGATTGAAAAATAAATTATCACCTGGCAAGAAAAAAAAGATACCGGAAAAATGGTTTCAGGAAAACCGGCTTTTTAAAATCTTATTGTAAAATGCTGAGGAACTTTTTGTTCTTTTCTGAAAAAAACAATTCCAATAAAGAACAGGTCGATGGTGAGTTTTACTGAAGGATGATGCTTTATATATGTCCACGCGTCTTCCATACCTTTGCTCCAATGTATGTCATCAAAAATAAAAATTGAACTTTCTGCAGACTTCTCAAGCAGTTGCTCAAAGTAGCGGACAGTAGCCTCGTAGCGATGATTGCCGTCGACAAAGGCAAAGTCAATAACCTTCAATTTATTTAAGCAGGGTTGTAATGTATTATCAAAATTTCCTTCAATTACGTGAATATTATGTAAGCCAAGATCACAGAAATTTTGTTTTGCTATTGCAGCCACCTCCGTTGCACCTTCAAAAGTGTAAACACTACCTGTAAGATTGCCCGAAGCAAGATAACCTGTAGTAATGCCCAATGAAGTGCCGAGCTCGGCAATAGTATTTGCGTTGTAATAGTTTACGATGCGAAACATTAACCGGGCAAACTTTTTAGGTTTTAATGCAGCATGCGCAATGTCTCTCACCTTTCTTTGATTACTTTTTGTAACAACTGATCCTGCCCCAAAATCCTCAATGGTTAGTGTTTTATCATTTGTTAACAAACTTTGCCGTATTTGTTCCATTGAGTCATAAGCATAAAAATAGCGATCGTCGTTCATCACCTTAGTTATAAATTCGAATACAAAAGGAGAATGGATGCCATGACCCTTTGCGTTTGAGGCAGTAAGATAATATGTAAGAAATTTTAGAACCATTTAAAAAACCACGATTTACAGGATGGCAAGGATACGTGGAAATAATGAACTGCGATTTATTAAATTAGTTTGCATTGTATAGAAACAAAAAATACAATTAGCTCATTTCGATTGCTTAAAAAGATCAGGAAAAAACATTTTCTTACTGTTTTTCCCACAGTTGAAAAGAATAATTATACTTATGTTTCTCGTCTGCAAAGCAATCGCGGACTGATACTTGCTTCCATTTTTTGTGTTCAATTTCAGGAAAGAAAACGTCGCCATCTATTAAGGCATGAACACGCGTCATATAAATGCGGTCTGCTTTATTCATCACCTCTTTATAAATTTCTCCGCCCCCGATTACAAACACTTCTTTGCAATCAGCATCTTTTGCCACAAACAAAGCATCATTCCAGTGATTTACTATCACCACACCTCCTGCTTTAAAATCTTTCTGTCTTGTTATAACAATATTTATTCTTCCCGGCAAAGGCTTATATCCATTCGACTCAAAAGTTTTTCTACCCATAATCAAAGGCATGCCCCAGGTAGTGTTTTTAAAAAACCGCATATCAACAGGCAAATGCCAGGGAAGCTGATTTTTATTGCCAATGACATTATTGGCAGAAGCTGCCGCTATAAGCGAAATAATCATAGATATTGACTATACTATTTGATTCAAAAAGTAAAGAGCACTCCTATCACCTGCAGTCTATCTCCTATCTCCTCTATTCCTCCTACACCGCCACCTCCGCCTTAATATGCGGATGATGCTGATAATTCTCCAAAGTAAAATCTTCAAATTTAAAATCAAAAATACTTTTAACAGCAGGATTTATTTTCATCTGTGGCAAAGGATAAGGAGTGCGGCTCACTTGCAGTTTAACTTGTTCAATATGGTTGTTATAAATATGCACATCGCCAAAAGTATGAATGAAGTCGCCATGGTCAAGATCACAAACCTGTGCAATCATCATAGTAAGCAAAGCATACGAAGCAATATTAAAAGGCACTCCTAAAAACACATCTGCACTTCGCTGGTACAACTGGCACGATAACTTTGCTTTTGTCCCGCCTTTTGCTATATCAGCCGGAGTCACGTAAAACTGGAAAAGTGCATGACAGGGCATAAGCGCCATTTCTGACAGCTCGCCAACATTCCAGGCACTGACAATCATTCTTCTGCTGTCAGGGTTATTTTTTATCTGGTTAATTACATCTGAAATTTGATCTGTCGTCTTTCCGTCTGCGCCTTCCCAGCTTCGCCACTGTTTTCCATATACAGGGCCAAGGTCTCCGTTTTCGTCTGCCCAGTCATTCCATATTTTTACACCATTATCCGCCAAATATTTAATATTGGTATCACCTTTCAAAAACCATAATAATTCATAAATAATACTTTTTACGTGCAGCTTTTTTGTTGTAACCAGAGGAAACCCCTTTGACAGATCAAAACGAATTTGGTAGCCAAAAACACTTATAGTTCCCGTGCCCGTTCTGTCGGTTTTTGTAACCCCATTATCTAAAATGTATTGAAGGAGTTGCTGATACTGCTGCATGACCGCAAATTACAGCAAAAGAAGATTGAGTTGACACAACGTTTAACAAGGCTTTTTTATAGTGTTAGAAAAGTGTGGATTGAAGGTTTTGCAGACACCACCTTCGGCAAAAAAATGACCAAAAATACAAAGTTGAAAACCAAAAAAAACACTACACTTTTCTTCGTTTCAATTCCTTTTTTATAAGTGATAACTCTCTTCCTGTTTGCCCGCTTACACTGCTGTTTTCCTGCGCCCGTCGCATAAGATATGGAATGACTTCTTTAAGGGGACCAAACGGTAAATATTTACTTACTGAAAAGCCGGCTTTGGCAAGATTGAATGAAATATGATCGCTCATCCCGTAGAGTTGCGAAAAATGCAAATGCGGATGATTTAAAGGAAGTTCTTTTTTTTCCATTAATTGCACTGCAAGTAAACAACTCGCTTCGTTGTGAGAAGCGACTATACAGGCAATGTTTTCGATGTTTTCGATACAAAAAGCAATTGCTGCATTATAATCCGTATCAGTGCCTTGTTTGCTAATATGAATAGGGGACTGTACGCCTTTTTGTATTGCCCTTGCCCGTTCCTTTTCCATGTAAGCGCCTCTTACCAGCTTAACAGCTAAAATAAAATTTTTTTGCCTTGCAATCCGGTAAGACAACTTCAGAAAATGTAACCGGTCGTGGCGGTAGAGTTGGATAGTATTATAAACAACAGGTTTTTCTTTATTAAAAATTTCCATCATTTCAATCGCTATCCTGTCAACAGGGTCCTGTATCCAGCTTTCTTCCGCATCTACCAGTACGCCAATATTCTTTTCAGCCGCAGCGCTGCAGATGCGGTACATTCGTTCTCTTACTCTTTCCCATTCTTCCTCTTCAGCTTCGTTATCGTGAATACCAGACCGAAGGCGGGGCGCTTCATGCAGTCTTTGCAGCAACTTAAACCTGGCAAAAGCTGTTATTTTTATGCTTATAAAAGGAATACGCGGCTGGGTTGCGGCAAAATTTATAACTTTTATAAATTCCCGGGTAACCCGCTCAAAGTTTTCTTCTCCTTCTTTACCTTCAATACCATAGTCAAGTATGACGTCTGTACCATATTTTGCAAGCGTGTTGCATACAACGGCTGTTTCTTCAAGTGTCTCTCCGCCTACAAACTGTTTAAAGATAGTCTCCCGTATCAGACCCCTTACTGGCAATCCTGTTTTCATTGCAAAAGGCGTAAGCCGAACACCAGCATCAACAATCCACTGATAATTCATTGAAGTAAAAAGATATTTGGCTCTTTTCAAGTCGTCAGTTGACTTGTAAGCAAACGCATTTTCAGTATTGTCAAAAGAAATATTCATAGATAAAGATGGAAATTCATTGCGAATATCGGTAGTTGACACATAAATAAAAAATTATGCAAACTTCAGTATCAACTGCCTTTGCTCCCTGCCGGCTTTCCGCTTTTGCAACCGTTTTATAGTGTTTTTTAAGAAAACCAAACAAATTTTTTCAATTATTGTTTCTGTTACGAAGACTTTATTTATAATAAAAAGGCTGCATGTGTTTAAAGCCGTCACAATTATTTTACCTCACCAGCTATTTAAAAACCATCCTGCAGTAAGCGCGGGCAGAAAAATATTTCTTGTGGGAGGAATGGCTTTTTTTTCATCAATATACGTTTATAAAACAAAAGCTGGTGTTGCATAGGGCAGTATGCAATTTTATAAATCGTACCTGCAAAAACAATCGTTTCAACCAGCGTATGTGTCAGCAACAGATACAAAATGTGACGTAAGACAGCTCATTCCTTTCCTGGCTGAGCAAGGCATAACCGAAATACACTATGCAGATACAGCAGATAACTGGCTGGAGAAAAGAATAACAAAATCTGCGGCTCTGCACAAGGTGAGTGTAGTAAAATATCCTACCCCGAATTTCTTAAATCAATTGAAGGAGGTAGAAGATTTTTTCAACCTGCAGAAAACATATTTTCAAACAGACTTTTCCATATGGCAAAGAAAAAAACGGAATATTCTGCTTACAGCAAACGGACAGGCAGAAGGTGACAAGTGGTCTTTTGACTATGAAAACAGGAAAAAAATGGCTAAAGGAGAAATAATACCGGCAATAAATTTTGCGCAGGAAAATGAGTTTGTAAAAGAAGCCAGGGCATATGTAAACACTTATTTCGGAAATAATTACTGAACAACCGATTCTCATCAGCAATCAGAAAATGTATTTTTTCCTGTTACGTTTCAGGAGGCGGAGAATTGGCTTGAAGAATTTTTGCACGACCGGTTACCTATGTTTGGCGTATATGAAGATGCTATGATGGGCAATGAAAGTTTTTTGTATCACAGCACTTTAACGCCAATGCAACAAATATTTATATAGCTACCTTCGCGAAAAATTAATTACATGGAAGGGAGAAATGCAAGCGCCAGCATTATTATAATGAATGAATTTGTTTTGCCAAACGATACAAACACTTTTGGAAATCTAATGGGAGGCAGGCTCATGTACTGGATGGATATTGCAGCAAGTATGTCTGCAACAAGGCATTGCAACTTTCCCTGCATGACGGCAAGTGTAGATAATTTAAGTTTTAAAAACCCGATAAAACTGGGAAATGTTGTGCAAATCGAGGCAAAAGTATCAAGGGCATTTAATACCTCTATGGAAGTGCACTTAAAAGTATGGGGCGAAGATATGCTGCACCAGTACCGGTATGAAAGCAATGAAGCTTATTTTACTTTTGTAGCTTTGGACCCGGCAGGCAAACCACGACCTGTTCCCCCTGTTATTACAGAGACAGAGCCGGAAAAAATATTATATGACGGTGCATTAAGAAGAAGACAACTGAGACTGATTCTTGGCGGAAAAATGATGCCCAGTGATGCAAGTGAACTTAAAGCATTATTTATAAAAGATTAAACAGATTCGCTTTTACCCGGCACCTTGTTTTCAGCTGCCTGCAGCCTGTGATGCCTCCCTTTCAGCATAAATTTTTTACTTTGCTCAATAGCGTCCATCACCTGCTCAAGTATTACATCGGGAGATTGGTTGTAATCGATTGCCAAAGGTTCTTTTATACGCACTGTTAACAATGAACCTTTCTTTTTGAATGCCAGTCCTTTTTTATTAAAAGCACGCCAAAAACCATTAATAACCACAGGAACAACAATAGGCTGGTGATTTTTTATAATATAGGCAGTGCCTTTTCTTGCCGGTGCAAAAGGCTTGGTAGTGCCCTGGGGGAAAGTAATTATCCAGCTTGAGCTTAAAGCACGTTCAATTTTTCTTGTGTCTGACGGATCTAAGCCACGTCTTACTTCTGTGCCTTCTGCCCGCCATGTTCTTTTTACCGTAAGCGCTCCGCCAAGCGTAAATAGTTTACTTATCCAACTGCCTTTCATCGTTTCTTCTGCAGCTACATAATATACATTGGTCCAGGGGTTTAACAGATAGATGGGAAAACCTAACCGGTTGCGCCGTCCCCACTTAACGGCACAGAAGATATGAAGAAAAGTAATAACATCAGCAAAATACGTCTGGTGATTACTTACAAACAACACATTCCTTTTGGGAAGGTTCTCTATATTTTCAGTTCCCTCTATTTTGAGTTTATTTACCATAGCAAGCATTGGGTACGAAATAACACCCACAATGAAATACACTATAGCACGAACTATTTTGACATGTTTCAATTTTTCAACCAGTTGGCTCATATAGTTGATTTAGGCTCAGCAATCAGTTGGTGCAAAATAACGAATGTAAATGCAATGTTAAGAACAGAAATAATTAAATTTTATTTTGTGTATTTACAGCGGTTATTTAATCATGATAAAAATTAAAGTTATGAAAAGAATTATTACAGGCATGGTTGTTTTTTTTAACCTGATGAGCTTATTTGCCCTGAGCCAGGAGACAATTAAGCAAAAAACCATCAATGCATCCGGGATGGCAGAAATGGAAGTTGTGCCCGATGAAATTTACGTACAGGTACAACTAAGAGAGTATGACAAAAAAGGAGGCGCGAAAATAGACATTGACGCAATAAAAAATAATTTTCTCAAAGCTGCCGCAGGTATAGGTCTCAGCGAGAACGACATAAGCGTGCAGGGCTACCAGGGCTGGGATGGAAATTTTTGGTTGTATAAAAAAAATAAGAAGAAAAACCCGGATTTGAAAGCAAGCATTACCTACCAGGTAAAGTTATCCGGTACCAAAAAAATGGACGAACTGGTGCAGAAGTTAGATGATGAGGCTACTGAAAACTTTTTTATATCGCGTGTAAGCCACAGTAAACTGCAGGAGTTTAAAAAGCAACTGAAAATACAGGCTGTAAAATCAGCAAGAGAGAAAGCAAATTATCTTGCCGAAGCTATAAATGAAAAAGCCGGTGAAGCGCTGACAATAAATGAACCTAATGAAATAAATCCTTACCCTCCTCAGCCTATGTTTGCAAACAGGATGATGGAAGCAAAAGCAGCGACTGGTGCCGGTGACGAGCAAATGCCCGATATTGATTTTAAAAAAATGAAACTGCAATATGAAGTAAATGTCGTTTTCGCACTGAAATAAATGGCAGTTTTCTATAAACTAACAAGCAATATTCCTGTTTTTTAAATTTCCTGTATTGAATTTATGATTTAAGCTACTGCTATCTTCGCGCTAATAAATACACAAATGGATTTAAATACAGTGATTTTTGATATGGATGGCTTGCTTATAGACAGCGAACCACTGTGGACCGAAGCAGCAACAGAAGTTTTTGCTTATTATGGAAAGAAAATGAGTCCTGCAGACTTTGTTTCAACAACCGGATTGCGTACAAGTGAGTTTGTATCGTGGTGGCTGCGCGATTATAAATTTGATAATACAGAGCTTGAAAAAGCTGCAAAAAAAATAGTAGAGCTGGTAATTAAAAAAATACGGCTTCAAGGTAAAGCAATGCCTGGCGCTGAGTATATTCTTGATTTTTTTTACCAGAGAGGGTATAAAGTTGGGTTAGCTACTTCTTCGCCGATGATAGTTGCTGATACTGTAATCAATCTTTTAGGCATAGAAAAATATATACAGGTAAAAACATCTGCCGAAAAACTGCAGTACGGCAAGCCGCATCCGCTGGTGTATCTCGATTGTGCTGCCGCTTTGAAATCTTCACCGCTCGAATGTATTTGTTTTGAGGATTCAGTTAATGGGATGATTGCCGTAAAAGCAGCAAGAATGAAGTGTGTGGTCGTGCCAACTTATGGCCAGCAAAAAGATGAGAAATGGAGCGTTGCTGATTTGAAAATTTCTTCATTAAAAAACTTCAGTTCGTTGCATGTTAACCTGCTTTAGAAAGAATGAGGAGACGTTTTGCAAACTGAATGTATATTTTTTGAAACATTGCGTGTTCTTTTTTGCGCTGTGCCATCAAAAAATAAAGGTGGTGTAAATTTCACCGGTTACTTCATCCGTACAAAATCTTCCTTCCTCGTTCTTAATTTCATTGAAATAAAGTTTCCGATCCGGATTCCTTCTTTCATACCATTATTAATAGAAGGCATATAATGAATACCTCCATAAAAACGGCTAATGGCGGCTTCTTCAGCAGCAAGTTTAAAAGATTTGAAATGCCGTACCGGTATATCAAATTCAACTTCGGTAGAATCAGCAAAAGAAAAATTATCGCCGAAAAGTTTAGTAAGCATTATAGCAGAGGCGGTGGATACAACACTATGCCCGGATGTATATTCAGGAAAAGGCGGAGTTTGTAGCAACGGCATCCATTGAGGATCCATGTATTGATTAATATAAGTCTCAGGTCTTATCACATTACTTCTGTATTTTTCATCCCAGCAACTGATAAAGCAATCGGCTAAAGTAATAGACACACAGGCATAAGCCTCGGCAGACCTGACAAGATCAGCGTTTACATCTTTGCATACAAGACGTGTTATATTAATCCAGTGACCACCGGGAGAGATTTTTTTTGTAGCATACATTACATGCCCGTTAATATTCATCTTAAAAGGATTGCAATCCCAGAAATTTGAAACCTCAATTTGCTCAGGTGTCAGTTTTAAACCTGCATTGCGAACTTCGGAAGCTTCTTTAAAAAAACGGCTGTTTTTATCTGTTGAGAAAGTCGGAGGAGGAATAGGTTTAAACTGCTGTGCAGATTCAATCAAAAAAGGCCTTAATTTATTCCAGTTGGGCTCTACAGCTTTCATATAAGCAGGTGGCGTAGGTTTCCACGCTGAGACATCATTACTAACGGAGTAGCGGGGCATTGACTTGACCTGTTGATAATTGTCTTTAGCCACCCATTCTAAAATATGATCGGCAACCTGTTTTCCCAACAATAAAGAATTATCGAATACCTCTTCGGGCATGCCTGTTTCTTTAAACTCCTGCAACATGTTTTTATGAAATTCCTCCACCTTTTCCTCGGAAATAACCAGTGCCTTTCCAACAGTGAGAATTGCATGAACAGAGGCCAAAGCATAACTGTATTCTTTACCTGGCTGAGGCCTGGGAAAAGGTGTAAGCCCATGTAATTGTGAAGCAAAAGAAAGATATTTTGGATTATCATATCTTGCCGCTTCGTATCCGGCAACGCTGATGTATGCATAAATGCGGCTTGCTGCCGGCGGAGAAAAAATATCGTGAACGATAACATCAGTGACTTCCTTTACAGACCGGTGAATATAATCAGGGTTTTCAGAAATACTTTTCCAGTTTGCTTTAGCTGCAGGTTGGATGCAAACTAAAAGCAGAAGTGGCCATAATAAAATGTACAAACGCCTCATATTCTTTATAACTGATTAATAATTAGCTAATAAAAGTTTTATTTACAGAAAATATAAAAAGCTGTTTAAGATTTTTTTATCGGCATCTTATGATAAAGACAAAAGATGCACAAGGGTTTGCCGATGAACGAAATGCGACGCAACGATGATGCATGAAGAACAAATGACTGTATCAAAAGAAAATAAAATTTTAAACAACCATAAATAATGATGAAAATAACAAATTCTCAATTTATTATTTTCTTTTCATATTTTATGCATTACTTTAATTGGTAAAATTACAAAAAACATTGTATTATTTACCCTTTGTAAAAATAACAGACTTAGGTTTCGGAAAATAATTTTTATTAATCTTTAACACGATTTGGCTTAATTTGAAATAAATAAAGGTAATTACATGATAAGTTAATTATAATTTTAGCGGCTTAAATTTACTTTACGGAGAGATAATGTTACCAAATTCAAATTTGCGAATTCCCCTTTTATCCTTGCTTCTGTTGGCTTTGCTGGTTAGCTGGAACAAAAGAAGCCCGGATGCAAAAAAAAATTCGGGTCATCCGTCGCTGGCAGATACTACCCTTTTCAAATTACTTCCTGCTTCGCAAACGGGTGTCGGTTTTACTAATACTATTTATGAAAATGATGCCTTAAATATTCTAAATGAAACCTACATTTATAACGGTGGAGGTGTAGGCATAGGAGATTTTAATAATGATGGATTAGAAGATATTTACTTTTCGGGAAATATGGTTTCCAATAAATTGTATTTGAATAAAGGTTCATTAAAGTTTCAGGACATAACCGCTGCGGCAGGTGTGGGAAGCGAAGGAAAATGGTGCAGCGGTGTGTCAGTAGTTGACATCAACGGGGATGGCTGGATGGATATATATGTATGCTCTACGTTTCTTAAAGATCCTAATCTCAGAAAAAACTTACTGTTTATTAACCAGGGTCTTAATAAAGACGGTGTTCCTACATTTAAAGAATCAGCCAAAGCCTATGGAATAGACGACGACGGTTATAGCACCCAGGGAGTATTTTTTGATTATGATAATGACGGAGACCTTGATCTATATATTGTAACAAATGTAATGGATAAAGGAACTCCTGTTGCCTACAGACCCAAGATAACTGATGGTTCGGCGCGCAATACCGACCGGCTTTACCGCAATAACGGAAACGGAACTTTTACAAATGTATCACGAGAGGCAGGCATTTTAATAGAAGGCTGGGGACATGCTGTTTCTATAACAGATGTCAATCTCGACGGCTATCCTGATATTTATGTCAGCAACGACTTTGTTGCAAACGACATTTTATATGTAAATAATAAAGACGGAACTTTTACCGATCGCATCACCGATTATTTTAAACATACCGGCTGGTCAGTCATGGGCACTGATATGGCGGATATAAACAATGACGGGCTTACTGATTTAGTATCTTTGGAGATGCTTCCAGAAAGCAATCCGCGTAAGAAAAGTATGCTGATGGGTGATAATTACATTACTTATATAAACAATAAAAAATTTAATTATCAGCATCAATATATCAGGAATGTACTTCAGTTAAATTGCGGTATGACACCGGAAGGTCATCCTGTGTTTAGTGATGTTGCCTATATGGCTGACATGTACGAGACGGATTGGAGCTGGGATCCGCTTGTGGCCGATTTTGACAATGATGGCTACCGGGATATGATTATAACTAATGGTTATCCCCGCGACGTTACCGATCTGGATTATATTTCTTATGATAATGGACAAGGTGCAGGTGCTGTTAATTCGACTATCTCAAAAGTCAATGCACTTCCTGTTGTTAAGATTTCCAATTATGCTTTTAAAAACACCGGCGGATTTATGTTTGCCAACACCACAAAAGCATGGGGATTGTATAAACCATCATTCTCTAATGGCGGCGCTTATGCTGA
>JAABUT010000646.1_pt1 | contig 51280 bp, 41 predicted proteins | sample 5559281 | NCBI WGS metagenome assembly JAABUT01 (sample SAMN10711880, study PRJNA513359) | rock metagenome | isolation source: Antarctica rocks | place: Antarctica: Victoria Land, Ricker Hills nord | collected 2016-01-04
GCCTAAGATTACTGCAAGCAAGTCCAGGCTTTTCCCTATGCACACCCCGACAAAGGTCTCTTCCAAAACACCCAATCCTTTTAAATAATTTCCTATACGATTGCTTCGCTCACTTAACTCCCGGTAAGAAAATCTTTCATTTCCACGTATAACCGCAATGCTTTCCGGGGTTGCAACTACCTGATCTTCCCAAAAATCCATTACGGTCTTATCATCCGGGATCGCTACATTACCACCATGCGACATTTTCCCCAAATATATTTTTTCTTCATTGGTTAGAAATTGTATAGAATTTATATATAGTGTACCGTTTTCAATTATTTGTTTTAAAACATGTTCAAAACTTGCACTAATTCCTCTGACCATTTCGCAGTCAATAAAGTCCGAATTATAGCTAAAGCAGACTGAGATAGTATCTTGGATGGAAATGGTAACCGACAATGGATAGTTTGTATGTTCATTCAAATTGGCTTCTTCAAAATTTAGTCCTTCAGCGCTTAATAAGGATTCATCTCTTGTTGGATAATTTTCAAAGACAAGAATAGTATCAAAATATCCATCTCCAATTCCCGTCCAGCTTTTAATATCCCATAGGCTAGAATATTGATATTGACGCAAAGAAGCCTGATCATTTTGTAGGTCTCTTAGCCAATCACTAATCTTTAATCCGGGAGTAATCCTGGTATACAAAGGAAGGGTATTAATATAAAGCCCAACTCGCCGCTCAACTCCAATAAAATCTTCAGGGCGACCTGAAACGACTATGCCATAAACAATTTTTTTATTTCCAGTATATCTATACAGTAAATAGGCCCACACCCCCTGGATAAGAGTATTCAAAGTGATTCCCTCTACTTTAACGAATTTCTTGACTTTGTTCGTTAAAGAGGTATCAAGAAAGAGCAGTTTCTGATCATATTTTCCCAAGCCTTTAGAACTTTCGGAAGAATGCCTTATAAACGGCAAAAGTGAAGGATTGCTTAAATCTGCAAGATAGCGAATCCACCATTCCCTTTCAGATTGCACATTCCTCCTTCTCAAAAAACTAACATATTCATCAAAACGGTCTTCCTCTATAAACGGTCGTTCCTGAATATTCTTTATATGCAGGTAATGACGATTTAAGCGATCTAATAAGATGGTCATTGACCAACCATCGAAAAGAATGTGGTGCCAAGTCCATACCAAATAATATGTATCATTACCCGTTCTTACCAAACCGACTCTCATTAGCGGGGGATTTTGTAGATCAAACCCCCTTTCAATTTCCAATCTTTTATAGTGGCTAATCGCCTCCAGTTGTTCTTGATCTGTAATATCTCTTAGATCAACATTTTCAATTTTTATTTTGACATTGTCAAAAAAACATTGAATAGGGATTCGCAAACTATTGCTAAAGAACCCAGCACGAAGAATATTGTATTCATTAATTAACAGTGCCCAACATTGGGATAATACATCAGGATCTACATTTCTCAGTCGGCATGTCCATTGTTCAATATATGCTTTTACTTCTGTATCATAAAGGCTATGGAATAACATTCCTTCCTGTAGTCCTGTTAAACGTGATAACCCTTGAACAGGTGTATTCCTTTGAGTTTCGTTTAGAGATACCATAAAAGAATTCAATTCTTTATAGGTAATATCATGCCCTAAGCCATAATCCGAGGGTGTGAATACTTCAATATGAGAGTTTACGCAATGATGAATTATTGTTTCAAGATTTTTTAAAAATAAGTCTGCCAATACTTGTACTGTTTCAGCCTTAAAGAGCTTACTATTGTAGCTCCAGTGTAGTTGAAGTTGACCATCTGTTATCCAGCAATTAAGAGCCATTTTCCCTGGCATTTCCAGTTCTTCACCAATTGTATTACCAATTGGCTCCGTTGCTAAAGAGGTCCATAAACCGCTATTAAAACTATTATCAATTTGTCCCAAATAATTAAACAAGACCCCCCAAGGATCATCTGATCCAAATATCCCTTGTTTATCAATATATTTCAAAACTCCATAACCGATCCCTTTATCCGGCACTTTCCTTATTTCCTCTTTAATCATCACAAGATGATCTTGCAGAGATATTTCTTTACTAAGAGGTAGTAGTATGGGATATAAACACGTAAACCAACCCACAGTACGACTTAAATCGATACCACTGATTAATTCCTCTTCACGCCCATGCCCCTCAATTCCTACCATCATATATGCAACATCAACCAAACTTGAAAAAGTCATAGCCAATGCTGTTAACAGAATATCATTTATATCTGTATGATAAATACCAGAAGTCTCTGTCAAAAGCTGCTTTGTCCGATCCTTTGAGAAGCGTTGTTCAATTGTTCTCCAATCTCTTTCAAAAGTCGTTCCTTCCCATTCAATATCGACCGGAAGTGCAGAAGAGTTTTTTAAAATTACATTCCAATAGTCCCGTTGAGATAAGAGTCTTTCGCTTTTACTATAAGCTATTAATGCACGTTGCCAATCTCGACAAGAACTGCTCTTTTTGTATTGTTCAAATGGTTTAGAGTGCTTCTTTCTCGTAATTATAGACTCAAGATCATCGATTAGAATGCGCCAGGAAACACTATCAACCGCTAAATGGTGAATAACCAATAACAATCTATTCCTAGGCTCACTTGATGGAGTAATAAAAAGAACCGCTTTAAAAATTTCACCATTTAGGACATTTAAATTCCTTTGAGTCAAGTTTGCGAATGAATGAACTTCAGACGAAAGGTCAGAGTTGCTATCTATACTGATTTTCTGTAGAACTGCCGTTGATAAGTGTTCCTGATATTCTTGCATCCATTCGTCTTCATATTTAAAAAATCTCAAGCGTAAACTATCGTGAAGTATTACTAACTCATTAAATGCTTCTGATATTTCAAATTCATTCAAACCTTTTTCGAGACTGATCAGGATGCTTTGGTTATAGTGAGAAATGTCTATATTATTACCTGATTTACTAAAATACCATTGCTGAATTGGCGACAAACCAAACCTTCCCGTTAATAAGCCCTGTTCTGCAATAGATTTAGTCCCTTTATCATTAGAACATATTAATGCCGACAGGCGAGCAATAGTTGGGTTTAGAAAGACATCTTTGGGCCTGATTTGTATACTAAGCTGTTTGCAACGACTTGCCACTTGGATTGTAATAATTGAGTCTCCACCTAATTCAAAGAAATTATCATTTATCCCAATACGGTTAATGTTCAGTAAATCCTGCCAAATCTTTACCAGATTTAACTCTAAATCATTGCGAGGTGGAGAATACGAAATTTCTGGGAACCGCTGAATGTTAATAGATAACAATGCATTTCTATCAACCTTACCGTTAACCGTCAAGGGAATTGCCTCAAGCTCTATACAGACCCCCGGGATCATATGTTCAGGCAATTTTTCTTTCAAAAACTTAGTAAACAGATCTCTGTTAAATAAATCATTGGGAACTAAATAACTAAGCAGTCGCTTATTTGCTTTATCATCTTCACTAGTTAATACCACACAATGTTTTACCAATCCCGATTGCATGATTGCCATCTCTATCTCTCCAAGTTCTACACGAAATCCACGGATTTTAACTTGATTATCCGCCCTGCCAAAATACTCGATCGTTCCGTTGGGTAGCCACCTACCTAAATCCCCAGATCGATACAATTTACCGCCTATAGATGGATCAATTGTATTTTCAATAAAGCGTTCTGAAGTTAATTCGGGTCTCCTCCAATAGCCCCTTGCAACACCCGGACCTCCAACAACAATTTCTCCTACTACCCCGATCGGAGATAACTGAAGGTTCTCGTTTAAAATATAACACTTTAATGTTGGTATTGGTGTTCCAATTAAACTACCACCCCGCCTGATCTCATCTGTGCCAATTTTTTGGTATGTAACATGTACCGTAGTTTCGGTAATGCCATACATATTTATGATTTCACATTGAGGAAAATGGGTATGCCATTTTCCAACTCTGCTAACTTCAAGAGATTCCCCGCCGAAAATCAAGTACCTCAAATTGACGTCAGTTGTATATTCGGTTAGGTGATCCTGTAAAAGATAAAATGAAGAAGGGGTTTGATTCAAAATTGTTACATTTTCATCCAAAAGAAGTTTCGCAAACAATTCCGTATCACGGCTAATTTCCTTTGACACAATCACCAATTTTCCCCCATAAATCAAGGCGCCATACATCTCCCAAACAGAAAAATCAAAACTAAATGAATGAAAGAGAGTCCATACATCATTTTCCGAAAACTCGAATTTCTTCCCTTCCGATTCAAACAGACGAACCACATTTTTGTGTTCAATCATAACCCCTTTAGGGTTTCCAGTTGACCCTGAGGTATAAATTATGTATGCTAAATCACCTGGTTTTATTGAATTATTGGGTATAGAACTATGAAAATTTAATAGTTCACTAGAAAGTTTATCTATTTCAATTACAGTGCCCCCAAAGTTCTCGGGAAGTAACTTTCTGAATTTGGATTGTATCACGATAGTCTTTGACTCAGTATCCCTAAGGAGGTAACCAATTCTTTCTTTTGGGTACTCAGGGTCAATTGGAATATAGGCACCACCAGACTTTAGTATAGCAATAATTCCGACAATCATATCAATGCTTCGATCTAAGCAGATACAAACAAAATCTCCCGAATTAACACCAGAAAATTTTAAATAATTTCCAAAACGATTACTACATGCGCTCAACTCCCTGTAGGTCATTTTATGACTCCCACACATCAAAGCAATATTATCGGGAGTCTCTTTCGCCTGATCTTCCAACAAATCAATAATCGTTTTATCACGGGGATAATCAGCATCGCTTCCACTAAATCCAGTAAGTATATCACCCTCATCTTGGGTTATCTGATAAATAATATCAGCAACTTTCAAATCAATATTGCCGACACAAAATTCCAGAATTTCGACATAGTTTTTAAGAATTATCCAGTTCATTCCTTCAAACTCAATATCACATTTCAAGTCAAGCCTTATCCTAACCCTTTGACCGTTATCTGTCAGTGTTATCCCTATATCATATTGATCATCACCAACCAAGTCGCCCCTATCCATTATACAATCAAATTCATTAAGTCCCTTGAACTTTATGGGTATGCCTCCATCCTTAATCAAATTAAATACTGCATAAAACAGTGGTTTTGGCGCAACACCTTCCACTTTTCCAATTTCTCTTGCGATCTCCTCATATGGAGCATCCTCATGAGAAAAACTATCCAGAATATCTTTATTTAAAGAAAAAAGAAGGTTAGAGATAACATCATTATCATCAATATTTAATACATTGACAAGTCGCTTTGCAAACAGCCCAATAACATCAGAATATTTACTTCTCCCTAAACCTCTCCCATTAACAACATTTCCGATAGATATACTGCTACTTTTTGTATACTTGTACAATAGGAGAAAAAATGCCAGTTGATAAACTGAAGAGTAAAGAACTCTTTTCCGAAGGGATAGTATTCGTATTTTTTGAATCAACGAATTGGATAGATCAAATTCCCTGTAGGACAAAATGGGGTTATTTCTGTAAAAAGAAATAAACGATTGCGAATGCCTGTTTACAAGTTTGTCAATCCAATATTTCTTGTGCTCGTAATAATCTATACTTTGTGAATGCTTATAATGGCTTTGAGAGTAATCATGATACTCACTTGTTGGAACTTTCAAGGCTGGAATTTCCCCATTAATAAGCGAATTATAATAGTCGGCAAGTTGTTTCCAAAATAACTGCATTGAGGAAAAATCAGTAATAATATGGTTCATTGTCAAAATGATATAACATCTGTCAATGAACTTCAACACTTTTATTCTGATTAAGAAATCATTCTCGAGATCAAATTCATAACGTTCTTCTTTCTTTAATTCGAATCTTACTAAATTTTCAACTCCATCCGGGTCATTAACCTCATATTCTATATACTCTATTAAATCATCTGATGGTATAGAATCATGTATGCACTGATACAAATTCTCCCCGTTCATTTTAAAAGACGTTCTCAGGGAAGATTGGCTGTTTAAAACCAAATCAAAGGCACTCTTAAAAGTTTCAGCATCCAAAACCCCTTCAAACGATTTTACCTGAGTAAAATTCCAAAACGAAACACTGCTCCCTTCAGCATGAAACCATATTCCTTGCTGCTGAGGAGAAATAGGTACAACCTTTACATTCTCCTGAAAATTTCTCATATGTTGACAGAATTATGAGGAAGTTTCTAATAATTAATAGGCAAAACCAATAGAATCTCGAGCAAATACATTTTTAACTGCAGAAGCAATCGTCATAGAGATAAAATCAGCAAATAACACACCCTGATTTGTTAGAACCAGATCATCTGTTTCTGAAGTGATGTATCCTTTAGTAAAAAGCTCTTCGATTATCTCAGGAATTAGATCAAAATAATTGAAGCCGAACTTTTCAACAAACTCCTCATTCGTATAAGAGAACAGTCTTGCAGCACAGAGCAAAAGTTCCTTTACAATCATGTCTTTCATAGACATTCCAAAAGTTCGATAAATTGGAAGTTCGCCCTTTTCAATCTTTTCAAAATACTGCTTAATATTATTTACATTTTGATAGTTAAAAATGCCAAGCTTTCCGAAAGAAGACGCACCATATGCTACCATGTCCTGATTTCGCCAAGTATTTTCAATGTACTTACTTTGACTTCCATTTTTTGTAAATGCAAACGTGCTCCATAACCCGTATCCATCACGAAGCAATATTTCCAGCGCCCTCTCAAAAAAGCAAATTTCATCGCTGATGGATGGAAGCTCAATTTCATTTGAGTAAACACCCTTTTTAAAAAAGATGGTATTTGCATAAGTTTTCATTTTGTAAATAGTAAGCATATCTATATCCTGATTTATCGCAGTTTCAACGGATGAAATCCAGGTTTTCATTGTTTCACCGGCCAAGCCGCTTAATAAATCAATATTAATTTCAAACCCGCCAATATCCTGCACCGTTTTAATTGCGTTTATTGCCTGAGCAGATGTATGTTTTCTGCTGCTAAGCTTAATAATCTCATCATCAAAAGACTGAACGCCCATACTTATTCTGTTGACCCCGCAGCTCTTGAGCCATTCAAGTTTATTTTTCGTGAATGTTCCTGGCTCAGCTTCAAAGGCAAACTCTAATTTATCTATTTTATGATTTTTATGTAACGCTTCCATTATCCTTTTAAACTGACTCTCGGTCAACACCGATGGGGTTCCTCCGCCGACATATATAGAATTAACATTACGATTTTTTAAACTAAATTTATTACTGACAAGCTCAATCTCCTTACATAAAAAATCGACATATTCTTCCACCTGGAATTTGGACTTAATTTGTTCTTTCATATAGAAACAATAGTCGCAAATCTGGATACAAAATGGTATATGAATATAAATATTAACACCTTGGTCGCAGAGGAATTTATCATTTTGGTTACTTGTCCAATACTTATAAAACGGATAATTTGTATAAAACTCTTCCCTTGTAGGTAATTTATTACTATTGCCAATATTTAGTGATATTTTGTCAAGGCCCTCTGAATGGTAGCTATGTTCAAAATAATTTTGAAATTTTGCCATGAAAACTAATTTATAATTAAAGATTATTTTTCAGCTATGATAATTAGTGTCTGCGCATTGTTATCATAAGGTCGCCCAGAAAAATCTCCATAGATACGCTGGTTTTTAAAGCCAACACTTTCAATATGGGTTTTAAGTTCTGTAGCAGAGTATAATCGATGGTAGGCAATAATCTTTTCCTGTTTGCCATCTTTTGTAATAAGCCTTGTGCATTCAAGCCGATTCCAGTTTTCAAGAATTCTAGTTGTTGCCAATACTTTATATCCTTCAAACTCCAGTTCTTCAGTTACTTTTAGAGTAGACGCGATCACTTCCTTTCCCAATATCTCTATTACAAACCTTCCCCCTGGCACCAAGCTTTTGTAAATATTTTTAATAACAGCAATGTCATCATTGATATCGTCAAAATACCCAAAGGAAGTACATAGATTTACCACTAGATCAAAAGAACCGGGCTCGCAAAAAGTACGCATATCACTGTGTATAAATCTAATTCCTAATCTTTCTTTTTGCGCGTTTTTTGATGCAATGTCGAGGTATAATTTGGTAATATCTACCGCAGTGACAGAAAATCCATGCTTTGCAAACTGTATTGAGTGTCTACCAATACCACAGCATAGGTCAAGAACTCTACAATTTCCCTTCAAATCTCCAATAAGTTTAACTAGTCTACCTACTTCTAAAAAAGTTAATCTTACGAGATCTTTATTGAAAATGATTGCCCGCTTGAGTGTCCAATCTTCTTCACGTTCAAACCATGAAACATTATTCATATGATTTTATTTTATGTGTTCCTAATTGGATGATTATACGGCGCAAAAACAGCCGAAATTGAGCTATTGTTATCCATGTCAATATAAGAGCGTATGGTATCTAAGTATATTGAACTAAAAGACTGCAGGTCGTCTGCACTAAAAAAGCCATTAGCAGAAGACCACCGCATTGAAATGTAATTTGCTGTATTAAAGACCGAAACAGAAAGAGGTAAGTTTTCTTTATCTCTTAACGGGATATACAAATCCAAAGTAGCGTTATGAAGCCTATATTCCTCATGGTGTTGATGATAACCAAAAAATACTTGAAAAGTTCGTTTTACATCAAAGCCCTTCGTTTTTAAAATTCCCTGGATGTTCTCATATGGGAATCGTTGATGGCTCATAGCCTCCAAGATACTTTTTTTACAATCTGTAGTGAATTTAGACTTTGACGAATCGGTATTTAAATCTACTTTTAAAGGAACCACATTAGCCAAAAGCCCAACTATATTTTCGAATCGCTGTTCTCCTCTATTATGTGCAGGAAGCAAAAGAAAGAAAGAATCAGCCTTTGTAACTCGATAAATCGTCAAGGAAAAGTTGATAACTAAGAATTGATACAGTGTAAGATTTTTTCCTTTCAGGTAGTCATAAATCTGAGTACATAAACTTGATGGGAAAAATGAAACTTGGCAAGACCCTGTAAATTTCGATAAACTGATTTCCCCGGAAGATTTGTTTTCCCAAAGGGGATGATAATGGGATGGGAATTTAGCGTTCCAAAATGAAAAGTCTTTTTTGTATTCAGGGGTATTTACATATTCAAAATAACTCTTCTGAAAATCCGTAAACTGCAATCTTTTTCCTTCAAAAAAGCGTCCATTATAAAATTTAACGACATCACTAATTATCACTTTCATAGATTCTCCATCAGAATTAATATGTGGCATATCTATATGCAAATATTTCTTTGAACCATCGAGATCCAACAGAAAAACTCTAATTAACGGTGGTTTTTGAAAATCAAAAGGCGTTGTTAGGTTCATTATTACCTCGTCCACATTATTCTGATAATTAATTATCGATATCACTTCAAATTCCGGAATCTCCGTAACCCTCTTATATACAATATTCCTATGGTAAAAAAAGGACATTTTAAGGCTTTCATGGATAGCAATCACCTTTCTAAATGCGGTCTCCAATTTTTTATCGTCAACGAATCCGTTAACGAAAAAGGTTAAACTCGAATTCGGAAAGGACAACGTCGGGTTAAAAATTTTTTGAATAAAAAAGTTTCTTTGCGGAACCGAAGCAATATTTGCATCGAAATCATTCAAAATTTCAGTCCGCTCATTTATCAGAGACCTGCGCTTATTCTCAATGAAATCGGCTAAGGAGCTAACAGTCAGATTTTCTAACCCAAATAAATCCATTATGGTTATGGGTATGACAAAACTTTCTGTAAGTTCATATACAAGCCTAAATAAAAGCAATGAGTCGCCTCCTACTTCAAAAAAGTTTTCTGATGTTTTTAATTCTTCTAGATCAAGAAGCCGTTTCCAAATCCTTAACAAAATCATTTCAACTCCGTTGGATATGGTTTGAGAAACAGTAGTTTGTCGCGCATCTGGAATATCCAAAATTCTTTGCAGAGCCTGTCGATCAATTTTATTGTTAAAGGTTAACGGAAGAGAATCCAAGACTACAAATTTGGCCGGAATCATATAGTGAGGTAATTGCCTCCTCAACATTTCAATTAGACGCTCCTTGCTAAAATTGCCCAGAACAACCAAGTAAGCTGCAAGTTTTTTTACTGATCTCTTATTTTTTGTAGGCAATACAACACATTGTCGTATAGTTCTGTCCAATAGAATAACATTTTCGACTTCTTTCGGCTCTATCCGTATACCATTGATTTTAACCTGATCGTCAGATCTACCTAAATACTCCAAATTTCCATTATCAGATTTTCTCACCAAGTCCCCGGTTGCATAGACTCTCCTATTGATACCAAGCAATTTCAATTCAATAAACTTTTCATTTGTTTTCAACGGATCATTTAAATATCCTCTTGCAACCAATGGACCTTCAATAAATAACTCGCCTATATTTCCGTCTTTAACCATATTTAACTTCTCATCAAGCACATATGCAACTACATGTTCCAATGGATAACCTAAAGGAATTCTATCTGGAATATCATCTATGCTTTTGGGAAATTTATAAGTAATGACACCAACGGTTGTTTCGGTAGGGCCATAATGATTATACATTTGGCAATTTTCAGGTAAAACTTTTTTGACTTTCCTTGCAAACTCACCGGAACAAGCTTCTCCTCCGAGGATCAATTTTTTTCTTGGTAGGATTTTTCCAATATCTGAGCCTTCCAATAGTAAGGACAATAATGAAGGGGTAATTTTGAAACAATCAACCGGACATTCCCCAAAATAGTCAGAAATTTCCTGGTGTGAGTTGAAGCGTTTGATATCTGTCAGAACCAATGTTTTTCCAAAACATAGTGCGCCAAATACAGCCGTAAGACCAGCGTCCGCAGCAAATGTTCCAAGCATTGCATAACTCTCACAATCCTTAAGCTCCAACCTTTTATATACATCTAAGGTATACCAATAAATCTGAGAGTGCTCAATCATTACTCCCTTCGGTCTCCCCGTTGAGCCAGAGGTGTAGATAATATAGGCAAGATCAAAATGTTTAGGCAGGCTCAGATTTGCATTAATAGGCAAATGCTCTATTTGATTTAATATTTTATTTAATATAAGAACTTTACAACCAGCTGAAATTTCTATTTTAGACGCAAGATCAGGGCCACAAATAAAAACCTTTGCTCTCATATCTTCAAGGAGTAACAGAATTCGCTGTTCAGGGTAAGTAGGTTCTATAGGTACGTAAATACATCCAATTTTCAATATCGCCCACATTGCAACCAATGAATCTACGTGGTGGTTCATAACGACTGGAACGACATCCTGGGCATTTAATCCAATATCTAACAGATAATGACCTAATTGATTCGATCTTGTAGCTAAATCTTCATATGTTAAAATACTATTTCCGTCACTAACGGCAACTCGGTGAGGAATTAATTTTGCTTGTCTATTAAACAAGTCTACAATTGTTTCCCTGCCAAAAAATGCATTTAATAAATCAAGAGTATATTCCCCAGGATTCAGTTCTTTTGCTTTTCTATTAAGCTTTTCAATATTACTTACAAAAAACTCCCTATTTGAAAGTATTGTTCTGATGCTATTTGATAAAGTTTCTACCGTTAACCTTTCGGGAGGGATACAGATTCCCAATCCTAATTCCTCAACCTTTGTTGCAGTCGCTCTTTGTTCAGGAATCCCGGGAATAACAATAACAGGAGTTAGAGAAGAAATGGTTTCGTGCAGACTAGCCATTCCTCCGCGTGAAATAAATAAAACAGAACTGTCTAAAATCTCTTGCTGATCAACAAAAGGAAGAATTGTAATATTATCTGGAATATCTTTTAACTCCGAAATATCGATGCTTGAGCCAACAGAAATAACGCACTTAACTTCAAGATATCTAAATACATCTAAGCAAAGCTTATAGAATGTAATGTCTTTGTTAATAATTGTGCCCATAGACACATAAACCATTTCCCGCTCCTTTTCGCCTCTATCAAATACATTTGGATGCCCAGCAAAGTGATATTCATTTCCGATTATCTCCTTGTTAGGTTGAAAATCATCCAATATATATGATACATTTAGATTTCCCTTATTAATATAAATGTCCCATAAATTTGGAGTATCCTCTAATCCAATCTGTTTATACAATTTTTGGCTTTTTCTCAAAAAGGTTATTGCCTCGTTTAAGCTTTGTATAGAGGATTGTTTCCCAGCATTAATTTTTCGTATAATTGGCAACATTATTTCCTCTTCTAGAATAAATGTTGAGTACATTGTAAGCGAAGGGATGTTATATTTCCGGGATAATAATTTCCCCCAAACGGCCAGATGTGAATGCATAATTAATTGGGGACACTCTTTTTTCACTTCATTTTGCAGGAAAGGCATTAAGTTGCTCGCAATATCAATCAGAATTTCTCCAAACTGAAAATATGATGTTTGTTCACTAATTCTCTCAGAATAAATTCCGTCAAAACTATCAGGGTAAGATCGAAAAGAAAACGTTCCTGCTGATTGTAAATATTTGTATTCGTATTTAATATGATTGTAATAAATAACATTATATCCAGCCTCAGAGATTCGTTTTATTACGGGTAGTATAGTATTAACAACACTAACAGACGGCAATCCAAGAACGAAAATTTTCAGCATAGTGGAGTATTTCAGAAATACATTAACAAGCGTTAACTTTAGAGTAAATGTGCTCAGCTAAATTTGTAACGTTGCTGAATAGCTCCGAGCTAATTTCACCTTCGTCAAAATTTAGATTGAATTTCTTTTCTACAAGTACAATAAAATTAATTATCGCAATTGAATCCAAACCTATCCCGCCATCATATAATGGGCTGAAATCGTCAATATGTTCAATTGGAATATTCACATCAAGGTCATTGGAAATAATATCTTTTATTTTGTTCTTTATTTCCTCTAAGTTTTGATTTTTCATTACCGCTTAATTTTAAAGTGATTACTCTTGTATTTTGTAATTAAAAAGTTACGATCTGGCTTTCCACTATCTAATCGGGGCATACTTTTTATTAGGTATATATCATCTGGTATATAGTGTTTATTAATCAGAAGCGAACACTTTTTTTTTAGTTCATTAATATTTATATCACAATTTTCATCTACTTGACAAACAGCAACAATCTTAGTGGTGATTGCATTATCAGCAATAGATTCAAAAACAATTGCTTCAATAATCTGGGAAAAATTCTCTTTAAGTAAATTTTCAACCTCGTCAAGAGAAATTAAAAATCCTAATCGATTTATGCAGTTATCTTTTCTTCCAATGACTTTTAATCCCTTCGTCGGATCATAAAATCCAATATCATTTGTTTCATACCATATATTCTTTGGCCTCGAAGCGTGAATTAAAATTCCATTTTCGTCTACATAACTGACAAATCCCGCATTATGCTTACATAATATCTCTCCATTCTGATCTTGACTAACCTTGATTTCTACATTCGGCAAAGGTCTTACAAAACCTGCAGCCCTTTCCTCTTTATCAATTTCCTTTTCGGAAGCCACGCCAACAGCTCCAAGCTCAGTACATCCGTATAGATTTAATAGAGTGCCATAATTCTGCTCAAATAGCACATATGTTCTGTGATTAATTCTTTCTCCAGCAGTAATAAAGACACCGTTATAGGAGCCCTGCTTTTTCAATAAGAGAATCATGTTTACTAATGAAGGAGTAAGCAATGTGTGAGATGCATTAAATTTCTGTCGTGCACTTAAAAATTTTACAATGTTGTTTTTTTCAATTAGATAAAAACTGGCACCTGAGAGTAATCCTGGAAGTAGCCCTACTCCAAGCCCAAACATATGACCTATAGGGACTGACACCAATATATTTGAATAACTATTTATTTGAAACCTATTTAAGCAATTTTCAGCGTTCTGTATTAAATTATGCTGGCTATAACAAATGTATTTTGGCTTTCCTGAACTACCGCTTGAAGAAAATAACACACATGCTTGTCCAGGTCTAATATCCATTTCTTCTCCGTTAAAATTAGGGTTATCACAAATGGTGTAATTGTTTTTTGAAAAGACACCTGATTTTTCATTTTTATCTACGGAAATAATTTTATCACAGAAATTCGGAACGTTTTTGTTAGATGATAAGCTGGACGAAATAAGATAAAAGTTAATTTTCTCGGACAACAAGTAAAGAATGATCATTGCATGACGAATAGAATTCTCTACATTCACTCCAAGGCAATAGATAGAATTTTTGTTATCATTACTAAATAACTTATCAATATCGCTCATTAATTCAGTAAGATCAGAATATGATAGACATATATCTCCATCGCAAATCACATTTTGATCAGCATAAGTTTTTATAAATTGGAGATGATTTTTATAAGACATACCTACTAATAGATTCTTCATTGAAATACTCACAGATATATCCCAGATTGCGACCCGCTACCCAGTAATCATATTGTTTTTTAATTACCGTTGATGATTTCACATTCAATAACGATGCAATTTCACGTGCCTCCTCAGGCTGGATTGATGCATTCCTCTTCTCAATAGTTTGATTTTTATTAAGAGAGTGAAAAATTTCTCCAATAGGCCTACCGCCTTCAAAAAGTGCCTTAAATTCATCATTGGTAAGGGCATCTTTTTTGAGATAGCTTACACAATATAACAGAGGTTTTTGCGGGTTATCGAAATATAATCGAACAATTCGTTCAATAAAAGAGGCAGTGCCAATATCTGTTATTTTCTGCGACTCTATTAAAACATTTAATCTGCAATTAGCTAGTGATTCAAGGAAAAAAGTGGTAGAACCTTTTAGTTCTTTTAAACTATTAACAAGATCCAAATTGAGTGTCCCTGCCATAAGTATTACAACATTTAAATTCCGTAAACCCCGAAATGAGTGAGATTGGCGGCAGTGAAATTATTTTTTCGGATTGAGAAATTATAGCCCTCCAGCTCTTCTTTGCTCTGATTCTGCTCCGCCTGTTTTTCTATTTTGCTTTGTTCCATCGGTTCCTTTTCCAAACCTATATGTAAACGTAAGTCCAATGGATCTGGAGTCATAACCATTAACGTAATTAATCAAAGCTCTTTCCACGTTCGTAATTCTACCTTTTTCTCCTGTTGATTTAAAAACGTCCTTAACGTTAAGCCTAATGGAGCCTTTTTGATTAAAAATTAATTTTTGTACACTAACATCTAACTGGCCGTACGGAGATCTTACAACCTGCCCCAAAAGGCTTTTTGAGGTATATGACCCATATAGTTCCGCGCTCCACTTGTTGTTGAATTTAAATTGATTTAGAATAGAGGCATTCCATGTTCCTATGCTGGCAGCCAAACTTTCAACGGGATTTAATGTAGTTGCATATTTATGAAACAAATACTCAGCCTGGATATTACAGCTCCATCTTTTTAAAGGACTTATATTGCTATTAGCAAGTATGCCAATTACATCACTTTTACCAATATTCTCATTCCGGCTTACATAGCTATTGCCTATCTGTTCCAAAGTCTCTATTATTTGTCCCCTGAAGCCATTGTAAATAACTGACAAATTAAATGATGACTTATATTTATAGGATAGCTCAATATTATTAGCATATTCAGGCTTCAGATATGGGTTGCCTATGTGATAAGAATATTTGTCTCTAAAAAAGAAAAACGGGTTTAAATCATAGTAGGACGGTCTATTAATTCTCCTGCCATACGAGACTATGAACATATTATTCGAAAGCGAATCTAACTTATACGATATATATATAGTTGGAAATAGATCGGTGTACCGACGACTGAAATTGGAGTCCGCCCTATTGGCATTTCCGAGTTGATCGCCATTTAAAACTGTATTTTCCAGTCTTAGACCTGACTGTAGGGCCAATTTCCCAAAATCTTGATAATAATTAATATACGCAGAATTGACATTTTCCTTATATATGAAATTGTTCGTCTTTCCATAATCAGGTTCAAGAGAAGACTCGTTTACTCCGGCAAAATACTCAGCAGTAAAATTTGTGCGGACAAGGCTTGATTTTACGCCGCCTTCAATTTTCGCTTTTTGCTTAACTGGATAAACGTAGTCTGCTTTTCCTGAATATATGTCAATCTTCCCTGGTAAATTGCCTAATAGTATATCACCGCTGGTTTTGTTGCCATCAGAATCATAAATTTTGTTTACAAAGTACTGACTACCACCGGACCTGTAAAAAATCCGATCTAAATCAACTGTCAAAACTTCACCAGATCGACGCATAACTTGCTGGAGGTTCAGGTTAACATTTCCGTTTTTCCAATGATAGTCCCCTACCATATCCGCATTTATGGCAGAATCAAGTTCTCCATGTGAACTCATCCTGGTCTCGGTATTACGAGTTTCAGAATTGGGTCTGGTAACACCGGAAAGGTTCGTTCCCAATGTCGTCTTGTCCGATAAATAATAATCTGCTCCTATTTTAAAATTAACAATACTAGTTTTTTGCTTATCAAAACCATTCAACCGCGCCTCATAATTAGGGCTAAAATCTTCATTAAAATAAAGCCTGTTTATGCTACTCTTTATATAATCTCTGATTGACGAATACCCAAAACTTCCCCAAAAATTAGCTTTATTATTTCTGTAATTCAGATTTAGATTCTCAGATGCCCTTGCGTAAACCCCTTGCTCGTAGCTTGTTGAAAAATTTCCATTAAACCCTTTTACTTTGCTTTTCTTAGTTTTAATATTAATAATACCAGTATTTCCAGAAGCTTCATATTTTGCCGGGGGATTTGTCATAATCTCTATTTTATCAATTTGAGAACCAGGCAAGGATTTCAAATATGATATCAAATCTGTTCCAGACAAGTATGTTGGCTTATCATCTATATAAATCAAGACACCATCTTTTCCATTAAGAGAAACCATATTATTTGCAGATATTGCTATTCCAGGCGCTTTAGCTACCAATTCAAGTGCATTAGAGCCTGCACTTGAAATTAGGCTACTGATGTTTATAACTGTTCTATCAATTTGCTGTTCAACCAAAGGCTTTTTGCTTGTTATCACAACAGATTTCAACACCGTTCGTTCCGAAGCCTTAAGAATTATATCAGGGATAGACACACTTTTGTGTTTGTCACTGATTTCAACTTTATCGCTCACACATTTTTCGTATCCAACGGATGTTATTTCAATCCAGTAAACACCGGTTTTATTAATACTAAAAGAGAAATTACCTGCATCATTTGTTATTGCCACTTTAGAGATAGAGGAGTCTTTACCATTCATTAATAAAACTGTTGCATTTAGTATCGACTCTTTATTTTCGCTTTTAACAGACCCACAAATTTCATAGTATAGCTGTTGCGAATAAATATCAATAGCAAAAAACAGTATTAATATGCTCAGTAAAGTATGCTTCATTCACATTATTTTCTTTGAAAATTTAGTTCTGTATTACTATCAGCAACATACACAGTGTCTTTCTAGTATTTAAAAGAATATCCGTCAGAGTAAAAAGGTAAAAATGGCAATATCATCGAGTCCTGAATGAATTATATAACCACCTATTTAATTGATGTTATAAATAATCCAGCCGGTATTTTAGAGCCTGTGGTACCAGGAACCGGGTGGAGAAAACTTCGTGACACGGTGTCAAAACGTAGATCCAAAATAACTTTACCCGATGTGATGATATTTTCCATTGTTGGTTTGGTCTGGGTGTCTACGGCAACTGGTGTATCGTTTAACCCCATAAGAAAGCTATTATCAACAATTACTGAATTTTTGAACACATAACTGGACTTATAGTCTTTTAGGCTAACCCAAAAGCAATTGTTATTAGCTACAATATTATTATTGAAAACAAAATCAGAATATTTTCCAAACCAAATAGCGCCCTCATAACAGCCATAAATGATGGAATTTGTAAGGGCAAACCCAGTTATTGACATAAATGTTAAAACGGCGTTTTTACATCCGTAAAAGATACAGTGGTTAATATGTATGTTCTTTCCCTGAGCGAAGATAGCCCCCTGAGTAGGTGCCGAGCCCCTGCTTCCAACGAAAAGGCACTGAGAAACTTCCATGCCTGCTAATGGAACAGTAGGGAAAAAATTTCGCTCTATTGCGTAATAATATTTTACACCGGGATTAGAATTTCCAACAAATTTTAATCCACGAAAGTGTGTATTGCCTCTTTGAATTTGAAATCCGGCACAGTGGTCGAAGTTCCCGGAGTTATTGTTATTCGCGGAAACAGATTCAATTACTGGCATTTTCGTAGGCAGCCAACTAGGATCATCCGGATTGATTAAGGCTTCAATTGTATAGTCAGCGGAGGCTAAATCGTTAGCCGATCTGTCAAGCACAACTTGATCGTTTAGTAAATATAAGCCTGGGGCAAGCTTAATCGTTATTGGCTCCTTCCCTGAAAATCCGCCCGCCATATTAACTGCTTTATGTATAGTTTGGAATGGCGCTTCCATCTTACCAGTTGAATTATCATTCCCCTTAATAGGGTCAACATAAATAGTTTGGGAAACAACACAATTAGTAGAAAAAACGTACAATATAAACGAGATAATTAAAGACCATTGTATTTTTCTATACGCTATCATAATAAATAATTGATTTAAAAAATGGACTAATAATAAATTGATTTATTTTAAACAAACGAAGACATAACATCAGTTGGTTTATCTAAACGCTGATTGAGGATATGTTGTTGATCCAGCTAACTTCATTATTTAAGACTAAATCCCAACATGTAAACCAAAGTATTTTTTACCTAATCCCATTTGATATCTTGGTATGCGTTAAAAAGATACCGCTATACACTCTGGCTCTTCGTTCAATATGCTACAAGTATGACAAATGTATTGATCACAAAAGTTTATCTGCTTAAACCACCATTCCTGACCATTCAGCCTACGCCGATTTCCGATACAGTCAATTTCTGACAGATTGTTAACTAATCCGGTTCCAACAGCTTTTAATAAACATTCTTTCTTAGTCCATAATTTGTAAAAGCAGTAATCCTTATTTTCTGAAATTTTCAATTCATGATTTTCTTCTGCACTAAATATCCAGGAGAAACTGTTTAAATCATTAATAGGTCTAACCTCCTCAACGTCAATACCAATACATTCGTTGCTATACGCAAGGATTACCAACTTACCTGAATGTGAAATATTGTATCTATACCAGCTACTGATCGACGGCTTGCCAAATTCTGACCTTGTAATTCTATTGACAAGAGATTTCTCAAATCCTGTCCGTACTAAACAATGCTGCAAAAGCAATAATGCTAAAAGCCGTCTTTTCTTATCTTCAATTCTTCGAAAAGTGTTAATCCTTTCGTGTTCGATGATAGGCAACTTGCTTAAGTATTCGTCAACATCTTTGATCGCACTAATTTCTGCAAACACGATATTAATCATCCCAAAACTTAATAAATTTTAATACCGCAACTATAACTTAAAGAAGCAATATCCATTCTAGTTCTCATGATAGCCATAATCGTATTTGCAGTCAAGCTAAAGTATTGTTACTACTCAATTAACCTATTGATGACACATACAAAATCTTGATTTATAGTAACCAAAATCGCCCTATTTATTTCTTTAATGTAAAGCTGAATTTTTCTTTTCCCTTTTAACTCCACTAGTTCGCCCTGCAGTCCTGCGAAGGCTCCTTCTTTTATAAATACTTTTTGACCTGGTTTAAATGAACAAACAATTTCATATTCGTCTGTTTCTTCTATTGCTATTCTAACACTTTCTACCAATCCATTGCCCAATAAGGCAAAATAGTTTGAATATTGATTTGAAAGCGCTATAATATATTCCTCATCATTCCTTAATTTGACAAAAAAGTAGGAAGGGAAGAGTAGTTTTTTTACCAATTTGTATCCATCACGTCTTTTACTTAGTATTTCTTTAATCGGCAAAAAGTATTCTATGTTTCTATCACTCAGGAATTTTGTTGCTTTTCTTTCACAGTTAGGTTTGGTATACATTACAACTCAACTATCGACAATATTGTTGTAGTATTATGTGACATAACAAAACTATCGCCCATGTAGGTGACTACCCTACAGGTGGTAAAACACATACGTAGCTTACTACCGACTATATTAAAAATAAATATTTTAAATATTCTCGATGTTTTTAGGCTATTGTTTTTTTTATATTCTACCCTTTCGGGTAAAATCAACTGTTACTTTTGGAAATTAAAGTAAGTGATTTTCAAGAGTTTTTTGAGAAAGGCTTTCTATAGTCTTTAAATTATCTCGTGTTCTTAACTATAAAATATACACTCTATATAAAGAGGATTTCTTAACCCAAACGTAAAAATCATCTGATTCATTAAACGTAGAATGACCTACTTTATCAAGCATGGTTTCTTGGTAGGCGCCAAAGACTCCTATTTTCCATATCAATTCGTTATTTGATAAATCTGAACTTTTGTAAAATGTGCTATATGAACAGAATGACCGTCGTTGAGAAGTCATAAATAGTTTCGTGTGCTTAATTAGATAAAATGTGTTAATATGATCATTGTGTTCTTTGGGATTTATCTCTAAATCAGGCTCAAGAAAATTTATTGTAACGCTATTATGTGGGTTGATTTTTAAAAACTCATTTTCAGTTATCAATTCTAAAACTGATACTAATTCCGCCCACGATTTATACACATTCCTGAAATCGACTGTTTGAATTGATCCAATTTCCTGGCCTCTAAATTTATGGAGACTTTGAAAGCCTCTACTCTCATATCCGTGGCCTTCATAACCTCCGTCAGGAATTCTCATGAAGTATATACTACAGTTCCTTATTTCACCCTTATATAAGACTTTATCGCCTATAGATTCTACTAATGACGTATGGCATTCAGTCCCGGCGATGACAAACAAAAACACAATGAAGCTATAGCTCCTTCTTCTCTAGCCCTCCAAAACCCATCGCCTTTACCAGCATCGCCAGATGTCGTATGAATTATTGCCGTTTTGCATTTCTCGTCCAAGATATCAGTAACAATTTCGGGAGACATAAAAAGTTGCCAATCGTCCTGATGGGCAACAAGGAGCCTGTATTTCACGGAACGTTCCAACCTGTCATATAGTTCTCTTGAATAATAATGCTCAGAATGATCTCTTTCGGGGGGAATGCTAAAAATTAAATCCCAGTATTCATGCACTAAATAATTTCCATCTTTTACTAGTAAATAACATCCTGGCCTTAATGCATTTATTCCTTTAAACATAGTTGTTGGGCTGCATAGTCCCGGTAAGCAAAATATCTGATCAAGCCCCTCAAGATTAACCTCTCTCTGTAAACCGAGGTATGTCAATATGGATTTTATCTCTGATCCGAAAATTATGTGATCATTAACTTGAGTATAAAACAATGGGCAAATTCCAATATGATCACGAGCAAGAAGTAGTTCTTGTCGATTTAGGTCATATATCATAAGCGCAAATTGCCCATTTATATGTTTGAACATATCTGTCGTATATTCCTCATACAAATAAACTAATACTTCCACATCACACGCGGTTCTAAATAGATGTCCCTTCTCCATTAATGAGTGTCGCAATTCCTTGAAATTATATATCTCCCCATTGCAAATGCAAACAATAGTTTTATCTTCATTCCATATTGGTTGATGTCCATTGCTTATATCGATAATTGACAGTCTTCGAAATCCTATCCATATAGAATCCAAATGAATATCATTTACTTCATCAGGTCCTCTATGCGATAATGCATTAGTCATATCCTTATATATATGTTCCGGGACAGCGTTAAGAGATTTTCGGGATATATTATAAACACCTACAATGCCGCACATTTAGATATGATTTAAAATTTCAGAAACCATGACATTATTAGATTATTGTTTGCTAACTCCATCAAACTGAAGAAGATATCTGAACAACAAATGAGGCCAATTAAACCCAGAGTTCAGTATCTGACATCAATCCGGGTTGTTCAGCTTGTCAGCTAGAAGAACTTTGATTTGGAGAATACATATATTTTGGAAGAAGTTTGTCTATTTATTATCACTTCTATACCAGGATGTGATTGGTCTCAATGTCTACCAAATAGTCTGATGGTAATGTGATTAATATATTTCGTTGTAACAAATCAATCCGCACCAGCAGCCTTTGTTTACTCCTTACCTCTATTACTTCGCAAGAAAGTCCAGCTAATACACCCTGCTTAACTGCCAGCTTTCGCCCAGGCTGAAAATGATCTTTTGATACTTCAATTTCGCGCTGATCTTTGGTTATTAATTTTATATTATTGATCCCTGTTTCACTTATCCGAGCGATTTCCCGACCTACCCTTACATAGTATAATGCACCAGTCAAATCTATACTATCATAATAATTCTGTATATCTTGTAAATAAATAAACAAATAGGAAGGGAATAGCGGCTCATCTACATATCTTTTTTTGTCATTCCATACTCGCAGTACTTTACGAGTAGGTAGAAATGAAGTGATATTTATTTCTGATAACCGGGCATGTACTTTCTTTTCATGGCGCGGTCTGGTATAAATAATATACCACCCTGTTGAAAACTTGCTCATTTTGATAAGGCTTTCAGGTTTGCTCATGGCTATCGCTATACTAAATAGCAATAACTCTTTTCGTTTAAAAATGAAATGTCTGTACCGAATTGACCAGTATTAATTAATTGGTGGAGTTTCCATTAATTGTTGTACCGGAATACTTTCTTGAGGGAGTGGGATGGCCTTAATCACTAAGGAAATTATTTTGGAGACAAAGCTACCGCTACAGAGACATGAATTTCACTATATATTTTGTAACAGGTTCCATGTAGGTGCGACAACCTAAAAATTATTTCCTTCAAAACAGCTTGAGCGCTGAGTTAGATAATTTAGCCTGCAGATGTGAATCTAACAAAGAGTTCAATATTCTAATAATTTACAATTCAATTCATTAAATTAATATCTTTATTAAAGTTAGTAACCTGCATATAAATAATCATACATTTGATCTGGATAATTTCAAAAAGCTACCCTTTGGAGTAGCTTAAATCTAAATTTTCGTACTGTAATTTATGAACTTTAACCAGCTTTATGACAGAAACACCTTGTATATATCGGGAGAGGATCAGCAAATAATAAAGAATTACAAAATCTTTCTCGCAGGTTGTGGTATTGGAAGCAATATAGCTGAGTGTGCGTTACGTATAGGTTTTGAACGTCAAACTTTAGTTGACGGCGATTTTGTCGAAATAAGCAACCTTAATCGCCAAAACTATATTTTACAAAATATTGGATGCAATAAATCTGAATCATTGCGAAATAGGCTTTTGTCAATTAATCCTAGCGCAAACGTCGATTCGATGAGCCTATTCTTAAATACCGAGAACATCAAAATTTATTTACCTGAACACGATATTGCAGTTAACGCGCTAGATTTTCAAACCGATGTGCCATTCCAGTTTGATAAATTATGCCAGGAGGAAGGAATACCAGTATTACACCCCTACAATTTTGGCTGGGGCTCTTTAATTTTCGTGATAATGCCTGCAAGCAGAAATCTCTCATACATCTCTGAGGAGAGTAAAGGATTTGAAAGGAAAGTTGCATCATTTTTGATTGATAATATCACCGGCAATGCTAAATATTGGGTTAAAGACGTACTCCAACGATATGAGGAAAGTGGCAAAGATCAATCACCTCCGCAATTATCTATTGGCTCTTGGCTTGCCGCTGGAGCTTGTACTAATATTATGTATCTATTGGCTACTGGTAAACCAGTTAAAGTTTTCCCAGAATTTTACTTTATAACAACAGAGCAATAGGAGGTTATCTATCAAATAGCTCCGTAATTTGTTGCTGCTGTAATAGCCTCAGAAATATTAGTGGCTTTTAATTTTTTTAATAGGTTTTTCCTGTGGAATTTTATTGTATTAGCAGATAAGAATAATTGTTGAGCAATTTTTTCAACGGTATATCCCTGGATAGACATTAGAAGTATCTGCTTTTCCATTCCTTTAAGTTTTATAGTCGTAGCTTCTTTCCATTTATTTGTAATTAAATCGTACTCCCAAAGATTGTTCTCAACTGAGTTTTTGAGTAAAATATTTCCAGGAGTTAGATTTGAAGAAGGAGATACTATGCAAAGTGCAACCCAAATGTTGCCATGAGAATCCAAAACAAGCGGTGAAAGCTTATGATTTATCAAAGTCATATGCCCGCTCGGTTGCCTTAATCGAAAATCATAATATATTGTATAATTCATCCTTTCCTCCAAAGCGAGGCTTTTGTAAAATTCAAAACCTATTTTGTTAATTTCTAAAAGCAGTTGGAGGTCTTCATCCGGAACATTTTTGAAATAATATAAATAACCTGACTGCTGTACCTGCTTAGCAGTTTTGCCACATAAAAATAAAGGGTTATCCGAAACATAAAGAAATCCTCTTTTGTAATAGTCAATTAAATAAACGCTAATGTTTGCTGTTTTTGCAAATGTTTCTGTGTAGTGAATAATGGGTGCTATTTTCTCATAATCAAGATAAGAAGGTGTAGCATTAAGGTTAACCGGCTTAAAGAAATCGTTAACTGATATATTCATACAGTGTAAGGTTATATACGAATTTAATTTTTTTATTTTAAATAAATTTAATATAATTTTTAGGACATACCCATTTGGGTACAATAGACTACCTTAAAGGGCTGATTTGGCTGCATTTCCGCACAATTAGCCCGGTATTAGGCATCCGATTTTTTATTATTACTAAAATTTTTATTTATGGAAAATTTACAATTTAAAAGCCTAAAAAAACGATTTGCAAAAATTGGCTGAATTTATTGTTAAAGAGAATTACATCCAGCACTCCCCCTCTTCTTTTCATCCCAGCGAAAATCAGGGTGCAATCCAATCCGTTCTTAACGAAGATGCTTCGACCTTTAAAGAAGCAGTCATTTGTGTCGCGCTCGATAATTCCGAGATCGTAGGATCAGTAAAGGTGACCAGATGGAACCAGGGAGTTATTTTACCTATTTACAATCTGTTTGGCATTGATCCTTTACTCTTCAAGGAAAACGGAGCCCAAAGTATTTGGCATGTAGGACGATTTGCAATTTCAAAGAAGGGTAAAGAAGGGGCAAAATTGCTTAAGAAGCTTATTGCGATAGCCGTTTACCCAATCTGTTGTGCTTCTAATAGTATAATGTTGGCAGAATGTGATAGCAAGTTTGTAAAGGCATTGAATCTGATGGGCATTAAAACCGATGTTTTGGCAAAAGGTATTACATATTTGGGATCGGAAACCCTTCCTATACGTTCTACCCAGGAATGGCTAAATGATTATCTGACCCATAGTCCATATTATCTTGACGCCATAAATTTTTATCAAAGTGAAGATCAGGTAACACATCTGATCCAGAATAAAATTATGGATCAGGCTCCTTCGCATGATCTTATTCACACAATTTCGATTACTGGAACTAATAACTCGTTGTCTTATGCTATTTGATAATAGAGAACTTATAAAACAGGCAAAAAAGGGCCGGAGTAGAAACTCCGACCCGTTTGCTAACCTATGAAATATTTCGGTGGGAATGTCTAGTTCAATTTTTGAACCTCCGCTGTCTGTATATTCATTCTTTTTTAGCGCAGGCATCGAGAAGCCCTTGCAATATCTCTATTGTTTTTTTCAGCAATGCGATTTGTTCGTCTTTAAAGGCAATAATTTTCTCGTACAATTCATCCCAGGCTTTCGTTTCAGGTTTGTGTATGGTTACAGAACTGCCGTTATAACCAACGCTGTTATTTTTTATTTCAGCAATATAGACGCCACTATCTTCGGCATTAATTAAATCTTCAACTTCCACCTCCAAAATTTCGGCAACCGCTTTAATACGTTCAAAATCCAGTTTTATAATCCCGATTTCAAAATTCTGGTAGTTGTTTAAAGTCATTCCTAATTTATCAGCAATATCCTGCTGATGTATTTCTTTTGCTACTCTTAACTGTTTAATTTTTCTGTGTATTCCGTTCATAATTTTAAATCAATTAATTCAAATCGAACTATTTAGCTTTTCCCCTTTTTCTGATTGAGGTTTTTATTTCTTCCTTTTGTGGATTATCAATTTGAGTATGAATTAACTCAGAAACTTGCCTGGGAGTAACGCTAAATATAGTTGCCACTTGGTAAGCATCCTCGTATTGAAATTTCTTAGGGTTCTTTATTATTCGCAGAAAACGATTATAATTGATTCCCATTTGGCTGTGTAACTGCTTTTTCTTTACGTAAAGAAAAATTTCTTTGAACTGCTTTATATTTCCCGTATCAATCAAATTTTTTATAGCTAAACGTTGTTCATCTTGAATCATTTATTTAATTATTTCAACTATTTGAAGTATCTGCTCCTGCTTTGTTTGAGGCAAATGGGAAAGGGAGGTTTTCATAAAGTAAAAATAACTTAAAGCAGCTACTTTCAAATGCATCTACAATGATTATCTTTAAGTGGGTAATGTGGGATTAGCATATAGCTTTTGGACAGCTATGAAAACAACACTTGAATGCAAAATGTATAATGGTAGGCTTAATTTTTAATAGTAATATTTTTTATTATATTGCATGAAATAACATAAATATACGTGTTATGGGTTATTATAATTAAGTATATGCACGATTTTGGCGACTTAGTATACCGAGGTACAGCATTTACATTAAATGCATTGGAAGAATTGAATAGTAAAGTAATAGAATCTCTGAAAACAAGTGCTTCGACTATTAGTGTTAAGAATCTTCAAATGATTCAATTACAAAAAGCAATCTTAGCTATTGGCATGTTTTCACTATTCGAATCAATATTACAAGAAGGATTGGCATGTCGTAATGGACTTGAAGAGGCAAAAAAAGTGCTGATTAAAAATGGAAAAGTTGACCTTTATAATCGTTTTGATGATTTCGTTTATGCTATCAATGTACTTAAACATGGACGCGGTAGAAGTTATGATGCTTTAGTTACAAAATCTGTATCATTACCTTTCAGGATAAAATTGCCTGGAGAGAATTTCTTTTTCGAAGGGGATGTTTCGGAAATTTCAACATTAATTGAGGTTGATGATAATTTTGTTTTAAACTGTGCTGAATTGATTGAACAGGTTTCTAAAGAGATAAGAATTGAATTTCCTGAGTATTGTTTGTAATATAGGTACTGAGGAGCAAAAACAATCCATAGTGGAGCGAAACGTTGGAGCAATCGGTTACAGTCCGCTTTCAGCTTTGGTTCTGAGGGAAGCAGCTGTTATGAACATTAGAATAAATTGTTAACCTTTGAATAATAATGACCTTCGGTTGCTAGGCGGACGTTCTTCAACTTCCCCACCATTGGCAATACTTGTTTGTTAGCTGTTATTTGTTTGGACACTTCGAAAATTAAATTTATAGGATTAGGTAGATGCTTCGCAAAAGTTCTACTTTGATAAAGTAACGATTGCATTTTTAACAATTTATCAAGTGAATTTTTAAATATTCTTTTAAAATTAATAGTATTTCCGTCTGCTATACCTATAAACCGTTGTTTAAATTGCTATGCGAACTATCTACCTAATCCTATAAATTTATTCAATGCGCAACCAAAGACTTTATTGGAATATAGGTCAAGCATATCTTTTTATCGTGCCTATACTAACCGCTATACTTGGTTTTACCGTTAGTAATCAGTTATAAAATTTATTTGCCAATATGGATTATAAACGCTCTTGCTATGGTCGCCGCTTCATGGACATTAGGAGCTAACATCATTTCTTCGGATAATAGAGAAAAGATACCTGCGGCTGTTAGCGGTTCTGCAGACTGAACCATATTAACTACCTTGTTAAGATAGCTATCTGCACCTGCTCCTGTAACCTTTACCCTTAATGCGCCATCACCATTTATTGAACCGGCAATTACTTTCCCATCCTTTTCTTTTTTCACAGGCTCACTTTCGCCGGTTAGCATACTTTCATTTACAAAGAGCTTCCTTCAAGCACCAATCCGTCAGCCGGAAATTTCTCGCCAGGTTTAATAATAAAAACATCGTCAGTTTTTAATTCATCTAACCCAATGTCTGTTACCTGATTATTTCTTTCTACATGTACAACTGAAGGTAATAGCGCTGCCAGGCTTTCCAATGCTTTTGATGCTGCCATTGTAGAACGCATTTCAAACCAATGTCCTAATAACATAATGCCTATCAGTGTTGCTAATTCCCAAAAGAAATCCATTCCTTCTAATCCAAAAGCAATAGCAACACTATAAATAAAGGCAACAGAAATGGCAATAGCGACAAGTGACATCATTCCGATATTGTTACTCTTTACTTCTCTTACCAGGCCTGTCAAAAAAGGGTAACCCCCGTAGAAATACATGATAGACGCGACCAGTACCAAAACATACTGGTCTCCAGGAAATGCTATAGTAAAGCCCAGTAATTGCTGCATCATTTTGGACAAAAGCAACACGGGTAAATCAAGACCTTCGTATAAAATTCGGAAGTTCTCTTACCGTTTATTGTCCCGACATTTGACTTGAAAATGCTTGTGGCATATCTGTAAAGAAATTGTAGTAAAGCTAATCCTATAACAATTGCCGCCAGTACTTCAACAAACGAACTTAAGTGTTTTGTAATCCATTCGGCTATTTCATTCATGTTTGAGATATATGAAGGGACTTATACAATAGTCATTCCTTCATTATTTTTATTTTCTGTTTTACAAACGCTCAACATTTACAACGCATTAAACTTTATCATTGTTAAAACTCAATAAAATTTCGTTTTGGGGGATGGCTTGATTCTTTTACATTAAAATAAATAATAATAGTAATAAAGATGAAATCGAGATTTTTAATAATTGTTGCTACAGTAGTAATTGCGTTTACAGCGTGTACAAAAACAGAAACGGTTGAAATAGAATTGCAGCCTCACGACGAAAACAGGATGATGGATACAATGCATGCTATGATGGACAAAATGATGGCAATGCCAAAAACGAATGACCCCGAGGTTGATTTTGTAAAGATGATGGTAATGCATCACCAGGGAGCTATAAGTATGGCTAACGTAGAACTGCAGGCAGGCAAAGATGATAGTTTAAAACGAACAGCACAAAAAATCACTACTGAACAACAGGCAGAAATCCAGCAGTTTAATACTCTGCTCGTATCATTACAAGTAGACAATAGTGACACGACTTTTGCAATGGAGCAAATGAACAACATGACTAAAATGGGTAAAACAGCAGATATATAGCTTATAACAGGTGATATTGACAATGACTTTGCTACCTTAATGATTGTTCATCATCAGGCGGCTATTGATAATGCATCTGCCTATTTGCATCATGGCGATAATACTCAAATAAAGACAATGGCAACAAACATTGTAAATTCCCAGACTATGGAGATTGAAGAAATGAGCAGTTGGCTTATTGCAAACAAACGATAGTTGGTAAATTGTTATGGCATTTCAGCCAGTGAGCTTCAGCTTCATTAGTAGAGAAGTTGCAGCGTCAATACAAGCGCAAGGCTTAAAAGGATTAATAGACAGACCAGGCAGGAGAGCAACGGTAAAAGTGCGTTTGGGAAAGTGATGCAGTCAGTCTCAAGGCAAAGGAACGGATATTACAGATAATAAGGAACTTCTAGTAGGTTTAAAAGGAAGCTTTACAACTTGGTGCCGATATATCCGCAGCAAAGCTTGCAACGACAACTTGCTTTTTTAAAACCGCTGTAGAATAATCATTACGGCTAAAGAGGTGATAAAGGTAAATACAGCTAATTATACGATTTTCTCCACAAAGCTGCTGAACCTTTTTCTACCAATAAGATACCGTAGTAAATTAAATGCTTGGAAAACTCTGTATCAAGGGCGGCATCAATTAGTCAATTAATGAAAAAAGAGCTATTTATAGCTGATTCAATAAATATCTTCGATCAATTCATGGTGTAAAAGTATTTATAAAAAAGCCGTTTTCAGATCGTTTCAAGCCTACTAAAACTCACAGTACTTAGCTTTTAATACAGGCCTGTTTAATAATTGAATAGTCATACAATCTTTTAAACCTTTTCAGCTCCAATCTGTCCACGCCCTTTCCATATTTCTTTAATTCTTTGACCTGCTTGTTCAGGTGCTATCTTTATGTATTTATAAAAGTCTTTCAAGCTTTTGTGACCAGATATCTTCATGATAAGTTCTACAGGAGTTCCTGCTAAGAATTCATTGGTGCAAAAGGATCTTCTACAAGTATGCGAGGTGATCCATTGGTACTTCGGCTTAGTTTCAACAAAGTTTCTGCTTCCTTTCAAGTAAGAATGTTTAACCGGTTGAATAAGTCCGGCAACCCTGCCTACTTCCTTTACATAATAGTTGAAATCAGGATTACTGATTGTAGGAATATCCCTTTTGAAGTTGTTGATAAAAATATAATTAGCCTCGTCCCTTAACGGGATAACTACCCAATGTTTGGTCTTGCACTGCTTTTTATACAACATACCATCCCTAACATCATCGACTCGAATAACAGAAAAATCTGAAAAGCGGAGGCCAGTTAAACAGCCAAATACTAAAAGGTCACGATACTTTTGTAGGTGAGGAAATTCTGATAAATCAACATGTAGAATTTGGTTGATTTCTTCTGAAGTTAAATAAATAGCATCTGATTCCTCTTCCGGTATTTTAAATCCGGTGGTATCTAACTCCGGTGCTATCTTTTTTTGTTTTCTGTTTTTAAGAAAAATGATGAATTGCTTTATATTTTTTCCAACTGTATTTGTTTTAAATCCTTTCAGTACTTCTTTTTTATTTTGATGGATATGTTCAAAGGATAAGTAGTTTAAAAATTCTTCGTAAAAGTTATAATCAATTTCATCAAAAGTTATAGTCGTTTGACGAAATCTTTCAAACGATTGTAAAATGACTTTAAGATTTTTAAATACCTGTAAAGTAGATGCTGCTACGCTTTGTTCTTTTGATTTTATATAATCGTCGAGTTGAAAGAAGAAATCTTTGTTTATCTTAAGTTTAACGGCTTTGTTTTCTTTCACCGCCTTTTCAAGTTCACTTAAGTTAAAGTCAGGTTTAAAAGTGTTTTTAGCAAAATCTACAGGATTAGTAACTTTTTTAACCAGGGCATGAGAAATAATGTCTTCAGCTAGACGAATTTGACGCTGCAGATCTTTATTCAGATTACTGACTAAACCAAATGTAGATGGTAAGTTTTCTGAAATACGCTCCAGCTTTTTATTCCAATATTTCGGAGGGATTGCAATTTCAGTGTTAAGTAATGTTTTGTTGTCAGCACTTTGGCAATACTGAATGAAAATAAGGCTTGTGCCATCACGTCTCACTTTAGAGGCACTGCAAATTGATTTGATAGAAAACAACATAGTTAGTCGAATTTTTAGTCGAATTAAATGTTGTTACGTTAAGTAAAGATAGGAAGTTGAAGAACGCTGAATTGTTATAACAGATTGAAAAACAGCTTCTTGTCGTCTTGTTAAGTAAAGTACTGTAAAGTTTTTAACTTCTTCTGTCGTCCCGTCCGGTCCGCATGCTACTCTTATAAGTCCTTGGTTTTAAAGGACTTATTTCTTTTACTCTATTTTTTACTCTATCTCAAATCATTTTACGAAGTTTCTTGACTTCTCTTTACATGACGTTACCCAAATTTACGGGATAATAGTAATTCTGACAAATCTTTGCATCTGCACATCGGAAGAACGTTTCCATCCTTATTTTTTGCAACATTGAGGTGTTACGACCCCTTCCCGACAATGTTTTTCTTTAGTATAAAGTTCCTATAAGGAAGTCTTTAACTTCTTGCGGAACTTCGTCTTGGTCTATCGGATGATAGCCATGATAAACTTGCTCACTTTCCGCCTTAAAAATAATAAATTTATTTCTGGCCTGGTCATACATATATAATTCGCGTTTGCCTCGTGTGGAGACAGCGAATTTTAGAAGTTCTGTAGCTTCTTGAATACTGCATTCAAGAGGCGAGACCTCCTCGCCTTTGTTGTGTTTAACATTTTTGCCATTTTCTCCATGTTTGGGATTATGATTATATTTCCGCTGATACCAGTTTTCAAGGATAAACGCGAGCAAGTCTTTTTTATTCTCAAAAGCATCAAGCCTATACATCTGCATTGCCTTAGGTGGATTTAGTGTGCTCCTATTTATATGGATTGGGATAGAGTCGGTGTATTCAGAATGACTGAGATTTACAACGGCAATCTTTTGTTGATTAAACTTGTACTCGGTAGCTTCCGCCAAAGAAGTATTGGTGACGTTACGGGTTCTCTCACCTACTGATTCTTGGTGGAAATAGATCATATCATTACGCTGCATTTTATGCTTTTGCCAGTCCATGGCATTTACCTCTAATAATAGTGTTCTAATCAGGTTTATTTTATCATCAAATTTGCCAGCGATCATTCCTGCAATTTCCTGAAAATTATTTAGCAGCAACTTCATATCCACCGATGAATAACAAACGACTACTTGAGTGTAAAACTTGAACGAATTTAGTATTGCCGAAAGGTTCGAAACAACCTCGTTAAACGGTTCTTCTGATTCAGGCACCCAATCGCTACCGTCTAGCTTTAATCTCTCGTTAAGGAAAACATTCATTTTAAAATCCAACTAGCGTTTTCAAATCGTTAGTAAATTGATCAAATAAATCAGGTACCGAATTTAAAATATGTCCTTCGTCGTTAATTTTTATTGCAACATGTTCCGTGACAAAATCCTTTCCAAGCCTAAAGAAATGAACTGCAACATCTGCCACCGGTATCTTACTTTGACTAATGGCAACTTTTACTCCATTAAATAAATGGTCACTATGAGTTTCAATAATTAACTGTCTACCAGAGTTGGCTATGAAAATAAAAAAATCGACTAAGTAGGATTGCGCCTTCGGGTGCAGATGAATTTCTGGATTTTCTACAATAATAACATCCCCCTTTTTCGACGCAAGACAAACTATCAATAAACTTATTATATAACTGATACCAGAACCGGTGTTTTTAGGTCGGATGTTCCTTCCTATTTGTAAACGATATTCGGCCTTAACCTTGTCAGTACCAGGAATGGATGTGGTAACTATTCTTTGTCCAAAAATTTTCTCGAGCCAATAGTTGACCTGCGCATCAAGCGTTACACTTTCCAAATAGGCTTGCAATTCCTCCTCTAATGGGTCATCCTTATGGAGCTCAAAATAGTCAATCGCGTATTCTCCGTTCAACCCAAAAATGTCATATTTATCAAAGTTCTTTGTATAAAGGTCTTGTCCTCCAAGCCGGTTCGCTGATAGGTAGTGAATTCGGTTATTTTGATAGTTTAGGAAGGATTGTAATGCTTCGGAGTCTGATACGTAGTTGTATTTCGGCTCAGTTTCTCCTTCATCAGGTGCTACAAAACTGAGCTTAATACTTTCTTTTTCTTGTGTTACCTCTAGGCTAAATGATTTCTTGTTTAAAATATAATTCCCGGCTTCGTTGAAGGTACCGACCGATACTAAATGACCATTTAAAGGCGAGGCAGTTTTATTTGTAATATTATGTATGATTAACAACAGCCCCTGAATAACGCTTGATTTACCTCCTGAATTCGTGCCTACAAGTAAGGACAGTTTATTTAAGTTGACACAGGTTGAATGATGTGATTTGAAATCAGTTAATTCTATTTCATCTAGCATAATTTGACTTTAATATAATATTATCAATAACATCAAAACGCCACCTTGTAGTAGCATCAATGCTTAAAAACGAGGCAGTAAATTCCTGATTATTCATTAGGTCACTATATTGCTTTTTTATCTCGTCTGCATGCTCTAAAACTCCGTCGTGGGACATCCAGTAAGCAATAAGCTCAAATAACGCCATGCTAATTGGTCTTTTAAAAGTTCGGCGACTAGGTAGACGGAAAGCGTCAGAACCTAAAATTGAGTGAGCGTTACTCATTGCTCTGTTGAACGCCGCTTCAATTTGGCCTATTCTACTATCCGACAAACTATTTATATACTGCATATATTTAGCTAAGAACTCTTCGGTGTCTCCCGTGTAGTCTACTAATCCCTTCGTTTGATTTTCAATATATTCTTTCCGCCATAAGTAGAAAGCCAAATACCTTAGTATTAAATACTTGTCTTTCATTCGTTCCTTTTTGATAGAATTCTCTGTTGCGATTATGAAGGAGCGCGAATTTGAGAGCCTTGTTAGCAATTTGGTACACTCCCCTTGGTAAAGCGCGTTTCTAATTTCTTGATTACTTAAACTGGTGCCGCCTCGATTGACTCTATCGAAGATGTCGATCAACACGCGATCGGATGTAGGAGGTTTTATAATGTGAGTAGCCAACTGATAGTCCTCAATTACGCCTTGCATCAAAGGAGTAAGTTCGGAGAACTTCTTTCCCCGAAGGTTAGTAAGAATCTGCAGCCCTTGCCCTAATGAATAATCATTATCCATGAATTCAAAAAGGGCGGTTAATCGTTGTCTACCGTCCACTACAATTAGTTCGGCTTCACGATTTTCTGTCACGTAGATGAATGGCAGTGGAATATTCATCAAAATTGACTCCACCAATTCCGCCTTTTGCCTTGGTTTCCATACGTCGTTGCGCTGAAAGTCGGGATCTAAAATTAATTTCTTCTTTTCTTTCTTCCTTTTAAGTTCGAAGACCGAAAACTGCGTTCTTTCTATGTTTAGTGAAGCTTGTGGATATACTGCACTAATGTCGGTGTTGTTATCCCTTTGCGGCTCTTCACTATTGTCAGTTTCCATCGTCTCTACCCCTTCGAAGTCGGGCAGGTATTTATCTTTGATCATCGCAGCATTATCCTCTTCTTCTAGGTAAGCAACGCCGGCTTCTGTAATAGTGAATAAACTATTTTCAAAAGCGGCGTATCCCAAACGCTGGAGGGTGTTATGTGAAACTAGGTTTCGAACTTTTTGAGAAAACTTATCATCTCTTCGGTTTTTCAATATTGCCAAATCCTCACCTGTTGGTTTTAGCAGTTCTCTCAGCGCTTCACTCAGCTGTGTGGTAGTCATCGACCTATGCTCCGCCTCATTTAGTAAGAATAACGATGGTAAAATGAGCTCTGCTTCTGTAATAGCCATAACTAGTAATTTGTAATCATTAAATGTTGTACGTCCTTATCATTTCTATTCATGAAGCTCACTAAATATTTCTTTTCAAATGACTGAATTGTCAAGCCCGCGTTTGAGTACAAGTTAAAAATAAACTCGGTGTTCTTAATGATTATCATCCATTTAGCCATACACTTTTTTATTAAATACTTAGCAAGCCTCTCTTGATCTGCCTTATTAAATTCATTTTGTGCATAAGTACTGAATTCAGAGTCATACGGAGGGTCTAAAAAGACAAAGTCGTTTTTTGTAGGTGGGTTTTTTGTAAAGAAATCTTCAAAGTCCAAACAATCTATCTCAGTCTGCCCTAATAAAGCTTCTAATTCTTTTGACCGATAGTAATTAATTTTTTTTGCAAAATTTTTACGATTATAACCAATGCCGCCATACGGAACATTAAATCCTCCAGCCGCATTATAACAGAACATGCCGCTATAAGCATAATTTCGTATAAAGAGAAAGACGGCTGCCTTAAAGCCTTCGCTAGTATGGTACTTTGATATGTTGTTATATATATATCGGAAGGGCATATAAAAAGCGCTTTTAAAAGCAGTCTCAATGTTGTCTAGAATTCCTTTCCTAGTAAGTTTTCCTTTCTCCTTTTCTAGTTCTCGCATTCGGTGTAGCTTCCGCAACAAATTCTTTTTTATTTCAAGAATGAAATGTTCGATGTTGAAATTAAAAACAGCTGAAAACATACCATTGAAGTCTGAAGATCTGGTTAGCAAAAATTCGTAGAGAAAGTTAACAATCTCATCATCACAGACCCTATTATCTAAAAAGTCCGAATAAAGCTTAATGAAAAGTTCCGAATATTTGATAGTTATCCTAGACAAAATTGCCCAGTTATGTAGTACCTCGTCTAGTGTAGAATAAAACTGTTGGTCTTTACTCTTAATTACGCGGTACAATGTTATAAGTTCATGAGATTTGTCATTAATAAAATATCTTCTAGCGGTAATTGCTGAATAAACTGCACCACCACCAACAAACGGCTCGTAAAAATCATTGAATCTTTCGGGAACGGTTGGCAAGATGTATTTCAATTCCTGCTCTTTACCACCTGCCCATTTAACAATTGGCTGTAATTTATAGATATCTGCTAAATTGAATAAATTAAAAAATTGATCTTCCTTAAACACTCTTTTTCTAATTATTTAAAATAATAACGATTAAATTATATAAGCTACAAAGGTGTTGAATCTTTCCATATCACCCATCTAACTTAAAGAAATAAAACAAATGGTAAATTTTGGTCTGTGGGAAGCGACCAATTCCTTGAGACGAGTAGGGAGTGTTTTAAATGTCAATTCTAACTAATTTTTAAGATGCCCAACTGCGTAAAAAACTCTCTCCTGGTTCAAGTCTTCCGAATGGGAACTTAAACCGAGAATAATAGCAGGACTATTGACGGAAATGGAATTACAAAAACTACTAAAAACAACAAATTGATAGAAAGAAACTACTAATAATGAAGTGAAGAAACAACTACGACAAGCATAAGTTAGTGACACAATGCGTAAATGTAGTACTACTGCTAAGTACATAAAAGGCTTAAAATGCGTTTACAAAGCGGGATCAACAGGTTCGCTTTCCAATGCTAATACACCGAACGCGCATTCATGTACTCTTCGTAAGGGTTCTTTGTTTACAAAACGTTCAAGTCCTTCGATACCTAAAGAAAATTCGCGTAGGGCAAGTGACCGTTTAGCTGATAATCCTCTTGATTTTAGTCTGGTAATATTTGCAGGCGAATCATATTCCGGCCCATAAATAATGCGGAGGTATTCTTTACCTCTTACCTTGATAGCAGGTTGTATCAATCCTTTTTTACCTTTTTGAATAAAATGATAAGGCTTTACAACCATTCCCTCTCCGCCACCAGCTGTAAGCTGTAACCACCATTCAGTAGCTTCTTCAACTGCTGCCTCGTCATTTAAATGAACGATTTGGTATGGGGTAGCTAACAAAATGGATGTATCTGCCACGCAAAAAGCTTCTATGTTGTGCATGTGCCACTCATGGTCCTTTTCTGCCCACGCCTTGCCTTCGGTAGCCAGGATATGAAAAGGAGCCAGGGTATAATCGTCTAAACTATTTACCGTCCAGGAATACTGCTGATACGATTTTATGTATTGCTGTACCTGTTGATAACGTTTACTGTAGCTGTTCAATAAAGGCTCCATTTCCGATTGATGCAAGGCAGCCTTTTGCAAGACATCGAGGGTTGCACTTAACGCATGTGTGGCAGCAACACCTGTTGAAGCATATTGACTTTCGATAAGGCTCTGTGCTTTGGCGCTCCAGGGCATCAACTCGCAATCAAGGCAAACCCAGTCCGTTTGAAAGCGGTCATAAAAACCAGAGTGGAACAACGCTGCATTTACCCTTTGCAGTAAAGCCTGTTCGGTTTCTTTATCATTGAAGTAAGCACGACCTGTGCGGGTATAAATGACACCAATGCCTTCGCCTTCAATTCCAAAAGTCTTTCGCACGGCTTCTTCGTCTTTCGCTACAATTATGACGGCTCTGGAGCCCATGTGTTTTTCTTCACAAATAACCTTTTCTACACCTACGCCTCTGAAGTAATTAAATGCTTCTGTAGGAAATTCCAGGTATTCATCGAGTTTGCTTGTCTCGCATGGACTCATAGTTGGAGGGAGGTAGATGAGCCATTTTGGATTGATAGCAAAGCGGCTCATTACTTCTAAGGCAGCGATGGAATTTTCTTCGCGAATAGTTACGTTGTGATGATGTCTTGTTTCAACAATACGCTTACCGGTAAAGTCGGCAATATCAAGTACATCATCCTGTTCCTGCTGGATAGTTAAAGCCGTAGTCTTATAATCCAATGGACGTACAGGTTCACAATAAACCTCTTTGGCGTCAACAGACACCAGTTCCTTTTCAGGATAACGCAAGGCTGTAAGTTTGCCGCCAAAAACACAACCGGTATCAATATCAATTGTGCGGTTAAGCCATTGTGCATTCGGAACAGGGGTATGCCCATAAACGACCATTGCTTTTCCATTGTATTCTGCAGCCCAATTGTATCTTACCGGTAATCCAAACTCATCGGTTTCGCCTGTTGTTTCTCCATATAAACAAAACTCTCTCACGGCTCCTGAACCACGACCCTGCATTGCAGCTTTCAATCCTGCATGAGCCACCACCAGCTTACCTTCATCAAATACATAATGACTTATCAAGCCGTCTAAAAACTCTCTTAGCTTTTGCTTAAACTCCGCAGGCTCTTGTTCTAACTGGTCAATGGATTGCTGTAAGCCATGTTTAACGCTCACATTTTTCCGGTTCAGCCATTTCAATAATTTGATATCATGATTACCGGGAACACACCATGCCATTCCGGCTTCAACCATTTGCATTACCAGCTTTAAAACGGAGGGTGTTTTTGGTCCTCTGTCCACAAGGTCACCTACAAACACAGCCTGCCGCGCATTGTCTTCTGATAAAGGTACTGACAGGCATTGGTGATTTTCTTTATCAATGTCGTAACCCAACTGAACAAGCAGTTCGCAAAGTTCATCGTAGCAGCCATGAATATCCCCGATAATATCAAAGGGGCCTTTTACCTGTTTTTTGTTGTTGTAAAGTGGGTCACGTGCAAAGCCGGAAATAGCAGCTATTTCTTCAGTCGTACGAAGTTCAATGATGTGCCTGAAACCTTCCACCTTTAATCTTCTTATGCTTCGTCTTAACTGACTTCCCTGTTGTGGAATAAAATGTTTTCCAAAGTTTCTGTCGCTACGGCTTGCATTACGTTCTATGCAAACATTTTCAGGTGTATTAATAACAATTGCTATAGGCAGCACATGATATTTCCGGGCAATTTGTACCCAGTCTTTCCTCGCTTCTTCCTGTACATTGGTTGCATCTATTACAGTCAGCAAACCGTTTTGTAATCTTTTGGATACGATAAACCTTGCCAGTTCAAAAGCATCGGCGGAAGCTGCCTGGTTGTTCTCATCATCACTGACAATGCCACGGCAAACATCAGAGGAAACAATCTCTGTAGGTTTAAAATGCGTACGGGCAAACGTAGATTTGCCTGAGCCTGATGCTCCCATCAATACTACTAAAGAAAGTTCCGGTATATGTATTTGTTTAGTTGCTGTTTCCATAAAATTGTTCCCTGATATTAATCAATAAATCTTCTGCTTTTTGTACATCCGGTGTTTCAGGTAAATCAGATGTGCCATATAAGTCTTCTATCCTTTGCATTTTCTTTTCTACCATTTGCATCAGGTCATCGTATTCAAATTCACCTTTCCTGATGCGTAACAAAAAATCCCTGTCTTCCCGATGCACTATCACTTTTTTGTGCAATGCTATTTCTTCTGCCATATTTAACAGGCGAAAGGTGTGCATCATGTTTTTGCTGTCGTAGTTTTTACCGTGCTCCAGAGTATTCTGGTAACGTGCATCGTTTCGCTTTTCAACCCATTGCCAGTACTCATTGTATTCCTTACAATAAACAGAATACCCATCTTTATTAAAGTTCATTACCGCTGATGGCTCAATGCCTTTTGGAACTGGACTTAGTTGAACATCATTTGCTGATTCACCTGAAACAATTCCTTTCAATTTCTCACTGGCAGAAAGCTGTTCATTGTGATATACCAAATACACATTCCTAAAATGGGGGAGGTTGACCAACCCGCAATCTTCCTGGTTGTAATTATTTTCCGCGAGCCATTGTTTTAATGAAACGCTTCCATTACCCTTCACTACATAACAAAAATCCAGTGGTGATTTTCTTTCCTGCTCAAGCGGCTTGTTGATTTTCTTATTTAATCCCCGCGCCTTTTTTATTTGGGTTTTTGCATAGCCGGCAAAAGTGTCAAAGCAAAGTTTCGAAAGAAAGTCTTCAGCTTTGATTAGGTCCATCAAAGGATGCCGGAACAAAATGGCGTGTTGAGGAGTGCTCAACAACTCCAATATGTTCGGATTATTCTTACACAGCAGTTCTACGAACCTCCCTATTTCCATGTACACTTCATCATTCGTTTCATTTGATACCTGCTCAGTATAATCCAAGCCGTATAGTTCCTTTTGTGGCAATACAAAGATGCCTTTGATGTCGGTATCAGAGGTGGCCACATTAAGGTTGTAGGCCCTGCTTCCGCTGATCGCTTTTAGCAGCAGATGTTGAGGTTCATTTATGATACGGTTAAAGATCATTACACTTGAATATACTTTCGGAATATTTTATCTAATACTGCAGTATTGTGCTTTATTGCAGGCAAAGCCGTTGATTTTTCTTTCACTTCCAATAATGTTTTTTCAATCCATTGTTGTATGGATGGAACACGGCTTATCATTGTTTGTTCGTCGGCAGCTTTCTTGCTTTCAAGTAACCTGTCTACTGTTAGCTGCCATTGTTCGTCTTTTATGTTTGTTCTTAGCTCGCTAAATTGCATGGGCGGCACTATTTTCTTTTCAACTATCCATAGAGCTGCTAAAGCGGGTCGTAATGCATAAAAATATTTCTTAAGTTTCACCTGCTCAGCCTGGAGATCATTCACAAAAGTATTTCTTGCCATTGACAGGTAATGATGACAACCAGCTCTTAAAGAAAAATATTCGGGCACTAAAGAAGATAGTTCCGTAACGAAAGATGGATCACTTTTATAAACAACAGGAGATTGCAACCATTCGTACAATGGAGGGTTTGATTTGAGAAATAATTGGAATGCTTTGCGGATATCCCAACCACCTATATCAAGCACGTCATTTACCGGAACCTCAATTACATCTCTTCTTTCACTAATGCTTAAATAATCATTCACGTTACGGGCATAAATAAAGCGAACGTCAAAGTCACTATCTGGTGATTCAAATCCCCAGGCCCTGCTTCCTGATTCACATGCATAAAGAATGGTTATATCATTATCTGTCTCCACCTGTTTCAGTTTTTCTTTAATTTCCTCTACCATTCGTTAACTCCCTTTTAATAATGTAAATACAGCCATTTGGCTCAAAGCGCCCACTTCATCATCTGTTTCTCCTATTGGCTTGTAAGTAACAGAATAATTAAATCTTGTTGCAATACCGTTTCCCCAATCTTGAAACTGTTTGCGTGTCCATTCAAAGCGATGGTCAGTATGACGCATCTTACCTTCCTCGTGATTGGCGAACTTAATGTTGTATTCAGCATTAGGCGTAGTGATAACTACAAATTGTGGTTTGGAAAACTCAAACACAACTCTTTCCAAAGATGCCAACCTGGGTTCATCCAAATGTTCTATAACTTCTACCAAAGCTGCTCCATCAAAGCCTTCAATCCGTTTGTCCCTATAATTTAATGAGCCTTGTATCAGTTTTATACGTTCTTGTTGTTTTGGAGGCAAACGGTCTATTTTCAGTTTGTCTTTTGCAATTTCCAAAGACCTGTAGCTAATGTCCATTCCCAGTATCTGTTCAAATTGTTTTTCTGCTATTAACAGCCTCAATAATTTCCCTTCCCCACATCCCAGGTCTACAACTGTTTTTGCTCCGCTTTGTAAAAGTTCCTGCTTAACCGTCTCTAATCTTACATCATGAATTCTTATCTTTTGCTCAGGGATAATTTCCTCTTCTGCATCCTCGTCAACTGCTTCATCTTTTAAAAGCATTTCCAGCGCCTCATTCGCAAGGTATCGCTGGTGTTTTAAATAACGCAATGTTATCAGTTCCCTTGCGGGATGCGTTTGCAACCAGTCTTTGCCCTTTTCTAAAAGCTTCTCAACTTCATGTGAACCCACCCAATAATGCTTATCGTTATCACACACCGGTATCAGTACGTACAGGTGTGTCAACAATTGCTGCAATGTGATTTCATGTTGCAGTGTAACGGTATAATACCGGCTGTCTCCCCAATTAGGAAAGTTCTCATTCAGCAAATGCTTTTGAACAGATACAGCATAACCAAGAGGTTCAAACAGATGTCTAAGCATCGTTTCGCCTCCACGTACCGGCAGCACAGCTATCTTCACTTCAAAAGGAAATGCTACATTAACCAATTCCGGCTTGTCTTTGCAACGTCCATTCATTGCAGTGCCGAAAGCTTTAGAAATAGCCGCACTCATGAAAGAGCTGGCGACATAAGGCCTGTCATTTACATATTGCTCGAGCGCGAAATCATTACCTGAAGGACTACCATTCTTTCTTACCAATCCAATTGGGTCTATATCTAACAACAAAGCAACCGTACACTTTTCTTCTGAAACTTCTGTGTAGAATATATGTGCTTTACCTGCTGTTATCTCTACCTCCTGCATTTTAGCAGGAGGTTTATGTAACAGATAACTTAAATCACTTGCAGGATTGTGTGTAGTAGTTATAGTTAGAAGCATAGGATATTACTTAAAGTTGAAGATAGAGAATTCGCAAGAAATTGTAGTATAAACAGTTTAACTATAATGAAAGAAACTACGATTCGAAATGTTTTACCAATATGAATAGAATAATTATTTGGTATAGAACTTCAAAATCTACGTCACTTCAAACAAGGTACTGAAGCCAGGAATACACGCTTTCCCCATTAGTTCGTAAACACAAAAAGGAACCCTTTACAGGATTCCATCATTCCACAATCTTTCTATTTTGACTTTTAAAATTAATTATGGTGCTCTCCAGGCAGAGGGCAATCAAGTCAAAGAAGCAACGGAATAAATGATGGGTTGGTGGGTAGGGTCTGTGTTTATGCCGGAATTCCATGGACGCTTCAGCAGCCCTGCTGCCTAACTTTGTAACAGAATTATTGGTAAAACACTTGCTTTATATACTTTTCGACAATTATTGATTTTAATAAAAACTGCGGATTTGTCATTTAATAATTACTTTTTTCTGACTCCGTCGGTAGCTTTATGTTTTAATTCTTTGACTTCTTTTTCAAGTTCTAAAGACTTTTGCCACATTTCAAATTTCCTTTGGTTTTCTTCTTCGCGGGCGATTACTGTATTTCTCATGTTTCTATCTACTAAATATAACTTGTCTAATTCTCCTAACCATTTCTTTAAACTTGGCGGAGCATTTAATTTCACATATCGGTACTTTGTGTCACTGGCTTTGTACATTTCCAAATGTTTATATGTATCATACCATCCCATTGAGATAAGACATACAATAAAAAACAAAGCAGCAGCAATCCAAATAGTTTTGGTAGCATGGTGATGATGCATTATTTCTTTTTTCACCGGTTGATTTAAAAGCATTATTGTTGTTTCTAAACCTGCAGACAGTTGCCGCATTTCCTTTTCAGGGAAAGCAAGCTTTTTAATATCAAAGTTTAGTCCTTCCACGGCTGTTTTGAACTGGCTTACTGCTTCTATAACCGTAGGAGTTGTATTTGCTTTTTCCCTGAGTTCGTTAATTTGGTTTTCCTGCAAACCTATTTTTCTTTCCTGAGCGTCCACTTTATCAATGAGTGAACCTATTAATACCTCGTTCATAATATAATATTTTTTTGATGTTAATGACGTAGTCCATGGGAGTGTTTTTTCTTTTTCTTCTGCCTGCTTTCCTGCAATAATTCATAGGGTGACTGGTCGTTTCCTTCCGGCTTCAGCAAAATCTCCAACGACTTTTCTAAACCTTTGCTTAAAGGGTTATCCTGTAAGTTTTCTTTAAACTGGTGGAGTGACTCTCTGGATTGGTTGGCTATAGCAGAAGAATGGTAACCCCTGTTTTCTGTAAAACCTGGTCTTAATGTAAGCACTTCTTTTTGGTTGAGTGCCAATCTCTTTTCCAGGTTCCCTAATGAAAACTGCCGGTCTACCTGGCTGCCTTTGAAAGAATAATCTCCCATCTTAAAGCTCGCTCCCTGCTTTTCTAATGTCTGTCCCTTATACTTATACTGTGTTTCAATACCGCGCAACTGTAATTTGTTTTCCAGTTCTTTCAGCGTCTTGCATTGAGGCAAAACGTGTAGGATAGCTTCATACATCTTGTATTTGGTTGCTTCGGATTTTCGTAGCGCCTCGTAATTAGTCAGGCTCAGGTCTTTCTTCAGGGCAGGAACAAGTTTGTGTTCCAGTGTTAATTGTTGTGCTGTTTTCTTTCCGCGCAATCCTAAAAAGCTGTCAGAGATTACTTTGCCGTTGTTGTCTACCAGGTTGGCTACTACATGCATATGAAGGTGTCTTCGGTCTGAATGTTTAATAATCGCAACCTGCGTATCTACTATTTTTAATTTCTCCAGATATTCTTTTGCAATCTGCTTCATCTGTTCATCGCTTACTTTTTCTCCGGGATAGAAACTTAAGCAGCAATGGAAGCATGCTTTTTCTTTCTCAGGTCTTAGTTGTTGCTGCAGGATGAAATCATCTGACATTACCTGGTAATTATGTTCACGTACTCCTATACATTCCAAAACTTCAGCTTCCGGTTTGTTTACTATATAGCGACAGGCATGGTAGAAAGAATGGCCGGAAAATACTTTACTAACCATGACTGAGTTTTTTTAAGAGTACTTCAAACTGGTTTCTGCATGTTTCAAAGTAGAGCATTGTCTTAAGCATCCCTTCGGTGTGACTGTTCTTTGTAAGCTGGTTGATGTTATTAGACATTCCAATTAGTTGCCTGACAAAATGCCTTTCTTCTTCATTTAATCTTGGAGTTACCGCTGTGTTAATAGCTATCTGCCTTACATAAGCCGATACTTTCATTCCTGCTTTTGCAGCTTTCTGGCGGATAATAAAGTGTTCTGTTTTGCTGAACCTCACTGCTGCCCTGATTTCTTTTTTGATGATTTTGGCTGGTCTTCCAGCCTGCTTTGTTTTCTTTTTCACTGTTTCCATTTCACACTTGTTTAATTGTTTACAATCTCTTTTTATGTCTTCCTTATTGCCGACCAACGGGAGCAAAAGGCGAGCAAGTTCGTCGAACTGATTTTTGTTCGACAAGAACACCGCTCGCCCTAATAACTTCCAAACTGTCTGCTGCATTGGTGTTTCTGATTTTGATAGCCACTGTTTTCATCCTTTTTAAATACTCGCCAATACAGCTATTACAATTACTTATAGAAAATTTCTTTTTGTGGCCTTCTTTCGCCTCTTGTCCGCTAAGTAAATTCTGATTAGATTATTTCAATACTTTCCATTTTTTTCTCATTCCTTTCTTTCATTCTCACCCTGTAATTATTACCACGTTTTAAAGGGGCTGGTGAAAAAAGAAAGAAGTATTACTACCGGAAAAATTGACAGTCTAACCTTTTATTCCCGCTTAATATTCTTTCATAAGAACAGAAATAAAAACTGTTAATGTCCTGCCTCCCGGTTAAAAATTTTTAAACTTTCCACACCATGCTTTCGGATATTCGCCTTTAAGTCCATCCACAACTGGATATTAAAATCCGCCAGCTCCATCATTTCTTCAAAGTTTAACTGGTTAGGATTTGAAACTACCGGACTTTTATCTTGGGTTTGGTTACTGATACAGGAAAATATATTAGGCGCATATCCCTCTCCAATCTCCAACGATTTCCCAATAGCTACACTGCCGCCGAATAATTTAATTTGCTTTCCGCTGCTTAACAGCAGTGTTCTTCTTTTTAATTCTGCCATAAATGATTTTTTAAATTGTTTATTAATTGAAGTGTTTAATAACTTGCTCTTAGTTCGTTTAACAGATAATAAGTAGGAAACTGATCCTAACTCTCCTTATTCATCTCCGCCTGTTTTGCAATAAGCTTAATAATTAATTGTAGCAAACAAACCGCGGTGAAAAGAAGAAATACTTGTTCTCACTGCGTCTGAACGGGATTTAAGAGTTGCTGAATGTCCTGGTGGAGGAAATAAACTCGTGACCGGATTTTATACGGCTTCAACTTTCCATGTTTGACCTAATCATAAATAGTAGGCTTGGTAACATGAAATAGAGCACAAACTTCTGCAATCTTGTAGAGAGGTTTGTTGGTCAGGCCGGGTGTTTGAAAAGACGGAGAACTTGTCTTTTGCTTGTCAACACTTTGAACTTCTTCGCGAATTATTTGCCGCATAGATTGCCAGAACTGTTCCGGCTCGAAGGGGAATAACATTGGGGTAACGACGTTACCATTGCTCACATTTTCTTTCATCACTTTTCGTTTTAGAGCTGCAAAATAGCTTTAGGGTCAAACGTAAAGAAGATAAGTATACATAAATGTTTAAGATTTGATGGGAATTTAATTCTTCTGACTTCTGGGTAGCATTAATAAAGTCTGTTAAGCCCAATTGTGAGGATTTGGCGCGGTAAATAAATTTGCTATCGTTAATAATTTTCCAATTGAATTTAAGAAAGTGGGCGGAAAGTTTAAGGAATGGGATTTAGTATTGTACAGGATTACCTGCACTAATTTGTAATCATAAAGAACCGATTATTGGGATAAACATTTAATATAGGAGATAAATTACCTGCAGAAGAATTGTTGTTCCACTTTTTTAAGTTCTTCTATTCCGGCTGAAAATTGAAGTTCTTCCATAAACTTAAAAGTTTCTTCAAACCGATTTCTTAATTCGGTTATTTTTCTTTCAGTCAGATTTTTTCTTTTCACCGGTATTAAAATCAATTCCAGATTTTTCTTTAAACTACCCTGATCTACTCCGTATAATTTTTTTAATAATGCAGACGAATGGTCATTACACTGCAATGGCTTTAAAAAGTTTATTTTGGAAATAACTAAAAAGAACAAGGCAAGAGAAAAATTCGATAATTGCGACTGCCGGCATTTTTCCATCTGTTCCAGTTGGCTTTTTTCAAAAGTTTCTTTGACGGTTTCGAGATAAGGGAGAAACCTATTGTGAAAACCTGGCCAGTAGTGAAAAAGGAACATGACAGGAAACGTTACAAGCCCAGCCACAAAAACTGCTGGTATAAATTCAAAGTTGAAATACGCAGGTGTAAAAAACATTAATAAGGCAGGCAGCCCAAACACAAAAGCAAAGTGGACTAATACATCTTTCGTCCAATAAGCCGCCATTACTTTTTGTTTTGTTGAATTTGTGCTCCAGGCAGCAATAGCATTCTGATGAGTGCTGTGTGTACTGGTAAACTTTGCCCTGATATAAACAACATCTAGGGGGAAGTCAAATGTTATAAAGGACTTCACTCCGCTCATCAAATCTTTCATCACTTATCCTTTTTTTAAAAATACAAACATTACTTATATAGATAAGTTAAATTCAATAAAATTTTGTCGTGGAATTGTGTATTTGATAGTAATACTTTTTAAAGAATTCAAAAAGACTTTTATCGTATCAAATGGAATTATAGAGTTTTACTTATTGCAGTGAAGAATGAGAATTGACAAAGAATTTATATCAAGCCACTTTAAAAACAAATAACCTAATGAAAAAGCGCAGACTTTGTAGATTTGGTTTGTTTTTATAATGATTGAAAATTTAATAATATTCAAATCTCTTTTTAAAGGAAGGGAAGATGTATTTGCTATCCGTTGGGAGCGTGATGGAAAAAGTGGCTATATGCCTGCTTATAATCTTAATTGGAATGAATATACTGCATATAAAGCTAAAGGTGGCAACCTGAAAAATTTTGCTAATAAACAGTATGCTTTACTTACAGATGAAAGAATTGCCAATCATTTAAAAGGCAAAGAAATAATCGGTATTTATCCTCTGTTGAAAGATAATACTTCATGGTTTATTGCAGCAGATTTTGATCAGTCGACAACAAACGGAAAAACATGGATAGATGAATGTCGACAATTTATTCATGAATGTGAAAAATATCAATTACCGGTTTATTTAGAACTTTCAAGATCAGGCAAAGGGGGACATGTGTGGATGTTTTTTAATGAACCATATTCAGCCGTAAAAAGCAGAAGGATATTTTTTCATATTCTTACTTCTTCAGGCATTATCACAGGCAAAACTTCAAATTTTGATCGATTGTTTCCTAACCAGGATTATCATTCAGGAATGGAGTTAGGTAATTTAATTGCATTGCCTTTGCAGAAGAAAGCTTTAGAGCAGAATAATTCATGCTTCATCCACCCTGTTACTTTCAAACCTTTTGCGAACCAATGGGAGTTTCTAAAAAGTATTCAAACTATCTCTACAGCCAAGCTGGATGAATTATATAATGAGATTGAAGTCAACAATTCCAAAATACCTATACGGTTCAATTATTCCGACAATAAATTAAATATTATTCTCAATAATCAGATTGTTATTCCCCGTCCTAATTTAGATGGACAATTATACAGATATTTAAGAGATCATCTAAATATAAAAAACAATGATTTTTTTATTAAGAAAAACTCAGGGAAGAATACATATAAAACAGAAGCGACTATCAAAATATTAGAAGAAAAAGATAATGAACTTGTTTTACCAAGGGGGTTTATTGGCAAACTGCTGAGGTATTGCAAAGAACAAAATATTTCGTATAATTTTACTGATGAAAGGAGAAAACTAGAAGCCGTTAAATTTACTGACTTTATCACATTATACGATTTTCAACAGCCTGCTGTCGATATTACAGATAAGAAGGATTTTGGTGTTATAGTAGCTCCACCAGGTTCCGGAAAAACAGTAATAGGGTTATCTATTGTTGCAAAGAAACAACAACCGGCATTAATTATTGTACATAGGAAACAGTTATTGGTCCAATGGATTGAAAGAATTCAATCATTTCTTAAAATACCTAAGCATAGAATAGGAAGAGTAGAAGGTGGTAAATATGAATTAGGCGAAGAAATTACCGTGGCAATGATACAAAGCTTACAATCAAACGGATTACCAGATAATATTTATAAATCTTTTGGAACTGTCATTGTAGACGAATGCCATCATTTACCTGCCAAAACGTTTTCGAAAGTAATTAACCAGTTTCACTCATATTTTTTGTATGGCTTAACAGCAACTCCAATCAGGAAAAATAAAGACGAGAATCTAATATTTATTTACATAGGCGATATTATTCATGAAATTGTAATTCCGTCATCTGGAGCGCATCACAAACCGCCATCAATAAACATAAAAGATACAGAGTTCTTTGCTCCGTTTAATTCAGGCACAGATAACTTTGATACATTTTTACACATCCTTATTTATGATACAGCCAGAAATGAGCTTATTATTGATGACATAAAAAAAGAGGTTGCTGCAGGAAGAAAAGTGCTTGTATTAACAGAACGAAAAGCTCATATTGAAGTATTAAACCAGTATTTAAAAAACACTTGTGAAACAATTGTTTTAACAGGGGAAGATAAAGAGCAAAGCAGAAAGGTTAAATTAAAGCAAATAGAAGACGGAAGTTTTCAGGTATTGATATCTACCGGACAGTTTATCGGAGAAGGAACTGATATTGAAGCTTTGGACTGTTTAGTATTAGCTTATCCGTTTTCATTTGAAGGAAAACGGTCTTTTAAAAAAGACTTTAAATGTTTAATCGTTTTACCAATACTGTTTATTTTAAGACCTTTAATTACGTCAGTCCTTCGCATATGAGGGATGTCATAAATAAGGTAATTTATAAATTGCTCATAAAAAGTAACATCAAAGGATTCAAAGGTGATCGATTTCTTTCGGTAGGTTTGAAAACTTAATAAATGCTTCTTCATTGCACCAATTACATTTAACGTACACTGTTTGACTTTCCCTTCTTTGGATTTTAAGTATTCCTCAATGTGATAAAATACATCCATGCTATCCTGCTTTTTTAAAACAGCAGTTGAGTTTACGGGATCAAAACCAGTACTGAACTTTTCTTTTAGAAACTTAGTAGGAGCAATATTACTTTGGGCAATGGCATACTTAACTAAATCTTCTGCTCTTCGCAATTTTTGTGAAAGGTGGTTTTCAATGTCTTTAACGTCTCCAAATTTTTGAGGAAGAGCAGGATTTATACGATTGTTTTTTCTGTTCCAGTATTCAGGGGGAATTGCCAGTCCTGTATCTACTAAAACTCTTTCTTCGGAGTTGCGGCAATACTGTAAGAAAATTACACTTGTGCCATCACGGCGAGTCCATTCTTTTTTACAAATTGGTTTGATTGGTAATATCATGATACACGTTTTACTCTATTTTTTACTCTATTTCAGTTAGGTCAGGACATGTAAAGTTCATAACCATAGAAATAAAAAACAACGCGTAAAATGCTAATATTCAATGAGTAAAGTAAAGAAGAGTAATAGTGTATAAAGTTTGAAAACCGCTAAGATTTCCCGTCCGGTCCGCAGAATGAGTAAAAAGCTATTGATAATCAATGGCTTTTTTATTTAGTCGAACTTTTAGTCGAAGTCAATCTGAAAATTCCTTTACTTCTTACCTTACTTTACTTAAAGTAACATGTCTTTATAAAGATACTCCTTATTTTATATTCTTTTATCTAACGTTACAGTAAAACTTTAGAATAGTTAAGTTGATTAAGGTAGTTTAAGTTATTAAGTCTTCATAAGGAAAAACATTACAAGTGTGGGCAAAGATCATTTCATTCCTTTTGATAAACCCTTACATAATTAACTTCAAATCTGTTTAGGGAATTTTGTATTATTAGTATACGCAGAGTTGTTCCGTGGGTAAACATCGTTCTGGTACGATCTTGCACTGGTGTAGTTGATTATGGTGAACATACGGACATCCTGCTAACTCCCGAAGCTAAGAGAGGGTAATCTGAGATGCTTTAATAAATACGGACAGTTGAGTTGCTTAAATTATACTTCACGCTGCATAAGAATGTGCAATATTTTTATCAAAGAATTGAAAGTTAAGAGTTAATAATTTTTCAAGTTCTGGTTTGTTAGTTTGATTGATGTTTTCAAAAAAGGATGTAATTGCGTTGTGAAACATTGCTGGAGAGTCATAATAAGGTGCATAAAGAATTTTCTTTTTAGTAAACTTCCAAAGTCTTTCTATAATATTAAGGTTAGGTGAATATGGAGGTAAAAAGAGCAAGTGGATACCCAGTGAGTTGGCAAAAGTCTTTACTACAAAGCAGTGTTGGTAGCGTGCATTGTCCAGAACAACAGCAATAGGTTTATCATTATACTGTTCTTTCAATTGTTTTAGAAAAGCAATAAGGCAGTTGGCGCAAATGTAGGTGGTGTTGGAGTAGGTAGATATTTCTTTGGTAATGGCGTT
>JAABUT010000647.1_pt1 | contig 51131 bp, 49 predicted proteins | sample 5559281 | NCBI WGS metagenome assembly JAABUT01 (sample SAMN10711880, study PRJNA513359) | rock metagenome | isolation source: Antarctica rocks | place: Antarctica: Victoria Land, Ricker Hills nord | collected 2016-01-04
TAGTAGCAAAACTTGCTTTTTTGTGGGCCTGCCACGCCTGTCGAACCTCGATTTCCGTGCTGACGAGGCCGAAAAGGGCCGGGCTCCAGTTGTCCTAGCACCCGCGCGAAGCATGAAATTCTACTCTGGAGGCCATATGCAATCGCCCTGCCCGGAGGGAGAGGGAGCGGAGTTATGACCACCCTGGACTCTGTCGAGACCTGGTCGGGCAAGGGCCGCACGGATGAGAACTTCCCGGTCGGCTCTGCCCTGATCCGCCCGGCGCTGCGGCCGCACGTCCACGCCTTCTACGCCTTCGCCCGCAACGCCGACGACATTGCCGACAGCCCCGAACTGGACGCTCCGGACAAGCTGCGGCGCCTAGACCAAATGGAGGCGGTGCTGACCGGGAAGGCTGATGGCGGGTCGCCGAGCGCCGCGGCCCTGCGCACCAGCCTGACCGAGACCGGTGTCACGCCCCGGCACTCGCTGGACCTGCTGGCCGCCTTCCGCCAGGACGCCACCAAGCGCCGCTACGCCAGTTGGGAGGAACTGCACGACTACTGCCGCCTGTCCGCGATGCCGGTCGGCCGCCACGTGCTGGACCTGCATGGAGAGGATGCGGCGACCCACGCCCCCTCCGATCCCCTATGCGCCGCGCTGCAAGTGCTGAACCATCTGCAGGACGGCGCCAAGGATCTGCAAGCGCTCGACCGCTGCTACTTGCCAGCCGACGTGCTGGACGAGGCCGGCGCGCAGGTCGCCGACCTGCTGGGGCTGCGGGAGACGCCGGGATTGCGCCGGGTGTTCACGCGGCTGCTGGACGAGGTGGACAAGCTGAACGACGCCGCCGGCACCCTGCCGCTGCAGGTGCGCGACCGGCGGCTGCGGCTGGAGGTCGCGGTGATCCTTGGCCTGTCCCGCCGCCTGGCCCGGCGTTTGCGGAACGGCGACCCAGTCGCCACCCGGGTCAAGCTGCGGAAGACGGACGTGGCTGGCAGCCTGCTCGGTGCGGTGCGGTTCCTGCGATGACGGCCATCGGGATAACTCCGGAAACCGCATTGGGCGCCGCGGCGGATGACCTCCGGCAGGTCGAGGCGTTGGTAAAGGGCGCCGGAACCTCGTTCTACCGCGGCATGAAGGTGCTGCCGCCGGACCGGCGGGCGGCGATGTATGCGGTCTATGCCTTCTGCCGCATCGTAGACGACGTAGCCGACGAGCCGGGGCCTATACCGGACAAGCTTGCGGGGCTGGCGGCGTGGCGCGCACGGATCGCAGCGCTCTATGCCGGGCAGGCCGACGACGCCGTGACCCGCGTGCTGCTGCCGGCCATACGCACCTATGCACTGCGGCAGGAAGACTTCATCGCCGTGATTGACGGGATGGCGATGGACACCGACGCCATCATCGCCCCGGACCTGGCGACGCTCGACTTGTATTGCGACCGAGTGGCCGCTGCCGTGGGCCGCCTGTCCGTCCGGGCCTTTGGCGACGGATCGGTAGACGCGGACCGGGTGGCCTGGCACCTCGGCCGCGCGCTGCAGTTGACCAACATCCTGCGCGACGTGGCGGAGGACGCCGGCCGGGGCCGGCTGTATCTGCCGCGCGAGTGGCTGGAACAGGCCGGCGTCCCTCCGGCGCCCGGCGCCCTGCACCACCCCGCCCTGCCCGGCGTTTGCGCCCGTGTGGCGGCGGAGGCGCGCGGGCACTTCGACGCCGCCCACGCCGCCATGCGCCTGTGCACCCCTGCCGCCATGCGCCCAGCCCGGCTGATGGGTGCGGCCTACAACGCCCTGCTGCACCGGCTGGAGCGGCGCGGCTGGAACCGGCTGGACCTGCCCGTCCGTGTGCCGAGGTGGCAAAAACTGCTGATCGCCTTACGTTACGCACGATGAAGGTCCAACATGTCCACGTTATCGGCGCCGGCCTGGCCGGGCTGTCCGCCGCGATGGAGCTTGCCGAATCGGGCATCGCCGTCACCGTCCACGAGGCCGGCCCGGCAGCCGGAGGGCGCTGCCGGTCCTATTTCGACCGTGAGCTGGGCTGCCGCCTGGACAATGGCAACCACCTGTTGCTGTCCGGCAACAAGGCTGCCTATGCCTTCCTGGACCGCGTCGGGGCACGCGGCACGATGGGCGGCCCGGGCGCGCCGGTGTTCCCGTTCATGGACGTGTCCACCGGCGAGCGCTGGACCGTCCGCCCTAATGAGGGCCGTATCCCCTGGTGGCTGCTCAGCCGGAGCCGGCGCGTGCCCGGCGCCCGGCTGCGGGAGTTCCTGCCGGTGCTGGCCCTGTCCCGCGGCGGGCCGGACGCCACCGTGGCCGGAACGCTGCACGGGGGCGAGCTGTATCGCCGGCTGCTGGAGCCGCTGGCCATCGCCGCCCTGAACACCCCGCCCGAAACCGCCAGCGCCGCCCTGCTCGGCGCCATTGTCAACGAGAGCCTGGCCCTGGGCGGCGCCGCCTGCATTCCAGCGTATCCCAAGGAGGGGCTGTCCGAGAGCTTCATAGACCCTGCCGTCGCCTGGCTGCAGGCGCATGGCGCCGACGTGCTGCTGGGCAGCCGTGTTGCCCGTCTGCAACAGGCTGGCAGCCGCGTGACTGGCGTGAACGACCGTCCGCTGGCGGATGACGAGGGCGTGGTGCTGGCCGTCCCGGCCCCGGTCGCGGCCGGGCTGCTGCCGGGCTTGGAGGGGCCGGATCGGTTCGAAGCTATTCTAAACGTGCATTACCGCTGTGACGCCGACCCTGGAGAAGCAGGTTTCACTGGCCTGGTTGGCGGCACGGCCGAATGGGTGTTCGTGAAACCTGGCGTCGTCAGCGTCACCATCAGTGCCGGGAACCGCTGGGTGGACCTGCCGCCTGTGGCTTTGGCGACACGGGTGTGGGCGGATGTCAGGGCGGTGACGGGTCTGTCAGAACCCATACCCCCCTGGCGCGTGGTAAAGGAGAAGCGGGCGACCTTCGCCGCTACTCCCGATCAGGACCGACGACGCCCGCCGGCCCAAACGGCGCTGGGCAACTTGGCCTTGGCCGGTGACTGGACGGCGACCGGGTTGCCCGCGACGATTGAAGGTGCAATCAGGTCTGGTTGCACTGCAGCATCCCTGTTTTCCCAAGTAGGCGTAACAGAACCGAAATGCCGAGCGAGACCCTGACCCGTCCAACACGCTACGGCGCCGCTTCGTTGCCTCGCATCCCTGACACCCTTTCCGAGGATCTGCTGGAGGACGCCATCGGCCGTGCCTCCTCTGCGCTGGGCAACCGGCAGCAGGCGGACGGCCATTGGGTGTTCGAGCTGGAAGCGGACGCCACCATACCCGCCGAATACGTGCTGCTGGAGCATTACCTCAACCGGATCAACCCGGCGCTACAGGCTAAGATCGGCATCTATCTCCGCCGCATCCAGGGCAAGCACGGCGGCTGGCCGCTGTTCCACGGCGGCGTCTTCAACCTGTCGGCCAGCGTGAAGGCCTACTATGCCCTGAAGGCCATCGGCGACTCGACCGATGCGCCGCACATGGCGCGTGCCCGCGACGCTATCCTGGCAGCCGGGGGCGCCGAGCGCACCAACGTCTTCACCCGCATCCAGCTCGCCCTGTTCGGCCAGGTGCCCTGGCGCGCGGTCCCGGCCATGCCGGTCGAGATCATGCACCTGCCGCGCTGGTTCCCGTTCCACCTGTCCAAGGTGTCATACTGGTCGCGCACCGTAATGGTGCCGCTGCTGGTGCTGATGGCGCTGCACCCGCGCGCGCGCAACCCGCGCGGCGTTGAGATACCGGAGCTGTTCCGCATCCCGCCGGAGGAGGTACGCGACTGGATACGCGGCCCCTACCGCAGCGGTTGGGGCCATGTGTTCAAGGCGATTGACGGCATGGTGCGGGTGGCCGAACCCGCCTTCCCCGCCAGCGTCCGCACCCGCGCCATCGAGGAAGCGGTGTCCTTCATCACCGAGCGGCTGAACGGCGAGGACGGGCTGGGCGCGATCTACCCGGCGATGGCCAACACCGTGATGATGTTCGACGCCCTGGGCTACGCGGCCGACCATCCCCACGCCGCCACCGCCTGGGGCGCCGTGCAGAAGCTGCTGGTGGTAACGGACGCCGAAGCTTACTGCCAGCCGTGCCTGTCGCCGATCTGGGACACCAGCCTTGCCGGGCATGCGGTGGCGGAGGCGGAAGGCGCGGCGACCCCGGCCATAGACGCCGCCTGCGCCTGGCTGGTGGACCGCCAGGTGACGGAGCTGCGCGGCGACTGGGCCGACATCCGCCCGAACGCGACGCCGGGCGGCTGGGCGTTCCAGTATGAGAACGCGCATTACCCCGACGTGGACGACACCGCCGTGGTTGGCATGCTGCTGCACCGCAACGGAGACCCGGCCCACGCCGGCAGCATCTCGAAGGCCCGCGAATGGGTGCTGGGGATGCAGAGCGCCAATGGCGGCTGGGGGGCGTTCGATGCCGATAACACGCATCATTACCTGAACCATATCCCCTTCGCCGACCATGGCGCCCTGCTGGACCCGCCGACGGCGGATGTGACGGCGCGTTGCGTGTCCTTCCTGGCGCAGACCGGGATGGAGGCGACGGAGCCGGCGATGGCACGGGCCATCGAGTACCTGCGCCACGACCAGGAGCCGGACGGAAGCTGGTTCGGCCGCTGGGGCACCAACTACATCTACGGCACCTGGTCGGTGCTGTGCGCGCTGAACGCCGCCGGGCTGCCGCATGACGACCCGGCGATCCTCCGCGCCGCCGCGTGGCTGCTGGCGCACCAGCGCGAGGACGGCGGCTGGGGTGAGGACGAGGACAGCTACGACGCTGCCCCGCCGGGCGAGTATCACACCAGCACCCCATCGCAGACAAGTTGGGCGCTGCTGGGCCTGATGGCCGCCGGCGAGACCGGGCCGGCGGTGGCGCGAGGCGCGGCTTACCTGGCGCGGACGCAACGGGATGATGGGGAGTGGGACGAAGCCCCCTATACCGCCGTTGGATTCCCCAAGGTGTTCTACCTGCGCTACCACGGCTACAGGCTGTTCTTCCCGCTGCTGGCGCTCGCGCGGTTCCGCAACCTGCAACGCGGTAACAGCCGGCGGGTGGGGTTCGGGTTCTAGGGCCGCGGTTGCGCCGGCCCGAACGAAGGTGGACGCCCCTTCTCCCTCTCCCTCCGGGAGAGGGAGAAGGGGCAGGCAGGCTGATTGGCATAGTCGTGGGCCTTGCTGTTGAGGCCAAAGTCGCTGGTCCATTGGGCGCGCGCATCGCCATTGGCGGCGGCACTGCCGTTGGTGCGGCAAGCGCCGCTGACACCCTGGCGCCGCACGTTTCTGCCCTCATCAGCTTCGGCCTGGCTGGCGGCCTAGACCCCGTGCTGCTCCCTGGCGCCCTGCTCATCCCCGCAACCGTCCTGGCCGAAGACGGGCAGTGGGACACCGACCCCATCCTGACTGCCCGCCTTGGCGGCCCTACCCCCGGCATCCTGTTCGGCGATGGCGCCATCCTGGCCACAACAGGCACCAAGGCCGCCCTGCACGCCCGCACCGGCGCAGTCGCCGTGGACCTGGAAAGCGCCGCCGTCGCCCGCGTCGCCGCCCGGCACGGCCTGCCCTTCGCCGTGCTGCGCGCCGTCTGCGACCCGGCCGGGCGCTACCTGCCCCGGGCCGCCCTGGTCGCGTTGGACGGCCAGGGCCGCATCGGTGCCCTGCGCGTCGCCGCCGCCATCCTGACCCGGCCTGGCGAGATTCCCGGCCTGATTGCTCTCGGCAGGGATGCCGCCCGTGCCCGTCTCGCACTGGTCACTCGCGTCCGGGCCATCGGGCGGCTAGGGTCCGCGCCATGAACGCACCAATCAAGCCCGCCGCCCGCTACCCCGCCATGGACGATCCGCAGCAGCAGCCGCGCTACGTCGGCATCCCCACCTTCTTCCGCGTGCCGGTCGCGCAGGAGCTGGCCGACGCCGACATTGGCCTGATCGGCGTGCCCTTTGACGGCGGCGTCACCAACCGCCCCGGCGCCCGGCACGGCCCGCGCGAGGTCCGCAACCAGTCCAGCCTGCTGCGCCCGGTCAACACCGCCACTGGCGCCACCCCCTTCGCCGACCACCGCGTCCGCGACCTGGGCGACTGCTGGATCGAGCAGCCCTATGCGCTGGAAGGCGCGCTGGGCGAGATCGAGGCATTCTACCGCCGGGTCGTCACAGCCGGGGTCACGCCCGTCACCTGCGGCGGCGACCATTCCATCGCCTTCCCGATCCTGCGTGCCGTGGCAGCGGACGGCCCCATCGGCATGGTCCACATAGACGCGCACGGCGACACCGGCGACGACTACATGGGCAGCCGCTACCAGCACGGCACGCCGTTCCGCCGGGCGGTGGAGGAGGGATTGCTGGACCCCGCCCGCGTCATCCAGATCGGCCTGCGCGGCACCAGCACCGTGCCCGGCAGCCTGTGGCAGTTCTCGGAGTCCAGCGGCATGAGGGTGATGCCGATGGACGAGGTGCACGACCGCGGCTGGCGCTGGGCGGTGGAGGAGGCGCGGCGCGTGGTGGGGGACCAGCCCTGCTACCTGTCGTTCGACATAGACAGCCTGGACCCGGTCTGGGCGCCCGGCACCGGCACGCCGGAGGCCGGCGGCCTTACGATGATTGAGGCGCAGCGGATGGTGCGCGGGCTGATGGGCCTGGATGTGGTCGGGGCGGACATGGTGGAGGTGTCGCCGCCCTTCGATGTCGGGAGCCTCACGTCGTTTCACGGAGCCGGGATGCTGTTTGAAATCCTGTGTGTGGTTGCCGCGGCTCGGACGGCGCGGCAGAGGGCGTAGAGTAGGCTTCCGGTTATGTCGGGCTTTTTTACAGTGTCCCTCATGCAGGGACGATACAGCACAAGGAGCGCTCTGACTCCCTCTCCCTCCGGGCAGGGCGATTGCATATGGCGTCCAGAGTAGAAATCCATGCTCAGTGCAAGGGCCTGAACAGTTGGAGGCCGGCACTTTCCGGCCTTTTCAGCACGGCAATCGGGGTGCGGCAGAGGCGGCAGGCTCCCAAAAGAGTAGATTCTACTACTACATACGCCATATGCAATCGCCCTGCCCGGAGGGAGAGGGTTGGGGTGAGGGAAGCCGCAAGGACCCAACCCCAACCGTTCAGCAACCGGCATCGCCCTGTCAGAAGTCGATTGCGCGCTTGCTGCCTCCCTCACCCCGGCCCTTTCCCAGAGGGAGAGGGAGAAGGAGCACTCTATTTCCCCTGGAACACCGGCCGGCGTTTTTCCATGAACGCCGTCCGCCCTTCCCGGTAGTCCGCGCTGTCGAAGCAGGCCGCCACCGCCGCATCCACCGCCGCCACGTCCCGTGCGCCTTCGTCTAGCAGCACCTGCTCCACCACCAGCTTGTTGCCCCGCACCGATAGCGGCGCGTTACCGGCCATCCCGCATGCCAGCGCGTCCACGGCGCCGGCAAGTTCCGCAGCGGGCACTACCCGGTCCACCAGCCCGATCCGCAGCGCCTCGGGCGCGGTGATCCGCTCTCCGGTCAGCAGCAGCAGCTTGGCCTGGGATGGGCCGACCAGGGACACCAGCCGCCGGGTCATGCCGAGGCCATAGACGATCCCCAGCCGCGCCGCGGGAATGCCGAAGCTGCTGCCCTCGCTGGCCACCCGCAGATCCGCCTGCACGGCGATGCCCAGGCCTCCGCCCAGGCAGAAGCCCTGGATGCGGGCGATCAGCGGCTTGCTGAACCGGGCCATCGCCTTCCAACCCCGCCGGGTCATGGCGTCATACTCGCGCTGCGCCGCCGCGGTGCCCCGGCGCTCACCGAACTCGCTGATGTCGGCGCCGGACACGAACGCCTTGTCTCCGGCGCCGGTCATCACCGCCGCGCGCACCGCCGGGTCCCTGTCCCAGCCGTCCAGGATGGCGGCCAGCCCGTCCCACATGGCAACGGAGATCGCGTTGCGCCGCTCCGGCTGGTTGAAGGTCAACAGCCCCACCGTGTCCGACACCGACGCCAGCAGCTTTCCCGCTGCGTATTCCGTGACCTGTCCTGATAAGTGGTCCATGCCCCGTCCTCATGCGTTCCATCGCGAGGTTGACACGCCCGGCCCCGCCCTCCCAGGGTCTGGCATGACCCGACGCCTGGCGCTCCTGCTCCTATTCGTCCCGGCGCTGGCCCTGGCCCAACCGGCAGAGGTGCGGCATGAGCCGATGGAGCCGCTCGACGCCACCCCCATCCTGGGGCGGACGGTGCTGGACCCTTCGGGCAAGCCCGCAGGGCGGATCGTGGACATCCTAGTGGACGGGTTGGGCAGCACACGGGCGGCGGTGGTGGATTTCGGCGGCTTCCTGGGCATCGGCCAGCGCCGGGTCGCGGTCGCCTGGCGGACGCTGTATTTCAACCCGGCCGATGGCGGGATCATCCTGCAGCTTTCCGCTGACCAGATCGCCGCCGCCCCGGACTACAAGCCCGGCACTCATGTGCTGATGCCCGTGCCATTGCCCACGCCGACACCGCCGCCGCCGCAATGAGGGCGGCGCATCCCAAATTGGACCCGCTGTCTTCGTCCCGGGCGCAGCCGTTGCGGGCCGCCGTTGCAGCGGCGCCCCACGCGCCGAGATGATAGACGACGCGGCAATGCGGCCCGCCGGCACGAAGACCCTGGACGCGCTGAACGCGCTGGTCGCCGGCGGGCAGACCGGGTTCGGCGCCTTCATCGCGGTCCATCTGACGGCGCAGGCCTGGACGCAGGGAGACATCGGCGAGGCGCTGGCCGTCGGCACCGTCGCGGCGATGATCAGCCAGATCCCGGCCGGCGCGCTGGTGGACTGGATGCGGAGCAAGCGCCTGGCTATCGCCGCGGGCGCTGCCGCCATCGCCGTCAGCGCGTTGCTGTTCGCTGTCACGTCGGCCCGCCTGCCGGTGCTGCTGGCAGAGGTGCTGCACGGCTTCGCAAGCTGCATGATCGGCCCGGCCATCGCGGCCATCAGCCTGCAGTTCGCCGGCAATGCCAGGCTGGGGGAGCGGCTGGGCCGCAACGCCCGCTTCGCCTCCCTGGGCAGCGCCGCCGCTGCATTGGCCCTGGGCGGCATCGGCACCTGGGTGTCCGGCGATGCGGTGTTCTGGGCCACGGCGGCCATGATGGCGGCCGGGCTGGCGGTGGCCGTGGTGTCACGTGACGGCTACGCGGCGCTGCCGATCCAAAGCGAACGGTCCGCGCGGATGCCGCTGCGCGGGCTGCTGGACCGCCGGCTGCTGGCCTTTGCCGTGTGCGTCGCCGGGTTCCACCTGGCCAACGCCGCCATGCTGCCGCTGGTCGCCGGGGCGATCACCCGCGCCGCCGGGTCGAACGCCAACCTGGTAATCGCCGCCTGCATTGTAGCGCCGCAAGCCATCGTGGCGTTGGCGTCTCCCCTGATTGGCCGGAAGGCGGAGTCGTGGGGGCGGCGTCCGGTGCTGCTGCTGGGGTTCCTGGCGTTGCCGTTGCGCGGGGTGCTGCTGGCGTGCGGCGTCGCGCCGGGCTGGGTGATTGCGGTGCAGGCGCTGGACGGCATCAGCGCCGCGGCGTTGGGCGTGCTGATGCCGTTAGTGGCGGCCGACATCACCCGGCGAAGCGGCGGATACAGCGCGGCGCTTGGCGTGCTGGGACTTGCGGCTGGCGGCGGGGCGACGCTCAGCACCTGGCTGGCCGGGCTGGTGGCCGACCACTACGGCGCGGCTGCGGCGCTGCTGTCCCTGGCGGGGGCAGGCGCCGCAGCAGCGGCTGGCCTGTTGGCCCTTCCGGAAACCCGACCGCCTCCCGCGCGTAGTTACGGAACAATCATGCCCGAGGAGGCACCATCATGAAGACCCTATTCGCCGCTGCCGTCGCCTTGTCTGCATTGGCCATTGGCGCCCCGGCGCAAGCCGCAGGCTGCTTGAAGGGCGCTGCCGTCGGCGGCGTGGCTGGACATGTGGCCGGGCACGGGGTCCTCGGCGCTGCCGCAGGCTGCGCAGTCGGGCGGCACGAGGCCAACAAGTCCGCCCGCCAGCAGGCGCAGCAGCAGCCGGCACAGAACACCAACGCTCCCCAGCAGCAGTAAACCTCTTCACCACCGTGCCGCCCTCCTTTCGAGAGGGCTGGCACGGTGGACGTGCCTGCGGCAAATCAGGCCCGCTTGCCCCGTCGTGCCTGGTTCTGCATACAACATGGCGTGACACCATTTACATCTCCAGATGATGCCAGGGCTGTTGGTGGAGCGGTGCTTCGCCTGCATCGTACAGCCTTTGGCCGCGATCCCGATGCCGGTGGAATGAATTCCCTTGTTGCCGCGTGGCGCCGGGGAGCAGGGACGTTAGAGCTAGCGCATGTCCTTGCATCCACGCCCGAATTCACTGCTCTGCATGGCCGAGGCAAGCCGGACGACCCAGCTAGCCCCGATGTGGCGGCTCGCATGGCTGCCCAAGCCCTCCCGTCAGGCGATCCGGCGATCGCCGGCCTGGCTGCGGCAATGGCAGGCCTGTCCCGCGCGGATGCAGCGGCCGCCATTGCCGGTGCCGCTCCCGTCTTCATGCGCGCCCCGCTGTTGCCAGGGTTGTTCCCCGGAGTGGCTCCGAATGACCCAACTGCCTACGGCTTGTGGGTCGCGCTGCACGACACTCCCCCGCCGGACCTTCGATTGCCGCCAATGCAGGGTCCGCGCATCAGCCTTGCCATGCCAGCCGGTGACAGTGAAGCCGAAGCGGCACTTAGCACCCTCGCCAGCCTGCAAGCCGGCGCTTATCCAGACTGGGAGCTGTGCTTGGCCACCCGCCTGCACTCCGCCTGGCCCGCCCGTATCCTGGCGCGTGCGGCGGAAGGGGAGCCGCGGCTGCGGCTGCTGCCCGGCCCCGGTGGATTGGACGGCCTGAATGCTGCCCTGGCCGCCCGCACCGGCACGGTCGCGGGATGCTTGCAGCCCGGCGATACCCTGCCCCTCACCGGGCTATGGGAGGCCGTGCAAGCATGGACCGCCCATCCCGCGCCGGCCCTGCTTTACTCCGATGAGGACCAGGCCGGCCCGGACGGCATACGCCGCGCCCCGCGCTTCAAGCCGGATTACAGCCGGGACGCGCACCAGGCTGGCATCCCGATCGGGCAGCTTGCGCTTTATGCCGCGGCGTTGCTGGATCAGTTGGGCGGGCTGCATCTGGGTCCGGACCCGTGGCACGACCTTGCCCTGCGCGCCGCCGCGCTGGCTGGCCCATCGGGCATGCTGCACGTTCCTGCTATCCTGATCCACACCGCCGGACCACCGCCCCCGGTCCAACCCCGCCCGGCCCTGCCCGCCCCGGCCTTGCCCGCCCCGGCCTTGCCCACATTGACGGACTTGCCTGCCGTCACCGTCATCCTGCTGACCAAGGATCACCCGGACCTGCTGGCCGCCAGCACTGCCGGCGTGCTGCGCCACACCGACTATCCCGCGCTGGAGCTGCTGGTGGTGGACAATGGCAGCACAAGCCCGGATGCCCTGGCCCTGCTGGACACCCTGGCCGCGGCGCCCCGCGTCCGCGTTCTGCGCCGTCCCGGCCCGTTCAACTTCTCCGCCCTCAACAACGCCGCGGCCCAGGACGCGGTGGGCGAAGTGCTCGTGCTGCTGAACAACGATACCGAGATGCCGGACCCTGCCTGGCTGCGCGAGCTGGTCCGCCATGCCGTGCGCCCGGACGTGGGCGCCGTCGGCGCGCGGCTGCTGCACCGGGACGGGACGTTGCAGCATGGCGGCATGGTGCTCGGACCCAAGGGGCGGGCGGTGCACGTGCTGCGTGGGGCGCCGCGGGATACGCCGGGCTATGAGGGGCAGTTGGCGGTTCCGCGCGACCTGTCCGCGGTCACCGGCGCCTGCCTGGCGATCCGGCGCGAGGTTTGGGCGCGGGTCGGCGGCATGGATGAGGGCTTGCCAGTCGCGTGGAACGACGTGGACCTGTGCCAGCGCGTCCGAGCCGCCGGGCTGCGGGTGATCTGGACTCCGGACTCCGTGCTGCTGCACCTGGAGGGCGCGACCCGCGGGGAGGACGCCGCCGACGCTGCGAGCCAGGCCCGCTTCCTGGCCGACGCCGCCCGCTACCGCTCCCTATGGGGCACGGCGGCCGACGAGGACCCGTTCCTCAATCCCAACCTGTATGCCACCGACGACGCCCTGGTGCTGGCGCCGCCGCGCCGGCCGCGTCCGTGGATGCGCCCGCCAGTTGCGTCCTACCGTGAAAGCTGATGTTACCAGCCACAGCCACTGATCGGACCCGGGCTTTGGACCACAGCCTTACTACCCCTGCCCTCCCCGCCGCCGCCGCCGCCGCCCCTGAACGCCTTCAAGACCCGGCGTTCGACGCGCTGTTCCTGCGCCCGGCACGCACCGGCGTCGCCAGCGCCTGGTATGGCCATGTGCCCTTCGCGCAATGGCTGGTCGCTGCCGCCCGGCCGCGCCTGCTGGTGGAACTGGGAACGCATAACGGCGTGTCCTATGCCGCCTTCTGCGGCGCCGTGGCCCAGGCCGGCGCCGACACGCGCTGCTACGCCGTGGATACCTGGCAGGGGGACGAGCACGCGGGCCAGTATGGCGACGAGGTTTATGAGGACCTGCGCCGCTTCCACGACCCGCTGTATGGCGCCTTTTCCACCCTGATGCGCTGCACCTTCGAAGAGGCGCTGCCGCACTTCGCGGATGGCAGTATAGACGTGCTGCACATAGACGGCTTCCATACCTACGAGGCCGTGCGCGGCGACTTCTTCTCGTGGCTGCCCAAGCTGTCCCCGCGCGGGGTGGTGCTGTTCCACGATACCAACGAGCGCCGGGGCGACTTCGGCGTGTGGCGCCTATGGGCTGAGCTGCGGGAGCGGTTCCCGGGCTTTGAGTTCCTGCACAGCCACGGGCTGGGCGTGCTGGCGGTCGGACCCGAGGTGCCGCCTGGGGTGCGCGCCCTGTGCGACGCCGGGCCGGAGGCGGCCGCCCTGCTGCGCGACCGCTTCGGCCAGTTCGGCGAGCGCTGGATGGACCATTTCGAGGCGACGCAGGCCCTGGCAGCCCAGCGCGCCGCCGAGGCTCGCAACGCCGGCCTGCACGGCGAGGTCGCGACCTTGCAGTCCTACCGCATCCGCGTCGAGGCGGCGGATGCCCTGCGCGCCGAGCTGGACGCCTTGCAAAGCACGCATGACGACGTGCTGGACGATCTGCACCGCGGCTGGTCCTACCAGGCGGCGCTGGAGGCGCAGATAGGTTCGCGCGACGCCCAAGCCGCGCACCTGCACAGCCTGCTGTCTCAACGGGCGGAGGATTGGGAGCGCGTCCACGCCGTCCTGGCCGGGCGGGACGCAGAAGCGGCTGCCCTGCGCGCCGACCTCGCCCATGCCCGCGCCGTGCAGGCCGCGATGGAGCAATCCCGGTCGTGGCGCCTGACCGCGCCGGTCCGCATGCTGGGCCGCCTGCCGTTCCTGCGCCGCGCCCGACTGTTCATCGGCCTGCTGCGCCGGGGCAAGCTCGGCGAGCACCGGCAGATGCTGGCCCGGCGCTGGGCGGACGTTTCGGCGCTGCAGGTGGCTCCGCTGTTCGACGCCACCTGGTATCTGACGCAGCATCCGGGCCTGGCCGCCGCTGGGCACGACGCGGCCGCGCACTTCGCCTGGACCGGCGCCACCGCCGGCGCACAGCCGAACCCCTGGTTCGATACCGCCTTCTACCTGGCGCGCAACCCGGCCGTCGCGGCATCCGGCGAGAACCCGCTGCTGCATTGGATCAGGACCGGCGCGGCCGAGGGGCTGGACCCCAACGCTTTCCTGGATGTGGACTGGTATGCCGCGCGTCATGGCATCGCCGCGACCGGCCTGGACCCGCTGACCCACTACATCCAACACGGCATCCCGGAGGGCCTCGACCCGAACCCCGGGCTGGACGCGGCGGTCTATGCGATGGAGGGAGACCGCGGCGGGATGGACCCGCTGCTGCACTGGTGGCGGATCGGCGCCGGCTCCGGCAGCGACCCGGCGCCGCTGTTCGATGCCGCCTGGTATCGCCAGCGTCATGGCCTGGACGCCGCCGACCCGCTGGCGCACTGGCTGGATGGGGACCGCAGCGGGCCGACCCATCCGCTGCACCTGCTGAGCGGGGGCGCACCGCAGCCGATCCGCTTCCCCGCGGTCGAGCAGCCGGATGTCAGCATCATCATCCCGGTCTATGGTCACCCCGCCGACACTCTGCGCTGCCTGTACTCCGTCATGGCGTGCAGCGGCGACGCCGTGCGTTACGAAGTGATCGTCGCCGACGACAACCCCGCCGCACCTACCGCGCCGCTGCTGGAAGCACGGACCGAGGGCGTGCGGTTCATCCGCAACGTGGAGAACCTGGGCTTCCTCCGCACCTGCAACGCCGCGGCGCGGCAGGCGCGGGGACGGCATCTGTTGTTCCTCAACAATGATACCGTCGTGCATCCGGACTGGCTGGCCCCTATGGTCGGCCTGGCCGACCGCGACCCCGCGGTGGGCTTGGTCGGCGCCAAGCTGCTGAATACCGACGGCACGGTGCAGGAAGCCGGCGGCAGCATCCTTTCCAATGGCTGGGGCCTACCCTATGGCGCCGGAAGCGACCCGGCGCTGCCGCAGTTCAACCATGTCCGCGAGGTGGACGTGGCGGTCGGTGCCTGCATCCTGGTGCCGCGCCGGGCCTGGGACCGGGTGGGCGGCTTCGACGACGCCTATGCCCCGGCATTCTACGAGGAGTTCGACCTGGCCTTCGCGCTGCGCGATGCCGGGTTCCGGGTGCTGTATCAGCCGGCCAGCCAGGTCACGCACCACGGCAGCAACTCCTATGGTGCCGAGGCACGGGACCGGCAGAGCGCCATCAACCACACCCGATTCTGCCGCAAGTGGGCGCGGCTGCTGCCGGGCCAGCCGGGGCCGGACGCCATCCCGTTCCAGCAACGCGAGCGCCCGCCCCGCGCCGGCACCGTGCTGGTGCTGGATGACCGGGTGCCGGAGTGGGACCGCCACGCCGGCGGCCTGACCATCAGCCAGTACCTGCACCTGTTCCGCGCCTTGGGCTGGCGCGTCGCCTTTCTGCCCGTCGCCGACCCGGCGCCGCTGCAGCCCTATACCGAGGTGCTGCAGCAGGCAGGCATTGAGGTGCTGCACGCGCCGGAGACCTTGGTGCACTGGCTGAAGGCGAACGGCGCCGCCCTGGACCTGGTCTGGACCGCCCGCCCCGACGTGACCGGCCCCAACCTGGAGCTGATCCGTGTCCACACCCGCGCGCCGGTCATCTACTATACCCATGACCTGCACTACCTGCGGGAGCGCCGCCGCTATGAGGTGGATGGCGATCCGCGCGCCCTGCAGGAAAGCCGCCGCCTGAAGCGGATCGAGGAGCGCATCTTCGCCGGCGTGGACCAGGTGATGACGCCCAGCTCCGAGGAGGCGCGCATCATCGCCGAAACCGTCCCGGCGGAGAAGGTGCATGTGATCCCGCCCTATATCGTGCCTCCAGCCGACACGGACCCGCCCCCGCGGGCGGCCGAGCAAGATGCCGTGATCTTCGTCGGCGGCTTTGGCCATCCGCCGAACGTGGACGCGGCGGTCTGGCTGGCGCAGGAGATCATGCCTCTGGTCTGGGCCACCAAGCCGTCCATCCGCCTCCTGCTGGTCGGCAGCACGCCGCCGCCGCAGGTGCAGGCGCTGTCCGGCCCTCGGGTGGAGGTGACGGGCTTCGTTCCCGACATCGCGCCGCTGTATGCGCGCAGCCGCATGTCGGTCAGCCCGCTGCGCTACGGCGCCGGGGTGAAGGGCAAGATCGTCGCCAGCCTGCAAGCCGGCGTGCCGGTCGTGACGACCACCGTGGGCAATGAGGGCCTGGACCTTGTGCCCGGCGTGGAGGCCCTGGTGGCTGATGCCGCCCCTGCCCTGGCCGCTGCCATCACCGACCTGTGGGCCGACCAGGCGATGCAGGACCGCCTGGCTCGGGCCGGGCAGGCCGTGCTGCGCGACCGCTACAGCGACGCGGCTGCCCGCCGCGCCCTGCACTCCGTGCTGGCGGCGGTGGCGGAGGCCCGGACGGGAGCGGCAGCATGAACGCCCCCATTACCCTGCCGACGACGCGGATGTCCGGGCCGCCTGTCCCTCTGCCCGGCCGTCCGGCCGTGCTGGTGGACCTGCGCCCGTGCTACGAGGGCTTCGCCGGCATTCCGCAGGAAACCCGGCTGCTGTTCGCCATGTTCGCCGACATGGGGCTGGGGCGGCTGGGCGGGCTGGCGTCCGGCATCCACTTCGCAGCGCCGCCGCGCCGGTCCAAGAAGGCCAATACGCCGTTCGACAAGATCCTGGAGCAGGCGCGCGTCCTCGTCAGCATGGACACCAAGCGGCACCACGCGCCGCCGGGCCTGTCGCTGGTGCTGCCTGGCCCGATCCGGCGGCGTATGCACCATGTCACCACCATCCTGGCCCTCGCACAGCGGGAAGAGCGGCTCGACCTACGCATAGATCCGGCGATGTTCGAGGACTATTTGTGGATGAAGCTGTTCGACAACACGCTGGCGCCATCGGACCGGCACCTGATTAGACGGGCCGAGTACTTTGCGACGGCCTTGGGGCATGAGAATGCGAGGTCGCTGTCGCTGCTGCCGCTGCCGTTCCAGCGCCGGGTGAACACGACGGGGTGGGACGTGTTCTTCGGCGCGACGGTTTCGCCCTACCGGCCTTCGCTGGGTACGGCGTTCATGATCCGCTACTATGACGCGCTGCCGCTGGTCAGCCCGCATACCATCGGCGAGCCGTGGCCCCATACCAACAGCCATGCCCGGATGCTGTACCGGAACATGCTGCAGGGCGCCAGTTTCTATTGCGACAGCGAGCCGGTGCGGGAAGACGTGCTGACGCTGTTCCCTGGGCAGGAGCGCCGGGTGCATACCATCCCTGCCCTCGTCGCCCCGGAGTATCGGCCGGACGTGCGGCCGGAGGCGGAGCTGCGCACGATCCTGAAGCGCCGGGCGAGCACGGCGACGGCGCCGTCCGGTGGGCGGCGGGAGGGGCCGAACGATCCATTGCCGAAGCTCATCATCGCCTGCTCCACACTGGAGCCGCGCAAGAATTATCTGCGCCTGTTCCGCGGCTTCGAGATTGCGCGGCGGATCACCAAGACGCCCATGCAACTGCTGATCGTCGCCAACCCCGGCTGGCGGTCGGACGCGGAGCTGGCGGAGCTGAAGCTGCTGGTGCGCGAGGGCGCCTACCACGTGTCCGGCGTGCCGCTGCCGGAACTGCGGCTGCTGTATTCGATGGCGCACCTGGTCGTGGCGCCGAGCCGGGCGGAGGGTTTTGATTACTCCGGCGTCGAGGGCATGGCGTGCGGCACGCCCCTGGTTGCCAGCGGCATCCCGGTGCATCGCTGGGTTTATGGCGATGCCGCCGAATACTTTGATCCCTATGACGACGAGCAGTTGGGCGAAATCCTGGCCCGGCTTTGCGACCTGCCGCGCGAGACTGGCTACCTGTCCGACATGCGCGACCGCGGGCTGCGGCAAGCAGCGCTGTATCAGGCGCCGGCGCTGGCGCCGCGATGGGAGCAGGCGGTGCTGGACGTGATCAGGGCGACCGCCGCTACTCCCTCTCCCTCCGGGAGAGGGTTGGGGTGAGGGAGGCTGCACGCACGATCTCCTCCCGCAGGAGCGCCGCCCCGCTGCAGGCTAGCTTTGCCCTTGCCGTTTCCCTCACCCCGGCCCTTTCCCGGAGGGAGAGGGAGCAGGAGGGTTCGGCCTTCAATGCCTGACCCTTCACCGTCGCGCCGGCTGGACAACTTTGATTTCCTGCGTGTGTTTGCGGCGTTGATGGTCATCTACGGCCACGGCTGGAACCTTTCCACTGATGGCGGGCCGGGCTTCTGGGGAGTGCCGTTCGCGCGGATCGGCCTCGATATCTTCTTCAGCATCAGCGGCTACATGGTTACGGGAAGCTGGATGCGGACGCCGGGCCTGCGCGTGTTCCTGCAGAAGCGGGCGCTGCGCATCCTGCCGGGGCTGGCGGCCTGCGTAGTGTTCTGGTTCCTGGCCGGCGCGCGGCTGACCCGGCTGCCGCTTGGGGACTACCTGACCAACCACAACAGCCTGAAGTATCTCGGGAACATCATCCTGCACCCCGTCCTGTATCTGCCCGGCGTGTTCGTCGGGCTGCGGGAGCATGGCGCCGTCAACGGGTCGCTCTGGAGCCTGTTTCCGGAGGCGCTGTGCTACTTGACCGTTCCACTGTTCGCCCTGCTGGCCGTGCGCCCGCGCATGTGGGCCTTGGGTCTGGTGGGCGTCGCCGTGGGCAGCCTGGGGCTGTGGCTGTTCTACGGTTACGACGGCCCGGCGTGGGTCATCAACGCGACCGACGTGAAATACATGCTGGTGCAGGTGCCGTTCTTCTTCATCGGCGGGCTGCTGCGGCTGCTACAGGACCGGGTGCCGGAGCTGTACCGGGCGGACTTCGCCATCCTGGGCTATTCGCTGAACTGGATGGTGTCGAGCTGGTATGGCTGGTGGAACATCCCGGTCGAATGGCTGACGCTGCCGTATATGGTGATCACCTTCGGCCGCGGCTCCATGCCGGTGATCCGCCGGGCCGGGCGGTTCGGCGACTTGTCGTATGGGATGTATCTGTATGCGTTTCCGGTGCAGCAGGTGATCCTGGGGGCGCGGCCGGACTTCGGCTATCCGATCCTGGCGTGCATGGTACTGACGGCACCGCTGGCGTTGCTGTCGTGGCACCTGGTGGAGGCGCCGGCGCTGCGGTGGAAGCCTGCGGTGCAGCGCGGGGTGGCGGCCGAGGCAGGGGCAGCCGAGTGAGGCGGGGCGTGGGAGGCTGCTAGGGCGGGCTTGGTGCGGATAGAAGCACCAAACCGGTCCTAGAGCTGTGTTTTTGCGAATACCTTTATCGGGACGTGTATACGTTTGATCCGATGATGCCCTAGAACTGCCTCTCCGGCGGCAGGAGGCTTTGTCCCAGCCGCCGGCACCCCACCAGCCGCGTCCAGCACGGGACGCCCAGCCGCCAGGCGATCCCATAGCGCACCGGCGTGCCGCCCGGCCAGCCCGGCGGCGGCGTCACCCACGCCGGGTCGCCGCCGAACGGCCGGCGCAACGCATACACCCGCATCCCCCCGATCAGTGGGATCGCCCGCAGATCGCCGAAGCCATGCATCTCGCCAACGCTGTCCCGAAGCGCAAGCTCGGTGAAGTAGGCCTCGATGAACCCTGGCGGCGGCCCGGCATAGGCCAGCATCTTCGCCGGCACGCCTGCAGGGACCTCGACCGGCACCGGGTGCAGCAGCAGCAGCGGCACGGATGCGGCGACGGCCAGCGGCGCCAGCGGGAACAGCGGCGCTCGGCGCCAGCGCAGCAGGTCCCGCCCCGCCAGGAAGGCCAGCAACGCCAGGCCGGGCAGCGCCCATTGCCAGTAATGCACGTTGAAGAACCGCCACAGCCCCGTCGGCAGCAGGTCCACGTAGGACAAATACAGCAGGGTGTGCAGCACGATCAGCACCGCCAGCAGCCCTACTGCGCGTCCATGCGCCCAGGCTACCGCCAGCCCGGCCAGCGCCAGCGCCGCCCAGGGCGCCTGCCACAGCAGCCCCCGCCCGTCCAGGAACCAGTCCCGCGGGTCCGCCAGGATGGTGTAAGCTTTCCATCCCAGGTCGTATGGCGTGAAGCCGAGGCCGGTGGACATCTCCATGTAGGGCGACGCCGCCAGGCCGTAGATGCGCCAGTGCAGCAGTCCGTAGGGGACCGCGACCATCAGACCGCCGGCTGTGAGCAGAGCCAGGTCCGGCAGCCATGTGCGGCGGGGCTGCGTATCCCTCGCCACCCTGGTCTGCGCCGCGGGGCGGGGTAGGCTGGCGGTGATGGCGGCCAGGACGCAAGGTGCGCCCAGCAGAAGCTCGGTCGGGCGGACCAGCGGGATCGCGGCGGCCAGCAGGCCGATCAGTAGTGGGCGCCGGTCGCCTTGGATGTGGGCGGCGGTGGCGGCGAGCAGCAGCCAGATCAGCGCCGCGGCGGGGATGGTGCTCCAGGGCACGATCCAGCCCTCGAACAGGGTGCGGCTGCCGGCGGTGGCCAGCAGGAACAAGGCGACGGCCCAGCCGCGCTCCACCCCGGCCCGGCGGGCGAAGGCCAGGAACCCGGTGTAGCACAGCAGCAGGGACCCCAGGTTGACTGGCAGGAAGGGGTGGCCGTGGCTCCAGAGCGTGAAGGGCGCTGCAAAGATCGAGTAGCCCAGGGGATACCAGTGGCGGTCTGGCATCAATGCGCCGCGCATCAGGGATTGGGCGCTGTCGAGGTATTTGCCCTGGTCGAACCAGCCCCACCAGCCCAGCGGATACTGGCTGTCGTTGCCGGGCAGGTATCGGTCGCCGAGGAGGCACCAGAGATACCAGGCGGTCAGTGCCGCCGCTCCTGCGGCGCCGGGCCGGACGGCGACGGCGCGCAGCGGGGTGCCGATGAGTCCGTTCAGCCATGCCCGTGCTGCGGTCCAGACGCGGCGGGCCGGGCCGGGCCTGGGCGCCAGGGTTGTGAGTGCTGGCGCGGTCATCCCCCGCGCAGGAACGCCCGCAGCCCGCCGCGGCGGGGTGGCGGCTGTGGGGGCGATTTGGCGCGCGATTCTGGGGGGGTGGCTGGCTTCAGGCCTGGCCAGTCGGAGTAGTTGATGCGTGCCGCTTCCGCTGGGGTCAGCGGGGCGCGGGGCTGGTCCAGGCGGCGGCCGACGATGGCGGTGTGGTAGTTGGGGAGGACGCCCTGCTTGGTCAGTAATTGCTCGGTCGCGATCACCAGGCGGGCGATGGTGCGGTCCTTGGGGTCGGACCAGTCGAAGTTGCGGAGTATGCCGGTGAAGAAGGGGCGCATGATGGCTCCGCCGTAGTCTTGGCGGTGGACAACGTCGAACCACTGGTAGGTCAGCGGCAGGATGCGGGAGGCGTGGACGCCCTCGGAGGGGTCGTGGCCCATCATGAACTCTAGGGACGGGCGGGGGACCATGGTGCGGGTGTGGTCCACGAGGCAGTCCCAGCGGTATTTCTCGTCGAGGCAGTCGTTCAGCTCGTCCATGATGGCGAGCACTTCGGGTTCATACATGTGGTGGTCGGGGCCGATGTATTCGTCGAACCATAGGAGGCCGCCGGGCTTCAGGACGCGGTGCATGAGGGCGTACATGTCCTCGATGCGGTCGAAGTGGTGGATGGCGGCCTGGACGAAGACGGCGTCGTAGGCGGCGGTGGGCAGGTTTTCGAGCAGGACGTCGCCGGTGCGCAGCTCCAGGCGGTCCTTGTAGGGCTTGTCGGCGATGCGGGCCTTGGCGCCCTCGATGGCGGTGCGGGACATCTCGTAGGCGGTGACGTGGCCGGCGTAGTTGTTCTGGACTAGGTATTCTTCGAGGAAGGCCATGCCGGAGCCGATGGCGAGGACCTGGGCGGGGGGCGGGTTGAACCACTGCTTGGCGATGGTGTCCACGGACCAGCCGTCCAGGGAGCCGGTCATCGGCTTGGCGATGGCGTGCTGGTAGAGGAACTTGTGCTGGGTGAAGTCCACCGGGTCGGCCTCGATGACGGGCTTGGAGCCGACGTGCTCGCCCTTTTCGTAGCGTTCGTCCCAGATGGAGTTGGCGTGCTCCTGGTGGTCGGCGGGCTGGGGGGCGGCGGGCTGGGGGGCAGCGGGGGGGTTGTCCATCGGGCCTGGCTCCTGCGTCGTGGCGGTTTCTTAGCGCGTAGGGGGGCGGCGTGCAAAATGCTGCGGCTGCCCATCGGCGTCCGGCTTCACGCTGGTTTGGACCCTAAGTGGACCGTGCTGCACCTCCTCCGTCCACGGATTGACCGGGGGCAGCCCGGCCCGCCGGAAGCCGGACGTGTTGCGCATGGCAGCGCCAAGGTTGTGCGCAATCGCGGATCGCGAGGTGTTGCGTCCTGGCGCTCTGCTGCCAACCGCCTCCCGCACTGATCCATTTGCAAGAACGCCGTTATCGTGAGCCGCTTGCAGCTTGGCGCTCCGCGCCTCGCAACGACGGGAGCGGTCGAAGCGGGTGGCGGGAGGCTGGCGCGGCCAAGAGCGCGCGCCATTGCCGGCGGAGCGGGTCTGGACGGGCCTGCTGGGCGGTCGTCTGTGAGCGGGGTGGCTGAGGGTTTAGTCAGCTTCCGGGCGGCGGACGCCATCGGGCGTCGGCGGCGTGGCGCAGGACGAAGGCGACGGCTTCGGCCGGGTCTTCGAGCAGGCCGGGGCGGGGGTGGGTGTGGCCGGGCTGCGGGCACATGTTGGCGGGATGGCCTGGTTCGTGCTGGTCGGGTTGGGGATCGGGGGAGTGCTGGGCGGCGCCTGGGCTGGGCGGCTGCGGACCGGGGCCGGGTTCGTGGGGGGTGGTGCCTGCGGGGCGGCTTGGGGCGGCGGCGCGGGCGTTGAGCAGGGCGATGTCGGCGGGGGTGCGGCGCTTCCAGGGGCGAGTGCCGGGCAGGGCTGCAAGGCCGAGGTCGCGCAGGACGTCCTTGATGATGTCGTCTATGGGGCGGCTCTCGATGTCCCGGTCGAGGTCTGGGGCGTCCATGCGGTCGAGGAGTTCGGCGTGCAGGGCCTCGGTGGGATCGCAGACGCGGTAGCTGTCGTCGTAGTCCTGGCGCCCGAGGGTGTCCTCGACGGCGCGCAGGATTTGCTTGCGGGCGGCGGTGCGGGCGGCGGTGCGGTTTGGGGCCGGGTGCTTGGGGGAATGCGCGGGGTCGTTGAGGCTGCGGGCGAGGGCGATGCAGCGGCGGACGGCGCGGGTGATGCGGTCGTAGGCAATGGCGAGAGGGGCAACGGCGTCTGGCGACGGGGCCGGGGCCGGGGTGGGCTGTGGCGCCGGGTGCTGCTGCGGGGCTTGGGCCTGGGCGGCGGCTTGCTGGGGCAGGTGGCGGACTAGCTCGGCGCCGACTTCGATCAGGCCGTACAGGACTTCGCGGTAGAATTGGTCGTCCTCGGCTTGTGGGCCGGGGTTGGTGTGTGGCTCGGACTGGGTGGCGTGTGCGGACATAAACGGAAGAGAAACATTGTAGGGGGTCGGGGGTCAAGGATTGCTTGGGGTGTGAGCGTTTCAGCTTGAAGGCCGGCTTGCGGCCCGGACCGGTCATAGGCAGGGCGTGACCTCAGTTTCCACATTGGCGGGGAGCGGGCTGGCGGCTCCGGAAACCATGACGGGCTTAAACAGAGGGTTTCACGAGGCGGACCGGACCATACGGTCAAGCCATTCGGCAAGCAGGCGCCGTTCGCCTTCGGTCAATCCGCTTGCGCCCGGCAGCAACGCTCGCAGCGTGGTGGCGACCGGCGCCAGGCTTGGCTGTTCCGGTGCCGGGTTATCGGCGACGGCCGCGGATATGACGGCGTCACGCGTTGCGTCGGACAGGCCGGCATCGCGCTCATCTGGCGGCGTCTCCAAAAGGATGAACACCACGCCGCGGGCGGTGGCGCGCACCATGCTGGCCGCCCAGCCCTCATCAACGCGCAGCCGCCCGGCGAGCGCCAGCGACCGCACCCGCTCCCTCAGCATCGCCAGTGCCTGAGTGGCGGCGGGCGGTGCCCCGCCGGGGCGCGGGTCGCGATACATGGCGGCAGAGATCGTTGGGCTGGCGAGGCCGAAGCGGACGTGGGGGCGTTTCTCATAGATGCTGGCTTCTTACCAGCGACCGCCTGCGTTGCCTTTGCTCGTCATTGCGAGCTGCTTACGGCGTGGCATTTTAGGGGCGGCGAGGACGGTGCTGCCGGTTTCTGGATTGCCGCGCCGCAAGGGCGGCTCGCAATGACGATGCGGTTGCGTCGGGTCAGGGCAGATGGCGGTTGGGATCAGTTTGACACGGCAACAACGACCCGCCGTGGATAAACCTGTGGCACTGTTCGTGGGCATTGGCGGAGAGGTTGGTCGTTCCACGGTGTGATCGAGCCTGCGTAGGGCGCGTCGCGTCCTGCCGTGGCCGCAGAGACGGGCGTGGGGAAGCTTGGGTCGGGGGGCTCCAGGTCATCAGGTAGTTCATGAACCCTCAGGCTCGTGTTAGGGCGTCCGCCCGATCAGGAGACGACATATAGAACCCGATACGGACGCGGAATTATTTCAATAACGATCAAGCCGGCGATTCCAAGCGCCCTGCGACTGGCGGCGGTTATGGGCGGGCGGCTTTGGTATGCCGGACGACACGGCGCCGGGGACGGACGGCTGGGCCAGGCTCGCGCGGCCTGGATGCAGGTGGGTGGCGCCGGCACTTCTGGGCCGGTGTCAGCGGGCGGGACCTCAAGGGGTCCGCTCGGCTGTTCAACGGATTGCCAGGGCCATCCTGCCCACCCCCCTTCCCCCCTGCCCCGGCTTGTGTCACCACGCCGCACCCTCATCACGCACCAGGTGGAACCAACATGCCGGATGGCCCCCCGACCCAGACCCAGACCGTCCAGCCGGCGACGGGCACGCTGATGAAGGGCCTGCGCGGGGTCATCATGGGCGTTGCCAACGACCGCAGCATCGCGTGGGGGATCGCGTCGGCCTGCGCCGCGCAGGGGGCCGAGCTGGCCTTCACCTACCAGGGGGACGCGCTGGAACGGCGGGTGCGTCCGCTGGCGGCCGGGGTGGGCAGCAGCATCATAGCACCCTGCGACGTGTCGGACGATGCCAGCATAGACGCGGCGTTCGCGACGATCGGCCAAAGCTGGGACGGGCTGGACTTCGTCGTCCATGCCATCGGCTGGGCGGACAAGGCGTATTTACGCGGCAAGTATTTGGACACGCCGCGCGCGGCGTTCGTGCAGGCGCTGGACATCTCCTGTTTTTCGTTCACTGCGGTCGCGCAGCGGGCGGTGCCGATGATGCGGAGCGGTGGGTCGCTGCTGACGATGTCCTACTTGGGAGCCGAGCGGGTCATGCCGCACTACAACGTGATGGGGGTGGCGAAGGCGGCGCTGGAGTCGTCGGTGCGCTATCTGGCGGCGGACCTGGGGGGACAGGGGATACGGGTGAATGCGCTGTCGGCCGGGCCGATGAAGACGCTGGCGGCGAGCGGGATCGGCGACTTCCGGTATATCCTGCGCTGGAACCAGTATAATTCGCCGCTGGAGCGCAACGTGACGCTGGAGCAGGTGGGGGGTGCGGGGATGTATCTGCTCAGCCCGCTGTCATCCGGGGTGACGGGGGAGGTGCATCATGTGGATAGCGGCTACCACATCGTGGGCATGAAGAACCCGGCGGCACCTGATATCAACGTCGCCTCCGACCATTAGGACCGGAGGCCGCCGCCGATGCCTTATTATTGCGAGGCGCCCTGGCGGCGTGGCAGGCCAGGTGCGGCGAGCATGGTCCTGGCTGCGTCTGGATTGCCGCGTCGCTCCGCTCCTCGCGATGACGGGTGGAGGAGGGCGTGAGCCATAACAGCTTCGGTCACCTGTTCCGCGTCACCACCTGGGGTGAGAGCCATGGGCCGGCCATTGGCTGTGTCGTGGACGGCTGCCCGCCGCGGCTGCCGCTGACGGAGGCCGATATCCAGCCTTGGCTGGACCGCCGGCGCCCCGGGCAGTCCAAGTTCACCACCCAGCGGCAGGAACCGGACCAGGTGCGTATCCTGTCGGGCACTATGGACGGCCTGACGACAGGCACTCCCATCGCGCTGGAAATCCAGAACGTGGACCAGCGCAGCCGGGACTATGGCGCGATCGCGGAGCAGTTCCGGCCGGGCCATGCCGATGTGTCGTATGAGATGAAGTATGGCATCCGCGACCACCGGGGCGGCGGACGCAGCTCGGCGCGGGAGACGGCGATGCGCGTGGCGGCTGGGGCGGTCGCGCGGGTTGTGCTGGGCGCGGGCGTGCGGGTGCGCGGGGCGATGGTGCAGATGGGGGGGCATGGGGTGGACCGTGCGCGCTGGGATTGGGACGCGGTGGCGCAGAATCCGCTGTTCTGCCCGGACCCCATTACGGCGGCGGCGTGGGAGGAGGAGCTGGCGGAGATACGCAAGGCCGGGTCCAGCGTCGGCGCTGTTGTCGAAATTGTGGCGGAGGGCGTGCCGCCGGGCCTCGGCGCACCTATCTATGCAAAGCTGGATGCTGAGATCGCGGCGGCGCTGATGGGGATCAATGCGGTGAAGGGTGTGGAGATCGGCGACGGGTTTGCGGCTGCCGCCCTGCGCGGCGAGGGCAACGCGGACGAGATGCGGATGCAGGACGGCGGGATTGCGTTCGGGACCAACCATGCCGGGGGCGTGCTGGGCGGCATCAGCACCGGGCAGCCGGTGGTGGCGCGGTTTGCGGTGAAGCCGACAAGCTCCATCCTGGTGGCGCGGCAGTCGGTGGACCGGTCGGGGCGGGATGTGGACGTGGTTACGCGGGGGCGGCACGATCCTTGTGTCGGCATACGCGCTGTTCCGGTTGGGGAGGCGATGGTGGCTTGCGTGCTGGCTGATCACCTGCTGCGGCACCGGGCGCAGGTGCCGGACCGTTCCGTGGTGCCGCGAAACTGAACGCCCTGCCCCCATCGGCACTGTTGCCGCCGGCTGTGAAGGATGACAGTTTCATTGTCCCGATGCAGCCGTTTGCCGAACCCCTCGACAAGGCCGCCCTCGATGCGTTCATCGGGTGCATTGGCGTGCGCCAATGGCGGGACCGGATGCAGACGTTGCGTGGCCGGGCGGCGCCGGGTACCCGGACCGGGCGGCAGGCGCAGCAGCGCCATTGCATCGAGTTTGCGGTGGACCGGCTGCGCCGGACCACTCCGGACCGGCCGTTGAGTACGGCGGAACGCTGGATCGGCACCCATGCCACCAGCGCCGCGACTCTGTTCGAGGGGCTGACCAACGCCGGGCGACTGCGGTTTTCTGCCATGCTGCGCTCGGCGCTGGTGGATGGAGAGTGCCTGGCGCCGGTGTTCCACCTGCTGCGGACGGCGGCGCTGCAGCGGCATCGCGGGTTCGGCGTGTCGTTTGCCGGGCTGGAGGAGGCGGCGCCGTTTGACCTGCTGATCCATCGCGATGGGATCGAGGCGGAGGTGGCGTGCGATACCGTGTCGGCCGAGGAGGGGCGGGGCGTACATCGCGGCGCCTGGTTTCACTTGGTGGACCGGATGGACCCGGAACTGCAGACTTGGCTGTGCGCGCATCCCGGCCGCTATTTGCTGAAAATGACGCTGCCGCAGGGGCTGCGCGGGCCGGAGGAGGAGGGCGGCGACCTGCTCGGGCGCCTGCATGACCGGATTACCGCCATGCTGAAGCAGGCCCGGCGCAGCGATGGGGACGAAGCGGCGATGCTGCGCCTGGACCCGCTGATGCTGGCGGCCGCGCAGGCTGATGAGCTGGGCTTGATGCCTCGGCTGCGCCAGGAGTTCGGGCCGGAGGCGCATCTGGCTGTGACTGCGGCTGGTGGCGGGGTGTTCGTGATGGCGGCGCGGGCCGGGCAGCAGAACGAGGTTGCGGTCGCGGTGCGCCGGCGGATGGCGGCGGTAGCGCCGGCCCGGCTGACCGGCACCCGGCCTGGCATCCTTGCGATGTTCATCGAGGACACCGACCGGGCGGAGTGGCGGCTGCTGCGGGAACGGCTTGAGCTGGAGGGGGAGGCGCGCCAGTTCATGACCAATCCCGAGGCGCGCAGCGTGGTTGCCGTGACCTGCTCCAGCCGGCTGGAGTTGTTCGGGATGCTGGAGCCGGACGCGGCGCCGGATGGCGAACTGCGGTTCCGCAACCCGGCGCATCCCGCGGCCAAGGCGGCGGCGCTGGCGCCGGCGGTCCTGTCGTCCATGTGACTTAGGTTGCCGCGGAACCGTCATACGGCTGCCACGTTTGTTCCCACTAGTGTGCTTGCTCCCAGGTGGAACCAATTATGTCCAATGCCGACCTTGAGGATAAGCTGGATGAGCTTGACCGGATCCTGAATGATCCGGAGGTGCCGATGCAGCCGGCGCGGGTTTGGTCGCTGCTGGCGGAGATTGCTGGGCAGGACGGGACGGAGTAGCAGACAGCCCGTTTCCTGGGAGAGCTGAGAGGATTGTGTTACCGTGCCGCTGGCGGCCTCTGGTCGGTTCGCGTCCCTGCTATGTGGCTGGACATCGCTGCTGCCCCGTTCATTTCCTACACTCTGTGTCCGCCCGTCAGTCTGCCGGAATGGGAATTTTTCGAGTTAAGGTGCTATAGTCCAACTGCCCCAGACTTTGACCTGTGTTCAATTGCGGGTGGTTACCGAGACGATACGCTCTGCACCCTTCATGAGGCCATTTAGGCGTTGCAGCGGGTGTTGACGATGGCGGTGCAGGTCTCCCAGACGTTGCGGCATCTCAGGGATGCAAGCGAGGCCGCTGGAACGGCGCCGCCGGCTTCTCCAGTTGTTCGTCAATGAGCAGATTTCCGGTCAACCAGGCGCCTCCCCTTCCGGCCACGCCAGCGCCGCTGCATGAGAGCAAGCCGATGAGCTTTGAAACCTGGGTGGCCGAGGTGCAAGATGTCCTCACCTTCGTCATCGAGCCTGATGAGTGGCGCAAGTACTATGATGCCGGCTTGGCCCCCGTGGATGCCATTGCTCAGCACAATACGGACGAGGAGGTTTAGCACCGGCGGCATGCGCTGCTTTTCCCGTGCTGGTCCTTTTTCTGGCGCATCAGGACTACAGGCGGGTTGCGCGGTTTTGGCTGGCATCCCGTCCTGTGTCCGGCAGCGTACTCCTTCTTGATGGGCGCAGCCGATACCAGCCATATGGTTTCCGGTGCGCAGGCGCCGCGCGGTGCCGAAAAACATCACCCTGCTGCGCCTGCCACCTTATGCGCCCGAGTTGAACCCCGTCGAGAACGTGTGGGAGTATCTGCGCGGCAGCCACCTGAACATCAGCGTATGGGGCAGCTACGACGAGATCGTCAAAGCCTGCTGGCATGCCTGGAGCGCCTTCATCAACGACACCGCACGTATCATCTCCGTAGCCCGGCGAAACTGGGCGAAGGTCAGCCTTTAGGGCGGTAGGTATAAGTCCAACCGTACCCGGACTACCGATTGGTGACAGTCAGGATTTGCAACTCGCCGGGGCTGAACAGCGGCACCGGCATGGCCTGGATGGTCGTCGTGTTCTCTGTCGTCCATACGACGCGGCTGGGCCTGGCCTCAATCGTCCGCATCCGGTAGGCGACCGTGCCCGCCCCGGTGCCGATTTGGCTGTAGGGCAAGGCGACGCCGGGCGGAAGAGCGGGCATGACCAAATATAACCGGGGCAGTAGCTTCATGGCGTGAGGCTTGGACAAAAAGTTGACATAAGTTTGTTCCATTATGCAAACCATGTCCCAGAGCCTGCGCATTGCGCCCCTGTTCATCGCTGCCTTGCTGTGCGCCTGCGTCAGCGCCCCGGCCCCTGGAGTCAGCCCCGATCTGCTGCAAGCCAAGGCCGGTGCCGACCCGGCGCGCAGCCTGGACCTGATGCGCCAGCAGGGCGAGCGCTTTGCCGGCGTGCCGTTCCTGGGCGGCAACCGGGTGGAATTGCTGAAGGACGGGCCTGCCAGTTTTGCTGCGCTGCAAGAGGCGATACGGTCCGCCCGCACCCGCATAGACATGGAAAGCTACGAGTTCGACGAGGCTGCAGGCGGTGAGTTCTCCGACACGCTGCTGGCGGCGGCGAGCCGGGGCGTTGAGGTGAACCTGGTGTATGACGCCTGGGGCGCCGCCGGGACGCCTGCAGCCCTGTTCGACCGTCTGCGCAAGGGCGGGGTGCGGGTGCTGGAGTTCAACCCGCTGCGCCCGAACGAGCGCGTGCCGGTGGAGCTGAACAAGCGGGACCACCGCAAGCTGCTGTGCGTGGACGGCCGGGTGGCGATCACCGGCGGGGTGAACATCAGCTCGGTCTATGAGAACACGCCGAAGCCGCGCGGGACCGCGCCGGGGCAGCAGGCCTGGCGCGACACCGACGTGCGGATCGAGGGTCCGGTGGTCGCGCAGTTCGAGCGCTACTTCATGGAGACGTGGCGCCAGCAGCGCGGGCCTGCCCTCGCCGAGCCGCCAGCGACGCCGGCCACGCAGCCCGGCACGACGGTCGTGCAGGCGATAGACGGGGCGCCTGACAGCGAACAGCCGCTGATCTACCGCACGCTGCTGGCCGCCATCAGCTTGTCGCAGCGGTCCATTCACCTGACGACCGGGTTCTTCGTGCCGACGCCGGACCTGGCGCGGGCGCTGATCGCCGCGGCCCGGCGGGGGGTGGACGTGCAGGTCGTGGTGCCGGGCCAGAGTGACAGCAGCGCTGCGGTCGCCGCTGGGCGCGCCAAGTATGGCGAGCTGCTGGAGGCCGGGGTGAAGATACATGAGCGCCAGGGACGCATCCTGCACGCCAAGACGGCGGTGGTGGATGGTGCCTGGTCCGCCATCGGCTCGTCCAACCTGGATTGGCGCAGCACCGTGTGGAACAACGAGATTGACGCGATCATCCTGGGAACGGAGTTCGGCGGGGCGATGGATGCGATGTTCGCCGACGACGTGGGGGCGTCGCATACGGTTACGCTGGAGGCTTGGCGGCGCCGGGGCCTGGGGGAGCGGGTGCAGGAGATCAGGGCGAAGCTGGTGGAGACGCTACTTTAGCCGGGCGGCGATCAGGAACTCCTTGTTGCCCTCGGGACCTGTGATCGGGCTGTCGGCGATCCCCAGCACCGTCCAGCCTGGCAGGCCCGCCCACCAGTCCCGCACCCGGGCGCATACGGCACGGTGTATGCCGCCGTCCCGCACGACGCCGCCCTTGCCGACTTGGGCCGGGCCGGCCTCGAACTGCGGTTTTATTAGTGCCACCGCCCAGGCGCCGGGGGTGCAGAGGGACAGTGGCGCCGGCAACAGGGTTTGCAGGCCGATGAAGCTGGCGTCGCAGACCAGGGCCTGGACGGGGTCGGGGACCTGCTCGGCGGTCAGGTAGCGGGCGTTGGTGCGTTCGTGCACGACCACGCGCGGGTCGGTCCGCAGGGACCAGGCGAGCTGGCCGTGGCCGACGTCCACCGCATGGACCCGGACGGCGCCGTGGTGCAGCAGGACATGGGTGAAGCCGCCGGTGGAGGCGCCGACGTCCAGGCAGGTCAGGCCCTCCGGCTGTAGTCCGAACGACTGGACGGCGTGATCGAGCTTCAGGCCGCCGCGGGAGACCCAGGGGTGGTCCTGGCCGCGGACCTCGAGCGGGACGTCATCGGGCATGGGGTCGCCGGCCTTGGCCACCCGGCGGTCTCCGGACCAGACCTTGCCGGCCAGGATCAATGCTTGGGCGCGGGTGCGGGACTCGACCAGGCCGCGGTCCACTAGCAGTTGGTCAGCGCGGCGCTTGGGCATGGGTGGGGCTGGTGGGGGATGGGGTGGGCTTGTTTTCTTTTCTTCCGGGTTGGGGTGAGGCGGTCTCCGCTGCGGCGCGGGGCACCGGCGGCGCCGTTTGGACGAGGGCAATTGCTGGCGGGCTTGGTGCCGAAGACCCCCTTACCCCGGCCCTTTCCCGGAGGGAGAGGGGGAAGGAGGCGGTTCCGGGGCCGGGCGTGATGGGTTTTGGACGGGAGAGGTCCGGGCGTGCGGCTTCCCTCACCCCGGCCCTCTCCCGGAGGGAGAGGGAGACGAGATCAGCTCTCCCTTGCCACGACATAGGCTGCTAGGGCGCGCAGATGGTCGGCGCGGTCGTCGAATGCGGCGAGGTGGCTGACTGCCTGGGTTGCAAGTGCTTCGGCCTGGGTTCGCGCGCGGTCCACGCCGAGGAGGGCCACCAGGGTCGCCTTGCCGGCGGCCTCGTCCTTGCCGGCGGTCTTGCCGATGCCCTCGGTGGTGCCCACCGCGTCCAGCACGTCGTCGGCGATCTGGAAGGCGGCGCCGAGGTCGCGGCCATAGGCCGCAATGTGGGCGCGCAGCGGCGGCGCGGCGCGGCCGAGGATCGCGCCGGCCTCCGCGCTGTACTGGATCAGGCGGCCGGTCTTCATGGCCTGCAGGCGCCCGACCTCGGCCGCCGTCAGCACCTGGCCTTCCGTCACCATGTCTATCATCTGGCCGCCGGCCATGCCGCGCGCGCCGGACGCCATGCCCAGCGCCGCAATCAGCTCGCACCGGGCTTGCGGGTCGGAGTGGGTGCCGGGGTCGGCCAGCAGCTCGAAGGCCAGGGCCTGCAGGGCGTCGCCGGCCAGGATCGCCGTCGCCTCGTCGAACTTCTTATGGGTGCTGGGCTGTCCGCGCCGCACGTCGTCGTCGTCCATCGCCGGCAGGTCGTCGTGCACGAGGCTGTAGGCGTGCAGCATCTCCACCGACGACGCCACCCGTGCCGCGCAGGCCTTGGCGACGCCGAACAAGGACGACACCTCCATGACCAGGAAGCCGCGCAGGCGCTTGCCGCCACCCAGGGCCGCGTAGCGCATCGCTTGCAACAGCCGCTGCTCGTGGCCCTCGGGCAGCGGCAGCAGCGCGTCCAGCGCCGCTTCCACCACCGCGGCCTGCCCGGCCAGGGCCGCGCGTATGCCGGGGCGCTCCAGGATGCTGGGCATCAGCCCTCCGCCTTGAGGCCCAGGGTGTTGTCGGCCCGCTCCACGATGACGCGCACGCGGTCGTCGGCCTCGCGCAGCTTGTCCTCGCAGTGCTTGCGCAGCAGGGCGCCGCGCTCATAGGCGGTGATGGCCTGCTCCAGCTTCAACTGGCCCTTTTCCAGGTCGCGCACGATGACCTCCAACTGGGCCAGCGCGTCCTCGAACGAGAGGCCGGTGATGTCGTCCGCCATGGTGAAGTCCTGTTGCAGGGTGTGTTGGCCGCCCTATTGCCGCATCAGCCGGCGGACGTGCAAGGCGGCCGACGCGCCGAGCGCCCGCAGGTCGTAGCCGCCTTCCAGGATGGATACGAGCCTGCCGCCGCAATGCGCGTCCGCCACGGCCAGGAGCTGGTCGGTCATCCAGCCGAAATCCTCGGTTTCCAGCAGCAGCTCGGCCAGCGGGTCGGCCCGGTGGGCGTCGAAACCGGCGGAGACGATCAGCAGCTCCGGCGCGAAGTCGCGGAGCGCCGGCAGGCCCTCGCGCTCCCAGGCCGCGCGAAAGGCCGGGCCGGCGGTGCCGGGCGGGAGGGGCAGGTTGAGCACGTTGCCGGCGACTCCGCGCTCGTCAGGGGAGCCGGTGCCGGGGTAGCAGGGGGATTGGTGGCTGCTGACGTACATCAGGTCGGGGTCGTTCTGGAAGATGTCCTGGGTGCCGTTGCCGTGGTGCACGTCGAAGTCCACCACCGCCACCCGGCGCAGGCCCCAGCGGGCACGGGCGTGCAGGGCGGCGACGGCGGCGCCGTTGAACAGGCAGAACCCCATCGGCCGCGCCCGTTCGGCGTGGTGGCCCGGCGGGCGGACGGCGGCGAAGGCGGTGGCGGCCCAGCCCTCCATGACCGCGTCCACCGCGGCCACCGCGGCGCCGGTGGCGCGCAGGATGGCTTCGCGGCTGCCGTGGCTCATGAGGGTGTCGCCGTCCAGTTGCACGAAGTCGCCGACCGGGGGGTGGATGGCCAGGATGGCGCGGACGTATTCGGGGGGGTGGGCGCGCTCTAGCTGCTCGACCGTTGCCTCTGGCGCGGATTCGCGTAGGAGGGGGACGAAGTCGGGGTGCTCCAGGGCTTGCAGGACGGCGCGCAGGCGGTCGGGGCATTCCGGGTGGCCGGGGCCGGTGTCGTGGCCCAGGCCGGCGGGGTGGGTGAAAAGGGCGACGGTGGTCATGCCGGGTCCTCTGCGCGCCGGCGGATGGTGAAGCCTAGCACGCCGTCGCTCTCGTCCTGGTGGAGCAGGGCGTGGCCGGTTTCGCTGCAGAAGGCGGCGAAGTCGGCCAGGGCGGCGTGGTCGGTCGCCAGCACGCGCAGCACGGCGCCGGGCGGCATCGTGCGCAGGGCGCGGTTGGCGCGCAGGACCGGCAGGGGACAGGTCATGCCCTTCACGTCCAGGGTAGCGTCGGGTGCGTCGGTCATGGCGGCAGTATCCCAGCAGGGATGGCGCTTGAGCAAGCCGTGGCGGCGGCGCATCCTGGCGGTGCGGCTTGCATGGCGGCGTTGCGCCCGACAGGCTGCGGCTGCCTATTATGGGAGGGACCATGGGACGCCAGGCCAAGACGATGCCGATGCTGCTCAGCCGCGAGGAATATCGGCGCTGGACGGAGGCGGAGCCCAGAGGGCGTTCCGAGCTCGTCGCTGGCGAGGTCATGGCGATGGCGGCGGAGCGCGCCGCCCATGTACGTGCGAAGGCACGCGCTTGGCGCGCACTGGACCGCGCTGTACGTGCGGCCGGGCTGCCATGCGAAGCTATGGCCGACGGCATGACGGTCGAAGTCGGCGACGACACGGATTACGAGCCTGACGCCCTTGTCAATTGTGGCGCGCCCATCGGCGACGGCGACATCGTAGCTCCGAATCCCATCGTGGTCGTGGAGGTGCTGTCACCGTCCACCCGGTCGTTGGACACAGGCGCAAAGCTGACCGACTATTTCCTCGTGCCGTCCATCCGCCATTACCTGATCGTGCGAGCGGACCGCCGGGCCGTGGTGCACCATCAGCGGCGCGATGACGGCGGCATCGAAACGCGGCTGCTGACCGACGGGCCGCTCATCCTCGACCCACCCGGGATCAGCTTGGGCCTTGAAGAGTTCTACGCGGACTGACAAGGGAGGCGGGACGGCTGGCAGGACAGGACGGCATGAGACATCGGATCGGCGTAGATCTCGGCGGGACCAAGATCGAGGTGGCGGTGCTGGACCCGGCGGGGGAGATCGCGCTGCGGCGGCGGGCCGATACGCCGGGCACGTATGACGGCATCGTCTCGACCATCGTGGCGATGGTTGAGGGGGCAGAGCGCGAGCTGGCGGTACGCGCCACGGTGGGGATTGGCATCCCCGGGGTGATCAGCCCGGCGACCGGGCTGGTGAAGAATGCGAATACGCAGAGCCTGATCGGCCATCCGCTGGACAACGACCTCGCCGCCCTGCTGAACCGGCCGGTGCGGGTGGAGAACGATGCCAACTGCTTCGCGCTCAGCGAAGCGGCGGACGGCGCCGGGGCCGGGCGCCATTGCGTGTTCGGGGTGATCCTGGGCACGGGCTGCGGCGGCGGCGTGGTGGTGGGCGGCCAGGTGCTGAGCGGACGGAACCGGATTGCCGGCGAGTGGGGCCACATTTGCCTGCCGCAGCCGCGGGTGGACGAGTATCCCATGCCCCGCTGCTGGTGCGGGCAGACTGGCTGCCTGGAGCTTTATCTCGCCGGCCCGGGCCTGGCGCGGTCGGGCGATGCGCCGAACGCTGCTGCGCTGCGTGAGCGTGCGGCGGAGGGGGATGCGGCGGCGCAGGCGGCGCTGGACCGCCACGTGGACCGGCTGGCGCGGGGGCTTTCGATGATAGTGAACATGCTGGACCCGGATATCGTGGTGCTGGGCGGCGGATTGTCCAACATGGCGCACCTGTATGACCAGGTGCCGGCGCTGCTGCGCAGCTATACGTTCAGCGATGTGTCGGATACGCCGATTGTGAAGAACCTGCACGGGGACAGTAGCGGCGTTCGCGGGGCGGCTTGGTTGTGGCCTTTGGAGGGTTAGGGGGCCGGGCGGCGGCGGGGGCGCACCGCGAGCAGACGAGGGCGGGATGCTGCTTGCTCGCTTTCGCTTCGGGGAAGGGTGGGGGAAGGGTCGCTCGCATTGTTGGAGGTGAGACTGGGACGAGCTTTGCCGGCATGGTTGGGCGGTGGTCCTTGCGGCTTCCCTTACCCCGACCCTCTCCCGGAGGAAGAGGGAGCAGAGGCCTCCTGCTGTGGTGATGGCAGCGCTGTGCAGGGATTGCGGGGGGGTTCCGGCGGGGGCGGTTTGCCCTGATTGCGGGTCACGGCGAGTGGTGCGGCATCCCGAGCTGTTCGCGCTTTCGGTGGCGCATGTGGATTGCGACGCGTTCTTTGCCAGCGTGGAGAAGCGGGACCGGCCGGAGCTTGCGGGGCGGCCGGTCATCGTCGGGGGGGGCGTGCGGGGGGTGGTGGCGGCGTCCTGCTATGTCGCCCGGATGCATGGAGTACGCAGCGCGATGCCGATGTGGCAGGCGCTGAAGGCCTGTCCGGACGCGGTGGTAATCCGGCCGGAGATGGCGAAGTATGCTGCGGCGGCGCGGCACATACGCACCTTGATGCAGGACCTGACGCCGCTGGTGCAGCCGCTGTCCATTGACGAGGCGGTGCTGGATTTGTCGGGCACCGCGGCGCTGCATGGCGCGCCGCCCGCTGCGGTCCTGGCGCGCTTTGCGCTGCGGGTGGAGCGGGAGGTGGGCGTCACCGTCTCGGTCGGGCTGGCGCGCAACCGGCTGCTGAGCAAGATCGCCGCCGGGCGGGACAAGCCGCGCGGGTTTGCGGTGCTGGGCAGCGAGGCCGCCGCGGTGCTGGCGCCTGAGCCGGTGCGGCTGCTGCCGGGTGTCGGGCCGGCGCAGGAGCGGAAGCTGCATGCCCTGGGGATCACGCACCTGATGCACCTGCAGGCGTTGGACGACCGGGCGGCGCGGGCGCGGCTGGGGGATGATGGCCCTGCCCTGGCCCGGCGCGCGCGTGGCGAGGATGCGCGGGCGGTGAACCCGGAGCGCGACACCAAGTCGGTCAGTGCCGAGACTACGTTCGACACCGACCTGCGCGACCCGGCGCTGCTGGAAAAGCACCTGTGGCGGATGGCGGAGAAGCTGGCCCGGCGGCTGCGCGAGGGCGGGTTCAGCGCCGGGGGGGTGGTGCTGAAGCTGAAGACTGCGCGGTTTGCCAGCCGTACGCGCAATGCCCGGCTGCCGGGGCCGACGGCGCTGCCGGACAGCCTGTTTGCCGCGGGGCGGTCGCTGCTGCTGCGGGAGGCGGACGGGACGGCGTTCCGGCTGATCGGGCTTGGGGCCAGCCCGCTGCTGCCGGGGACGCTGGCGGACCAGCCGGACCTGGCGGACCCCGATGCGCCGCGGCGGGCGGCGGCGCAGCGGGCGGTGGATGCTCTGCGGGGACGGTTTGGGGAGGGGGTCATCAAGCGGGGGCGGGGGTTATAGGGGTTGCTGCTCCGCGGGGACACTGTTGCGACAGCCGTGTTGCCGGGGCGGAGCGGCCGCAGGTAAGTTCCGCAGGTTGCATGGTAGGGGGGAGTGGAATGGGCAGCCAAGCGCGTTGCGGTCGGTGGTGGGGTTTTCGTGCCGGGTTGACAGTGCTGCCGCTTCTGGCGGCGTCGTGCGCCGGGCTGGACCGGAATGACCAGGGCGACCTGCAGCCGCAGACGGTGCGTGGGCCGTGCCAGGTGAAGAAGTTTTTCCTGCTGAGCCTGACCTCGGTCCATACGAAGATGACGGTGGGCAATGCCGGGGAGGCGTGCACGTTTACCCTGCTCAACCCCGATTTGCAGGTGGTGATCAATGCCGGCCTGGTGACGGGGCCGGCCAGCCATGGGCGGGCGAACGTCGGGCTGGCCTATGGCAACCGGCAGGCGGTGGTGTCCTATGCGCCGCAGCCTGGGTATGTCGGGGCGGACCGGTTCAGCGTGACGCTGGAGCCGAATGCCATCGGCATCATTGTGGACGTCATGGTGCAGCAGGGGGCGCCGGCGGGGTCGCAGCCCTGACGGCGGCGGAAGGCGCTGGCGCCTATGCTGTCTGCCGGTATCTGGACTTAGAACCGCGATGCCTGGGAGGGAAGCCTGTTGACGGTTAGTAGGACGCATAGGGTTGCGCAGCACCGCTCCGCCCTTGCTGGTGTCGAGGCGATGACGCTGCTGACTGATCACGCCTTTCCGCGCCACTCGCACGATGGGTTCGGCATCGGCGTCATGACAGCCGGGGCGCAGCGGTCGTGGAGCGGGATCGGAGCGGTGGAGGCTGCGGCTGGCGACGTGATCACGGTCAACCCGGGCGAGATGCACGATGGCGCACCGCTTGGCGGGCCGCGCGGGTGGCGGATGCTCTACCTCGATCCCACCCTGGTTATGCGCGAAGTTACGGAGGCGGCTGGCGATGCCCCGGAGATTGCACGTCCTGCACTGCGTGACGCAGTGCTGCGCGGACTTTTTGAGCGCCTGTTCGCTCGTGCGACCGCCGCTGTGCCGGAACCGCTGGCGCTGGAGGAGGATCTGCTGCGGGCGCTTGTGCATCTCCTGCGACGGCACGGGGCGCGGCCGCGGCCGATGCGGCCGTCCTCACCTGGGGTGGCGGTGGCCCGGCGCCGCTTGGACGAAGCCCCGGAATGGCCGGTCACTCTTGCAGAGCTGGCCGCATTGTCCGGGGTGGATCGCTTCGCGCTGCTGCGCGGCTTCGCGCGCGAAACTGGCGCGACGCCGCACGCCTACCTCGTCCAGCGCCGGGTGCGGCTGGCCCGGCGGCTGCTCGCTGCGGGCCATGTTCCTGCCGAGGCGGCGTTGCGAGCGGGCTTTGCGGACCAGAGCCACCTGACCCGCGCCTTCCGCCGGCAGCTTGGCGTGACGCCTGCGCGCTATCGGGCGGCCGTCGCCTGAAGGCAGGGCTGCAATCCCGTTCAAGACGGGCCGGCCCGCCTGCGGCAAAAGCCATCCCGGTCAGGGGGGAAAGGCGTGGGCGGTTACGTGCATGGCTACGACGGACGGGAAAGGCTTCGGCTGGAGGATCAGGCACGGACGCTTGAGGAGCTGCTGCACGGGGATACCGCGTTCCCGGACGGGGCGGAGGTGCTGGAGGCTGGCTGCGGCACGGGCGCGCAGACGGTTGCGCTGGCGCGCCGCAGTCCTGGCGCATGCATTACGGCGGTGGATGTCTCGGCGGCTTCGCTTGGGGACGCGCGGGCGCGGATCGCTGCCGCGGGGATCGGCAACGTCCGGTTCCGGCAAGCGGACCTCCTTGCCGCCCCTTTCCCGGGGGGGTCCTTTGATCACGTCCTCCTCTGCTTCGTGCTGGAACACCTGCCTGATCCCGCCGCGGTGCTTGCCGCGTTGCGCCCTGTCCTGCGGCCGGGCGGCACGATCACGGCCATTGAGGGCGACCATGGCTCAACCTGCTTCCACCCCGAGAGCGAGGCGGCGCGGGCGGCAATCGCCTGCCAGGTCGAGCTGCAGCGCCGCGCAGGGGGCGATGCGAACATTGGGCGCCGGCTGTATCCGTTGCTGGCCGGCGCTGGCTTCGGGGCGGTGCGGGTGTCGCCGCGGATGGTCTATGCGGATGCGAGCCGGCCTGCGCTGGTGGACGGCTTCGTCCGGCGCACCTTCACTGCGATGATCGAGGGCGTGCGGGAGAGCGCCATCGCTGCAGACCTTTCCACGCCGGACGTTTTTGACGCCGGCACGCGTGCGCTGCACCGGACAGCCGAGGCGGATGGGGTGTTCTGCTACACTTTCTTCAAGGCTACGGGACAGGCGGCATGACTGTGTTCCACGGTGAGCTTACGTTGTTTGATGAAATGGAACATCCCGCACCGTCATTTCAGTCGGCGATGACAGCAGTTGCCTCGACCTCGACCCGGGCCGTGGTGCCGGACCGGGGCAGCCGGGGAATTGGCGAGCTACCCGGTACCGAACCGTATGTTTGTCTCCCGTTCCGATAAATCCCACAAACGCATCGCGGCTGCGGCGTCTGCCGCTTGCGGCATCACCTGGGATGGCCCGACCTCGCCCTTGATCTCCATGAAACCGTTGGGACCGTAGTAGCCGCCAGGGTCAGCGTCCGGCGCCAGGGCCGCGTATAGGATCGGCAGCGCGCCGCGGGCGGCGGACTGGCCGAGCAGGCGGAAAGCGCCTTCCATGACCGCCTCCTTCAACCCTGGCGCACCGGCGCCGGGGCCGTTGCCGATCAGGTCGGTCACCGCCCAGCCGGGGTGCGCTGCGACGCTCCGCAACGGCCAGCCGGCGGCGGTCGCCCGGCGCTGCAGCTCGCGCGCGAACATCAGCATCGCTAGCTTGCTCTGGCCATAGGAGGCCCAGGGCTTGTAGGACCGTGCTGCCTGGGGGTCGCCGAAGTCCATCTGTGCGCGGCGGTGCGCCACGCTGCTGACGCTTACGACACGGGCGGCGCCGGAGGCGAGCAGCTGCGGCAGCAGGCGGGCGGTGAGCGCGAAGTGGCCGAGGTAGTTGGTGCCGAACTGCAACTCGAACCCGTCGGCCGTCACCCGGCGCGCCGGGGGGGCCATAACGCCGGCGTTGTTGACCAGCACCGAGATTGCCGGGTGCGCAGCGGCGATCCGGCTGGTGAACATCGTTACGGAATCCAGGCTGGCCAGGTCCAGCAGCTCGAACCGGGCCGTGGTCCCTGGCGCCCGCGCTGTCAGCCGGGCAAGGGCATCGGCGCCCTTCACCGGGTTGCGCCCAGCCAGGATGGTCGTGGCGCCCTGCTGCGCCAGGCTGAGCGCGGTTTCCCAGCCCAGCCCGCCGGTTGCGCCGGTGACGATAGCGGTCTTGCCGTCCAGCCGCGGGGCGTCCTGCAGGGACCAGGGCATCAGCTTAGACCTATCCCGGTAGGCGGCGGGTCGGTCTTGCGGGTATTCCGCCCTGGGTGCGTCAGGCTCTTGCCCCGATGAACCACATCAGGGCGGCGGCCCCTCTTGCCCAGGAGGGAAAATCCGTCGCAGGCCCTCTGCCGCCGCCCACCAGAATAGGTTCTTAGCAATGCGGCTCCAGCGGGGTGAACTCGGACAGCTTGCCGCGCATGACGAAGTCGGTGAAGTCCATCTGCAGGTCGTCGGAGACGCCGTTGGCCCAGTATTTCATGCCCACCTCATAATCCGGGCTGCCTGCGACGCGTTCCCGCGCGGCGGGGGCCTTATCCCGGTCGAAGAAGGCGATGCGGACCCGGCCTGCCGGCAGGTTCGCAAGCTGCGGGTAAGGCGCGGCGCCGGCGGGTCCCCAGTTGATGATGGCGATGGAGCTGTCCTGCACGCCGCGCGCGCCGGTGCCGTCGAACACGGGGAGCGCGATGAAGTGCTTGCCGGCGGTGGCAGCGGCGATGATCGCCTCGGTGTGGCCCATCGGGAACACGGTGCCGGCCGGGAGGGGCATCGTCTTGTCCTCGGGCTGGGTGTAGTGGACCGTGCCGGCGCCGCCGACGGCGTCCAGGCTGGCGGTGCCTTCGACCTGCTCGGACACCGCTGTGTCGGTGGTTTGCCGCATCAGGAACCGCATGGACAGGCCGTCCTTGCTTTCGAAGGTGGCGTAGTCGGCGATGGACTCGATGTCCTGGCCGTCGCGGTTGGTGAGGGTGAGCGCCAGGCGCTGCCGGGTGGCCCAGCCTTCGCAGGCGTCGGTCAGCTCGTAGGCCATGGTGCCGGTGGCGGCGGTGACGTCGCCGCCCTTGCTGCTGTCCATAACTAGGTTGTAGGCGGCGCGGTGGGCGAGCATGGGGACGGGGTCGGCGGCCAGCGCTGGGGCGGCGGCGAGGGTGATGGCGAGGGCGGCGGCGAGGTGGCGCAAGGCCATGCGCATTAACTCCGGGTAGGGTGCGCCACACATAGGCCGGGCTGGCGGAGGGCGAAAGTGCTGCGCTGCGGTGGTTGCTCCCTCTCTTTCCCCGAGGATTGGGTTGAGGGAGGCCTAGCCGGGCATACCCGGCCAAAAGTGGGCTGACGTTTCTGCACTGAGGGAAGTTTGCGCTTGTGGCCTTTCCCTCACCCCGGCCCTCTCCCGGAGGGAGAGGGGGAAGAGGTTCCTAGCCCACCTTGCGTTTTGGCGGGAGGTCTAGGCGTAGGGACAGCTCCTTCAGCCGGGCTGCGTCCACTGGTGCGGGGGCGCCCATCATCAGGTCCTCGCCCTGCTGGTTCAGCGGGAACAGGATGACCTCGCGGATGTTCGGCTCGTCGGCCAGGAGCATGACCATCCGGTCTATGCCGGGTGCAGAGCCGCCATGCGGGGGCGCGCCGTAGCGGAACGCCGCCAGCATGCCGCCGAACCGGGCCTCGACATCGGCTGCGGAGTAGCCGGCGATCTCGAAGGCGCGGATCATCACCTCGGGGCGATGGTTGCGTATGGCGCCGGACGACAGCTCGATGCCGTTGCAGACGATGTCGTACTGGAACGCCTTGATGGTCAGGGGGTCCTGGGTGTCGAGCGCCTCCAGCCCGCCCTGGGGCATCGAGAACGGGTTGTGGCTGAAGTCTATCCGGCCGGTCTCCTCCTCGCGTTCGTACATCGGGAAGTCGGTGATCCAGCAGAAGCGGAAGCTGTTCTCCTCGATCAGGCCCAGCTCCTGCGCCAGGCGGGTGCGGACCAGGCCGGCGAACTTCGCGGCCTCCTCCGGCTGGCCCGCGGCGAAGAACACGGCGTCGCCGGGCTGCAGGCCGCAGGCGGTGCGTATGGCCTCGATCCGCTCGGACTCCAGGTTCTTGGCGATGGGGCCGCGGCCGCCATCCTCCTCGACGATGATGTAGCCGAGGCCGCCGGCACCCTGCTCGCGCGCCCACTCGTTCAGCTTGTCGAAGAAGCCACGCGGCCTGCTTCCGGCGCCGGGCGCGGGGATGGCGCGCACGATGCCGCCGGAGGCCGCGATGCGGGCGAACAGGCCGAAGCCCGATCCGGCATAGGCCGCCGTTACGTCGGCGATGCGGAGCGGGTTGCGCAGGTCGGGCTTGTCAGAGCCGTAGGACAGCATGGCCTCGTCGTAGGGGATGCGCGGGAACGGCGCGGGGGTGACGGTGCGGCCGCCGCCGAACTCCTCGAACACCCCGGCCATCACCGGCTCCAGCGTTGCGAACACGTCCTCCTGGGTGACGAAGCTCATCTCGAAGTCGAGCTGGTAGAACTCGCCGGGGCTGCGGTCGGCGCGGCTGGCCTCGTCGCGGAAGCAGGGGGCGATCTGAAAATAGCGGTCGAAGCCGGCGACCATCGCGAGCTGCTTGAATTGCTGCGGCGCCTGCGGCAGGGCGTAGAAGGTGCCGGGGTGGTTGCGCGACGGCACCAGGAAGTCGCGGGCGCCCTCGGGGCTGCTGGCGGTCAGGATCGGGGTTTGGAACTCGGTGAAGCCCTCGGCGATCATGCGGCGGCGCAGGCTGGCGATGACGCCGGCGCGCAGCATCATGTTGCGGTGGACCTTGTCGCGCCGCAGGTCAATGAAGCGGTATTTTAGGCGTATCTCGTCGGGGAATTTCTCGTCGCCGGCGACCTGCATCGGCAGGGTGTCGGCGGCGGACTGCACCTCCAGAGATTGCACCTGCAGCTCGATCTCGCCGGTGGGCAGGCGGGGGTTTATGGTGGCGGGGCTGCGCGGGACAACCTGGCCGGTGACGGTGACGACGCTTTCCACCCGCAGCTCATCCGCGGTGGCGAAGCCGGCGGAGCCTGCCGGCAGCACGCATTGGGTGATGCCGTAGTGGTCGCGCAGGTCCAGGAACAGCAGGCCGCCGTGGTCGCGCTTGCTGTGGATCCATCCGGATAGCCGGGCCGCCTGTCCGGCGTCGCTGGCGCGCAGGGCGCCGCAGGTGTGGGTGCGGTAGGCGTGCATGTCTGGGGCGTCCTCTGCCAAGGGCGCACACAAACCGCGGGGGTTTGCGGTGTCAAGCGGCGCCGGGTAGAACCCGTCATGCCCCACCCGACCCATTCCTTCGCCGATCCGGTTCTTGTTACCAGCACCGACGCCCTCGCCGCCCTTTGCAGCCGCCTGCGGGCCGAGCCGTATGTCACCATAGACACCGAGTTCATGCGGGAGCGCACCTACTTCCCCGAGTTGTGCGTGGTGCAACTGGCGGGGGTGTCCGACGTGGCGGTGATTGACGCCGAGGCCGCGGGCATGGACCTGGCGCCGCTGGCCGGGCTGCTGGCGGACACGGGGGTGGTGAAGGTGTTCCACGCCGCCAGGCAGGACGTGGAGATCTTCCTGCACCTGTTCGGCCAGGTGCCGGCGCCGATCTTCGACACCCAAGTCGCGGCGATGGTCGCGGGGTTTGGCGACCAAGTCGGCTATGACGCGCTGGTGTCCAGCCTGACGGGCGGGCACATAGACAAGGCGCACCGGTTCAGCGACTGGTCGGCGCGTCCGTTGTCCGCGGCACAGGTCACCTATGCCGCTGCCGACGTCACCTACCTTCGTGGGGTGTATGAGCGGCTGCGGGAGCGGCTGGCGAGGGACGGCCGGGCCGAGTGGGTGGCGGAGGAGATGGCGGTGCTGGCCCTGCCCGAAACCTACCGGCCGGACCCTGACGGCATCTGGGAACGTCTGCGCCCGCGCAGCGGCAACCGGCGGATGCTGGGGATGCTGCGCGCCGCCGCTGCGTGGCGGGAGCGTGAGGCGCAGCGCGTCAACGTCCCGCGCGGGCGGCTGCTGAAGGACGAAAGCCTGCTGGAGATCGCCGCGGTCGCCCCTGGGACGGCGGAGGCGCTGTCCCGGGTCCGCGGGGTGACACGCGGCTTTGCCGAGGGCAAGAGCGGCGCCGGGCTGCTGGCGGCGCTGCAGGATGCGGCGGCGCTGCCGGACGACGCGCTGCCCGAGGCGCCTGGCCGCCATGACGGACCCCGGCCGTCGCCGGCGCTGGTGTCGTTGCTGAAGGTGCTGCTGGCGGCGAAGTGCGAGGCGCACAACGTGGCGCCCAAGCTGCTGGCCAGCGGCGCCGACCTGGACCGCCTGGCCTCGGAAGACGAGCCGGACGTGCCTGCCCTGCAGGGATGGCGGCGCGACATGTTCGGCGCCGACGCGTTGCTGCTGAAGTCCGGCGGGATCACGCTGGGGGTGGACGGGAAGCGGATCAAGCTGGTTCGGGTGTAGCGGCGGGCTTTGCCCACTCCGTCCCGGTCCGAGGGGAGGGGCAAGACCTGCTTGGCGTGCCAGCCGCCCTGGCCGGGGTGCTGACCAGGGCGGCGGGGTGTTAGCTGGCCGCCATCTTCCCCTTGCTGTCCACGGTCACGTTCTGGGTCTTGCCGCCCTTGGAGCACTGGCCATACCAGGAACCGTCCCCGCCCATCGTCAGGGTGGATATGTTGTTGCAGCCGTATCCGGTCAGCATGGAGCGGGCGGTAGCTTCGGTTACATGCTGCGCTGACCCAGCCGAGGCTACGCCCTTGGCGTCCACCATCACGTCAGTGGCCTTGCCGCCCTTGGAGCACTGGCCGTGCCAGGTGCCGCCGGGGCCGGTGCCCAGGTTGGAGATGTTGTTGCATCCGAATTCGGCCAGGGCATAACGCGCCTGGCCGTCAGTGACGTGGTTGAGGCTGGCGACCTCCCCAACCTTGCCGGTCTTGTCCATGGACACGTTGACGACCTTGCCGCCCTTGGTGCACTGGCCCTGGAACTGGCCGTCGGGCCGGACGCTCAGGCCGCCGATGGCGGTGCAGCCGTATTGCATCATGGCGGACCGGGCATGGCCGTCGGTCATGGTGGGGGCGCCAGATGATTGGGCCAGCGCCAGGCCGGGCGCGCCCAACCCGAACAGCACGAATGTTGCAAGCAAACGGTTCATAAGCGTTCCTCCGGTTCCGTCAGCTTCTGTGCTGCCGTTGCCGAACGAAACGACGCCGGACCCTGTCAAGTCAAGAGATGTTAAAGAGCGGGACAGCCGGAACACGCCTGCGGGATGCTGGACGATGCAGGGCGGCTATACCAGGAATATCGCCATCGCGACCAGCAGCAGCACCACGGCGATCACTGCCCAGGTCGTGAAGCTGGTGAAGCGCGACCAGAACATCTGCCGGTCGGCGACGAAGGCCGCGTCAATGCCGGCCTCGGTGACCTCGGTGTTCGCGGTGCTGACCGGGGCCGGGGGGGCGTCGGCGGAGAAGTTCTGGCGGGGGTTCGGCTGGGTGCCCGCGGGGGCGGTGTCTGTGGTTGCCATGATGCGCCTCGTGGTGTTGCCCGGTTCTACGTCCCGGCGGCGGAGGTGGGCAAGGGCAGCCGGGCCTCATAGGCTTTGGGGGTTGCTCAGGCTTGCGTCCGGGTCGGACCGGCCGGGCAGCCCCGCTGCCATCAGGCGCAGCGCCAGGGGATACAGCATGTGCTCCTGCCGCAGCACACGGGCGGCCAGGACGCCGGCGTCGTCGCCGGGCAGCACGGGCACGGCGGCTTGGGCGAGGATGGGGCCTTCGTCCATCGCTTCCGTGACCAGGTGGACGGTGCAGCCGTGCAGCTTGCAGCCGGCGGCCAGCGCGCGGGCATGGGTGTCCAGCCCTGGGAAGACCGGCAGCAGGCTGGGGTGGATGTTCAGCATCCGGCCGGCCCAGGCATTCACGAGGAACGGCGTCAGCAGCCGCATGTAGCCGGCTAGGCAGACCAGGCCGATGCCGCGGGCCTGCAGCTCGGCATGGATGGCGGCCTCATGCGCGGCGCGGTTTCGGCCATGGGGGCGGTGGTCCACGCACATGGCCTCGATCCCGTGCGCGCGGGCGTGGTCCAGGCCGGCGGCGTCGGGACGGTTGGACAGCACCAGGGCGACCTCGGCCGGGTAGCCCGGTTCGGCGGCGGCGTCCAGCAGTGCCGCCATGTTGCTGCCGCGTCCGCTGATGAGGATAGCGGTGCGGACGGGGAGGGTCATGCGGCGCGCCACGCCGGGGCAGGCATGATGAGGCCTGCTTCCTTTCGCTGCGGGAGGGGGCCGGGGTGAGGGATGGGCCACCGGCACAAAACCTGGGGGCCGAAGGCGGACCAACGCCGTAGCTGGCCGGAGGAGCGCTGTGCGGCTTCCCTCACCCCGGCCCTCTCCCGGAGGGAGAGGGAGCAGGCAGCGCGGGCAGTCACGCCAGCCAGCCCTCAGGGACTATGATGCGCGCCTCGGGCGGGCTGTCCTTGGCCTCGATGCGGCCGACGACATGCGCCGGCTCTCCCTGCGCGGCCAGCAGCGCCAGCGCGGCGTTTTGGTCGGATACCGCCAGCACCATGCCAAGGCCGCAGTTGAACACGCGCAGCATCTCGCCGGCGGCGATGCCGCCGGTGTGCGCCAGCCAGCGGAACACCGGCGGCAGCGGCCAGGCGTTGGCGTCCAGGGTGGCGTGCAGCCCGTCCGGCAGCACGCGCGGCACGTTGCCGGGCAGGCCGCCGCCGGTGATGTGCGCCGCGGCGCACAGCAGCCCGGCCCGGTGCAGCGCCAGCAGCGGCGCCACGTAGATGCGGGTCGGCGCCATGAGGGCCTCGCCCAGCGTCATGCCGGGTGCGAAGGGCGCCGGGGCGTCCAGGGGGGTGCCCGACAGGCCGATTACCCGCCGCACCAGGGAAAAGCCGTTGCTGTGGACGCCGCTGCTCGGCAGGCCGATTAGCGTGTCCCCCGCCTGCACGTTGGACGGCAGCAGCGCGCCCCGTTCTGCCGCGCCGACGCTGAATCCGGCGAGGTCGTAGTCGCCGGGGGCATACATGCCGGGCATCTCCGCGGTCTCGCCGCCGACCAGGGCGCAACCGGCCTGGCGGCAGCCCTCAGCGATGCCGGCGACGACGGAGGCCGCCTGCTCCACATCCAGGCCGCCGGTGGCGAAGTAGTCGAGGAAGAACAGCGGCTCCGCCCCCTGTACCACCAGGTCGTTGACGCACATGGCGACGAGGTCGATGCCGACGGTGCTGTGGCGGCCGGTCTCGATGGCGAGGCGCAGCTTGGTGCCGACGCCGTCCGTGCTGCTGACCAGCACGGGGTCGGTGAAGCCGGCAGCGCGCAGGTCGAACAGCGCGCCGAAGCCGCCGAGGCCGCCCATCACGCCGGGGCGGCTGGTCGCGCGGGCCAGGGGCTTGATGCGCTCCACCAGGGCGTCCCCGGCCTCGATGTCCACGCCGGCCTGGCGGTAGGTCACGCCGTTCGGCGGCATGGTCATGCGGGAAGGTTCCTCGTGGGTCAGCCGGGTGCTTTGCCGGCGCGGATGGGGTAGGGTCCGGGCCATGCAGCGTCCGGAACAGATCGGCGGACACAACCACAGCGGTCCCGTCACGGCAACGCCGCGCCGCCTCGCCTGGGGCGGCGAGGTGCTGAACCTGCCGAACGCCATCACCTTTGCCCGGCTGTGCGCCGTGCCGTTCGCGGTCTGGCTGGTGCTGGAGGGCCGGATGGCCTGGGCGCTGGCGGTGTTCGCCGCGGCGGGCGCATCGGACGCGCTGGATGGCTGGCTGGCCCGCAGGCGCGGCGGCTCGGTGCTGGGCGCCTGGATGGACCCGGCGGCCGACAAGGCGCTGCTGGTCGGGATGTTCGTGGCGCTGGCCGCGGTCGGGCTGATGCCGGTCTGGATGGCGGCGCTGGTGGTTTGGCGGGACCTGGTGATCCTGTGCGGGATCGCTGCGATGCGCTGGCGGCGCTGGCCGATCCGCATGAAGCCGCTGCTGCTAGGCAAGCTCAACACGGCGGTGCAAATCCTGCTGGTCTGCGTAGTAGTGGCGCTCGAGTCCCTCGGCGTGCGTGCTCCGGGGCTGCGGACGGTGCTGCTGTGGGCGGCTGCGGCGTCCACGGTGTCGTCTGGTGCGATGTATGTGTGGCGGGCGTCGCGAGCGCCGGGGCATGAGGAGATACAGGGTCCACGATGACGACGCTCGACCTGCCGCGCCCGACACCGCCGCTGCCTGCTCCGCCGACTACCGTGCTGCCGCCTCCGGCGCGGACTGCATCGCGGGCGCAGCGGCTGGGGCTGCTGGCTGGGCTGCTGGTGGCGGCCTACCTGGTGCTGCACCTGTTTGCCTCGATCCTGCTGCCGTTCGTGGCAGCGGCGGGGATCGCCTACTTCCTGGACCCGCCGACCACGCGTCTGACGCGGGCCGGGATGCCGCGTGGGCTGGCGGCGCTGCTGATGGTGGTGACGCTGGTCGCGGCCTGCCTGGTGTTCGCGCTGCTGCTGTATCCGCTGCTGCTGGCGCAGGTCGGGCTGCTGATCGGCCGGGTGCCGTCCTACGTGTATTCCGTGCGGATGTGGGCCGGCGAGGTCATCAGCCACCTGCAGGAGCGGCTGGGGTCCGAGTATGTGGACGAGAAGCTGCGGGACCTGGTGGGCGGCCAGGCCGGGGCGATGCTGGCCTTCGTGGCGGGGGCGCTCAGCCGCATCGTCGGCGGCGGGTTCGCGCTGTTCAACGTGCTGTCGCTGGTGGTGGTGACGCCGGTGGTTGCGTTCTACCTGCTGCGCGACTGGCGTCGGGCGGTGGCGCGGGTGGATAGCTGGCTGCCGCGGCGCTATGCCGGCGTGCTGCGGGCGCAGGCGCGGGAGGTGGACCGCATCTTGTCGGCCTGGCTGCGGGGCCAGGCGCTGTGCTGCGTGGCGCTGGCGGTGTTCTATGCGGTGGCGTTGTCTGCGGTGGGCCTGGATCTCGGGCTGATCGTTGGGCTGAGCGCCGGGCTGCTGTCGTTCATCCCGTATGTTGGGAGCATCACTGGCGGGGTGGCCAGCATCGGGCTGGCGATGGCGCAGTTTCCGACCTGGACCGGGGTGGCGACGGTGGCTGGGGTGTTCGCGGCCGGGCAGGTGCTGGAGGGGTATGTGATCTACCCGCGCTTCCTGGGGGACCGGGTGGAGCTTCATGCGGTGTGGGTGATCTTCGCGCTGTTCGCGGGAGGTGCTGCGTTCGGGTTCCTGGGGGTGCTGATGGCGGTGCCGGTTGCGGCGGCGCTGGGCGTGCTGCTGCGGTTCTGGTTGCGGCGGTATCTGGCTAGCCCGCTGTATCTTGACCCGCCGCCGGGGGGGTAGGGGCATGGTTGGGATGCGGCGTTTCGTGATGGGTGCTGGGCTGCTTCCTCTCCGTTTGGGGGAGGGTTGGGGTGCGGGAGGCCGCAAGCACTTGGGCCGGCCATGGTGGCGCCGGCGAGGGTCTGGAACAGGTCAGACGGGTTCTTGCGGTTTCCCTCACCCCGACCCTCTCCCGGAGGGAGAGGGAGCAGGGCAGGCCGTCATGCACCTTGGGGGCGGATGACGCCCGTTCGTCAGCTTGCGCTTCCGTTCGTGCATGCGCCCGTGTTCACCGCCGCCGATTTTTTGCCGGCGCCGGGGGCTGGGGCGGCTTTGGCTTGGCTGGCGCGGCCGGCGGGATGGCCGGCGGGCCGGTTGGTGCTGTGGGGGGAGGCCGGGGCGGGCAAGACGCATTTGCTGCATGTCTGGGCCGGGCAGCACCGCGCCACTTTGCTGCCCGCGGTAACGACGCACTGGCCGCGCGGCCCGGTGGCGGTGGACGACGCGGACCTGGCGACGGACGAGCACGCCCTGCTGCACCTGCTGAACGCCGCCGCAGAGGGGCGCCATCCGGTGCTGCTGGCGGCACAGGCTCCGCCGGCACGGTGGCCCACGCGGCTGCCGGACCTGGCCAGCCGGCTGCGGGCGACGGCGACGGTGGAGCTGCGCCGGTCCGACGACACCTTTTTGCGGACTTTGCTGGCCCGGCTGCTGTCGGACCGGCAGCTCGTGGTGCCGGACGCCATGCAGGACTGGCTGCTGGCACGCCTGCCCCGCACGCCGGCCGCGATGCGGGAGGCTGCGGCGCGGCTGGACCGGGCGGCGCTGGCGGCTGGGGCGCCAGTTACGCGGGGGCTGGCGGCGGGGGCTTTGGTGGACTTGATTGGCAACGGAGCCGAGGAAGACGGCAACGACGCCGATGCGGCAACCCCGAGCCTGCTTTGAACCGTGCCGCTAGCCTTGCAAGGGTTGCGATTTTACATGATAGCATTCCAGGCTGCTTGGAGGATGGTATGCTCAAGAGTTTAACCCTCGAGAACTTGACGGTCTTTGCTGACGCGGACCTTTCCTTCAGCGACGGCCTGAACGTCTTTATCGGCGGGAATGGCTCTGGCAAAACTCATCTGCTAAAGATGCTCTACTCGATCCCAGCAGTGAGCTGGGAAGAAGGGCGCCGCTCGCAAGGCGCCGCGCCGACAAAAACCGCGATGCAGGCAAGACTTGCCGACAAGATCGTCGGCGTATTCCGTCCGGAAGCTCTTGGCAGACTTGCACGGCGCATCCGGGGACGCTCCCGCTGCAGGGCCAAGCTCGCGTTTCAGGATGAAAGAAGGGACATTGCCCTGAGCTTTTCAACAGCAAGTAAGGCTGAAGTCGTAATAGACACCCTGCCAAGCGCCTGGGTTGAAACCGCGCCGGCTTATATTCCAACCCGGGAGCTGTTGACGATTTACCCGAATTTCCTGTCAATCTACAAGAGCCGGTTCTTGGAGCTGGAAGAAACCTGGCGCGACACCTGCGTCCTGCTCGGTATGCCAGTGCGGCCTGGCCCGAGAGACGGAGAGATTACCGTAGGATGCGTTATAAAATAACCGCATCATTTCCTGGTTTCAGAGGTTTGATGGTGTAGTTCCATTCGCCGTGGAACGGGTCGCGGTGGATGTTGAGTGCGGCCATGTCTTCGTCGGAGACGCGGATG
>JAABUT010000649.1_pt1 | contig 51039 bp, 49 predicted proteins | sample 5559281 | NCBI WGS metagenome assembly JAABUT01 (sample SAMN10711880, study PRJNA513359) | rock metagenome | isolation source: Antarctica rocks | place: Antarctica: Victoria Land, Ricker Hills nord | collected 2016-01-04
GCTCCCGAACTGCTGAGGGCTTCGGTGTCCACCCGGGCCAGCAGATCCTGTGTGGTGACAGCGGCGGTTTCCTCCGGGACGGCGACCACGACGCCCCGGCGTTCCTCGGAGCAGCCGACGATGCCGGTGGCCCCCAGGTCCAGGTCCGCACCGAGAACGACCAGGCCCAGGCCACCCCGTACGGCCTCCAGCACCCCGGTGTCGAGCGTCGAACCGGCGACCAGCAGCACGTCCGCGCCGGACGGGCCGCCGACGTCGGCGTCGACCACCGGATAGCCGCGCCCAGCCAGCAGGTCCACGATCGCTGGACTCTCGCCGACCACTGCTACGGCCGGAAATCTCGTCATCTTTGCTGCCTCCCGTACACAGTTTTCCTGTGAGCAAGGGTATCAACAGGAGATTCTGTTTTCACTCAAGCGCCGGCGGGGGACCGGTGTGCCTACCTTTCCGGGAGCGGAAGCAGGTCAGCGCGCCAGTGCTGCGACCTGGTCGGCGATCTCCGTCCGATAGCGCTCGACGGAGAACCTGGACAGGGCCCGGGTCCGCCCGTTGTCGGCCAGCCGGCGGGTGAGTTCGGGGTCGTCCATCAGCCGGCCGATGGCGGCGGCCGTCGCCGCCGCGTCGCCGGCCGGCACCAACAGGCCGGTCTCACCGTCCTGCACCGTCTCCAGGTGACCGAGGGTGGCCGAGGCGATGACCGGACGTCGGGCGAGCTGCGCCTCTACCACGGCGTTGCCGAACGGCTCCCGCAGCGACGGGGCGACGACGGCGTCGGCCGCGGCCAGTGCGTCCCAGACCGGCGCGACGTACCCGCCGAACGTGACCGAGCCGGCCAGCTCGGGCTGCGCTGCGCGCTCCCGTAGCCGGCGCTCGAACCATTCGTATCCGGCGAACGCCGTGCCGTAGATGGTCAGGGTGACGTCGCGTCCCTGAGCCCGCAGGATGGCCATCGCCTCGATCGCGACGTCCGGAGCCTTGCGCGGTGAGAGCCGGCACACCGCCGCCACCCTCCATCGAGCTCCGGGGGCGGCCGGCGGTGGCCCCGGATCGGCGGGCGGGTCGGGGATGCCGTTGTAGATCAATGTCGTCCGCTGCCGCAGCGACGGATAGATCGATGTCATGGCATCGACGGACGCCTTGCTGTTGGCGATCAGCGCGGTGGTGACTCTCAGCGGAGCGAGCAGGCCCTTCAAGACCAGCCGGGAGTCTGCGTCCTCCGCTTCGTGCACATGGCAGACCACCGGTGCGCCGACCAGCCGGGCGGCGGCGATCCACACCGGGATCGTCATCGTGTTGACGTAGACGACATCCGGCCGGAGCGTCCGCAGGGTTCGGACCAACCGGACCGTCCCGGCGGCGTGCTGGGCCGCCAGCACCGAGATCCCCTTGACGGACAGAGCCGCCCGGCGGACCACCGGAACGCGGTCGAACCTGACCATGGCGCCGCGCTCGAGCAGCTGCGGGACCAGTGGTCCATCGGACGGCAGGCTGACAACCACCGTCATCCCGCGGTTGACGATCCCGGTCACGCTGTCCAGCAGCTGCAGGTCGGCGCCGTAGACGTCGGCCGACGGATTGCTGACCAGCACTGTCGTCATGGGATGCAGATTGTCACGATCCGCAGGCCGCCGGTTGCTCAGGCGTCGAACAGGCTGGTGACCGACCCGTCGGCGAACACTTCCCTGATCGCCCGGCCGATCAGCGGGGCCACCGAGAGCTCGGTCAGTTGCGGAAAACGGTGTTCGGGCGGGATGCGCAGGGTGTCGGTGAGCACCACCTCGACGGCGCCGCAGTCGGAAAGCCGCCTGGCCGCCGGGTCCGAGAGCACCCCGTGGGTGGCCGCCACCACCACCTTGGTGGCCCCCGCCGCCAGTACCTCGCCGACGGCCTTGGCGATGGTGCTGCCGGTGTCGATCATGTCGTCGACGACGATGCAGGTCCGGCCGCGGACGTCGCCGACCACCCGGTTCGCCACCACCTGGTTCGGCTGGTCCGGGTCACGGGTCTTGTGGATGAAGGCGATCGGTGCGCCGCCGAGCCGATCGGCCCAGCGTTCGGCGGTGCGGACCCGCCCGGAATCGGGGGAGACGACGGTGAGGTCGTCGCCGGAGTACTTTCCGGCGATGTAGCCGGAGAGCAGTGGCTGCGCCCAGAGATGATCGACCGGGCCGTCGAAGAATCCCTGGATCTGGTCGGTGTGCAGGTCGACAGTCATCAGCCGCTGGGCGCCGGCGGTCTTGATCAGATCGGCGATCAGCCTGGCAGAGATGGGCTCCCGGCCGCGGTGCTTCTTGTCCTGCCTGGCATACGGATAGAAGGGCAGCACCACGGTGATCCGCTTGGCCGATGCCCGTTTCAGCGCATCGATCATGATCAGCGTCTCCATCACCCAGGTGTTGATGGGCGGCCCGCAGGACTGGATCAGGAACGCGTCGCTGCCGCGAACGCTCGCTTCGAACCTCACGAAGATCTCGCCGTTGGCGAAGTCGTAGGCGGACTGCGGGGTGACGGAGACATCCAGGTATTCGCCGATGGTCATGGCCAGCTCCGGATAGGCCCGACCGGAGAACAACATCAGGCTCTTGCTGTTCGACATCGAGAGCGAGTTCACCCGGTGACGTCCTTCGCTGCTGCGTCTGTGCTGTCCGCGGCCGACTCGGTGTCGATATCGGTGTCAGCGCGCGCGACCCCGGCTGGTTCGGCGGTGGTGCCGCCGGCGCCGGCCGCCCGGGCGGATCTGGCGGCGGCGGTGCCTGCGCGCCGGCGCAGGACCCAGCCCGCGGAATTGTGCTGCCGGCCGCGAGCCACCCCGAGCGCGCCGGCCGGCACCCGGTCGGCGACGGTAGACCCGGCCGCGATGTAGGCGCCGTCCCCGACATCGACCGGGGCGACCAGGGTGGAATTGGTTCCGACGAAGGCGTTCTCACCGACGGTGGTGCGGAACTTGTCGACGCCGTCGTAGTTGGCGGTGATGGCGCCGGCACCGATGTTGGCGCCCGCTCCGATGACGGCGTCCCCGATGTAACTCAGGTGCGGTACCTTCGCCCCGCTGCCGATGGCCGACTTCTTGATCTCCACGTGGGCTCCCACGTGGGCTCCATCGCCCAGCACGGCGCCCGACCGCAGGTAGCTGTAGGGGCCGACCGTTGCCCGGTTACCGATCCGGGCGCCCTGGCAGTGCGAGCGCAGCACGGTCGCACCGTCCCCCACCGAACAGGCCGACAGCGTGGTGTCCGGCCCGACGGAGGTCCCGGACCCGACCGAGGTGCCGGCCTCGAGCTGGGTGCCGGGCCAGATCTCCGTGTCCTGCCCGATGGTGACGGCGGCATGGATCCAGGTGGTGGCCGGATCGTGGATGGTGACTCCTGCCAGCTGGTGGCCCCGGATGATCCGGTCGTTGAGCACCCTGGCCAGCCGGGCCAGCTGAATCCGGTCGTTGACCCCCTCGGTCTCGATCGCGTCGTCAGCGAGCACGGTGCCGACCCGGCGGCCCTGCCCTCTGGTGACGCCGACCACATCGGTGAGGTACTGCTCGCCCTGGTCGTTGCCGCTGCCGATCCGGGATAGTGCGTCGGCCAGCACTGCGCCGTCGAAGGCGTAGACACCGGAGTTGATCTCGGTAATGCCGCGGACCGCGTCGTCGGCATCGCGCTGCTCGACGATGGCGATCAGGTCGCCGTCGGCGTCTCGGACTATCCGCCCGTACCCGGTCGGATCCTGGACGGTCGCGGTCAGAACGGTGACCGCATTTGCGGCGGCGACATGCCCGGCCGCCAGCGCCGCCAGCGTTTCGGTGCGCAGCAACGGCACGTCCCCGTAGCTGACCAGCACGGTGCCGCTGAGCTGGCCGGACAACGCTGCCAGAGCGCAGCCGGTGGCGTGAGCCGTGCCGAGTTGCCGGTCCTGGATCGCGGTGACCACAGCCGGCAGGTCGTCGGCGCCGGCCAGAAACTCCTCGACCTCCACCCGTCCGTTACCAAGCACCGCGACCAGGTGCTCGGGGGACAGTGCGGCCAGCGCCGACACCGCATGCCACAGCAACGGCTTGCCCGCAATCCGGTGCAGCACCTTGGGTGTGGTGGATCGCATCCGGGTGCCGGCTCCGGCCGCCAGCACGATCGCCGCCTGGATCGGCACGGGCGCCTCGGCTGCGGGTGGGACGTCGGGCATCGACTCTCCCGTGCTGGTCGCGTAGCGCTACGGTGCCCGCGGCGATTGCACGGACCGGGCGATGTTATCCGGAGCGATGCGAGTCGGTGCCCGGGCCTGGTTCCACTGGATCGCAGCCCTGCCATCCGGAGTGTGACCTGGATCATAGGTTAGATGGCAGCTCACGCTGGGTCGATGTCGGCGCACGGGTGTCGCGCGCCCCGCCGCTCCGGCGTGGCGGGTTGGCGGGTCGATCCCCATCCGCCGATAGGCCGTCTGTGACGGAAGGCGGCCCAAATATGCACTTTAGGGTGATGAGGCTTCGCTGAGAAGATACGGACCGTGCATATACCGACAGTTACAGTGCGCTCACCCAGAGCGATGTATCGATTTCACTGCGATGCCAGCGCCGAGGAACGGCTCGAGAGAGCCGGTTTCAACCGCAAGAGGGCATGACCCGTTTGCGGATGACCGCGCAAGAAGTCTTCGCTCTGTCGACCATTGCACTGACCATTGCACTGAGATTTGCTGACGAACACCTGCCACCGCTCCAGATCCGAAAGGCCGGCCCCCATGTCCGCACGAAGGAATTCTCTACGCGCACTCTCGGCCCTCGCCGGCGGCGTTCTGGTGGGTACCGGCCTGCTCGCTCTTCCGCCGGCGGCTTCCGCGCACCCGGCTGCACCAGCAGCCGTCACCCTGTCCTCCGCGGCGCAGCCCTCCGATCCGGGCGAGATGAAATTGCTCGCGGTCGATGAATTCACCCGCTCGGTTCCGCAGGGATGGGGGCAGGCGCTGCTCGGCGGCAGCTATTCGGTCTTCGACAGCCCGGCCTCGAAGTTGTCGGTGGCCGGCGGCAAGGGTGTGATGTCGAACCTGGCCCCGGGCACATCGGCCGGCGTCGGGCTGAGTCGCGCGGTGCTGAACGGCCAGGCACAGGCGGTGGTCACCATGCCGGCCGTATCGATGTCCAGCCTGGGGCTGGTCACCAGTCTGGAACTACGTCGGCAGACGGACGGGTCGGCATATCGGGCGAAGTTGCACATTGCGCCGGGCGGAATCTCCGACCTCAGTGTCAGCCGGACGACGATGAGCACCGAGACACAGATCGGGGCCAATGTCGCCGCTCCTGCCGTCAAGCCCGGCCAAGCCGTGGTCCTGCAGGCCCGCGCCATCGGGACCTCTCCGGTGACAATCCTGGTCCGGACCTTCACCTACGGTCAGGCCACACCGGACTGGCAGCTGTCGATGCAGGACGCTGGCCCGTCGCGAATTGCCGTGTCCGGCGCGTTCGGCCTGTGGAACTACGTCAGTTCGAGGTCGGTACCGAGCACCCTGCAGTTCGACATCCTGCGGGCCTGGTCAGTCAGTTTCCCCGGCTCGACCCCGCCTGCCTCGACCGGAACGCCACTCACCTTCCGCCCACGGGGTGCGCTGGGTTCAGCTGTCGTCGGCTCGGCGGCGTACCCGGTTCCGTCCGGCGCTCTGTTCGTGAACCCCACCCTGGGCAGCGACGGCGCGTCCGGCACGGTCCAGTCGCCGGTCAGGACAATTGCCAGGGCGATCGCCATGGCCGCAGCGGGCCAGACCGTCGTGCTGCGGGCCGGCAGTTATCACGAGAGCGTGGTGATCACCAAGGCGATCACCGTCCAGGCTTATCCGAGGGAAGCAGCGTGGTTCGACGGCGCCGTGCCGGTGACCAACTGGAGCCGGGTCGGTTCGACCTGGGTGTCCAGCGGTTGGACATCCCGCCTGGACGACTCCGCCAGCTTCTCGTTCGGCGTCGACGAGCCGCGGATCCTCGACCCCGCCTACCCCTATGCGGCCAAGCCGGATCAGGTGTTCGTCAACGGCAGCCAGCTTCGCCAGGTGGGCACGGCATCACAGGTGACGGCGGGCGCGTTCGCCGTCGATCAGGGCGCTCAGCAGCTGATCATCGGATCCGATCCCACTGGTCGGGACATGCGGGCATCCACCCTGACGCAGGCCATCAGAGTCGATGTGCCGGGCGTCGTACTCCGTGGCTTCGGTGTGCGCAGCTACGCCCCGCCGGTGCCGCAGATGGGCGCGATCCGGCTGAATCGGGGCGGCGCCATCGAGAACCTCTACGTGCGGGATGCCGCAACGTTGGGGATCAGCGTGAGCGGGGCCGCGACCATCGCCAGGACCACCGTGACCGGTGCCGGGATGATCGGCATCCACGGGAACGAGGCCGACGGCACGACCGTCCGCGACTCGTCCGTCACGCTGAACAACTCGCAGCACTTCGCCCCTGGGATCGCCGCCGGTGGCATCAAGATCACCAGATCACGGCAGCTCAAGGTGATCAACGACGACTTCAGTCGCAACTACGGTTCCGGGCTGTGGCTCGACGAGTCGTGTGTCGGGATCACGATTGTCGGCAACTCGGCCGCCGACAACGACGACGCGGGAATCAAGCTGGAACTCTCGGACACCGGTTTCCTGGCCGACAACACCGTCACCGGCGGGTACTCGGGCATCTACCTGTTCAACAGCGGGAACTTCCGGATCTACAACAACGCTGTCGGCGGACAGTCGGTCCGCTCGTTGTGGCTGGACCAGAACGAACGGCGGCAGTCCGATCCGAGCGACGAGGGACACGATCCACGCGCTCCCATCCCGGACCCGACGGTTCCCTGGCTCACCCGGAACGTCACCATCGCCAACAACCTCATCGCCGCCGGGCCGGCCGAACGGATCCGGGTGCTGGACCGGGAAACCAACGTTTCCGCCGATCAGATGAACGTCAACATCGTGAGCAACATGTTCTCCCGCAACGGCGTGTTGCTGGCATGGGGCGGCCCCTACAACGTGATCGCCTCCAGCTACTCGACCGTGCAGCAACTGCAGGCAAAGAACTCCGCATGGGCCAATCTCGACAGCGCTGGCCCCACCCTGGCTGACCTGGCCGCAGTGGCGGGGGGATCGGGCACCGCGGCCATACCTGCCGACATCGCAGCGGCGGTGGGCGTGCCTGCCGGCACTCTGCGAATCGGGCAGATCACCCGATGACCGGCGATCTCGGCTCCGCCGCCAGGATTCGAACCTGAACCATCTGAACCAAAATCAGAGGTGCTGCCTTTACACCACGGCGGATGGCCTACTGCCGGCCATCATCCCACGCTCCGCCGACTCCGGTACCCGCGGCGGCGGTGGCCCAGTGGCGCCAACCGGCGACGGGCGCGCCGAACACATATGGTGGGCACGTCCGCACCCACGGTTCCGCGCGCCGACGAGGCTGTCGGTGTACCGCTGGTGCCCTCGCTGCTACCGCAGGAAGGCCGAATGAATCCTCCGCAAGCCGTTGCCACCGCACCAGCCCCGAACAACCTCGGAGCCGCCGCCACGGCCGCCGAGGAGAGTAAGGCGCCGGTCGCCGGGAAAGCCGGTCCCAGGCCGATCACCGACGGCCGCCGGGGGGTCGCCGCTCAGATCGCCGTGTACGGGTTCACCCTCATTCCGCTGATCGCGGTGATCGCGGCCGTACCGTTCGCCTGGGGCTGGGGGCTGGGCTGGACCGACGTGATCATCGGGACGTTCTTCTACTTCTTCACCGGAATGGGCGTCACCGTCGGGTTCCATCGGTACTTCACCCACGGCGCGTTCAAGGCCCATCGGGGGCTGCGCAACGCGCTGGCTGTTGTCGGGCAGATGGCAGTGCAGGGACCGGTGATCATCTGGGTGGCCGATCATCGCCGGCACCACGCGTTCTCGGATCGGGAGGGCGATCCGCACTCGCCGTGGCTCTACGGCACGTCGATCGCGGCGTTGGCCCGAGGTTTCTGGCACGCCCACATGGGTTGGTTGTTCAATCGTGACAACACCAACCAGAAGCGATTCGCCCCAGATCTGCTGGCCGACAAGGACATCGTCCGGATCGACAAGTACTTCTGGGTGTGGACGATCGTGTCGATCTTCGCCCCCGGCGTCATCGGCGGGCTGGTGACCTGGAGTTGGCACGGCGCGCTGACGGCCTTCTTCTGGGCCGGCCTGGTGCGCATCGCCCTGCTGCATCACGTCACCTGGTCGGTGAACTCGATCTGTCACATGATCGGAGAACGGCCGTTCGCCGCCCGGGACAAGTCGGCGAACTTCTGGCCGCTGGCGATCTTGAGCTTCGGCGAGTCCTGGCACAACCTGCACCACGCCGACCCCACCTGCGCCCGGCACGGTGTGCTGCGCGGCCAGATCGACATGTCGGCCAGGGAGATCTGGCTGTTCGAGAAGCTCGGCTGGGCCACCAACGTGCGGTGGCCCTCAGTGCAGCGGTTAGCCCGAATCCAGGCAACGGCCCACGAGATGGGTCACTGACACCGCAGCCGCCTGTCGGAGCGCCCGCGTACTCTCGGCAAAGACCCCCCTCCACCCAGGAACGGGGGTTTCTGCCGTGCGCAAGCCGGGTCGCCGCGTCCCGCCGTCGAATGAGGTAGGTACCCGTTGTTCTCCGCTCCGCTGGCCGGGCTGACCGATGCTGTCCTGGCTGACCCCTTCTTCACCGCGCTGGTGTCGGCCGCTGATATCCATGGCAAGAGGCTGGTCGGCCCGGCCGGCAGCAGGCCGTTCGCCGCCGCCGCCCTAGCTGCCTCGGGACGGCCGGTCCTGCTGGTGACAGCGACCGGCCGGGAGGCGGGGATCGTCACCGACGCGCTCAGCGACCTGCTGGGCCGGGACGCGGCGATGCTGTTCCCCAGCTGGGAAACACTTCCGCACGAAAGACTCTCACCCCGGGCGGACACCGTCGGCCGCCGGCTTGCGGTGTTGCGCCGGCTCGCCCACCCCGAGGACGATCGGGGTGACTCGCCGAACACGACCGAGCGGAAGCGGCGGGCGGCCAATCCGCTGCGGGTGGTGGTCACCACCGTCCGATCGCTGATCCAGCCGATGGCGCCCGACCTCGGCGAGATCGAAGCGGTTCGGCTGGCCGTGGGCGACCAGACGGATCTGACAGAGCTGGTGGCCCGGCTGGTGGATCTGGCCTACACCAGGGTCGACATGGTGGGCAAGCGCGGAGAGATGGCCGTCCGCGGCGGCATCCTCGATGTCTTCCCGCCCACCGCGAAACATCCGGTGAGGGTCGAGTTCTGGGGAGAGGAGGTCACCGACCTTCGGGAGTTCGCCGTCACCGATCAGCGTTCGCTCCGCCCGGTCGAGCTGTTGGAAGCCGCGGCCTGCCGGGAGATCCTGCTCACCGAGGAGGTCCGCCGGCATGCCGGCGCGCTGTCGTCATCGGCCACCGGCGACCCGACCCTGGCCGAGATGCTGGCCAAGATCGCCTCCGGTGTCGGGGTCGAGGGGATGGAGTCGTTGTTGCCCGCGCTGATGCCGGGCCGGCTGGCGATGCTCGCCGACCTGATGCCGTCCGAAACCCTGGTGCTGCTGGCCGATCCGGAGCGGATCCGTTCCAGGGCAGAGGACCTGCTGCGTACCGGCCAAGAGTTCCTGGCCGCATCCTGGATGGCGGCCGCCACCGGAGGTAAGGCGCCGATCGATCTGGGTGAGTCCGCCTATCGGGATCTCGACGACGTGATCGACGGGATCGTGGATGCCGGCATGCCGCTATGGCGGCTGTCCCCCTTCGGCACCGACGAGATCCCGCCGGAAGCGACGCTGAGGCCAGCTCCCGCCTACCGCGGCGACATCCCGGAAGCGATCCGGCAGGCCGCCGCCCGGCAGGCGAGAGGAGGCCGCACGGTGCTGGTGGTGCCCGCGGCCGGAACCGCCCAGCGGGCGGCCGAGCGATTTGCGGAGTCCGACCTCGGCGTGGTGCTGGCCGGCACCCCGATGACGGAGCAGCCGCGCCCGGACGTGGTGACGGTCGCCGTCGGCCGGCTCGAGGACGGGTTCGTCCTCGCCGGATCGAACATTGCGGTCATCACCGAGACAGACCTGACCGGCAACCGCGGCGTCTCTCCGGAAGCGGTGAAGATGCCGTCCCGCCGGCGCAACGCCGTCGACCCGGTGGCCCTGATGCCCGGCGATCATGTGGTGCACGCCCAGCACGGCATCGGCAAGTTCGTGCAGATGGTGTCGCGGAACACCGGCGGGGCGCAGCGGGAGTACCTGGTGGTGGAGTACGCGCCGAGCAAGCGCAACCATCCGGGGGACCGACTGTTCGTGCCGACCGATGCCATCGACCAGCTGTCGAAATACGTCGGAGGCGAGACACCGACCCTGAACAAGTTGGGCGGCGCCGACTGGGCGAAGACCAAGGGCCGGGCCCGCAAGGCCGTGCGGCAGATCGCCGCCACACTCGTCCAGGTCTACGCTGCCAGGGCCTCAGCACCCGGCCACCCCTTCGCAACGGACACACCATGGCAACGGGAGCTGGAGGACGCCTTCCCGTTCACCGAGACACCGGACCAGATGGCCGCCATCGACGAGGTGAAGGCGGACATGGAGAAGGCGGCACCGATGGACCGGGTGATCTCCGGTGACGTCGGCTACGGCAAGACCGAGATCGCGGTCCGCGCCGCGTTCAAGGCGGTGCAGGACGGCAAGCAGGTGGTGGTGCTGGTGCCCACCACACTGCTCGCCCAGCAGCACCTGGCTACCTTCACCGAACGCATGTCGGCGTTCCCGGTGACGGTCCGCGGGCTGTCCCGCTTCACCGACGAGCTGGAGGCAAAGAAGACCGTCGAGGGACTCGCCGACGGCAGCGTCGACATCGTGATCGGCACCCATCGGCTGCTCCAGCCCACCATCAGGTATTCCGACCTCGGCCTGGTGGTGGTGGACGAGGAGCAGCGGTTCGGCGTCGAGCACAAGGAACACATCACGGCGCTGCGGGCGCACGTCGACATGCTCACCATGTCCGCGACCCCGATCCCTCGGACACTGGAGATGACCCTTGCCGGGATCAGGGAGATGTCCACCATCACCACCCCGCCGGAGGAGCGGCACCCGATCCTCACCTACGTCGGCGCCTACGACGACGCCCTGGTCGCGGCCGCGGTCCGGCGTGAGTTGCTACGCGACGGCCAGGTGTTCTTCGTCCACAACCGGGTGGCCGACATCGACGCGGTGGCCAGACGCCTACGGGCGGCCGTGCCGGAGGCCAGCGTCGCGGTGGGCCATGGCCAGATGAACGAGGACGCGCTGGAGAAGGTGATCAACGGATTCTGGGACCGGGAGTTCGACGTGCTGGTCTGCACCACCATCGTGGAGACCGGCCTGGACATCTCCAATGCCAACACCCTGATCGTCGACCACGCCGAGGTGCTGGGTCTGTCACAGATGCACCAGCTGCGCGGCAGGGTCGGCCGGAGCCGGGAGCGCGGCTACGCCTACTTCCTCTATCCGGGGGAGAAGGCGCTCACCGAGACCGCCCACGATCGGCTCGCCACCATCGCACAGAACTCCGATCTCGGGGCCGGGATGGCAGTGGCCATGCGGGATCTGGAGATTCGCGGCGCCGGTTCGATCCTGGGCGCCGAACAGAGCGGGCACATCGCCGGCGTCGGATTCGATCTGTACGTGCGACTGGTCGGTGAAGCGGTGACGGCCTTCAAGAAGGCAGCGGACGCCGGCGGCAGCCCCGGTGCGGAGATCGAACCGGAGCCGGCCGAGGTGCGGATCGAGCTGCCGGTCGACGCCAGCATCCCGCACGACTACGTCCCGACCGAGCGGCTTCGGCTTGACGCCTACCGGAAGATCGCCGCAGCCTGCGGCCCGGACGATCTGGCGGCAGTCCGGGCGGAGCTGGCCGACCGGTACGGGCCGTTCGGCACCGAGGTGGAGAACCTGTTCGCGGTCGCCGGATTCCGGCTGGTGTGCCGGGCAGCCGGGGTGACCGAGGTGATGCTCGGGCCGCAGGGTCTGCGGATCGGGCCGGTCGACCTGGCCGAGTCCGCGGAGATGCGGCTCTTGCGGCTGTATCCGGGAGCGAAGTACAAGGCGTCCACCAAGGTGATCACGCTCAGACCGCCGACAGTGGGCACCGGAATGGCTGCTCCGGTGCTGCGGGACAAGGCCCTGCTCGAGTTCTGTGAACGGCTGATCGACGGCGCGGTGATGCAGGCGGTGGCTCGGTGAGCGTCGCCCGAAGAGCGGTGCGAGCGGCGGCAGCACCGATACGCGGATTCGTTCGGCGGCATTCGGCGTCGATCGGTTCGCTGGTGGCCGTCGACACCCAAGAGCCGATGTTCGCGCTGACCTTCGACGACGGCCCGGCCGTCGGCGGGACCGACGTCCTGCTGCCGGTGCTCGCCGAGTACCGGGCACGGGCGACCTTCTTCGTACTCCTGACGGCTGCCCGCCGGCATCCGTCGCTGCTCGCCGAAGTAGTAGCGGCCGGACACGAGATCGGGTTGCACGGAATCGATCACCGCGCCCTGACCACCTTGCGGAACTCCGATGTCCGGCGCCGCCAGCGGGACGGCCGGGCCGAGCTGGAGGATCTGGCCGGGGCACAGATCCGCTGGATGCGACCGCCGTACGGCCGGCAGAGTCTGCGGACCTGGCGCGCCACCAGGGCTGCCGGCATGACAACGGCGATGTGGGGTGCCAGTACCTGGGACTGGCGGGACATCGACCAGCATCAGCGACTTGCCCACTGCCTGCCTGAGTTGCACCGCGGCGTGATCCTGCTGGCTCATGACGGATTCGCCGGTCCGCCAGACGGAGTTGCCGCAGGCCCTCCCCCCGAGGTCGATCGAGCCGACCTGATCGACCGGGTGCTCGCCGGTGCGGGGGAGAAGGGGCTGTCCGCGGTCAGTCTTGGCAACCTCGTCGGAGGGGGCGAAGCCGTCCTGGCGGCCTCTTTCCGCCGCTGAAAACGATCAACCGGTCAACCCACCAAGCGCAGCCGTCACACCCGGGAGTGGCAACCTGCCGATTCCGTCCGCGAAGGTGTCGTTGCGGAGGGGCCTGGTTACTCCATTAGAGTGGGAAGCGACGTTCGCAGCGGTATCTTCTTGGCGCTTGGTCCACTTACTGTTACAGTCCGAACTATTGATTCACCCGACCAGCGCACTGTTCCGGACACATCGACTCCCGTGCGTGAGGGAGCAGGTCTCGCCCCCCGGGGCACCAGACGCGTTGGCGGTACCGCGTGCCGCGGCGGGCACAGAGGCCGACGTCGGAAGACGTCAGAAGGAGGAGATCTCGAATGTTCGGAATGGATGTGGTGATGGGCCTCTGGTCGCTGGCCGGCCTGGTGCCTTTGATCGCCGGATTGGCCGCCGTGTCCGTGAGCCGGCGATCCGCAGGTGATGCCGTCCGCTCCGCTCATCGACTCCACTCCGACCCGCCCGGGTTCGCGGGTGTTGCCGGCGGCGTGAGCTGAGATGTCCGTTCTATCCACCGCCGGCGAACGCCGGTCGCGCGACGCCGAGCAGACTCGGTTCAGCGTCGCCATGGTCGGAACCCGCGGCGTTCCGGCCGGCTACGGCGGCTTCGAAACCTGCGTCGAAGAGGTGGGCCGCCGCCTCGCCGACCGCGGCCACCGGGTTCGGGTGTACTGCCGCGGGGTCGAGCCCGCGAAGCGGCTGAGCACCCACCAGGGCATGGAGCTGGTGCATCTGCCGGCGATGCGCCGGCGGACGCTGGAGACTTTGAGCCACACCGGGTTGTCGGTCGCCCACCTGGTCGCCGACAGAACAGATGTCGCCCTGGTGTTCAACTGCGCCAACGCGCCCTGGCTCCCGGTCCTGCGGGCACGCCGCATCCCGTTCGCCACTCATGTCGACGGCCTGGAGTGGCAACGGGCCAAGTGGGGCCCCCTCGGGCAGCGCTACTACCGGGCAGCCGAGAAGGCTGCTGTTCGGTTGTCGCCCGCGCTGATCGCCGATGCCGGGGGTATCGCCGACTACTACCGCATCACTCACCGAGCGGAGACCAACCTCATCTCCTATGGCGCACCGGCCGCGACCGGCGGCACCCATCGGCTCGCCGAGCTGGACCTCACAGCGGAGGGCTACCACCTCGTGGTGGCCCGCTTCGAGCCGGAGAACCATGTCGAGGAGATCGTCCGAGGATATGTCGCGAGCTCGGCCGGGCTTCCGCTCGTGGTTGTCGGCTCCGCGCCGTACTCCGACCGCTACACCGCTCGGGTACATGCTGCGGCCGATCAGCGGGTGAGGTTCCTCGGCGGGGTGTGGGACCAGGAACTGCTCGATCAGCTCTACCTGGGCGCCCGGACCTACCTGCACGGGCATTCGGTGGGCGGTACGAACCCGTCGCTGCTCCGCGCGATCGGCGCCGGTCGCCCCACCCACGCTTACGACGTCTCGTTCAACCGCGAGGTACTGGCCGAGTCCGGTCGGTACTTCTGGTCCTCCGCCCAACTCGCGGATCAACTCGCCGAGGCGGAGGCGGATCCGGCAGAACTCGCCAGGCGCGGTGAGCAGGCTCGACGGCGTGCCGCCAGCTACACCTGGGACGACGTCGCCGACCGGTACGAAGAACTCTGCCGCGGGCTCGCCGGGGGCCGCCGCGTGTCCCCGGTTTCCCGCCGCGATACCGGCGTTTCGAGTGGGCGGCGATGATCACATCGATCGACAAGCCGCCCGCCGCGGTGGCCACCGAGCAACCAAGGTTCCGCTGGGCGATGTCCGAGCTGACAGCGGCCCAGAAGCCGTCGAAGGGCGCTCCGGCCTACTCGCGTTTCGTGAACCGGAAGCTCGGCCGAGTTCTCGCTGCGGTGGCCTACCGTCAGGGCTGGACTCCCAACCAGGTGACTGCGGTGAGCGCGCTGTTTTCCTTCGCCGGGATCGTGGTGCTGGCCGTCGTGACGCCGGCCTGGTCGACTGGACTGGTCGTCGCCGCCTGTCTGGCGATCGGCTACGCGCTGGATGCGGCCGACGGGCAGTTGGCCCGGCTTCGTGGTGGCGGATCGCGGGCCGGTGAGTGGCTCGACCACATGGTCGACGCCACCAAGATCTCCAGCCTGCACGTCGCCGTCGCGATCTGCATGTTCCGTTTCACTTCGCTCCCCCCGGCCTGGTTGCTGGTGCCGCTCGGATTCACCGTCGTGGCAGCGGTGATGTTCTTCGGAATGACGCTCAACGATCAGCTGCGCCGGAATGTGTCGGCAGTGACCGGACCGCTGCCGGACGGTGGCCGGACGTCGCCGCTCAGGTCGCTGCTGGTGATCCCCACCGACTACGGGCTGCTCTGCCTGGTGTTCGTGGTGCTCGGCGCGCCTTCGGTGTTCTTCGCGACATACGCCGCGCTCTTCGCCGCCAACGCCGGTTTCATGATGCTGGCGGCCCGCAAGTGGTACCGCGACATGGCGCTGCTCGACCGGTTGGTCATCGCGTCGGATGCCGGCCGGGTGGGTGCGTCATGACCCGCTTCACAGCCTTGTCGCGGTCCACGGTGGTGGCGATCGCCCTCACCGCACTGGCCGCCTGCGGCGGTACGTCGTCGGCCCAGCCGTCTCAGGTCTCGATGGCTGCCGGCGGGTCCGTCGCGGCCGGCCCGTCGCCGGCGTCGGAGCAGACCTCGGCAGGCTCCGCATCATCGTCGGCTGCTCCGGCCGCCTCCACGACTTCGGCCGCTTCCACGACTTCGGCTGTTTCCACGAGTTCGGCTGCGTCGCTGTCCGCCTCTCGGGCGGCGGTCACGCACGCCCAGCCAGGGTCTGGACGGCCGTCGGCGTCGTCGTCATCGACCTCCCGAACCGGAGCGCCGGCCGGATCGCAGGCGTCCGTCGGCCGGAGTTCGAGGAGCGCAGCTGCCGGCACGTCCCAGCCGCCGGCATCCACTCGGCTCGCGGCGACGTCGGCGCCCACCCCGCCGACCAGATCGACCGACCCGGCCACCCCGCCCGGCATACAGGGTTCGCAGCCGACATCCGCGGTGTCCACCGCCGGCCCGACCGTGGTGCCGCGGCCGGGCAACATCGATCAGACGGTTGCGGCGGTGCCCCTGACCACTGTCACGGTCCCGGCGCAGTCGTCTGCGGCCCAGTTCACCCGCGGGCCACAGGTGAGCATCGTGTCGATGTCGGCGATCACGGCCACCGCCGCGGGTCCGGGCGAGATCGCCGGGCCGGCCGTCCGGCTGACGTTGCGATTCCGTAACACCGTGCCGGCGGCGATCGGCCTCGACACGGTGACGGTCGGCCTGCTCGACGGATCGGGGCGCCCGTGTTCGATGGTGAGCCGCAACGGCTCCGCCCCGTTCGCCGGCGTGCTCCCGCCCGGCGCCGTCAAGGACGGGACCTTCGTCTTCAGCGTTCCGGCAGCTGCCCGCAAGGGCGTCACCGTGTCGGTCGACTATTCGTCGGACGCCCCGACCCTGCTGTTCACCGCGGACGCACCCAATGCCTGAACACCCTCCTGCTCGTTCCCCCGCTCGCCCCTCAGGGTTCTCCGAAGGAATCGACATGAAGTTCTCCTCCCGCTTCGGCGGTCGCCTCACGTCGGCGTTCGCAGTGCTCGCCCTGACCGTCTCGGGACTCGGGGTGACCGCGCTGGCCGCGCCGTCGGCAGCGGCGGACGTGTCGTCGATCGTGGACAACCCGCCAGGGCTGGCCAGGACCGACGCGCTACCCACCGCTCAGATCAACGGCGTCGTCTGGCAGCAGGCCATTGTCGGCGACACGGTCTACGCCGGTGGGAGCTTCACCGCCGCCCGGCCGGCCGGCTTCGAGCAGGGCGTGAGCGAGGTGCCCCGATCCAACCTGATGGCCTACCGCCTGAGCAGCGGTCTACTGGACAGCTTTGCCCCGACGGTCGACGGCCAGGTATTCGCCACCGCGGTGTCGCCCGACGGGACGCGGCTCTACGTCGGCGGCGACTTCCAGAAGATCAACGGCGTCGGCAGGTACCGGATCGCTGCGTTCGACACCGCCACCAAGCAGCTCATCTCATCGTTCGCCCCGATCATGGAGTACCGGGTCAACTCCATCGTGGCGACCAATACGACTGTCTACGTCGGCGGCGACTTCGCCAGCGTCAACGGGGTAGCACGCCGAGCGCTGGCCGCCATCCAGGCATCCAACGGGGCACTGACCACCTGGAACCCGATCACCGACGCCGAGGTCAAGGCCATGACGCTGAGCCCCGACGGCAGCCGGCTGATCGTCGGTGGGCGATTCACCAAGCTCAACGGACAATCGGCGCTCGGCCTCGGCGCCGTGAATGCCACCACCGGCGCGACCCTGCCGTTCGCCGCCAACCAGACGATCGGGGAGTACGGGACCGCATCCGCCGTCACCAGTCTGAAGAGCGATGGCCAGAAGATCTACGGCACCACCTACGACTTCGGCGGCACCGCCAACGGTGCGTACGAGGGGGTATTCGCTGCCGACCCGACCACCGGCAACCTCATCTGGATAGAGGACTGCCATGGCGACACCTACGACAGCTTTCCGATCGGGGGAGTCGTCTACTCCGTGAGCCATGCCCACTTCTGCTCGAACGTCGGTGGTTTTCCGGAGTCCAACCCACGTTCGGTGAATCAGCGGCACGCGCTGGCCTTCACCAGCCAGGCCACCGGAACGGTGAAGACGAATACGGTCCTGGGCTACCGGAACCTCGGCGGGAAACCTGCGCCGTCGATGATCGGCTGGTTCCCGGACTTCCTGGTCGGTGCCTACACCGGCCAGTCGCAGGCCGCCTGGGCGGTCACCGGCAACAGCACCTACGTGGTGATGGGCGGGGAGTTCCGGCAGGTGAACGGTAGGACCCAGCAGGGCCTCGTTCGTTTCGCCACCACCCCGACCTCTCCCGGCAAGGTCGGCCCGCAGCTGACCGGTTCGGCATTCACGGCATCGGCCCTGGCACTGGGCAGTGGCACGGTCCGGGTACTCACCGGCGGGAACTGGGACCCGGACAACGCCGTGCTGACCTACCAGTTGATCGCGAACGGCAACACCGCATCGCCGCTGGCCACCACCACCGCGAAGAGCACGTTCTGGGAGCGACCCACAGTTGCGCTGTTCGCCCGCAATCTGGTCTCCGGCCAGTCCTATTCCTTGCGCATCGACGCGGTCGACGGCAACGGCAACCGGGTCTCGACGGCCCCGGTTCAGATCACCGCGCAGGGCACGGCGCCGGCAGCCGGTAGCTACTCGGCCACGGTCCAGAAGTCGGCGCCCGGCCTGTACTGGCGCATCGACGAGGCTGCCGGCCCTACCGTGTACGACTGGGCGGGGCCGAACGATGGCACGGCGGGCGCCGGCGTGGTCTTCGGTTCCGCCGGAGCAGTGAGCTCCGAGCCGGACAAGGCAGCAACCTTTTCCGGCACCACCAGCGGGTTCATCGCTGCCAAGACTGCCCAGAGCGGATCCCGGATCTTCACCGTCGGCGGATGGTTCAAGACCAGCTCCGTCGTGGGCGGCCAACTGTTCGGATTCGGCAGCAGCAACACCGGCAACTCGACCACTTCGGACCGAACGGTCTACCTCGACAACGCCGGCAGGGTCAACTTCGGCGTGTCCGTGAACGGCCCCCGCACCGTCAGCAGCACCACCGCCTATAACGACGGCAAGTGGCATCACGTTGCCGCAACCCTGGGTACCGACGGGATGAAGCTCTATCTCGACGGTCGTCAGGTGGCGGCGCGCACCGACACCACCGCTGCCGTGGACCGAACCGGGTACTGGCGGGCGGGCGGGGATTCACTTTCCGGCTGGACCAACGCCCCCACCAGCGGATATCTGGCCGGCACCATCGACGAGGTGGCCGTCTTCCCGACCGCGCTGAGTGCCGCCGCCGTGCTCGCCCAGTACCAGGCGGCCAAGGCGAACCAGCCGCCGACCGCGGCCTTCGCGGTGACGTCGGACAGGCTGAAACTGACGGTCGACGGCTCGGCCTCCACCGATCCCGACGGCACCGTGGCCTCCTACGCCTGGAACTTCGGTGACGGAGCCACGGCGTCAGGCGTCACCGCCACCCACACCTACGCGGCGGCCGGAACCTACCCGGTGACCCTCACCGTCACCGACGACGGCGGAAAGACCGGCACCCGGACCCAGCAGGTGACGGTGCAGGCGCCGCCGCCGAATGCGCTTCCGACAGCGGCATTCACCAGTTCGACCACGGCCTTGTCTGCGATGTTCGACGGCTCCGGCTCCAAGGACACCGACGGGACGATCGTCTCGTACGCCTGGAAGTTCGGCGACGGAACCACCGGCACCGGATCTTCGCCCACCCACGTGTATCCAGCAGGCGGTACGTACACAGCGACCCTCACCGTCACGGACAATGACGGCGGTACCGGGACGGTTTCCCATCCGGTGACCGTGACGGCACCGCCGCCGGTCAATCAGCGCCCGACAGCGGCGTTCAGCAGCCAGGTCACCGACCTGACCGCGCAGCTGGACGCCTCGGCATCCTCCGACCCGGACGGCACTATCGTCTCCTATGCCTGGAACTTCGGTGACGGCACCACGGCCACCGGCAAGACCACCTCACACACCTACGGCAGCGCCAAGACCTGGACGGTCACCCTCACGGTGACGGACAATGCCGGCGCCACCGGCACCACCAGCAGCCCGGTGACGGTCACGGCACCGAAGGCGAACCAGCCCCCGGTGGCGGCCTTCACCAGCAGCAGCACCGGCCTTGCGGTCTCGGTGAACGGCAGCACCTCGTCCGACCCGGACGGGACCATCACCGCCTATGCCTGGGACTTCGGCGACGGAGCGACGGCCACCGGAGCCACGGCCTCGCACACCTACCAGAGCGCCGGCACCTACCAGGTGACCCTCAAGGTCACCGACGACAAGGGCGCGACGAACTCGGTGACCAAGCCGGTGACGACCCAGACACCGGCCAATCAGCCGCCGGTGGCCGCCTTCACCGCGACGACGGCGGGTCTGGCCGCGAGTTTCGACGGCTCCACGTCCACCGATGACGGAACCATCGCTTCCTACGCCTGGAGCTTCGGGGACGGTTCGACCGGTACCGGCAAGACGATCTCGCACACCTATCCCAGCGCCGGCACCTACCCGGTGAAGCTCACCGTCACCGACAACAACGGCAGTACCGGCAGTGTCACCAACAACGTGACGGTGACGGCGCCGGCCACCCAGGTGTACGCGTCGGACAGCTTCGGGCGGACCGTCGCGGCGGGATTCACCTCTGCCGATATCGGGGGTGCATACACGTTGACGGACGGATCGAGCGCCTATTCGGTGAACGGTTCGACCGGGTCGATCGTGCTCGGCGCTCCGAGAGCGGGCCCCGGAGCGTTCCTCAACGCGGTCTCGGTGCGTGATGTGGACGTCAGTGTCGATGTGTCGCCGGACAAGGCGGCGACAGGCGGAGCGTCCTTCTTCTCGCTGGTGGCCCGCCACTCTGACACCGCCGACTATCGTGCGCAGGCCGTGATTTACCCGGACGGGGTGGTGGTGGTGAACCTGCAGAGGGTGGTCAACTTCGCGGAGACCAACATCGGCACCTTGTATCTGGGATCGATGGCTTTCGCGGCCGGCGACGTCCTGCACCTGCGGTTGCAGGTGACGGGCTCCGGCACCACCACCGTGCGGGGCAAGGCGTGGAAGAACGCCACCACCGAGCCCGCCGACTGGCAGGTGAGTGGGACCGACACGGAGCCGATCCTGCAGGGCGCCGGTGGCGTCGGGATGCGCGGATACCTCTCGGGCACGGCGACCAGCGGCGCAGTGACACTTCGTGTCGACAACCTGATCGCCAAGGGTGTTGGCTGACCACCGGCCGGACGGAGGTGTCGACGGCGAGGTGATCCGCTTCGCCGCCACCGCGGGGGACCGGGGTCGCTGGGAACCACGGAACAGACCGGCGGCGGAGCACCTTGATCCCGACTGCCCGGTGGGCATCGTGGTGATCAACTACGGGTCGCACGCGCTGCTGCGAGAGAATCTGCAACCACTCTCGGTCGAGCTGGCATCCTCCTGCCTGCCGCACCGGATCGCCGTCGTCGACAACTTCACCACCGATCTCGAGCGCGAGCGAGTTGCGCGGCTGGCTGCCGACAACGACTGGATCTGTGTGCTGCGCCCCGACAACCGGGGGTTCGGCGCAGCCGTCAACCACGGTGCAGAAGTCCTGTTGGACAACGGATGCCAGAGCATCGTGATGGTGAACCCGGACTGCCGGGTGACCGTTGCGACGATCAGCGGGATGGCCGAACAGCTGGCGGCGCAGCCCCTCTCGATGGTCGGACCGCGAGTGCTGACCAGCGACGGCGGGCTGTATTCGGCAGGCTCTGTGGTCGATCTGCGCAACGGCGACACCCGTAGGCCGCTGCCCGACGACGGCGATCCCGACCACCGGGGCCCGGGGGTGACCGGCTGGATCAGCGGGGCATGCCTTGCCGTCGGAGCGCCACTGTGGCGCGCGATCGGCGGCTTCGACGAGCGGTACTTCCTCTACTGGGAAGATGTCGACCTGTCCAGGCGCGCGCTAGATGCCGGAGCCGAACTCTGGGTGCGGAACGATCTGACGGCAGTTCACGACGAAGGGGGAACCCAGCTTCGGGCGTCGGAGCGGTCGAAGTCCTCGGGCTACTACGTCGGCAATATGCGCGGCCGGCTCCGCTACGCCGCCGACCACCTGGCCACTGGTGAGCTGGTGCGGTGGCTGTTCTGGTCGCCCGCGGCGAACTGGAAGATCCTGATGCGTGGCGGACGTCGGCAACTGGGGTCGGGACTGTTGCCCTGGCGCGCCCTGATCGCCGGTACCGTCCCGGGTATGGCCACCGCCGGCGTCGAACTGCTCCGGCGCTCCGTCGCCGCGTTCCGGCGATGACGGAGCCGCCGCAGGGGCTTGCCCAGCGGGCGGCACGCGGAGCGCTGGTGACGGTCGGCGCGCAGCTGGTGCGGGTGGTACTCCAGGTGGTCTCCGTCGTGGTGTTGGCCAGGCTGTTGACGCCCGGTGATTACGGCCTGGTCGCGATGGTGCTGATCGTCGTCGGGGTGGGAGAGATATTCCGCGACTTCGGGCTGTCCAGCGCCGCCGTGCAGGCGCCGCAGCTGTCGAACCAGTTGCGCAGCAATCTGTTCTGGCTGAATACGGCCATCGGCGCGTTGATGGGCGTGGTGGTTTTCGCGACTTCACCGTTGATCGCGGCGGCATTCGGCCAGCCGGCGCTCGGCGCAATCGCACGCTGGCTCTCGGTCGTCTTCGTGATCAATGGATTGACCACCCAGTACCGCGCAGGGCTGACCCGCGACATGCGATTCGGCGCACTCGGCGGCGCGGACATCCTCTGTCAGCTCGTCGGCCTGGCGACCGCCATCTTCGCGGCCACCGCCGGCGCCGGGTACTGGGCGCTGGTGATCCAGCAGATCGTCAGCGGGGTCGTGCTGCTGCTGCTGCTGGCGTTCTGGAGTCATTGGCTGCCAGGACGTCTCAGGCGAACCGGGGAGTTGGGGCCGCTGGTCCGTTTCGGGGGCAATCTGGTCGGCACCCAGCTGATCAACTATCTCTCCAACAATGTGGATTCGATCGTCATCAGCGCCCGCTTCTCACCGGTGCAGCTGGGTTTGTACACCCGTGCCTTCCAGCTCCTGATGAATCCGTTGAGCCAGCTGCGCAGTCCGGCAACGATGGTGGCCCTGCCGGTGCTGTCCCGGCTGCAGCAGGACCCCGAACTGTCCGGTCGCTACATCCGGCGCGGTCAGATTGTCCTCGGCTACGTGGTTGGGCCGGCGATGGCCGTTGCGATCGGCGCGGCGCATCCGCTGGTTTCGGTTCTGCTCGGCCCGCAATGGCTGCCCGCCGCGCCGGTGCTCGCGCTGCTGGCGGTGGCCGGACTGTTCCAGACCCTGGCCTTCGTCGGCTATTGGATCTACCTCTCGCGCGGCCTCACCGCCAGCCTGTTGCGGTTCACCGTGATCACGGCAACCGGTAAGTCGGCGATGATCCTCGTGGGCAGTCTCTGGGGCCTGGTCGGTGTCGCCGCCGGCTACGCTCTGTCACATCTGCTGGAGTGGCCCTTCTCCTTGTGGTGGCTGTCTCGGGTGACGCCGATCCCGGTGCGCGCCCTGCTGTCCGGAGCCCTGCGGATCACGGCGGTGTCGGCAGCCGGCGCCGCGGCCGTCTACGGTGTGTGCCTTGCGACCGCACAGCTGCCGCCCTGGGTGGTGGTGCTGGCCGCTGTGGGGACGGCATTGGTGACGACCGCACTGATCGGTGCACTGTTCGGCGCAGTCCGGCAGGATGTGCGCGAGGTGTTCGACATCGTTCGCCGGTTGGGGCGCCGCGGGGGCGCTCAGCCGGCGGTCGCCGGTGCCGGTGTCTCCGACGGATCGAAGGGATGAAGCCGGGTCAGCAGATGAGAGTGCTCAGTTCCGCGCCGGTGCCGCGGGAGACCACCAATCCGTACCTGACGATGGTGCGAGATTCCTTGCGGCGGACACCCGATGTCCAGCTCATCGACTTCAGTTGGCGGGCAGCGATTCTCGGCAGGTTCGACATCTTCCACGCGCACTGGCCGGAGATCCTGGTGGGCGGCCGGCGCGGCGCGAAGAAGTGGGCGCGGCAGTGCCTGTTCGCCATACTCTTGCTGAAGTTGTCTGTCCGGCGTATCGCGATCGTCCGAACTGTGCACAATGTCGAACTGCCACAAGGGATCTCGGCGGTGGAGCGGATGCTGCTCGGCAGGCTGGAACGCGCGACGGCTGCCTACATCCGGCTGAACGATCGGACGCAGATTCCGGCGGACAGGGCCGCCTGCACCATCGTGCACGGTCATTACCGCGAGTGGTTCAGCGCCCAGCCGCGTTCGGATCGGTGTGCAGGTCGATTCGGATACGCCGGGCTGATCCGACGCTACAAGGGTGTGGACCAGATGGTGCGGGCCTTCGGCTCGCTGGACGATCCGGAACTGAGCCTTCGGATCGGCGGGCAGCCGTCGTCCGAAGAACTCGCGGCCGTCGTCCGGAGCGCCGCTGATCAGGATCCCCGGGTGGTCACCGATCTTCACTTCCTCACAGATGCCGAACTCGTTCGCATCATCACCGAGTCGGAGCTGGTGGTGCTGCCCTACCGCTTCATGCACAACAGCGGGGGCGCTCTGGCGGCGCTGTCGCTGGACCGGCCGGTACTGGTGCCCGACAACCAGGTCAATCGCGACCTGGCGGCGGAGGTGGGGCCCGGTTGGGTGCAGCTCTTCGACGGAGACTTGTCCGGCTGGGCGATGCTCGAGGCGTTGTCGGGCGTCAGACAAGCCCGCAGGCTCACCCCTGACTCCCGGCCCGACCTGTCGGCCCGCGGCTGGGAGAGGGTAGGGGAGCAGCATCGGGCGTTGTACCGGGTGGCGCTGAGAGCGATGCGGGCAGGGGCGCAGCAGGATGAGTGATCGGGATGACGTTCCGAGGGTGCGGCTCACCGTCGCGGTCCCCACCTTCCGCCGGCCCGGCGAGCTGCGAGCGGGACTTCCGCTCATCCTGGCGCAGGTCGCCGATCTGGTGGCCGACCGATCGACCGGGACGGAGGCAGATGTCCTGGTGATCGACAACGATCCGGCCGCGTCTGCCCGGGGTATGGTCGCCGAGCTGGGGGCCGCATCGGCGGAGGTTACCGTGCGCTATCTGCACGAGCCGGTGCCGGGCATCTCGGCCGCCCGGAACTGCGCTCTCGACGGGTCTGCCGGCAGTGACCTGCTGGTTTTCATCGACGATGACGAGAGACCGCTCGACGGGTGGCTCCGCGCCCTGTACGACACGTGGCGGGAGACCGGAGCGACCGCGGTGATGGGTCGTGTCGTGTCGGTGTTCGAGAGCGACCCGGAGCCGTGGGTCGCTGCCGGCCGGTTCTTCGAGCGTTTCACGATGCCCACCGGAACCCCGGTCGAGGTGGTGGCAGCCGGCAATCTGCTGCTCGATCTGCGCGACGTCCGCAGGCTGGGTGCCCGATTCGACGCTGACCTTGGGCTGTCGGGTGGGGAGGACACCCTGTTCTCCCGCCAGTTGGCCCGGGCCGGATGCCGCCAGGTGTGGTGCGACGAGTCGGCAACGACGGATCAGGTGCCGGCAGAGCGGCTGAGCCGCGAATGGGTTCTCCGGCGCTCATGGAGCCATGGCAACACGATTGCCGTGGTGAGCATTCGGATGGCCGGGGGCGCAACCGGCCGACTTCTGATGCGTGTGCGCGCTCTGGTGCTCGGGACCGCACGCATCGTCCTCGGGGGCTCGCGGCAGGCGTGGGGAGGGTTGACCGGTTCGATGGCCCATCAGGCCCGCGGATGCCGCACCCGGTATCGCGGTCTCGGGATGATGGCCGGCGTCTTCGGATCGATCTACCAGGAGTACGCGCGGGCGGCGGACGAATCGTCATGAGGCAGCTCCTGGGGAGCGGTGCGGGCGCCTGGGTGATGCTGTTGGCCATCGTTGCTTGCGGTCTGGCAACGGCGGTGTTCCTTCACCGGCGGCCGCACTGGGCATTGTCCCTATGGCTGGCCACCGTATGTCTGGTGCCGGTCTGGCTCGGCGTGTCCATCGGGGTCTACTGGGAGCCGGCGGCGCTGATCGGATTGTTCGTCCTGGCCGCCGCGTGGTTCCGGCTCCCCCCCCGATTCGGCAGCGCGGACTGGATCTTCGTCTGCTTCCTGGCAGCCTGCCTGTTGCCAGTGGTGGTCGGCGGTTCCAACGGGCCAGCAATCTTCGAGCTGGTGTCGGAATGGTTGGTGGGATTCCTCCTTGGCCGGCTGGTCGGCACCCGGCTTCCGTTGTCCGTCGTCCATCGAACGGTGGCGATCGCCTTCACGATCGTCGGCGCGCTGGCGGTGGCGGAGTTCGTGATCCACTGGAACCCGTTCGTCGACATCACCGCCCACAATTCCCTGTTCGAGATCTGGGGCACCCTGCAAGAGCGGGGAGGCAAGTCGCGTGCCGAAGGAGCCTTCGGACATTCGATCGCACTGGGCTGCAGCCTGGCGATGGCGATACCTCTTGCGCTCGCCTGTGATCTCCCGCTGACGGCACGGCTGGCCATGACGGTCATGATGCTGGCCGGGTGCGTCGTCACCTTCTCGCGGACCGCGATGATCTGCGCTGTGATCGCGGTGGTTCTGTCCGTGCTCTTCCTGCGAGATCCGCTTCCCGCTCGACTACGCGCAGTGATCGGGGGCGGTTTCATCGTCGCTGCGGTGCTGTTGATCCCGGTGGTCACAGCGACATTCGCGGCGGCCGGAAGCGAGGCGAGCGACAGCGCGGCCTACCGCGGCAACCTGGTGTCGCTGGTGCCCGATATGGCGGCGGTCGGGATGTCACCCGTCGCGCACGTGTCGCCGACCGGAACGCTTCGCTTCGGGGCCTTCGGATCCATCGACTCAGCGTTGATCCTCGGCGGCCTCACCTACGGGATGTGCGCGTTGGCCTTCGCCCTGGTGCTGTTGCTTGCCGGCATAGGGTGCGTGGTGCGTCGCGCAGCCACTCCGGCGACCCTCGCGGTGATCGCCCAGATGCCGGCCCTGGCGACCGTCGCGCTGATCACCCAGTACCGGATCTTCTTCTTCTTCATGGCCGGACTTGCGTTGTTGAGTCAGGTGCAGGCCGCTTCGGCAGGGCAGGATGGAAACATTCTGCGTGCTTCTGTCGGCCGGATGCGGGCGACCGGTCGTTCCGGCGCGCAGGCCGCGACCCGACAGAGACAGGAAATATGAGCCTGCTGGAATTCTTGACGGTGCTGCGTAAACGGTGGGCCTACGCGCTGGTACCGGTGATCCTCGGAATCGGCGGCGCCGCCGGCATCTCGGTGCTGTCCACACCGATCTACCAGTCGACGGCCGACGTGTACTTGTCGCTGCCCTATGCATCCAGTGCGAGCGATCTGTTCCAGGGTTCCAATTACACGCAGAAGCAGCTTGCTTCGTTCGCCGCGCTGGCTACCACACCTGTGGTGCTGAGCCCGGTGATCGAGAAGCTGGCGCTGAACACGACGCCGGAGAAGCTCGCCGCTCAGGTCACGCCGTCGGCGTCGAACGATACGGTCATCATCTCGTTGGCCGTGGCCGATCCATCGGCGGAACGGGCAGCCCAGATCGCCGATGCGGTCGCATCGCAACTCGGCGTGGTCGTGCATGAACTCTCACCGAGGAACCAGGACGGATCGTCGGCCATCGATGTCCGGACGGTTCAACCGGCAGTGGCAGCGGCGTCACCTAGTTCGCCCAAGACCACACGCAATGTCGGCGCCGGCGCGCTGGCCGGCTTGTTCCTCGGTGTCCTGCTTGCGGTAGCCCGCGACCGCTTCGACACCCGGATCCGGGTAGGCGACACGTCGGTGGACGTGCCGACCCTCGCCACCATCGCGGTGGACAAGAGCGCCCAACGGAAGCCGTTGCTGATCGGCGAGGCCGGCAGATCCACCAGGGCGGAGTCGTTCCGCCAACTGCGAACGAACGTCCAGTTCCTGGACGTCGACAACCCGGTGCAGATCCTGGTGATCACCTCGGCAGTGGCCGGGGAGGGCAAGTCGACCACTTCGGCGAATCTGGCAATCATCTGCGCCGAGACGACGCAGCGGGTGGTGCTGATCGAAGCCGATCTCCGTCGCCCCAGAGTGTCCGACTACCTCGATCTGGAACGTTCGGTCGGTCTGACGACCGTGCTGGCCGGGCAGGCAACTCTGGATGAGGCGCTGCAACGGTGGGGCGAGCACGGCCTCATGGTGTTGTCCAGTGGAGCGGTCCCGCCGAACCCGTCAGAGTTGCTGGGTAGTCAGCACATGTCGCAACTGCTGAGCGACCTGCGGGCCAGATTCGATCTGGTCGTCATCGACACCCCGCCGGTGCTGCCGGTGACCGATGCCGCGGTGGTGGCCGCCGAAGCGGACGGCGCGATGCTGGTGGTCAGATGCGGCAAGACCAAACGGGCCCAGCTGCAGCGGGCCGTCCAGTCGCTGCGGGTCGTCGACGCCAGAGTTCTCGGCACCGTGTTGAACATGGCTCCCAGTAGGGGCATCGCCTCCTACCAGGACGAATACCGGTACCTGGCCGAGCCGTCGCTGACCCGCACGTCGTCGTCGGGGACGAGCGCGGGGGAGGTCGGCCCAACGGTCGATGCCGGAGAATCGGCCGCTGCTGCTTCGTCCGATGCTGCTGCTTCGTCCGATGCTGCTGCTTCGCCCGATGCTGCTGCTTCGCCCGATGCTGCTGCTTCGCCCCGTCCGGCGCCTCAGTCGGGTGCCACTCCTCAGTCCGGGCCAGCACGCGGCGCGGGGCCGACTGACCCGGACAACGGGGATACGGCTGCCGGCGGGGGCACTACCGTCAAGAAGAATCGCCGAGGTGTCCGTCGCGGCGGCTGAGTTCAAGCGGATCGGCTCGGCGGTCCGGCCGCCGGATTCGGTCGGGCGATCACGGTGATGGGGGGATACGAGGCTCCCGACGCCACCATCTCCGGGACCCGGCGGCCTGGACCTCCGGTGGCTGGAGAGTCAGCACCGCTTGGCTCCGGCTGATGGTCATGGCGCAGTCCCGGAAAGCCTTCAACGATCCGCCGACGGGGTCGGCGACGTCGTCCGTCTCTTGTGCGGGGGTGGCGACCTGCCCTCTGGACGCCTGCGCCCGCCGCACCAGTGCGCGACCCGCGGAAGCCGCTGACGCCCCGAGCGCCGCTGCGCCATCGTCCGCCGCCGGCTGAGGGGAGTGCTGGAGCAACCGGGCGAACTGGCGCATGGTGAAGGTGTGGTCGGCGGCGGCCGGATCGAGTCGCACAACCAGCGCGCGGTGCTCCCGTTCGGCGGTGAGTATCAAGTCGCAGCCGTCCAGAACATCCGGCGTGAGCTGACGACTGGAGAAGCCGGTGGAGTCGATCCCCCATTCGCGGAGGATCTGCGCTGCCGCCGGCTGCATCGGCCTCCCGGTCCGGGCGGCGACGCCGGCCGACCGCACCGACCATTCGCCTTCGGATCCCTCCGCGGCATCGATGGCACGGACGAGTAGCAGCTCAGCCATCGCCGAACGACATTCGTTCGCCCGACAGACGTACAGAAGGCGGAACTGCCGGGTCAAAGCCTGGTTCACCGAACCTCCGTACTGGCGCTGACTCGCCACCAATGGCTCGAGATTACCGAGCGTCCGAGCGGCGATGTCGATGCAGAAGATGGCCACGATCGGGTGAATGTTAACTAAAGGTAGCCAAACACCCCACCTGGTGCGTACATTGGGGTGAACCAAGCCGAAATCAAGCTCGCGCACTCTACAGAGTGTAACAGCGTCCTCCCGGACCGACCGCGATCTGATTCTCGGCCGGCACCTCAAGGGGACATGTATGCGCATCGGCTATGCGCCGGGGGTCTACGACCTGTTTCACGTCGGTCACCTCAACATCCTGCGTCACGCCAAATCACAGTGCGATCACCTGATCGCCGGAGCGGTGTCCGATGAAATGGCCCAGGTGACCAAGGGCCGGCGCCCGGTCATCCCGCTCGCGGAACGGCTGGAGATCCTGCGGTCCATCAAGTACGTCGACCAGGTGCACGCCGAGACGGTGCCGGACAAGATCGACACCTGGCGATCGATCGGGTTCGACATCATCTTCAAGGGCGATGATTGGCGCGGAACGGCCAAGGGCGCCAAGCTCGAGGCCGACTTCAGCGCCGTCGGCGTTCGGGTCGTCTACTTTCCCTACACCGTGCACACCTCCAGCACCCTGCTGCGGCGGGTGCTGACCGCGATGGACACCGGCGTTGATCCGGCCTACGAGGCGCTGGCACCTGGACAGAAGGTCGGATGATGTCGGCCTCGAGGGACGTCGCCGACGGAGCTGCGGGCCTGCGCGTCGCGGACGCTGCCCAGGAGGCCGTCGAGCCCGCTGCCAGCAGCGCTTCGTCGGTGGCCAACAGTCCTGCACCGGCCATCTCCGGGGTTCCGGTGACGCTGCCGCAGCCGGCGAGTGTGAGTCATTGGGGCAAGCGGTATGCCAGACGATTGGTGTTCACCGATCTCATCGCGCTGGCCTGGGCGGCGGTCGGGGTGCACATGGTGCACCTGAACGACCTACGCGGCGATCGGCTCTCGGCCGAAGCCGGGGGACTCCCGTTCCTGACCCTCACCGTTTCGTTGGTCGTGGTGTGGTTCGCCGCGCTGACGCTGGGCGGCACTCGGCAGCCGACCGCCGTGGGTCACGGCCCGGTCGAATACAAGCGGATCGCCCAGATCACTCTTTCGGTTTTCGGCGGCACGGCGATCCTGTCCTACCTGTTTGCGCTCTGGCTCCCACGCAGTTACCTGTTGATCATGATGCCGGCCGGCCTGGTAGCACTGGTGATGTCCCGGTACGTCTGGCGCCGATGGCTGCATACGCGTCGCGACTTCGGGCACTTCCAGTCTGCGGTACTTGCGGTCGGAAGTGCATCGACGGTCACCGCCCTGGTTCGGGACCTGCAACGGTCGCCCCGTGCCGGCTATCGGGTGGTCGCGGTGTGCCTGACCCGCAGGCCCGGTGAGGACGTTCCGGTGAGCCTTGACGGTCTTCCCGTCGTCGGGGGAGTCGCCGATGTCAAGGACGCCGTCAGCCGGGTTGGTGCCGACACGGTAGCGGTGACCGCCTCCGCGTCGATGGGCCCGAGCGTGGTTCGCGAACTCTCCTGGCAGTTGGAGGACACGCCGGCGACTCTGGTCCTGGCGCCCGCACTGACCGACATCGCGGGTCCGCGGATCCACACCCAACCGGTGAACGGGCTGCCACTGATCCACGTCGACCGGCCGAGTTATCGGGGGGCCAACCGGCTGCTCAAGAAGACATTCGACCTGGTTGTCGGGTCCATGGTGCTGATACTGCTGTCGGTGCCGCTCATCGTGATCGCTGTTCTGGTGAAGCTGTCCAGTCCGGGGCCGGTGTTCTTCCGGCAGCAGCGGGTGGGGATCAACGGCCGGATGTTCTACATGATCAAGTTCCGGTCGATGGTCCAGGACGCGGAAGCGAGCCTGGCCACCCTGCGCATGCAGCGAGCCGAGGCGGATGCGGGAAATGACGTCCTGTTCAAGATGAAGGAAGATCCGCGCATCACCAGGGTCGGCAAGGTCCTCCGGCGCCTGTCGCTGGATGAGTTGCCGCAGTTGTTCAACGTGCTGCTCGGATCGATGAGCCTGGTCGGACCCCGCCCACCATTGGCCGCGGAGGTCGAGCGGTACGGCTCCGACGCCCGCCGCCGGCTGCTGGTCAAGCCAGGGTTGACGGGGTTGTGGCAGGTCTCCGGACGGTCGGATCTCAGCTGGGAGGAGTCGGTACGGCTGGACTCCTACTACGTCGAGAACTGGTCCATCACCGGTGATCTGGTGATCCTGTGGAAAACGGCGCGGGCGGTCGCCGGAGGCGGCGGCGCCTACTGAGTGCCGGCCGTGCGTTCCGGCAGTTCGACCTGGGGGATGAGGTCAGACAGTTCGGGCGGCCGGCTGGTTGCGGCGACCGGCACCAGGCGCCCGGCGATAGAGGCCGCCACGGGGAGTGGGATCCTGGGATCGCGGGTTGTCCACGATCAGCAGGTGTCCACCCTCCGGCAGACTCGCGGTCAGCGCGTGCAAGCCCTTCAGCAGCATGTCATCTGGGAAATACAAGCGGCGCAACAGTTTCGCCACCTTGATCACATCGGGCTTGGGATCCGGCCAGACCGTGAAGACGTCATCACGGTGGTGATCCGCGGATCAGCGGCCATCCTGCGCCGAACCGAGGGGTTGATCAGCAGCACGTCGACGCCGTCGGCGAGTTTCCTGGCCGCCGCCTTGATGGTCGGCAGATAGGCCGCGCGAACCCACGCCGACTGCGTCGGCCAGCGGACGAACGGGCAGTCGCATCGTCACACTTTAAGAGATGAGATGCTGTGCCGGTGAGCTCCCCCGAAGTGCCCGGCAGGCGTGCATCTGGACGTCGCCGGCGGCTCTGCCGGCGCCGAGCCGCCGTGATCGCCGTGACTGTGATCCTGACGCTGTCGGCCTGTTCTGATCACATCGGTGCCGCTGCCAGCGTCGGCGGCGTGACGATCCCGGAATCCTCGGTGGCCGAGACCACCGCGAAGCTGGCGGCCGGTCAGGGAGCGCAGCCACCCACCAACGGCAATCTGCAGCTGCTCAACCGCACCGCGTTGACGGCTCAGATCCGGCACCAATTGGTGAGTGCGGTGGCGGCGGCGCAGGGAGTCACCGTCAGCGATGCCGACTTCACTGCGGCCATGGCCTCCGGTGCCGACTCGCTGGCCCAGCAGCTCGGCGTCCCGGTCGACCAGGTGCCGCAGACGGTGCGGGACACCCTGGCGGTGCTCGCGCTGGCCAGGAAGACCGCGGGTCGTCCGGTGACGGACGTGTCGGTGAAGGTGGACATCTCGTCCACCTTCAACTCGCGTGATGAGGCGGTCGCCGCCCGGGAGAAGTACCTGGCCGATCCCGCCGAGATGGATGCGGCTGTGCAGGTGGCCGGCCAGAAAGGCGGTTCGCAGTCAGCGAGCCTGCTCAAGAATCCGCAGCTGGGCCCCTACGGCGTCTACCACGAGCCGTCAGGCTCGATCGTGGTGATCGAGTCCGCCGGCAAGTTCGTGCTGGCACGGATCCAGAACCGCACGGTGACGCAGTCGAACCAGCTGGTCCCCAGCATGCAGGCAGCCGCCGGTCAGCAGGACGGGCAGCGGGTCACGTTCGCGTTGGCTTGGCTCGCGGTCCAGCAGTTCGTTCCGGCCGGTGATGTCACGGTGAATCCCCGGTTCGGTGTGTGGGATCCGATCAGCCTGCAGGTGGTTCCGTCGAACGGCGGCCTGTGACCGGCGATGTGGAACAGCCGGGCAGCCGGCTGCTCGAGGCGGTTGCGGTGACCGATCTGCTGCGTTCGCCGGGTGGTTGCCCCTGGGATGCCGAGCAGACCCATGCCTCGCTGCTGCGCTATCTCATCGAGGAGTGTTACGAGCTGGTCCAGGCCATCGAGGACGAGGACCCGGCTGCGATACGCGAGGAACTGGGCGACGTGTTGTTCCAGGTGCTCTTCCATGCCCGGATCGCCGCGGAGACCCCCACCGCGGCAGGCGGTTTCAGCATCGACGAGGTGGCCGATGGCCTGACCGCGAAACTGCGGCGCCGGCATCCGCACGTCTTCGGTGAGGGTGCACCGGTGGCAACCGCCGCGGACCAGGAGCAGCGGTGGGACGAGCTGAAAAGGGCGGAGAAGAATGGTAGCGCTCAGGTGCTGGACGGGGTCGCGATAGGGCAGCCGGCGGCCGCGTTGGCCGGAAAGCTCGGTTCCCGGGCGGCGAAATTCGGCGACCACACCCCACTGCCTGGCGGTGATTCGACCGCCGAGCAGATCTTCCGGTTGGCCTTTGCCGCCGGCGGGCGGGGCGAGGATCCTGAGTCCGCCCTGAGAGCGGTCGCCCTCACCCACGCGGAGCGAATGCGCGCGGGAGCGGCGAAGCAGCCTCGCTGAACTGGCCAAGTTTGCCCGCTATCGGGCAGATTCTTGCGATTTTTCCCCGAGCACCGCACCATCAGACGGTGCCGGATCCCGAGCTGAGCCAGCGGATCTCCGCCTCCACCGGACTGTCGGACCCGGAGGCCCAGCGGGTCATCGACGACGTGCTGGCCTACTTCCGGGAACCGGTGGACGACTACATCCGGCGTCGGCACGCCGAACTTCAGCTCTACGGGATCCGCAACGCCCAGGCGTTCGGGCGGATCGCCGGCGAACTGCGGACACGTGTCGTTGCGGCTCCGGTGCTGACCGAACGGCAACTGCGGCGCATCGTTTACGGCTAGATCTCGGCCAGATCCACTCGATCGGAGAACACCATGTGCGGAATCGTCGGCTACATCGGCGGCCAGCAGGCCGCTCCGGTCCTGGTCGAGGGCTTGAGCAGACTGGAGTACCGCGGCTACGACTCGGCGGGGCTCGCCGTGCTGTCGTCCGGCGGGATGAAGGTGGTCCGGGCTGTGGGCCGGGTCCGGGATCTGCGGGCGAAGCTGCCGAAGAGGCTGCGCGGCAACGTCGGCATCGGCCACACCCGGTGGGCGACGCACGGTCCGGCGACCGAACCGAACGCCCACCCCCAGGCCAGCGAGGACGGCCGGATCCAGGTGGTGCACAACGGGATCCTGGACAATTCCACCGCTCTGCGCGCGGCCCTGGCGGCCGGCGGCGTCTGCCTGACGTCGGACACCGACACCGAGGTTCTTGCCCATCTGGTGGCCAGGTCGGCGGCGGAGTCCTTGGAGGACAAGCTGATCGACGCGCTCTCCCGGGTGACCGGCACCTACGCGGTTGCGGTCGTCAGCGCCGACCATCCCGACCGGGTGGTGGTGGCCCGCAACGGTTCACCACTGGTGATCGGGATCGGCGACCACGAGATGTTCGTCGGCAGCGACGTGGCGGCGCTGGTGCGGCACACCAGCCAGGTGGTGCACCTGGACGACGGCGAGTTGGCCACCGTCACCAAGGACGGGTTCCGGACCTTCACCACAGACCGGACCGAGACCGGCAAGCTGCCCGAACAGGTCGACATGACGGCGGCCGAGCTGGAGCTCGGGGAACATCGGCATCACATGTACAAGGAGATCATCGAGCAGCCGTCATCGGTGGAGCGGATGCTGCGCGGCCGGATCGACGAGCGCTTCGCGACTGCCCGCCTGGACGGACTGCAACTGGATCCGCGTGAACTGCGTAGTTTCCGCCGGGTGAAGATCCTGGGCTGCGGGTCGGCCTACTACGCGGGACAGATGGGCGCTTCGATGATCGAGGATCTGGCGCGGCTCCCGGCGGACGCCGAGGCGGCGTCGGAGTTCCGCTACCGCAACCCGATCATAGAACCGGACACCCTGTATCTCGCGGTCAGCCAGTCGGGAGAGACCGCGGACACGCTGTTCGCGGTGCGTGAGATCCAACGCAAGAGCGGCCGGGTGGTAGGCCTGGTGAACGTGGTCGGCTCGTCCATCGCCCGTGAGTGTGACGGCGGGATCTACCTGCACGCCGGACCGGAGATCGCCGTCGCCTCGACCAAGGCGCTCACCCAGATGACGGTGGGCTTCGCGCTGCTGGCGCTGGCCCTTGGCCGGGTACGTGACCTGTCCTTCACCGACGGCAGTCGCATCATCGGTGGGCTGCAGCGGATTTCCGGCCAGATCGCCGAGATCCTGCAGAACGAGGAGCACATCGCCCAGCTGGCCACCGTGCTGGCCGGTGCCGACAGCCTGTTCTTCGTCGGCCGGGTCCGCGGTTTCCCGGTGGCCAGAGAGGGTGCGCAGAAGTTCAAGGAGATCTCCTATCGGCATGCCGAGGCCTACCAGACCAGCGAGCTCAAGCACGGCCCGCTGGCGCTCGTCAACGAGGACCTGCCGACGGTCGCGTTGATCCCGGACGACGAACTCGTCGAACGCAATATCGGTGCGGCGCATGAGATTTCCGCCCGCGGGGGCCCGTTGTTGGTCATCGGCCACGCGTCGGTGATGCTGGGAGACCTGCGGGCCGACCGGATCGACGTGCCCAAGAACGAGCCGGAACTCGACCCGATCCTGCTCACGGTCCCGATGCAGCTCCTTGCCTATCACGCGGCTCTGAAACTGGGACACGACATCGACCGGCCCCGCAACCTGGCGAAGTCCGTCACGGTGGAGTAACGGCGCCGGCGCATCGTTGTTCGCCTGGTCGAAGGGGCCGGGCGGCTCGTGGCATGCAGGTCTGCTGATTGTGCCAGCGTTGTCCAGTAGGACGTTTGTCCTACGGGCAGGTCGGCACATCTTCGCGAGCCGGATGATCTGGAGGGATTGTTTTGCCGTTCGAGACCGAGTGAGCGCAGACCATCGTCAGATCAGATGGTCGGTGAAGAACGCTACGGTCGCTGCCCACGCGTTATCGCGCGCTTCGGTCGTACGCGCTGGCTCGCCACCCATCTCGAATACGACACCCGGACCAGGTGACGTCGTTTTCATGATCGTGCGTCCGGGCGGACCAGCGATTTGGTGCCCGGCGCCGGCGAAGACGCGGTGCTGGACTGCGCGTCCGTGTGCCCGCAACCGCTCCGCGGCCACCTGGCTGTATGCGGTCGACGGCCAGTTGCCGTCGTCTTCGGACGACAGCAAGAGCACGTCCGCGTTGCTGCGCTCGATGGGGATGCTGACCTGCCGAGATATCCAGCATCGATCGGGACGGGCGCGAAGGCGCTATCGAGCCGCACCGGCTGACCACTCCGTACACGTGCGCGCACTTCGTCGGACACGCTGTAGGGCAGATACGGAATGGGTTTGCCGCGCAGCGTCCACGAATTTGTCTCCGTGTCGAGGATCTCCAGCAATCCGCCGCGACGGAAGTCGATGCCCTCGGTCACGTCACCGCTACCGGCCACGCTCACCACCGCGCCCACCCGCTGGTCATGTGCCGCGACGAGCAGCGCCGCCTCGCCGCCACGCGATCCGCCAAGCACTCCGAAACGGTCACCGGCGCGCGGCTGGAATGCCAGTATGTCCAGCCCGCGGAAGAGGTACTCCAGCGGGATGTCGATCAGACCAGTGTGGCAGGCCGGAAGCGCCGAAGTACGCGAGCGCGAGCACGGTGAAGCCTTCGCCGGCAAGCACCGTCGCGTCGCGCTCGTGCAGCCCTCCTTCCGAACCACCGAGGCAACAAGACACCCGGTGCTGGGGCAACCCCGCCAGGAGTGCAAAGAAGACCGACAAGGCCATTCGTGCGGACCGGACGGATCTCAACCTGCGGCGCCATGCACGGAACTCAATCACGACACACTGACATGGCCCGCAGCATCAAGGTTGTCCGGGTGCACAAGAGGACCCTGACGCGGACGCCAGTTATCTGGACATCGCAAGAGCGCGCAGCAGTGCACGCGAGAAGCGCCCTCCTACGGTGCCCGGACCCCGTTCTTCACCCCATCCGCGGTGCTGAAGCGCGGCTTCGAGCGACGGGGGCTGCGCACGATCGCCGCAGAGCAAGTTGGCCACGGCACCTACTACCTCGCCGAGCGAGCGTAGCTCGGGCCGCCCGGATCTACGACACATCGCCCGAACGCGACTGCATACGCGCACATCACTGACCGACCGAAAATGAGGATCGCCATGACCGACACCATGGCCTCCGATGCCATGACCCCGGACACGCATGCCGGTCCGTCGAGTGCCACCACATCGACCTCGACGCTGGCTACAGCCCGCAACAGTGGCTGACCCACGTTCGCCCAGCTGCCGCTGCCCGAGCCGATGCGAACACAGCGCGAGGACCGCCGACGAGCACGGACCCCGGAGCCTCCGGCGGCGCCGATACGGATCCTGCTGGTTGTCGGGAAGCACCCGCGCCGGCTCGACGAACACGGCCGTGCTGCGTACCGACGCGCGATCCCCCTCGGTCATGGGATCCGCACCGGGCTCGAAGACACGCCGGTACTCCCTGACGGCCGGCGAGCACGCGACAACGCCGAACTCGTGGCCGCAGCGGCCGCGATGCTCGGCCGCTGAGTCGGTCACCGATCCCATCCGGCACCCCGTCCGTGCCGGGTCGTCGCGGATTCAGCACCTGCTTGGGCGGAGGAGCGTCTATCGCCCGCAGCGCGGCCGATGAGCTGAGCGCTGCCAGGCTGTGAAGATGTCCGGGTGGACAGTTCCCCCGACGGGACGACGGGATACCGCCGCTCGGCCGGCTCGCCCCGCGGGCAGGCGCGCCGCCGCGACCTACTCGACCGCGTCACCGACGACCTGGCGGTCAACGGGCTGGTCGACTTTTCGTTGCGGCGGGCGGCCCGCGCCGCCGGCACCACGCACAAGGTGCTGCTGTACCACTTCGCCGGAGCCGACGAGCTGCTCGTCGAGGCCGTGCACAAACTTCGGGAGCGCCGCATCACCAAGGGGCTCGCGGCCACGGCGGGACCTGCAACGCGCTCCCTGGCCGACCGTGTACGCGCGTTGTGGCCCGTCCTGATCGGGGACGAAGGAGCGGTTCTCGACCAGGCCATCGGTTTGGCGATGTATGACCCCATCCGGTATGCCGCGCTTGGTCGGGACAACTCGCAGCAGTACCTGCCGACCCTGTTCGCGATCTGCCCACAGGTTTGGCCTGAACTGCGCAAGCTCGAGGTCGCCGAGATGATCATGGCCGTGCTCCGCGGGTTCCTGGTCGACGCCCGGACGAGCGGGGACACTATCGGCATCGCCGCCGGATTCGAAGCTTTCGCGCGGGCGCTGGAGCGGGAAGAGAACGCCGTCGGATAGGGCGGATCTGAACTGCGGCTTACGGCCATGGACACCTTGCGAGCCGCGTGGTTCACTTTGCTTGTCACAGGGTGAACCGGATCGAACTGGAGGTCGTCATGCAGGCGTCGGTGCAGCGGGAGAAGGTCCGATTCGACAGCGGCGACACCGAGTGCGCGGCCTGGTATTACCCGGGCACCAACGGGGCGTGCGTGATCATGGCCGGCGGCTTCGGGGTGACCAAGGAACCAGGTACCGATCGTTTCGCGCATCGCTTCCATGACGCCGGGTTCGGCGTCTTGGCCTTCGACTACCGCGGTCTGGGCGAGAGCGGTGGGCAACCCCGCCAGGTCGTCCGGGTCAAGGAGTCACTCGCCGATTGGGACGCCGCGATCGCGTTCGCGGCGACACTGCCGGGCGTCGACCCGGTCAAGTTGGCGGTCTGGGGTTTCTCCATCTCCGGAGGGCACATCTTCCCGGTGGCCGCGCGGAACCCTCAGCTCGCCGCGGCGATCGCGCAGACGCCGACTGCCGATGGACAGGTCGCCGCGCGCAACGCGACACGCCACCAGAAACCGCTCACCATGCTGCGCTTCCTGGGGCGTGGCGTGCTCGATCTGGTAGGCGGGCTCGTCGGCCGGCCCCCGCGGTTGGTGCCGCTCGAGGGCGAGCCCGGAACGGTCGCGTTGCTGACCACGCCCGACGCCATCGGCGGCGGTCAGATCTTGAATCCCGACAACCGCTACCCGGACTGGCAACAGTCCGTCGCCGCCCGGTCGGCGCTGCGCTTCGGGTGGTACCGGCCGGGCCGGTTCGCCCCCCGCGTGCAGTGTCCGCTGCTCGTTCTCGTTTGCGACCAGGACCAGTCGGCGCTGGTCGCACCGTCCCTGCGCGCGGCGAAGCGCGCACCGCGCGCCGAACTCGTACGCCGGCCGGGTGGGCACTACGCGCCGTTCACCGACCAACACGAGTCGACGGTCGCGGCCGAGCTGGCCTTCTTGCAGCGACACACGCTCGAACCCGTACCGGCTACGGCGTACCCCTCCTCGTACGCCGATCGGGCGACGACCGGGACAGGCGATGGTCGTGGCAGTCTGACCTGATGGTTGGACTCTGCGGCGACGACCTGGCGGATGCATCGGCGCTGCTCGCCGCGGTCGAGCGCGAGCTGGCGGGGCTGGTGATAACCACCGGCTCGGGCGACACCTTCGTGTTCTATGACCCCGACCGGGTCACCGTGCCCGAGCAGCGCTTTCCGTTCCTGACTCTGGTCACCGGCGACCGCTACGACGCGGCCTCGCAGCTCGGCCGCGACGAGCGGACCTACCGGGTCAACCTCGACGTGGACCGGCAGACCTACGAAGAACTCTTGGGACCGGCACCAAGACAGGCGGTCGGCTCCCAGGTGATCAACACCAGCGCCGACTACACCGCTGCCGACGTGGTGCTGCCGCACCCGTTCTACGCGCCAATGCACTGGGTGTGCATCGTCAATCCGGCCGAGCGTACGAGGGCACAGTTGGCGCGCCTGCTCGAAGCAGCTCACATGCTGGCGATGCGGCAGTACCACAACCGACGTCGCCTTTAGCGTTCCTCTGCGGGCACCAGTCCGCACGCACGGGGTGCGTCAACGGTGCCGAAGCCGGAGTGCGCGCGGTGCAGCAACTGCTGGCCGGACGCCCCGCCGGCCGTGTGCGCGAGGAGCGTCGCCCGGGCGATCGACTCGCGCGCGGCGGGCGCCGCGTTGCCAAGCCGCGACTGGTAGGTCGCGGCGGCCAGCGTGCCGAAGACGGTGATGCCGACCGTGCTGCCGAGGTAATTGCTCACCTCGGCGAGGGCCGCGGCCGAGCCGGCCCGCTCCGGCGCGACACTGCCGACGACGAGCCCGGTCCCGAGGGCGAAGAGCGGCCCCGTGCCGAAGGCGACCAGCGAGTCGGCGCCACCTGCGATGCGTCGTCCTGGGCCACGCCGAGCAACGTTCAACGAACGCGTTACGCGCTGACGTGGCTATCCGATGCGATCCCCCTTGAACCCCTCAGTGACTTTCCGCCGGTCCTGGATGTTAGGACCGTTCTGTGAGCCTCGCAACCGCTGTGACCTGCGCATCCTGGGTGATCGACGGCCGCATCCGCAGGCGATCACGGTCGACTCTCGGTAACCGTTTCTGACTGGCGGACCACGGATCGCGCGAGCGACCAAGTAGGGGGAGAACATCATGTTCAAAGGGCGAGTAGCCGTCTTCGTAGCGGCAGCGTTTGGGTTGCTGACTGCATTCACAGCGCAGCCCGCAGCAGCAGCACCGGGGGCCCACCGATCTCCACGTTGTCTATGACGGTGTCGCTCACAGCACCCGCTGTGACGTCTGTGACGCGAGCGGCGGCGGGTGGCGCGACAGTGAACGTGCTCGAACTACTTGCCTCCGGCAGTCACCCAGTACGTGTGTTCGATGTCGTGATTGGCGTCTGATGCCGTGGCATCACCTGGTCACCGGTCAGGCGTTGCGGGGTGCGCGGCGGGCTCGGGCGATCTTCGCGATGACCGGTGAGGTGGGCCGCCCCAGGATCTTGTCCAGCGTTTCGCGGAGCTGAGCGGCGGCGATGGTGTCAGGCCCGACCTTGACGACGCGCTTCGGCGCGGCCGCGGTGGGCTCCTGCTCGACAGTCGTCATGGCGTCTGGTCCTCCTGGTCCTCAGTGTCCTCTACGAACACTATTCCGTCCACGTCTTGACCGGCGGCCGCCGCCTCGAGTTCGTCCAGGCTGACCGGCTGGTTTAGTGCGTCGATCAGGGCTGCGTCAGCGGCCTCCTCGTCCTGACGAAGATCATGTCGGGCCAGGGCGTCCAGCATCCGCAGACCCGCGGCCCGGCGGTGCGGATCCTCGCTGGTGGTCAGGGCGTCGGCCCACTGGACTCGCCGGAACCATTCCTCGCGGCGGGCCCGGGCCCGTTCTCGGCCTGAGTTCCACAGGGTGCCCAGCACGCCGAGGACGCCGCCGAGTGCGGTGCTGGCGAGTACCACCCACCACGGTGCGCCGTTCATGGTTTCTCGGGCCTGGGGTAGAGGCTGTCCAACCGACCGACGCCATAGAAGACACGTTGGCGTTCGGCCCCGCGGGCCGCTTCCTCCCAGCTGTCGGTCATTGGTTGTCCTCGATGGTAATGGGGTCGGTGGCGTCGTACACGGTTCGTTCAGTGCCACCGACCCAGTGCACGATGACGTGGGGATGCGCACCTACGCAGCGGGCCAGGGCGATCCGGCGTGGTTGCCGGCTGGTCGGGAGGACGATCCATCCGGGCTGCAGTTCGTATGCTGTAACGGTTTTCGTGACCATGGGATGCTCCCCCGTTCGGGACTTGTTGATGGCGAGTGTGGTGGTGGGGTCCGACACCCGGGCAGGGACTTGAGGTTCCCCACCCGGCGCCGGTGGTTTCCCTACTCAGTGGCGGGCAACCGGGGTCTTGCCGGTTTTGGTGATGGTGACGGTGCCGAACCGGAGCGAGGCGCCAAGGTGGTCGGCGGTGATCTCTTGCGGGACGCCGTTAGTGCCGTCCTGGCGGACGAAGCCTTCTACGGTCAGATCGCCGGCTAGGACCACGCTGTCGCCCTTGTGCAGGCTGTTTGAAGCGCCCCAGGTTTCCTGCCGCATCCTTGTGAGTTGGAAGGATGAGCAGCATGCCGAAGCAGATCGATCAGGAACTCCGTGCCCGCGCGCTTGCCGCTGCGATCACTGCAGACGACATCGCCCGACACCTGTATAACGCCGACCAACCCGAACCGGACCTCGTCATCAGAACCTCGGGTGAGCAGCGGCTGTCGAAATTCTTGCTTTGGCAGACCGCCTACTCCGAGCTTTACTTCTGCGAGGCCTACTGGCCGGCGTTCCTCGGCCTATGCCGATGTTGGGGTGCGCACATTCCGGTCGCCTCGTCAGGCTGACGGGCAGGCGCTTGGTAGGTGTGATCCGCTCAGGGTGTGCCAGTGGTCGGGGGCAGGGTGTAGAGCGATAGGAACCTTTCGGCTGCTGCCCGGTCGCCGGAGACCTGCAGGTCGCTGGTCGCTGTTGCGTCGGCGAAAGGGCGTCCGCCGTAGACCACCGCGGCGAACATGCGTGGCTCGCCGGTGATCGTCGCGTCCGGATCGAGGGCCTCGCCGGCGGTGATCGTGAGCTTGCCGCGCGTGACGCGCGCGATGTAGGACTCGCCGTTCGCGCGCAGGTCAACGGTGAGATTCGCGCCGTCGGCCACAGCGGCGTCGAAGTTCGTGCGCAGCGACAGGATCAGCGACGTGACGCTGAAGTGCAGGTCCTTGCGGTGGTTCGGGTCGCGCGCGGCCCAGCGGCCGAGCAGCTGCATGACCGGTTCGAGTTCGCGGGCCCAGTCGGTGAGCTCGTAGACCCAGACCGCCGCGGGCTTGGGCAGCTTGCGCCTGCTGAGCAGGCCGGCGCGCTCCAGCTCGACCAGGCGGTGCGTGAGTACGTTCGCGCTGATCCCCGGCAGGTCCGCTTTCAGATCGCCGAACCGCTTGGCGCCGAGCATGAGCTCGCGCACCACCAGCAGCGCCCAGCGCTCGCCCACGAGGTCCAGCCCGTGGGCGACCCCGCACGAATCCTCGTAGGTCCTGCTCGTGGCCACACCTCACGATACCACGCAGTCACTATATAGGACTAGCCACTTGTGAATAGTGACTTGATGTGGGTAGCGTGCCTGGGACAGGAACCCGAACAAGATGGCGAGGACGCGATGACCACCGACCCGACCCCCGAGACGGACCGAGCCCGCTGGCTCGCGCTGTACGTGCTCTGCGGCAGCGTGCTGATGATCGTTCTGGACGCGACGATCGTGAACGTCGCCCTGCCGTCCATCAAGGCCGACCTGCACTTCGGCGCCTCCAGCCTGGCGTGGGTCGTCAACGCCTATCTGCTCGCGTTCGGCGGGCTGCTGCTGCTGGCCGGGCGGCTCGGCGATCTGATCGGTCGGCGGCGGATCTTCCTGATCGGCTTGGCCGTGTTCACCACCGCGTCCGCGGTGTGCGGCCTCGCGGTGAGTCAGGCGATGCTGGTCCTCGCCCGGTTCGCGCAGGGCGCTGGTGGCGCACTGACCTCGGCGGTCGTGCTCGGCATGATCGTCACGATGTTCCCCGAACCGCGGGAGCAGGCCAAGGCGATCGGCGTGTTCGCGTTCGTGGCGTCAGCGGGCGGTGCGGTGGGGCTGCTCGCCGGCGGCGTCCTGACCGAAGCCATCAACTGGCACTGGATCTTCTTCGTCAACGTGCCGGTCGGTGTCGCCGTCGCCGTCGCCGCCGTGCGGCTCGTCCGGACCGACGCCGGTCTGGGCATCGGGGCGGGCGCCGACGTGCCCGGTGCGCTGCTCGTGACCACTGCCCTGATGCTGGGCGTGTACACGATCGTCAAGCCGGCGGCCGAGGACGGCTGGCTGGCCGCCCCGACGCTGGGCCTGGGCGCCGTCAGTGTGGCCCTGCTGGTCAGCTTCGTGGTCCGCCAGGCGCATGCGCGCAGCCCGCTGATGCCGCTGGAACTGTTCGGCTCGCGCAACCTGATCGGCGCCAACGTGATCCAGCTGATCGGCGCGGCGGGCATGTTCGGCACCTTCTTCCTCGGCACCCTGTACTTGCAGAACGTCAAACACTACGACGCGATGCAGATCGGCCTGGCATTCCTGCCGGTGACCCTGTGCATGGGGATTCTGTCGGTGAAGTACTCGGAGAAGCTGATCATGCGGTTCGGGCCGCGGACGGTCTCACTGGCCGGCCTGGTGCTGATGGCGGTCGGGCTCGGCCTGTTCGCGCTCGCCCCGGCCGACGCCGACTACCTGACCCAGCTGCTGCCGACGATGGCGCTGCTCGGCCTCGGCGCCGGGACGTGCTTCCCGGCGCTGGTCGGACTCGCGATGGCCGGCGTCAAGCCGGAGCAGGCAGGCCTGGCCTCCGGGCTGGTGAACACCACCGCCCAGGTCGGCGGCGCTCTCGGCCTGGCGGTGCTGGCGACACTGTCCACCGGCCGCACCCAGCACCTCGCCGCGACCGGCAACAGCCAGACCGACGCGCTTGTCGGTGGGTACCACCTGGCGTTCTGGATCGCCGCCGCGCTGATCGTCGCGGCAATCGGGATCGGCGCGGCCCTGCTCACCCGGACCACGCCGGCCCCCGGCGCCCCGCAGCCGCTCGACTCCGAGCCGCCCACCGCGGCCGTCGCAGCCTGATCGCTACCAGACCGCCGAATGCCCCCACCGAATAACCGAGTAGGACCCGATGGGCACGGTACTCGTCGCAAACTCGCCATGAAATCATCGGAGGAAACCGTGGACAATCCCGCCCCGCCGCAGCCGCAGCCGACGCCGACGCCGGCCGGAACCGTCCATGGGGGCTTCTCGATGTCGCTGGACGGCTTCGTCGCCGGCCCGGGTCATTCGATGCGGAGTCAGTTGGTGGAGGCGTGATGATGACGGTCGAGGCGAACGGCGTCACGCTCGGGGTCGAGCATTTCGGCGACAGGGAAGCGCCGCTCGTTCTGCTCGTGGGTGGCCCAACCATGCTCTCCTGGCCCGACGCGCTCTGCGAGTCGCTCGCGCGCGGTGGGCGCCACGTGGTGCGGTACGACCTGCGCGACTCCGGCGCGTCGACCACGATCGATCCCGAGGCTCCGACCTACACGCTCCGCGATCTTGCCGCCGACGCCGCGGCGCTCGCCCGCAAACTCGACGATCGGCCGGCGCACCTCGCGGGCATCGGCGTCGGCGGGATGGTCGCCCAAGTCGCCGCGCTCGACCACCCGGGGGCGTTCTCGGCGCTCACCGTCGCCGGAACGCGGCCCGTCGCTCCAGGTCCGGTCGACGATGACCTGCCCGACCATGACGCCGCAACAACGGACAGGCTCTTCTCCCGCTCCATGCCCGACTGGTCCGACCGCGCCGCGGTGGCGGAGTTTGCCGCCGCGGGCGCAAAGATCCTCGGCGACGACCCCACCGCCGCGCGCGCGAGCGCCGAGCGCAAGTGGGACCGCACGCCGGGCACAGAGCCCTCGGTTCAGATGGCCAACCATCTGGGCATTGTGTTCGCCAAGCTCGACTGCACGCCCCGCTGGCGCGAGCGCCTGTCCGAGCTCGCGATCCCGGTGCTCGTGGTGCACGGTCGCCGCGACCCGTTCTTCCCTGTCGGCAACGGCGAAACGCTCGCGCGGGAAATCCCCGGCGCGCGGCTGCTCGTGCTCGAACAGGCCGCGACGGCGATCCCCGATACGGCCGCCGATGAGGTCGCGGCAGCGATACTGGCACTAAGGACGAGATCCTGACCGGCAGGTCGGCGGACTTTTCGCAGCGGTAAGTGTCAGAGCTCGCCTTGAACTCGCAGCTGTTCGCGAGCAGTTCGCAGGAACTTTTCCGACAGGGCGGTGCCGGCTGTGGCTCGTGCTAGCTCGAGCGCGCCAACCATGAGCGCAACCGCGGCGATACCGTCAGTGCCGCTCGAGGCGCTGACGGCACTGATCAGGTCGTCGAGCGCATTGAGGTAGCCGCTTCGGAGGGGACCGCCGTGGTGGATGGTCACGTCGCCAACCAGGGCAGCCACAGCGCACCCTGATCCCGGATTGTCGCGGTGCTCGGGAGACAGGTACCAGTTGGCCAGCACAGCCCGAGCAGCGCTTCCGTGTTCCGAGATGGTCGCCGCGACGGCATCCCGGCGTTGCTGAGATGCCAGTGCGATGGCCTCCGAGAGAAGCGCATCTTTCGTTTCGAACTGCTTGTAGAAGCCGCCATGTGTCAGGCCCGCACGGCTAGATACCGCCTCAACAGTGACGCCGGCAGCACCACGCTCCCGCAACAGCTCGGACGCGGCTTGCACGACCGCCGCCCTGTTTGCTTTCGCTCGCTCACGTGACACGCGTGGCATCGGTCCCCCTTGTCAGTCAGGTTCACCTCGGAGTGGTTGTACTATAGATGTTAAACGAAATCTAAATGGGAGGTACAGCCATGGTCGACATCAAGGGACGCCGCGTTTTGGTGACAGGAGGGCAGCGCGGGCTCGGGGCGGCCTTCGCAGCGGAGTTCCTTGCCAATAGCGCTGACCGTGTCTACGTGACCGCACGGACACCTCAGCCGAGCGACGATGAGCGGATCGTTCCCCTGCCGCTCGACGTCACCGTTCCCGAAACAGTCGAACGGCTGGCCGAACTCGCTGATGACGTCTCGATCGTTGTGAACAGTGCGGGCATCACCGGGCCGTTGTCGGTGCTCGAGACGGACGTCGAAGCGATGCGAGCAGTGTTCGACACCAACGTGTGGGGGCCAGTTCGCGTCGCGCAGGTCTTCGCGCCTGTTCTTGCTCGGGAACACGACAGCGCCTTGGTGGACGTGCACTCCGTCGTTTCGTGGCTCGCCGGGGTCGGCGCGTATGGCGCGTCGAAGGCTGCACTTTGGTCGTTCACGAACTCGCTCCGGCTCGAACTCGCCCAGCAGGGCACCACAGTGATTGGTGTTCACTTGGGGCTGGCGGACACTGAGATGAGTACGAGGCTCACTGCACCGAAAGTGACGCCTGCGTTCGTAGCACAGCAGGTCATCGCCGGCATCAAGCGAGGCGACGCGGAGGTTCTTGTCGACGATGTCACCCGGACCGTCAAGTCTGCTCTCTCTGGCCCGGTAGAGAATCTGGTCTTTGGAGGGTGACCGCGCAATCTACGGCGAACACGACGATAGGCGACCGTTCAGCATCGGCGAGGAGTGGCGGGTCCATTGAGACTCGCGCACCGGTGACGAGACGTTGGGCGTCGTCGACTCCTGGATCTGCCCGCACGTCAACGGTGAAGGCGGCCGGGAACACGATGGCCGAGGCGCAGGAGCGGGACGCGGCCGCTCGCACCCGAAAACCGTACATTTTCTCTTCCCAGTGAACACAATCTAGACCCGCCCCATTTGACCTTCCCGCTGCGGGACATCGCCTGCGGTGGGCGACTTCCCACGCCGGAGGAGTTCCCGGACCGCGATACATAGGTGCCGTCTCGGGCGTTGGGCCATGATGTGGTGGTGGAGACGATCCTGCACGATGAGGACGTTGTCGCGAGGTTGAGCGCGGCGGACGCGGTGGCCTGGATGGGTGAGGCGGTCGACGCGCATCACCGAGGTGAGCTGGTGGCGCCTCCAAGGGTCCACACAGACTTCGGTGACGGTCGGCTGGTGTTCACCACCGGGCGCCTTCGCGGATCATGGTTCGGCTACCGCTCCTACGACAGTTTCCCGACGGAGCCGGGAACCCAGTTGGTCGTCGTTCAGGACGAGCCTTCGGGCATGCTGCGGGCGGCGGCGATCGGCAACGAGCTCGGGCGCCGACGTGTTGGCGCCATCGGCGGTGTCGCGGCTGCCGCCCTGGCGCCCCCGCAGGCGAGCGTCGCCGCGGTGATCGGTACCGGCGCACAGGCGTACACCCAGATCTGGGCGCTCGCCGCCGTTCGGGATCTCCGGGAGGTTCGGGTCTATGGGAGGGACCCGGACCGTCGAGCGAGGTTCGTCGAGCGCATCACGCCGCTCGTTGGGGGTGCCGTTCGCTCCGCCGTCGACGCCAGGTCCGCCTGCCAGGGGGCCGAGATCGTGGTCCTGGCCACCAGCAGCCCCACCCCGGTGATCGAGGTGGCCTGGGTGAACCGCGGGGCGTATGTCACCACCCTCGGACCCAAGCAGCAGGGGCGGGCTGAGTTCGGCCTGGACCTGGCCGAGGCCGCGTTGCTGATGGTCACCGACTCGGTTGACCAGATCGGCGCTTACGATCCGCCGAACGTGCTGGCCGCCACCGCGCATGAGCGCCGACTGGTCTCACTCGGCGCCCTCCGGGCCGGCGAGGTCGACGCTCCTGCATCGGGGGTCTCTCCTTGTTCTTCTCCGTCGGCCTTGCCGGGACCGAAGCGTTCCTGCTCGACCGGCTGGCCGCCAGCATCCGGCAAGACCCGCACGGCCACACCGGATAGGTGCGCAAGCGGTACCACTTCTCGGCCGGCCCAAGACGGCATCGGCTCGACGCCTGGGACGTGGACCGGCTCGTCGAGCTGAACCGTGACCGACCTGACCGGCGTCCGCCGGGCGGATCGATGACGCTCACCCAGGTCGGGCCGCGTGTACATGATGCCAGACTCATGGGCGTGAGACCCGACGCGAACTTGGATGTGCTCCTCGCAGTCCTGTCGCCGCGGCAACGGCCCGGCGAGTACGTCTTCGTCGTCGACACCGCCAGGTCGGTCCAAGACCAGGCAGTCCTCGCCAGCGTCGTCGAACCGGAGGGCCGAAGCATCGTGGTCACCCGCCAAGACGCCGACCACGCAGGGCTGTCCTACGACTTCGTTGTCAGTTGGATCACCCTCGAGGTGCGCTCCGCTCTCGACGCCGTCGGCCTCAGCGCGGCAGTGGCCGACGCGCTCAGCCAAGCAGGCATCAGCTGCAACGTCGTCGCCGGCTACCACCACGACCACCTGTTCGTCCCCCACGAGCGCGTCGATGACGCTCTCGAGGTCTTGGAGCAGCTGAGCGTCCGCCACCGCTCGGCGCTCGCAGCGACGCCAACCGTACGTCCGGCCGGGATCGGGGACGCAGCGGCGATCACCGAACTGGCCCGGTCCGCATACGCGCCCTACGTGGCTCGCCTCGGCCGGGTGCCGACGCCGATGACCGACGACTACGGCAGGGCCATCGGCCACGACGAGGTGTGGGTGGCCGAGCGAGAGGAGAGGCTCGTCGGCCTACTGGTCCTCCGACTCCGCGAGGATCACCTGCTGCTGGAGAACGTCGCCGTGGCACCGAACGCGCAGCGGCTGGGGATCGGGAAGCGCCTCCTCGACCTGGCCGAGGAACGTGCCCGCACTGCCGGCCTGAGGGAGGTGCGGCTCTACACCAATGTCGCGATGACCGAGAACCTGGCCTACTACCCAGGCCACGGCTACCGAGAGACTCACCGGGCCATTCAGGGTGGCTTCCAACGCGTGTTCTTCACCAAGTCCCTCACCGAGTCTTGAGTCGCCCGCCGAGGCAACCCCCGGCTGCGGACGCCCGTCGACGGCGGGGGCGGGGTGCGCGTCGAATGCGGGCGGCGCCAGGAGTTGCGGAACGCGAACATCGAGCCGCCGCAATTGACGGTCTTCTGTAGCCGGACGATGACTAGAGCTCGGGACGCTGCCCGGCGAGGGCAGCCACCCGCTCCGCACTCTTGACGTGTGCCTTCCACGCCCACCTGGCCATCACCCTGGCTTGGGGCAGGTCGAGCCACACCAGCAAGTCGGCCTGTCGGCCAGCAGGGCGCGCACCGACCCGTTACTGGGCGCCTCTCGACTGCCACGAATACCTCACGGCTTAAGAGGGCCGGACGGACGCAGGTGGGCACTGGCTTGTGAGCCGTCAGCGAAGCCGCCGAGCCCCCAGGTGGATAGGCAGAACGGATGGCCGACTGGGTCGGCGTACACGAAGCAGTGATCGGAGTTGGGCTGGAAGTCGAGCCGCATCGCCCCAGCGACGAGCGCCCGCGTCCCAGTCGCCTCCAGGTCGTCGACGAGAAAGTCCAGATGCATCTGCATAGGTACCGAGCTGCTCGGCCACGTCGGCGGTCGGAAGTCATCGACCTGCTGGAAGGCAATCAACGCGTTCGGCCCGGTGACCGCCGCCCAGCCCGACGCTCCTGTCGCGATGCCGTCGGTGATCGTGGCATAGAACTCCGCAAGAGCGAGCGCGTCGGGGGCGTTTACCGTGGTCCCATCCAACCTGATGCGGTCCGACATCAGTGGACCGTCGTGTTCTGGTACACCGGTGTGAGCTCGGTCCAGCGCCTCCTCCGTGAGCCAGGCCTCCTTCTGGGTTCCGTCGTAGTCCCTGGGTCCGTCGACATCAGCAGATGGTGCGGGGCGTCGCAGACCTCGACCCTCGCCGGACCGGCCCACGTGGTCGTGAAGACGGCGTGCACCGTCCCACCCGGGCGCAGGTCACCAGACAACTCGGCGATCCAGCGCGCCAGTCGCTGGGGTGTCGTGCACGCCTGCCACAGGTCGTCGATGTCGGTGTCGTACACGTCTTCGACGCGCACCGCTCCGCGGCTGTGGTCAACCAGCCGCGTCGTGCCGATAATCCTCACTTCTGTGCCTTCTTTCCGCGTGATATCTCGGTGTGCAGTGCGTCGAGCCGGTGCTGCCACAGCGCGCGATAGTTAGCCAGCCACTCGTCCACCTCGACAAGCGCGTCCGGGCGCAAGCTGTAGATCCTCCGTTGCGCCTCCTGGCGCACGTCGACCAGCCCGGCCTCCCGCAGGACCCGCAAGTGCCGAGACACCCCTGGCCGGGCGATTGGCAGTGCGTCAGCCAACTCGCCGACCGTCGCTGGGTGGACTCGCAGGATCTCCAGCACCGTGCGTCGGCTTCGATCGGCCAACGCCTGCAACACCGCGTCCATGGCAGAAATGTAGCTTATGGGGTACGTACCCACAACGGTACTGATGTCCCCCTGCAGAAGGGTTGAGCCGGAGACCGGCACATACCCCTCACAGCACACCCGACAAGTGCACTCCTGCCGCGAGCAGTGAAATTCTGTAGCTTCACCAGGCGGGGCCGCTCCCGACTTGCTCGTGCGGAGAAGGGCTCGACACCCCGTAAGCATCGATCGGCAAGCGGGGCGCACGTTCCGTTAATCTGCACGGCGAACCGGGGCGATCGTTCCGAAACCTCTCAACCCCCTAAAGGTAGGAGAGCGATGTTCGCGCGCGTGCTCACGGCTCAGGCAGGCGAAGACGGGTTTGACGGCGTCATCCGCCTGGCCAATCAAGAGCTCCCTGATGCCCGGCAGCGGCCAGGATTCG